>Ga0193709_1000003_pt1 | contig 185258 bp, 138 predicted proteins | sample H3c2metaG_FD_160571 | JGI IMG/M metagenome (GOLD analysis project Ga0193709, IMG submission 160571) | Soil microbial communities from a riparian zone of the East river system, Colorado, United States - H3c2 | ecosystem: Environmental > Terrestrial > Soil > Riparian zone | place: USA: East...
TCCAACGCCCGATCGAGGTTAATCGCCAACCGGAGCATCGCGTCGAAGTCCGGCGCGACGTCGCGCCCCGCCACGATGTGTTTGTCCATCATGATGTGGACGTTGATTTCAACCACCATCACTTCTGGAATGACTTCGCTTTCCATCGTCACTTCGCCGCGTTGCCGCTCGGATTCCTCGCTCTGAACATCGGCGGAGCGCCCTACTATTATTCCGATGGCATTTATTATCAACCGGACGCGGGCGGCTATCAGGAAGTTTATCCACCAGTCGGCGCGGCCGTTCCCGAGCCGCCCGATGGCGCTATCGAAATCTACGCGGGCGGCCAGACCTATTATTACGCAGGTGGCGCGTTTTATCTTCAGCAACCCGATGGGTCCTTCGCCATCGCTCCGACTCCTATCGGCGTCGCCGTTCCCGAACTCCCGCCCGGCGCTGTCCAGGTCAACGTCAGCGGTCAAATCGCCTACCAATTCAACGGCATCTACTACGAACCCGTCTTCGTCAACGGCGTCACCCAATACCAAACCTTCATGCCGTAAGGAAGAGCGAGTAGCTCCGCTGCACCGTGAATATTTATTGCAGGCGCTGCAGCCTGAAAAACTCGCGCGGTTGCGTCTTGTTCACTAACACCGAGTTTGTCTCCCCCGTCGCGTTGAACGAAGAGTTGGTCTGCCAGGTGGCCAGGTTGGTCGAGTTGAGCAGTTGGAGCGATGCGCCAGGATCGGTTGTGTAGGTTAAGAGTACCTGCGTCCCGCCCGGATTTGCCACAATCGAAATGAAAACCGGTTTCGTGACGAGGTTCGCCCGGCCCACGTGGGCGGACAACTTCCCGCCCGCCGTGGTGAAATTACCGCCTACATACATGTCGGCCCCCGATACCGCCAACGCATAGACCACGCTGTTCAATCCCGAGCCCAAGGGCGACCACGCGCTCCCATTCCACTTCGCAATCTGACTGGCGCCACCGCCGCCCGCCAAAGTGAAATCGCCCCCCGTATACAAATTCGTGCCAGCTAGCGCCAACACGTCAACATTGCCATTTACTCCCGACCCCAGCGCCGACCAGGTGCTGCCGTTCCATTTCGCCACATGATTCGCACTGTTGGTGCCCGCGACGGTAAAAGCACCTCCCACATACACGTCGCTGCCCGACACAGCCACCGCATACGTCGTCGCGTTCAACCCTGCCCCCAACGCCGACCAGGCGCTCCCATTCCATTTCGCCGCGCGATTCACCGTGAGAATGCCCGAAGTGAGGAACTCGCCCACCGCATACAAGTCGCTGCCTGACACCGCCAGCGCCCGAACCGGGTTCGCAAATCCCGCCCCTAGGGGCGACCAGGTGCTGCCGTTCCATTTCGCCACTCGATTCGCGGTGTTGGTGCCCGCCTTGAGGAAAATACCTCCCGCATACAAGTCGCTGCCCGACATCACCAAGGCATAGACCACATTATTGACTCCCACGTCGAGGGCCGACCACGCGTTCCCATTCCACTTCGCTACGTTTGTTGCAACGCTGCCGCCCGCCGTCGTGAAAGCCCCTCCGACATAGACGTCACTTCCCGACACCACCAACGCGTAGACCAAGCCGTTCAATCCACTTCCCAGACCCGACCAGTCGCTCCCATTCCATTTCGCAACGTAATTCGCGTTGCTGAGGCCCGCCGTGGTGAAATTGCCTCCGACGTAAAGGTCGGTGCCCGAAACCGCTACTGCATTGACCACACCGTTCACCGCGCCCAACTCCAAAGGCGACCATCCCGTTGCGAGATTCCATTTCGCGACATTGTTCGCGCTGTTGCCGCCCGCCAGGGAGAACACCCCACCCACATAAAGGTCGCTGCCCGAAACCGCCAGCGACAAGACATCAAAGTCCAACAACGCCCCCTGTCCTAGCCCCAATCCCAAGGTGGACCAGGAACTTCCATTCCATCTCGCCACGTTCGTCACGCTGATCCCGCCCGCCGTGCGGAACCCGCCCCCCACATAGAGGTCGCTGCCCAACACCGCCAGCGAACTGACAAAATAACCCACGCCCGAGCCGAGGGCCGACCACGTAGTACCGTTCCATTTCGCCACCCGAGTCGCGCCGATGACGCCTGCATTTGTGAATTCGCCCCCGACATACAGATTCACGCCGGAAACGGCCAGAGCACCGACGTAGTCGAAGTTCGCTGCTTTCCCGACTCCTGTTCCCACTGCCGACCAGGCGCTGCCGTTCCATTTCGCAATGTTCGTCGCGCTGTTGCCGCCCGCAGTCGTAAATCCACCCCCCACATACAGATCGGTGCCCGAGACTGCCAGTGCAGCGACCTGATTATTCAATCCCGTGCCCAAAGCAGACCAGGTACTGCCGTTCCATTTCGCTATATTATTCGCGCTGTTGCCGCCCGCCACGGTGAAGAAGCCTCCGACATACAGGTCCGTGCCCGACGCCGCCAGCGCATCGACCGCGCCGCTCACCCCCGACCCCAGCGCGGACCAGGTGCTCCCGTTCCACTTCGCAATGTTCGTCGCGCTGTTGCCGCCCGCTGTGGTAAATTCGCCGCCCACGTAAAGGTCGGTGCCCGATAGCGCCAGCTCCGTGACCACCGGAAAGCTCACGCCGCCGACCCCCGCTCCCAGGGCCGACCACGCGGTGCCATTCCATTTCGCGACGTAATTCGCGCTGTTGCCCCCAGCCCTCGTGAAATTGCCACCGATATAGAGATTGCCAGAACCATCCACTACCATTGTGTAAACGTAGTTATTCGCGCCGGATGTCCCGTCCATGCTAATCCAATCCTCATCGCTAAACGTGGGGTCAATGCGCACGGGGTACGTCGCCACCGAATCGTCCACCACCACAGCCAGGCGCGATTCCGTCGTCACTTCCAAGCGCGCTGTCAGATCTTTGCCTTCGCTATCCACCACTTTCAGCCGACTGTAGGCAATTCTGCGCCCGGAACCGTCGAGCACCAGCCGCGCGCCGTCTGCCCGCTTCTCAGCGCGGGCTCCGGTCAAGTCCAACTCCACGCGCAAAGCGCCGGTTCCGGCGGGCCGTTGCCTCACCACAAAGTCTTGCCGCACACCGTCCACGCTGACCGAGTATTCCTCGATTAACCCGGGCCGCTCGCAGCGGGCCAGCTTGTCGGCTACCGTCACCGTGCCGTGCCGTGGTAAAGTTGTCAGCGCGTCGGGACTGCCCACAGCATGCGCCGCCACGCGGAACTTCTCCCCGGTCCGCGGTTCGACGGTCGAACTCAACCACAACCCTTCGCGCGTCACCTGGCCTTCCAGCTTTTGAAACACGCAACGCAACCGTGCCCCCTCCGGCGTCGGCGCGACGGATAAGCCATCACCGTGATACTGCGCCTCGGCCTTCGCGCCCAACTTGGATACAGCGATCGGTTCGGCTGACTCGGCCAACATGTTGGAGGATTTCTTGGGAGATTGCGCAGCCATGATCGATGTCATCGCAGCGATCATGGCGAAGCCGACGACTCGGCAGGGGAGGGGGAACACGTGTTTCATAAGATAAGGGTCTTGGTGCAGGCGGGTAAGCCGTTGGGAACGTTCCCCTGCCGTTCTAGATTATTAGTCGGCGTGATGAATCGCAAGAGCTATAATTATGAGCTGGCGGTAATTCGCGAAAGCCATCCGGCGCGATTTGCTAACACGTGAATGACGCCATAATTGAGACGGGAGTTGTGAGCAACCTGTCGGTACTTTGCGCTTGAGCGGCGGCGCGGGAATTGGAAACTGAGTCGGTGCCGATCATTCAGTTCAAAGGGAAAACCGCGGTCGAGAGCTACCACCGCGTGGCGCCGCAACCATTTAACTTAAAACAACCATGATCAGATCAACTGAGGAGGTTGGACAACCTGTCGGGGTGTCGCTCTTCCAACTGAAAATGACGCTCAAATGGTCGAAGCCGCCTATCTGGCGGAGGGTGATCGTGCGCGCGGACATGACCCTGGATCGCCTGCATCACGTCATTCAAATTGCGATGGGCTGGACGAATTCGCATCTGCACCAGTTTATTGTCGGACACACCTACTACGGGAAACCCGACCCGGAGATGGGCGACACCTTGAATGAGAAGCGTTACACGGTGGCGGATCTCGCGCCTGCTCCCAAAAAGAAATTCATTTACGAATATGACTTCGGCGACGGCTGGCAGCATGAGGTGGTGCTGGAGAAGGTGTTGCCGCCTGACCCAACATTCAAGCATCCGATTTGCGTGACCGGAGCGAACGCTTGCCCTCCCGAAGATTGCGGCGGAATGCACGGCTACTACAACTTACTCGAGGCGTTGCATGATCCCAATCATCCGGAACATTCCGAAATGGAAGAGTGGATTGGCGGCGGGTGGGATGCGGCGCAGTTTGATGCGGGTGAGGCTAACGATATGCTAAAGCGATTGAAGGCGTGAGAAGTAATTGATGGAACTGAAAAAATATCAACGACGCGTGATCGATGAGGTGCAGGCGTATCTTGTCGAGCTTGCCAAAGAACAGGCGACAGGCAACCGTCATGCTGCTCTGGATGCCTGGGAGAAGCTGCGCGTGCCTGGCCGCCGCTACATCGAGCGGCGGAACAAGCTCGGGAAGGACATGCCCAATTTCTGCCTCAAGGTCCCCACCGGCGGCGGCAAGACCCTCCTTGCCACTCAAGTCCTTGGTTCCATTTACAGCACGATTCTCGAAAAGCGCAACGGAGCGGGCCTGGTCCTGTGGGTTGTTCCCAGCGACCAGATTTACAAGGACACCTTGAAAGCGTTGCGCGACCGCAACCATTTTTATCGCTTCTCTCTCGAGCATGCCGTCAGCCGCCGCGTGGAGGTGTGGGAAAAGCATGAAATTAACCGACTCACCCCGAGCCAACTCTCGTCCTGCCTCAACGTCCTGCTGGTCATAAAGGCATCCATCACGACTTCTAAAAAAGAGAAGCGGAAGATTTTCGACGATAGCGGGGGCAACATCGTCATGCATTTTCCGCCCGAGGATGAGCCGGAGCGGCATCAGGCCCTCAAGAGGCAGTTCCCCAATCTCGAAATGCTGGCCGATGATGAGAAGCACGGCGAGCACTTATTGAAAACGTCGCTCGCCAATCTCATCCGGCTCCACGAGCCGCCCATCATCCTCGACGAAGGCCACAAAGCCTATACCCATCTCGCGCGTGAAATGCTGAGCGACTGCAACGCCTCCGTTGTGGTCGAGCTTTCGGCCACGCCGCTGGACGAGTCGAACATCCGGAAGTGTTATGGTGGTATCAAAACAAAGTTGGCAAAGAAAACTTCTCGGTTCAGGGCTTTCGCATAAACCGCATTTATCCCGACTTCGTCTTCCAGAATGGGAAAGAAAAAAAGCCAGTAGCCCGCGTCGTTGTTGTCGAAGCCAAAGGCAGACATTTGGAAGGAAACCCGGATACGGACTACAAACGCAAGATTGCAGGTTATTTCGAAAAGGCGGGCAAGAAAGTTTCCTGGCAAAAGCTCGGGGAGGGCTTTGACCGGCACCAATTCCGCTTTCAGATTTTGGACGAAGGGCTTTATGACAGTTGGAAAGACGAGTTAAAAAAGTTGATCGAGGGATGATTGTCGCCATCGTCCGAACGCCGCAACGGCGCATTCGCGTGTTGTCCGCCCTTTACCGCCATACGCCGAAGGAAATCAAACTTGCGGCGCCCGCCACCACGACGACTAGGCGGCGCTCGAAGCCGATCAAATGAGCACGCGCGCTCAGAACGAAAAGAAGTTCGGCGAGTGGGACGAGTTGCCCGGCGGTGGGCGACTTTACCGGCTCGACGTCGTTGGCAGAAGCGGCTGGCTCGCGCGTTACCTCAAGGAAGTTGGCACCAACGAAACGACAATCCGTTTCTGGCAGGAGATTTACGATGACCGGGGCAAACTGGCCGAGGTACACGAAAAATACCCGGTGGATAAAGGGCATAAGAAAGTGTAGGATGATACCATGTTAGTCACGAAACAGACCGTCGCCGACAAACTTGCGGCCTATTTACACCACGAGATTTCGCTGGCGCAGTTGGTGGATTGGGCGGAGAACGCAATGATGGACGCCGAGTTCTCCGAAGAAGACATGCCGGCCTTGCGGGCAGTGATTTCCCGACTCGGCGTGGCTGACGTGCGTCCGTTCGGCCTGTCATGGGAAGATTGCGAAGAGTTGCTCCGCCAACTCGGCTATTCCGCCCGCGTGGATGTAGTGGCGGCGAAGTGAGGCTCGTTGCGACTCATTCCCCAAGCCGAGTGCAAAGCAGGCAAGGAATTGGCGCAGCCAGCCAACGCGGTGTTTTACATCCTTCAGGTCGCCGACGGTTCCGCGAAGATTTCACCCGCCCGATAATGAATCACCCTCACCTTTTCCAACGTCACCAATCCGCCCTTCATCATTTCATCCAGCAATGGCAGAAACGCCTGTATCTTTTCTTCGGCATCCACGATCTCAATGACCATCGGCAGGTCCATCGACAGCCGCAGGATTTTCGCTGTATGCAGGCGGCTCGATTTGCCAAAGCCCATCGGCCCGCGCAAAACCGTCGCGCCTGCCAAATGCATTTCCCGCGCTTTCAAAACAATCGCCTCAAAAAGCGGTTGGTGTTTCCACCGATCCGATTCCCCGAGGAAAATTCGTAACAACGTCGCTTCGTTTGGCAGGTTCATATCAACGTCCCTTCGTTGCGTTTAACTCCATCGCGAGCAAATGTCCAAGCCAGACACCCACCAGGCACAGCACCAACGAAAGCACGCAATTGGCTCCCGCCCGAAGCCATTGTCCATTCTCGGCCAAATTCAGAGTCTGCAAGCTGAATGACGAGAAAGTCGTATAGCCTCCGCAAATTCCGATCATGAAAAACTGCCGGCATGTCGCTGGCGCAAGCCATCGTCCTTCAGGCCCGGTTGCAGTCGCGAACAACCCGATCACAAACGACCCCGTCACGTTTATGATCAGCGTTCCCCATGGAAACGTCTCACCGAATTTGTTCGCGACAAATCCCGAGGCGCCCCATCGTGCAAGAGTTCCCAACCCGCCACCCACAAAAATCCACAGTGCATTCCACATAAGATAGCAGCTTATGGATATCTGAATTCTGGCAACGCTTGCGAATCATTCGCCGGAATCTTGTGCATCTCGATATCAATCTGATTTGTATTAGCCACTCCCAGCCACAGCAATGCCGCATTATCGTATAAGTCAGGATTCGGTTTCACCTTAGGCGCATTGGCGGCGCGCCGTTCACTGTCCAGTTCCTTTAGCGAAAGAAGATCCAGCGCGACCGGGTCACGGCTGAAGCGAATCTGATTCAACACGGTCGAATAATGCAGCAACCCCCGCTCTTCACCTTCGTATTGGCAAATCAGTGCATCCGTAATGTTGAGCGCGACGTGGTCGCTGAGATTGGTCAATGCATAAATTTCCGGCACCGCCTGGGCGAGGTGATCCGCGTCCGACTCAAATCGGACTGTGTTGTCGACGCTGTCCATCGCGAGACTGTAGAGATTGCCGGTCACCCCCGCCAAATCGTGATTCAAGAGCGGCGTGATATTGATGATCTTCGAAATATCCTGTGTCAGCAACTTGCTCACGAACGATTTTCGGCCGATTCCTTGGCCTTTTCTCCCAAATTCCAAATCCCCCCAAATCAATGTGCCCGGCAACGGCGTATCATAATATGCCTTTTCGTCATAACCGGACTGCGCGCTGGCCGCTACGCGGATGCCGTAACGCTTCGCCAGATCGTAAAATCCGGCCAGGCGCAGGTCCGTCGTCTTTTTGTCCCAAATCACAATATGTTTTGGCGTCAATCCAGCCGCCAGCAATCCTTCCACCACTGCTGCAACCACCGCTGGCCGGGTGCCGCTGTTCGCTCCCGGCGCGGAGAATACTTTGATTCCCACGACATCCTGAGTCGAAACGATCGTTCGCCACGCCTCGGCTACGCTAGCCGTTTGCGCGAGGTTGGTTATCCCCTGGCTCACCATGTCTCGGATACGATCCGTCCTGGGACGGAACGCATCCGTGGCCTGCGAATCCTGCACGATCACCACCCGCGCCCGGGGAGTTGTATGCCCGGCGGAAAACGCCGCGGCAAAAATCTGGAGCGTCCGAACCCCAGGCAAGCCTAGCGTTGCGACTACTGTTGCGAGCAAAATTACGCGCTTGGAATATGTGCGACTCATCAAAATTCAATCGAGAGCGCTCTCTCATTAACACCCTGCTTTAGCCCGGTGCGATTCTTGACACGTCAAGGCGCGGATGTTAACACCACCCTAGATGCTTACCATCAAAAATCGAGTGCGCAATCCACAGTCTGGCGGGTCTAGTCACCACACGAGATCCTTAGCGTGTATCGAATTTCGCAATTCAGCTGTTTCCTCATTTAACTTATTTAACCGATTAAACTCATTTAACCTGGTTTGCACGTCTTTCTCATTAGTGTTGCTGATCTCAAGCGGCTGCACTCCCGCTGGCCCAAAGGCGCTTCTTCAAGGCGAAAAACTCGTCGAAAAAGGCAAATACTCTCAAGCGATTGAAAAACTCAAAGTCGCCACCTCGTTGATTCCAACGAACGCGCAAGCATGGAACTACCTTGGCCTGGCATATCATCACGCCGGCCAGCCGGACGAAGCCGAAAAAACCTATCGGCGCGCCTTGCTGATCGACCATGATCTCAGCGAAGCCCACTACAACCTCGGCTGCCTGTTTCTCGAGCAAAAGAAAAACGACGCTGCGAAGACTGAATTTGTTGCCTACACGCTCCGGCGCGCAAACTCTCTCGACGCTCTCCTTAAGCTCGGCACGGCTCAATTACGCCTCAATGAATTTTCAACTGGGGAAAAAACTTTCCAGGAGGCGCTTCGTCTCAGTCCACAAAATCCCGAAGCGTTGAATGGCCTGGGTTGCGTGCGCGCGCACCAACACGGGCGCGCCAACGAAGCGCTCGGATATTTTCGCGCTGCGCTCAAATCACAGACGAACTATCCGCCCGCGATGCTCAACTGGGCAATCCTCGCCCAGGAACAATCACAAGACAAACGGTTCGCCCTTCAGAAATATCGCGAATACATTTCGCTGAAACCGCCACCCGAGAATGTTCAAGCGGTTAAAGAAGCCGCCTTCCAGCTCGAACAGGAGTTAAATCCTCCGCATCCGCCGGCAACTAATTCACCCGTTCAGCCCACCAATCTTGTTAACCAAAGAGCGCCTCAAACCAATTTCAACCATCCTGCAGCTGCGCAGAAATCGCAGCCGATTGTCAACACGACCAGGACTTCTGCCGCGGTTGGAGGGAAAGCAGCCACGGACACCTCCAGACCTCCGCCGACAGTCACACAGCCGCTGCCCTCAAATGTGGACATTGTGAAATTGTCTCCCGAGCCGGTGGTCAAACCGGCCCAGGATATTTCGCCGTCCAGTGCCCCAGCGACTCAATCCTTCGGGTCCGGCAATGACTCTACTGAAACTCCCAATGCGCCATCGCCCAATCGCGTACAAGCCGAGCATCTCTTCGCCGAAGGTAGCCGCGCCCACCAGGCCCATCGACTGACCGATGCCATTAATTCTTATCGTGCAGCAACTCAACAGGATTCGACCTACTTCGAAGCCTACTATAATTTGGCACTAGCGCTGACCGAATCCGGAAACTTGCCAGCGGCGATGGCCGCTTACGAAAGTGCGCTCGCAGTCCGTTCTGATTCGCTTGACGCCCGCTACAATTTGGCCTTGCTCCTCAAGCAGAACAATGATTTCACCCGCGCAGCCGCCGAATTTGAACGACTCCTCGAAAAATATCCAAACGACACCCGTTCCCACCTTGCGCTCGGAAACCTCTACGCTCAGCAGCTTCATGAACCGGCCAAAGCCCGCCCGCATTACCTGAAGGTTCTTGAAACCGACCCTCATAATCCTCAGGCGGGCTCGATTCGCTTTTGGCTGACCAGCCATCCATAGCCCAGGATTCTTTCACGCCATACCCATTCAATTGTCCACGTCCTCGATTTGGTTAATATGGGAGTAATCGCCACAAGAAACTTCCACTTACCGAGGCAGGGGGCCGGAAGTCTCTATTGGCTATCGATTTAGTCACAAACTGCCCAGTTTTGAGATAGTCCGCTTTCTTCCAATGCGCAGACTCTTCGCCCCTCTTTTGGCACAAAACCCGCTACTTTTCACTCGATATAATATGCAGACTGCGCGCACATCCAACCAGAGGACCCAGCTATGAGCCTTGATGCCTTGCCTTTTAACGCCTTTGATTTGGCTCTCGTTGTCATTCTTGGGATTGGCATCTACCAGGGCCGAAAAGAAGGAATGTCGGGTGGGCTGATTCCGCTCTTCCGATGGCTGTGTATCATCTTCGTGTGCGCCCTTGCCTATGAACCCGTTGGGCAGTTCTTCAATCAATCCACCACTATGTTCAGCGCCCTGTCCTGCTACCTGATGGCTTATGTCGGGGCCGCCCTGGTTATCGTGCTGAGCTTCATTGGCCTGAAACGCGCTCTGGGCGGCAAATTATTGGGCAGCGACATCTTTGGCGGCACCGAATATTACCTTGGCATGGGTTCCGGCCTGATCCGCTATACTTGCATTATCGTCGCATTCCTGGCGGTCTTGAACGCGCGATTGTATAGCACCGCCGAAGTCAAGGCCCATGAAAAGTATGTCAACGACTTGTACGGCAAAGACTATTTCCCGGGGTTGCATGCTCTCCAATCCACGGTCTTTGAGAGATCCCTCACTGGACCGTGGATCAAAGAAAACCTGAGCTTCTTCCTCATCAAACCAACCGCGCCCGAAGACAAATCGCTTCACCAAAAAGAAGCCAAGTGGCAGTAAGAACCTCCGATTCTGTTGTTGCTGGCGGATCGCGGTCTCAGAGCCTGTCAATCCGGTAGCGCCTCCGCGCGAATCGCAGGCGCAGCCATTAGCAAAGCGCGCGGACGGTCCAAGTCCCCTTCGTCCACCGCTCCAATGCTCCATCACTCCAATCCGAGTCCATCTGCGCTCATTCCTAACCGATCCGCGGTGAACCTTTCTCGCCAATCCATAGCTCGGCCATACCTTGTTGACGCAGTCGCGCTTCGGTCCTAACCTGCGGCATATGGCTGACGCCAAAAAAAAGAAGAGAACCCGCCGCAAAGCTCTGATGGTTGGTCTCGGCCTCGATTCCGACGGCCACAAACGCCTTACCACCGGCCCCAACTTTGTCCTCATGGGTGGTTCTCAGGAGACCCATGAAGTCATGACCGAGAAAGCTATCAAGATTAACGAAAAACTCGCCGCTGCCGGCAAACGCCTTGAAGACGTCAGTCACGAAGAATTCGATGACATCGCCCATGATGTCGGACTCCCTCCCCAATTGCCTCCCGCCAAGCCGGGCGATGGCAAGAATTGAATATGCAGACGGATAACAGTCCTTACCTGGTCATTGTGGTTTTGATGATCGCGGCCGTCCTCTTCGCACTGACACCACTGGCTTTGGCGTGGATCTGGTCGAAGAAATTTTCGCCCCGAAAACCTGGTCCAGACAAAAATGCAATTTACGAATGCGGGTTGGAATCCAAAGGTGACGCCTGGATTCCCTTCAAGGCTGAATACTATCTCTACGCAATTATCTTTCTGATCTTCGATGTCGAAACAATATTCCTCCTCCCGTTCGCCGTCTCTTTCACAGGTCTTGGCGCAGGAGCATTTGTCGCGATGATTGTCTTCCTATTGTTATTAGTGGAGGGCCTCGCCTGGGCCTGGCAAAAAGGTGTTCTGACGTGGAAATAAGATACAATCAACGCCTGATGTAATGGACGAAGCTTTAAGAACTGAATTAAGCAAACAGGGTATTTTTACTCTGAAGCTCGAAGAGATCTATAATTGGGGCCGGAAGAACTCCATCTGGCCGCTACAATTCGGTCTCGCGTGTTGCGCCATCGAAATGATCGCGACCAGCATGGCGCGATACGATCTTGCGCGGTTCGGCGCGGAGGTATTCCGTCCTTCGCCCAGGCAGGCCGATCTCATGATCGTTGCCGGCACCGTCACGAAGAAAATGGCCCCGCAAGTCATCCGGCTCTACAACCAGATGCCCGAGCCGAAATATGTCATCGCCATGGGGGCGTGCGCTATTTCCGGCGGCCCTTTCAAGCAAGGCTACAACGTGCTCAAAGGCATTGACCGTTATATCCCCGTCGATGTCCATATTCCCGGTTGCCCGCCGCGCCCTGAAGCGCTGCTTCACGCGTTCATGACATTGCAGAAAAAGATCGAAGAACAGAGCCTTACGAACGAGGAACGGCCTCGCCATCTCGACGCCAATGCACCCAGCGAATTTGCAATCCCAAAGTATGGCGCGCACGATCTGGAGCCGCCCAACAATCCCGCCGTGTGGCAACCGCCAGCCCTGGCGCGCACAGAGTAGGCAACAACGTGGAGACACTCGAACAGCTTAAATCTCGCGTTGAAGCTGCGATCCCTGGCGCGCGTCTGGAAATTATTCCGAACGAAAGCCCATCCGCGCAGAAATCACTTCTGATCGATGCGGAGCATGCCGTCGCGATTGCAAAATTCCTGCGCGATGATCCGCAACTCAGATTGGATTACGCGTCGAACGTCACCGGAGTCGATTGGCTGGACACTATTCTCAAGGAGAAGGTCAAGACCAGGAAAGAGGTCGATGGAGTGGAAAAAGAAATCGAGGAAACCATTGAAAAGAAACGAGCCGGGTATCTCGAGGCGGTTTATCACCTTTACTCGATGGAATTGAAGCACGGTCCGCTCATTATTCGAATGCGAACGGGAAATCGCACTGACAGCGTGCATCTGCCATCATTGACGCCGATTTGGCGCGGATGCGAATTTCAGGAGCGCGAGATTTTCGATCTTTATGGCATCGTGTTTGATGGCCATCCGGATTTAAGGCGGATTTTGATGTGGGATGGGTTTCAGGATCATCCAATGCGCAAAGACTACGTCGAACCGGACGATTATGAATATGAGCCGACCCCGCACGATAAGGTGCTGGAGAAGGCAAAGAGACATGAAGGGCAGGGGACAGTCGCGAGCTGACGCATGACAGCGCAGACTACAATTCCTGAGCCCGGCAATTTCGAGATTCTGCCCAAGCACTCTCCAACCGGCGAAGTGTCCGGCGAGTTGCTCGAAGTGGCGATGGGGCCGCATCATCCATCGACGCATGGCGTTTTCCGCATGGATGTCGTGCTTGACGGCGAGCGCGTCGTGAAGCTGAAACCTGTCTTTGGCTATCTCCACCGCAATCACGAAAAAATTGCCGAAACCACGACCTACCTGGCCTCAATGCCTTATACCGATCGGCTGGATTATTTTTGTTCGCTGACAAATAACTGGGCCTACGCACTTACGGTGGAAAAATTGGCCGGCCTGCAAGTTCCCGAACGCGCCGAATATATTCGTATCATCACAGCCGAACTGACGCGCCTGCAAAATCACGCATCGCTCGTCGGTTTCCTGATGCAAGATATGGGCGCGCTTGGCACCCCGTTGATGTACGCCTTTCGCGAACGGGAGAAGATACTCGATCTTTTTGAATCTCTGACCGGCGCGCGGATGATGTGCAATTACATGCGCTTCGGCGGATGCCGCGTCGATCTCCCGGCCGGCTGGATGGATGAGGCCCGGAAAGTCGTCGCAGAGTTTCCACGTTTTCTGGATCAATACGAGCGCCTGATCAGTGAAAACGAAATTTTGATGGCCCGCACTCAAGGCGTTGGGGTGGTGTTAAGAGAGTTGACAATGAACACCGGCATTACTGGCCCTTTGCTACGCGCTGCGGGCGTGAATTACGATATTCGCAAGGTGGACAAATATGGAATCTACGATCGTTTCCAATTCCGTGTTCCGCTGGGAGAGCACAACGATGTCTATGATCGCTACATGATTCGCGTCCTGGAGATGCGTGAATCAATAAGAATTCTCGAACAGGCTTTGCGCGACATCCCGGCCGGACCCATCATCGATCCGAAAGCAAAAATCCGCGGATTCCGCCCGAAAGCGGGTGAGGCGTATGGACGAATCGAAGCGCCCAAGGGAGAACTCGGATTTTATTTGATCAGCGATGGCTCACCGAATCCCTATCGGTATCGCGTGCGTCCACCGAGTCTCATCAATTTGACTATCCTGGAGGATATGTGCCTCGGGCAACTCATTGCCGATGTGGTTATTATCCTCGGCAGTGTGGATATCGTTCTGGGCGAAGTTGACCGATAACAAGGTCACCGTTTTTTGCCCAACAACGACCGAGGATTGCCGAACCGGGCTGAATCTGCACAACGCACTTGCAAGTTTCGGCATCCAACCTGTAACGTTTCTCATGCTTGGCGAAGGCATCATTAAGGGCATGGGCGAGACCGCTCGAAATTTCTTTGGCAGTTATGTCAAAGAGGATCGGTTGACGACCGTGCAATATCCTGAGGAACGGCTGCCGCAAAAGGAAGCCGCGCGAAACTTTCCGTTTTTAGTATTTGATGGCAAAGACCCGCAGGCGGGACTCCGTTGCGTGGCTTGCCAGATTTGCGAAAAGGAATGCCCGCCCCAATGCATTTATATCGTCAAAAGCAAGGACAAGAAGCCCGATTACATAGGCAAGGCACAGTTTTATCCCGCGGTGTTCGACATTGACACGTCGGTTTGCATGAGTTGTCAGATCTGCGTCGAGGTTTGTCCGTTTGAAGCCATCAAGATGGATACCGAATTCGAGTTGAGTACGACCGACCGTTTTGGCGGGTTGCTATTGCACACGGGTGAATTGGCAAAATCTAACAAATACTATCACGCAATCCATCCCACTGAAGCTTCCGAAGTAGATGGCCGGCTCGCTGCTGAGAAGGCCAAGGCCGAAGCAAAATCCAAGGCTGACGCTGAATCCAAAGCCAAAGCCGCCGCCGCGAAAATCGCTGTTCCTGCCAATCCAGTACCCGTTCCAGCGCTCACGAAATGAGCCTGCTGTGGATCAAAATTCATGCACGGGACATCGCGCGTTGCAGAGCGCCACTCAACTAAGTCATGGATCAAGTTTTCATAGAGTTTAAGCACTGGCTGGTCAGTTTCGCGCCGCTTGACTGGCGACCTCTTGTTTCCGCGTCGCTATCGGTAGCCGCGATCATAATTGTATTCGCGACACTTTTCGCGCTCACGACCATCCTTGAGCGGAAAGGCCTTGGCCGAATCCAGAATCGCTACGGCCCAAACCGCGTCGGTCCTTTCGGATTTTTTCAACCAATCGCAGACGGACTGAAAGCGATGACCAAAGAAGACATTGTGCCGCGGGCGGCGGACAAGGCAGTTCATTTCATTGCGCCTTTGGTCCTGGTGATCCCGGTGTTCCTTGCGCTTGCCGTCATTCCAGTGGGCAGAAATATGGCCGCCATCGATCTAGACGGCGGCATTCTCTTTTTCTTCGCCGTCGGAGCCGCGACAGAACTCTCTGTATTCATGGCCGGGTGGGCCAGCCACAACAAGTACTCACTCCTCGGCGCAATGCGCGCCATCGCGCAGATGATTAGTTATGAAGTGCCCCTGATTTTGTCGACGGTGACTGTCATCATGATTGTCGGATCGCTTTCTGCGGCGAAAATTGTCGATGCCCAGGCCGGATATTTCGGCTGGTTGCCAAACTGGTTCGTGCTCACGCCTTGGGGATTCGCCGGATTTATTCTCTTCATGATTGCCGCTGCGGCGGAGTCAAATCGTTCGCCATTCGATCTCCCGGAAGGCGAATCGGAAATCATCGCAGGCTACTACATTGAGTACTCTGGCTTCAAATTCGCGCTATTCTTCCTCGGAGAATACATCGGGCTGTTTGCGATTAGCGGTCTGGCGATCACGCTTTTCCTCGGCGGCTGGCGCGCACCGCTGCCATTCCTGACCTGGATCCCGTCTTACTGCTGGTTCTTTGCGAAGCTCCTGGGACTGATCGCTTTATTCATCTGGGTTCGCGGGACATTGCCCCGCTTGCGAATGGATCAATTGATGAATTTCGCGTGGAAGTTCATGCTGCCTATGGCGCTGGTGAATTTGCTTGCCGCCGGCGTCTGGCATTTCATAGAACCCGGCTTCGCCCGATGGGCCGTTTGCTTCCTGCTGGTGGCCGGCCCGTACGTAATGCTTGGCCGCTCGCTCTCTGAACATAGGCAGCTTGCAAAACGGACCTATCGATATGCGGAGTGAAAATCGCCAGTCGATGAACCAAATGTTACCAAGCCAATGACGGTTTCATTCGCTATTCTAGCCCTTATTACCATAGCCAGCGCGATCGCGGCGATGAGCCTGCGCAATCTCATTCATTGCGCTTTGGCCCTGGTCGGCGCATTTGCTGGATTGGCGGCGCTTTACCTGCAACTTGGGGCGCAATTTGTCGGATTTGCTCAAATCCTTGTTTATGTCGGCGCCGTGGCAATCCTTATTGTGTTCGCGATTCTGTTGACCGGCGGCGGTGAATCGCCTCAGCAGCCGGTTTTTTCCCCATCGTGGTGCATCGGCGGTGGCGTAACCGCCGCAGTTTTTGGAGTTTTGGTTTGGGCAATTGGCTCCAGCAATGCGTTTACCGATACGTTGCCACCTGCCTCCGAGGTATCGGTTCACCAAATCGGCGATCAGCTCATGACAAGATACATTCTGCCCCTGGAAGTCGTCGGCCTTTTGCTCACTGCCGCCCTGATTGGTGCAGTGATCATTGCAATGAAGCAGAGCGAAACGAAATGATACTCCGGATTCCAAGAGCTAAAGCCCGACAACACCTCGGACACCAAATCAAGGGCCACGATTCTCGTCTGGCATTTGGAGCTTGGAGCTTTCCACCATGAGCCCTCTTGCCGCCTATCTAACTGTTTCGGCATTCCTGTTTGCCATCGGCCTCGCCGGCGCACTGACGCGGCGCAATGCCATTATGATCCTCATTGGCATCGAATTGATGCTCAACGCCGCCAACCTCAATTTCATCGCCTTCTGGCGTTTCAGCCCCCGTCCCGAAGCGCTCAGCGGAATTATGTTTGTGATCTTTTCAATTGCAGTCGCCGCCGCAGAGGCCGCGGTGGGTCTGGCTCTGATTATTGCGATTCATCGGCATTACAATACCACCGATGTGACTCAGATCGATTCGATGCGCGGCTAAATTCTCATGGGAACCCGGCGTTCAGAAAAAACGAAATGGTAAAGTACCTTTGGCTCATACCAGCACTGCCGTTGCTGGCGGCAGCATTCAGCGCGTTGCTGAAGCAGCCGCGCCGAAAAGCCGCTGCTTCGCTGGCGATTGGTTCGATGGCCGGAGCGCTCATTCTTTCCTGTATAGCGCTGGTCGTCGCTCTCCGTGCCCCGGACTACACCTCACATGAGGTTTTCAATTTTCGCTGGTTCCAATTTGGCTCGGACGGATCGTCCTGGGTGAAACTAGGTTGGGTGCTCGATCCGCTCACTGCCGTCATGCTGGTCATGGTCTCTTTCGTCGGCCTGCTCATTTTCATCTACAGCACGGGATATATGGCCCACGATGAGAACTTCACGCGCTTCTTCTGTTTTCTATCTCTGTTTGCCGCAGCGATGCTCGGGGTCGTAATCGCGAATAGTTTGCTGCTCTTCTTCATTTGTTGGGAATTGGTTGGGCTGACCTCATACTTGTTAATCGGTTTCTGGTACCACAAACCGAGCGCAGCAGCAGCGGCAAAGAAGGCGTTTATCACAACTCGCATCGGCGATCTGGCGTTCCTTCTCGGCATGGTCTGGCTCTATTCGCAAACTGGCACGCTCCTTTTTTTCGATCACGGCAACGGCTGCCTCGAAGCCTCCAACCTCACCAAAATGGTCGCTCACACCACAACCGCGGGAATGGCCGTTTCGACCGGCATCAGTCTGTTGATCTTCTGCGGCGCGATTGGAAAATCCGGCCAGGTGCCCCTTCACGTCTGGCTGCCCGATGCCATGGAAGGTCCAACGCCGGTCAGCGCGCTGATTCATGCGGCAACGATGGTCGCAGCGGGCGTCTTCCTCGTAGCTCGGGTTTACCCGCTTATGTCCGCGGTCGTGGTCCCGGGAGTCACCGCGACAAGCGCCCTGCAAGTTGTAACCTGGGTCGGCGTCATCACTGCAGTTTTCGCGGCCACGATTGCAGTTGCCCAAAATGACATAAAACGCACTCTGGCGTACTCAACGGTTTCACAGCTCGGATTCATGATGCTCGGCCTTGGCGTAGGCGGGGTAGCTGTGGGAATGTTTCATCTTATCACCCACGCATTTTTCAAAGCGCTGCTGTTCATGGGTGCTGGTTCGGTCATCCACGGTTGTCATGAGGAACAGGATGTCCGCCGGATGGGCGGCCTGCGAAAATTCATGCCGCTCACTTTTGCAACCTATGGCATCGGCATGCTGGCTTTGAGCGGCTTCCCACTCATCTTCTGTGGTTTTTGGAGCAAGGACGACATTTTGCACAGCGCGCACCAATGGAACGTCTCGCACTGGCCGTTTTATCTTGGCGTCTTTGGCGCGTTGCTCACCGCCTTCTACATGACCCGCCAGGTTGCGATGGTCTTTTTTGGTAACTCTCGCTTGGGCCTGAGCCGCGTTACCGGCTCCGAACAACACACCGTCGAACATGCCGGTTTGCCCGATAAAGAACATCCTCATGCCGAATTGGCCGGCGACCCGCATGAAAGCCCGCGAGCAATGATAATCCCGTTAATCATCCTCGCGACATTCGCCATTCTCCTTGGTTTTATCGGCACGCCTGCGTGGCCATGGTTCCAGCATTTTCTCGGCGAGAATGGCGCCCTGACTGTGGAATTCTCCAGGTTTGGAGAAGCCGGTGTTCTTTCGACGATGTTGATTTCAACCGTAGTCGTGTTCTTTGGCATCGGACTCGGATGGTGGCTCTACGGCCGAAAGCCGCTTGCGAAAATCGACGAACCAGATGTGCTCGAACGCGCCCAGCCGGACGTCTATCACCTTCTGAAGAGAAAATATTTCGTGGATGAAATCTACGAATGGACCTTTGTCCAATTCAACGCCTGGTGGGCGAAAACTTGCGCGTGGTTGGATGCCGTCATCGTCAGCGGGACAGTGCAGTTATGTTCGTATATCGTGCTCGGTTTGTCCGCCTTAAGTCGAGCTATCGATGATTACGTCGTGAATTTAGGCTTTGATCAAGGTTGCCGAGGAGTAGGCATTGGCGGCAAGCTGATGTCTCGGCTTCAGAATGGACGGGTTCAAAATTATCTTCGAGTGATTGGTATCGCATTGGCGGTGCTGGTACTCTTCCTGATTTGGGGGTGCCATCCATGAACGGCTTCCCGATCATTTCTATTCTCACGTTTCTGCCGCTGTTTGGTGCAATTGCGATCATCGGTTTAAACGCCGAACAGAAGAAGTTGGCGCGCTGGCTGGCGTTGGGTTTCAGCATCCTCGCGCTCGCGCTCACAGTCTTCATGTGGGCGCGTTTCAACCCCGCGTCCGGCGATCTGCAATTCGTCGAAACCTACCATTGGATTCCAAGCCTCGCCGCCCAATACCACGTCGGCGTGGATGGGCTTGGACTCTTGATGGTTCTGCTGACAGCCATAATCGTTCCGATGGCCATGCTCGCCTCGTGGAACATCGAGGAACGTGTCCCCATCCACTTCGCGCTGATGCTTTTTCTGCAAGCCGGCCTATTCGGGACATTCACGGCGTTGAATTTCTTTCACTGGTTCCTCTTTTGGGAATTAAGCCTCATCCCGGCGTTTTTCCTGATCAAATTGTGGGGTGGGCCAAACCGCTCGGCGGCAGCCACTCAGTTTTTCGTTTATACGATGGTTGGGAGCATCGCCATGTTGCTGGCGTTTTTAGCGCTCTACCTCACAACGATTTATGCCCCAGGCGCAGATCTGACGAAAATAAGCGAAAATCCCAGCCGAATGTTTGACTTTACTATGCTGGCTGAGCGAGGGCGCGAAGGGACATTGGCTTCCGATTTCGCGGTAAAGCTTGGATGGTATAGTTTGTCGGTCAGACATTTAGCTCTAATTATCTTCGCTGGCGCCTTTCTCGGCTTCGCTGTGAAAGTTCCCCTGGTTCCATTTCACACCTGGCTGCCTAACGCATACGCCGAAGCGCCGACCGGCACGACGATGCTCTTGACCGGTGTCATGTCAAAGATGGGTGTCTATGGTTTCATCCGAATCTTGTTGCCAATCTTCGGAGAACAGATGCGCTGGATTTTGACGCCTTTGTTATGGCTGACGGTGATCACAATCGTGTACTCCGCAGGAGCCGCTTTTGCTCAGAAAGATCTGAAACGTGTTCTCGCCTACTCTTCGATCAACCATCTTGGATTTTGCCTCCTGGGCGTTTTTGCCGTGGCGCGCTTTGGCGACAATGAAGCGGCCTTGGCTTCGGAAAAAACAGCCGCCCTCAATGGCGTATTCCTGCAGATGTTCAATCATGGTCTCACGGCGGCGACGCTCTTCTGGTTTGTCGGTTTTCTTGAGCAGCGCGGAAGTCGCAGCATCAACGATTTCGGCGGATTGCGAAAAGTCGCGCCAATCTTCTGCGGTTTGATGGGCATCGCATTGTTCTCTTCACTTGGATTGCCTGGCCTCAATGGATTCATTGGTGAGTTTCTGATCTTCAAAGGCACATTCTCTTTAACAACCTGGGCAACCAGCCTGTCAGTGATTGGCCTGCTGATCACCGCGATCTTTATCCTTACGATTTTGCAGCGGGTCTTTAATGGCCCTTTGAATGAGAAGTGGGCTCGGCTGCCAGATCTCACTTTAACTGAGCGTGTCGTCGTATTGCCTTCAATCGCACTTATGTTCTTATTAGGCATTTATCCTCAATTAGTTCTCGGCGTGATCAATAGCACTGCAGTGCAAATGGTTAGCAGGCTGCACCTCTAAGGCGCATTTATGAAATTACAGCCACGGATAACCACTGATGAACCCGGACTTTCCGGTATTAAGAATTTATTTGTCTTCATCTTCACACGGCCACTCTTTGCTGAATATTTCTGGCGTCCCGAATCAAGCAGCTTTTTCCTTTTGTCCGTGTGTATCGGCGTTCATCCGTGGATGAAATAAATTGTTGCGGTTAAGATGCTTGCCTGGACCATTTATGCTACCTTTATCGGCGTTGCAGTGCTCATGCTGCTGCCGAAGGAAAACGCCCGCCTCGCGCGCATGGTTGCGATTCTGACCGCCTCTATTGGCTTCGTCATCGCTCTGGGCGGTTTGCTGTCTGCTAAAGCAGGCGATATCCAAACCATCACAAAAATCCCATGGATCCCTTCGCTTGGCATTGAATTTCACCTCGCAGCGGATGGAATCAGCCTGACCCTCGTCGTACTGACCGGTCTCGCCGCCATGGCCGGAATTCTCTTCTCTTGGAACGTTGAAACCCGCGCCAAGGAATTTTTCGCATTTTACCTCGCTCTCATCGGCGGCGTTTATGGTGTGTTCCTCAGCTTCGATCTTTTTCTGCTCTTCGTCTTCTACGAACTGGCGATTATTCCTAAATATTTTCTTATCGCGATTTGGGGTTCAACTCGAAAGGAATATGGCGCCATGAAGCTGGCCCTCTATTCATTCGTCGGCAGTGCCATGGTCTTGGTCGGCATGATCGCGGCTTTCGTCGTTTCCGGCGCAAAAAGCATGAGCTTGTTTGAACTGGCAAAGTACCCTTTCCCGCCCAACTTTCAGATGTGGGCCTTTCCATTGGTGTTCATCGGTTTTGCCATCCTCGCCGGCATGTGGCCTTTTCACACCTGGGCCCCGACCGGCCACGTCGCAGCGCCCACGGCGGCCTCGATGCTTCTCGCAGGCGTCGTGATGAAACTCGGCGCTTATGGATGTCTTCGTGTCGCGCTGACTCTGTTTCCGCGCGGCTTGGACCCATGGACGATTATCCCTTGCAACCCGGGTGTGTTTTCTGCACTGGTCGAACGCTCGTTTATCCAAAATATCCAATGGGCCTTGCATTTGGTCGGTTTTGGCTCGTGGCGCGAAGTATTTGCGGTCCTGGCGGTCATCGGAATCGTTTATGGCGCAATGGTCGCGCTGGTTCAGAAAGATTTTAAATTTGTCATCGGCTATTCAAGCGTGAGCCACATGGGCTTCGTGTTGCTCGGCCTGATGACCCTGCACCAAATCGGATTATCCGGCGCTGTCCTGCAGATGTTTTCACATGGCATCATCGCCGGCCTCTTATTCGCCGTCGTGGGCCGGATGGTTTATGATCGCGCTCACACGCGCCAGCTCTCAGAACTCCAACAGATGAATCTGAACCACGTAATGCCTTTCGCAGCCATAACCTTTACCATAGCTGGTGTCGCGTCGATGGGCCTTCCCGGTTTCAGCGGCTTTGTTGCTGAGTTGCAAGTCCTCATCGGCGCCTGGCGAGCCTTTCCAACCATCGCGGTGATAGCTGGGCTGGGCATTCTGATTGGCGTCGCCTACACCCTTCGGGCATTGCAACTAGCGTTCTTCGCAGACCAGGAATCGGTCGCCACCCTGAAATCCGAATCAGCCGATGCACATTCAGCGTTCGATCCTATCTCAATTCCCGAGCGAATCGGCGCGGCCATGTTGATTGGAACGGCTCTTCTCATCGGCTTGTATCCGCGCCTGTTGCTCGACTTGATCGGACCGAGCTTTAGCTCGCCGTTATTCGACGAATTAAGAAAGGCAGGGAATTTCTGAACGAGTTCCACTACCTCGAACTGCTCAGGGCCGCTGTCCCGGAAACGATCCTGGTTATTGCCGCACTGGTCGTCCTCTCGGTCGATCTTCTCACGATGCAAGATCTGGATTCCCGGTTTCGCCGCATCATTGGCGGGCTGATCGCCTGCGTTGGCTGCGTCGCGGCGATTGGCTGGATGCTCGTCATGCCAGAGCACGCGAATTTCTTCGACGGATTCCTCGTGCTCGACCCACTGACGCAGTTAGTCAAAATCGCCCTTCTGATCATCACGATTTTTACGATCTTGATATCTGTCGAATCGGACTTCACGTCGCATATCGGCGAGTACTTCGCTCTCATTTTGCTGGGTGCCATTGGAATGATGTTTCTCGTCAGTTCGGAAGACATCCTGATGATTTTCATCTCGCTGGAACTCACCAGCCTTTCGCTTTATATACTGACGGCGTTCAACAAGCGTAACGTAAAATCAGCCGAAGCCGCGTTGAAATATTTCCTCTTCGGCGGCATGTCAGCGGCTTTCACTCTCTTCGGACTCAGCCTGCTTTACGGCCTTTCCGGAGCAACCAACCTCGGCCAAATCGCTGCCGCTGTAAAAGGGCCCGGTCTAGATCCTTTGCTGGTTGTCGCAATCGTGATGACCGTGATCGGCTTCGGGTTTAAGATTGCCGCGGTTCCCTTTCATTTATGGGCCCCGGATGCCTACGAAGGCGCTCCCACGCCAAGTGCGGCGTTCATCGCGTCTGGTTCCAAAGTTGCAAGCTTCTTCATTTTTGCAAAAGTGCTCATGGTCGGGTTTCATGGAGCCGAGGGCAGCGGCGCATGGCGCGCATTCAATCCTGGATGGGTCCCTGTAATTGCAATCGTCGCCGCCGCTTCTATGCTGCTGGGAAATCTCGCGGCCATCGTTCAAAGCAGCGTCCGGCGCTTGCTCGCCTATTCCGCCGTCGCTCATGCCGGTTACATTCTTCTGGGCATGCTCGCACACGGTCGCGAGGGACTCGCCTCAGTGACTTTTTACGTGGTAATTTATGGCCTGACCACCGTAGGCGCTTTCGGCGTTGTATCCATCGTTCAGGACCGGACAGGAGGAGATGCGCTCTCAAATTTTGTTGGCCTGAGCCGCCGCGCGCCGATTTTGTCATTCTGCATGATGGTCTTCATGCTCTCGTTGGCGGGCATCCCTCCGCTGGCGGGCTTCTTCGGAAAGTTCTACCTTTTCACGGCCGCACTAAAAAGCACGCCTGATAACCTCGGATTGTTGTGGCTCATTGTCGCAGCGATCGTTCTCAGCGCCGTATCGCTGTATTACTATTTGCTGGTCCTGAAACAAATTTATGTCGTCGCACCGACCGGTGCGGAACCATTGTTGCAAACCCCCATCCTCAGCCAGGTCATACTGGTGCTGCTCGCTTTGGCCATTCTTGTTCTTGGTTGTGCGCCCAATCTGCTTCTTGGCCGTCTAACGAGCGCAATTCAAGTCGCCGGATTTTGATTCAGATCTCGCGTGAAAACCCCGTAAATATCGGGGCCTGAAGGTTTCTGTCATGCGCCCGATGAGGAAGGGCCAAATGTCTCAGTTTATCGACCGCGCAGGCGATAGTATCTTCGCGCGAAGCGCCCTGCCTCCTTGTCGTCGAATTGGAATTGGCCATTAGTAGTGGAGGAGGCGATGCCGATGAGTTCCCAGTCCACCAGGTTGGTCGAGGATTCGATGAGGTACAGCTTGCCGGAGTCGCCGGCGAATTGCATCCGCACACGGCCTTCGGGTTGGAGGGAAATTAAGGTGAACTGGGCATGCGGGCGGCCGCATGAAAGTCTTATTCCTGACCCAGTGCCTTTTGTCTTTCCTGGCAGCCGAGGATCTGGCTGAGGTTAACCGTCCCATTGATGAGTAATTCGGCATCGCTTTGGGCCAAGGTGCGTTGGTCCACGAGTTGCTGAACCTTCGTGCTGAATGTGTGTAGACTGTTGCACACAACAGCGGACTGCCCTTGTTCCATTTCGGCCACGATTCTGTCCACGATGGAGAGCAGCACTCTTGCGCGGTCCCTTGCTATTGCTGAGCTCGCGACCAGGTCAGTCACATCGGTTTGCAGTACTCGGGCGAGCTCGGCAGGTGAGGGCGCGGCCCGTTTGCGCACGACCCAGTGCTGCTGACCTGTATCGCTGGTGCTGTAACCGACCGCAAATACGCCGGATGGAGCGAACGTGGTGCCCAGGGCAATCGCGGACTCATTTGTGGAATAGGAGAAGAGGTCGGTCGTGCTCCACCGGCCCGTAGCAACTGAATATTGCCTCGTAAACCAGTTCTGTTTCGAGTTGTAAGTCGTGCCGGCGACACAGACATTTCCCGCGGCATCCACCGCGATTGAGGTTGGGTAAAGATAAAAACCGCCAGAAACTGGCAACCCATTGAGCGAGGGTTCGTATGAGGAACTATCCAGAGTAACCCAATTGGTCCCGCCCGGAGCTGACTGGCGCACTAGGAAAACGATCGAGGTTGACGTCACGCTGTTTCCGGCGGAATAGAGATTCCCGGCGGAATCGGCTGTGAGCGCATCGTGATAGTCATGGAGGAGCGCGAAAGCCGGTGTCCATGACGCCCCGTGATCGCTGCTCCTCAGAATAAGTCCGAGGTCGGCCATATCCTCACCATCGGCCGAACCTGTTACATAAACGTCGTCACCTGCACACGTGGCTCCCCGGATCCCACCGTAACCAGAAAAGTACACCAGTTTGGTATCCCAGTTTGTGCCCCCGATGCTGCTCCCTCGAACCCACCATGTATTGTAGCACGGGCAATAGGTCATAATCAGGGGGCCGGCGCCATAAACCCGGCCATGGCCGTCGCTGCAGAGCGAATAGACGATTCCGTTTGTTCCTGGCAGCCCCGGCGGATTGGGAGGCCGCCAATAATCATCCACTGTCTCCCAGGTGAGGCCTTGGTCGGTGCTGCGGCGGACTATCCAGTGTCCATTCCCGTTTCCACCGTATCCACCACTGCCTCCCCCGACGAACACAGTGCCCTGATTATCCACCATGACGGCGTTGAACACGTTGTTGGTGGACGAGCCATAAACAAAATCGTCTCGGGTGATCCATGTCGAGCCGCCGTCCGGGCTGTAACGCACGATCCCGTGACCACTGGCGGCTCCTACCACATAAACGCCGCCGGCCGCATCGGTGGTGACGCCGTTAGCTTCGGCGTTTCCACTTCCGAGCACGAAATCATCCACCGTCTGCCAATCCTGACTGGGGGCGTCCACATGGATCATGAGCGTGGCTGTTACACCGCCGGGGTTGCTCTCGTTGTAGACATGAAATTTTACCAGGTAATCGCCAGCCGTATTCCAGGCATGGGACTCAAATTGCCGATTGGCCGAAGTCGTTCCGTCGGCGAAGTCCCATTGGTTGGAGCTGGCGTGGCCGCTAATCTGGCTGACTAGATTGAGCTGGAAGCCGGTGACAACGTTCGTGGCACTTGTGCCGATGGCGACGGTCAGGGGGCCGGTAATTGCTCCAGCCTGGTATTCATCACTGCCGATCGAAGGCGGAGCGAGCCACGTTTCGCCATCAATATCCACGCCACTGGTGTAGGCTGCGTTGCCGGCGCCACGGCAAGGAGAGACGGCGCTGATGTGGCTCAAATCGGCCAGCAGCGGTTCGTCGCTAATGTTGCCAATGCCATTTGTCGGCAAAGGGGTGGTGCAACAGTAGTTGAAGGTGCTGCTGTTGTATGGGGAAACATTGCCGCTGACATTGTAGTAAACGATCGAGTTGTCGACCTGGGACTTGTCCACGCCAAAGCCAGAATTTCCGACGATATTGCAGTGAACGAGAGTCGAACCACTCGCGGCAACGTAGCCGCTCATCGTCCCCGTGATCGTGCAATTGGTAAGGAATCCTCGGTCGACGCCATCCATGTTGCCAGAAAGAATGCAGTTAGCGAGTGCGCACTCCTGTGCGCCATACCAGTTCCTGGAAAGGACACATTGGTTGAGCGTGGACTGATACGCAGCCCAGCCGCGGTTCCCGTCGAGGACACAGTTGCTTAGAATCGCTTGCTCGACGGCAGCAGCCCAACGATTGCTGAGAAACATGCAATTCTGGTACGTGCCGCCGTAGCCACCGCTGCCATGAGAATACGCTTCGTTGCCGACCAGCACGCAGTTGGAAACTACTGCGTCTGACGAACTGCACCACACACCACCCCCGGTACTGTTGAATCCGTTCAGTGCGTCATACACTGCGCCGCCGTTGGTCAGCGTGAACCCCGATAGCGAGGCCCCGTTTGTAAGGTAGACACACCGGACTTCGTTGGACGTGCCGCTGCGGTCGCCCTGGATCGCAGTCACTCGAGGGCCATTGACGCTGCGGATTTCCAGCGGCTTAGTCACTGCTACCCGGTTGGAACCGAAAAGGGGTGCGATCAGTGCCCCGCCTGAAGCGTACGTGCCGTTAGTGACCAGCACAATCGCCCCCTCGAACGAGGCGGCGTCGACCGCATCCTGGATGGTTCGGGCCGCAGTGGCCCAGTTGGTATAGGGCGGCGTCGGAACTGCGCCGTTGACGTCCACATAATGGATCGTTTGCGCTGCCCGAGCATTGGCGACAAGAATTAGCGAGACAAACAGTACACGGACTCTAAAGGTCATATTATCGTCGCGGCGTGAAAATATTAACAGCGGTGCATTTCCACTGGCTCAGGTTGCGACCTCACCAGGGGCTTTCGGTGGTTCCTGCCAACCATAACGCAGAGTCGACTCCTCCCAAGTGGGCGAAGACCCCATTTGGGACCTGCGAAGGTCTAGTCGTGCTGCGAGTCTTCGGGCCGCATATTCCGCCGGATGCTCGTGACAGCGGAGGCTCTCAAGTGCCGGGTAAAATTTCTCTTCGGTGGGAGGAATGACCCACTGGCTTTTCAAGGCGGCCAAGGCATTGCGCAACTGATGCCGGGAATGCGCGTCGCTTGCCTGACCCATTCTGGACTTTGGAGCTGGGGATTGGATCCGGACTTCGAGGAATGTAGCACCCTGTGTAGCACTTTGTAGCACCTTTTGTAGCACCCTGAACAGCCACTTTGTACAAGCGGGCTAGGCGATGTAGTACTGTAGCACCCTGTACCGGGGGGAAAGGTATACCCCCACCGGCCCACAGATGCAAAGGCACGAAACACACAGCGCGCAACGTCCTGCTCCTCTCGATCCGAACCCATCCGAGCCCATCCCTAACCGATCCGAGGTGAAAGTTTTTCCAACTCGAACCTCGCCAATCTGCTTTAACCTTGCGACTGCATCACAATTCTGCCTAACATTTTGGCGTTTTATGGCAGCAATTGGCCGGTTTCAGAAGGGCGACGAGATTTTTCACGCCAAAGTCGTTGATGGCGAACTTTTTCGATTGCAGGGTGACGTCTTCGGCTCGCCTTCATTCGAGAAGAAGCCGATGAAGCTAAAAGGCGTTCGCACTCTAACCCCTGTAGCACCCACGAAAATCATCGCCGTCGGTTTGAATTTCGCCGATCACGCGCGCGAACACAACAAACCCTTGCCCAAAGAACCGCTGATTTGGATCAAAGCGACCACCTCGCTCATTCCGGACGGTGCCAGGATCGAAATTCCTTTTCCGAACCATCGGACCGATTTCGAAGCCGAGCTGTGCATTGTAATCGGCCGGCGTGTTCGCAACGTAACTCCCGCCGCTGCCGCTCGCTATATTTTCGGGTATACTGCGTCCCAGGACATCAGTGATCGCACAATCCAAAACGGCGAAAGCCAATGGACGCGCGCCAAATCGTTCGACACTTTTACGCCGCTTGGGCCTTACGTCGAGACGAAGATCGACCCGCATGATCTGACCATCCAACTCTTTCAAAACGGCCAATTGCGCCAAAACTCGAACACACGCGAGCTCATTTTCAATTGCTACAACCTGGTCAGTTTCATCTCCACGAATATGACGCTGATGCCCGGCGACATCATCCTGACAGGCACCCCGAGCGGCGTTGGCCCGATTGAGTCCGGTGACCGCCTGGAAGTCCGCATTCAGGGACTCGCGCCGTTGGTCAATACTGTGAAATGAGCGGTTTGCGCTAGACGTCATTCGATACGGTCGAAATCTCCCATCGTTGTAACCTCGCGGAAAAAACCCCGGGAATAATTTCGACTATTCGCACGTCGCACTTCACACTTCGCCCTTGGATATATGCGTTGGACCCAAACACTAATCCCAACTCTCAAAGAAACTCCCGCCGAAGCGGAAATCATTTCGCACAAACTCCTGCTGCGTGCCGGGCTCATCCGCAAACTCACTGGCGGCCTTTACACGTTCATGCCGCTGGGTGTGCGCGCCCTTCGCAAGATCGAGCAAATCGTCCGCGAAGAAATGAATCGCGCCGGCGCGCTTGAATTGTTGATGCCCGCGCTCCAACCGCCCGAAATCTGGCAAAAAAGCGGGCGTTATGAGACGGCCAAAGACGTGCTCTTTCGCGTGCGCGACCGCGCAAAAAAAGAATGGGTCCTCGGTCCCACTCACGAAGAAGTAGTCACCACACTGGTCGCGGGCGAGATCAGTTCTTACCGTCAATTGCCGAAGAACTTTTATCAAATTCAAACCAAGTTCCGTGATGAAATTCGACCTCGTTTCGGCCTGATGCGGGCGAAAGAATTCATCATGAAAGACGCCTATAGCTTCGATGCCACAGACGAAGCCGCGCAAATCAGCTATCGCAAGATGTATGACGCGTATGCGCGTATATTCGAGCGATGCGGCCTCAAAACGTTGGCCGTTGAAGCCGATACCGGAGTGATGGGTGGAAAATTCTCTCATGAGTTTATGGTTCCCGCAGAAACCGGTGAGAACGAAATTGTGCTTTGTGAAAGCTGTGGCTATGCCGCCAATATCGAGAAGGCGACATCCAAAGTCGCGGCGTCCGATTCGAAACTTTCGAGCTCGAATGCCGTCGAGGAATTTCCAACTCCCGGCGTCGTTACCATCGAAGGACTCGCCAAAGCCCCATACAATGTCTCAGCGGCGGACCAAATCAAAACGTTGGTCTATACGGTTGAGGGCAAACCCTTTCTCATTCTCGTCTGCGGCGATGACCAACTCAATGAACCAAAGCTGGCGGGTAAACTCGGCGCAACCACATTTCGACCCGCTCAACCTGAAGAAATCTTCAACGCCCTCGGTGCGCATCCCGGCAGCCTTGGAGCTGTCGGAATCAACAAAATGCCTGTGTACGCGGATGAGCGCTTACGCGATGCCGCGAATATGACCACTGGCGCCAACAAGGATGGGTTCCATTTTCGCAACGTTGCCATCGGGCGCGATATTCAACCGACCGATTGGGCTGACCTGCGACTCGTTCAGGCGGGTGAACCCTGTATTAACTGCGGTAAGCCTCTCAAGATGCAACGCGCGATCGAAGTCGGCCACGTCTTCAAGCTCGGCACCAAGTATAGCAAAGCCTTTGACGCTTACTTTCTTGATGAAGCTGGCAAACAACAACTTGCCATTATGGGCTGTTACGGCATCGGCGTGACCCGCACCTTGCAGGCGGTTATCGAACAGAGTCACGATGACAACGGAATCGTTTGGCCTCTCAGTGTCGCGCCCTACACCGTTTGCATCACACCCCTCAACGTTGCTGCAGAAGCCGACGTGATGAAACGCGCCGAGCAAATCTATTCAGAACTCATCGCACAGGGTGTCGATGTCATACTGGACGATCGCAACGAGCGACCGGGCGTGAAATTCAAGGATTCCGAATTAGTCGGCTTCCCGTTGCGAATCGGTGTCGGCGAGAAATCTCTGGCCAAGGGTGAAGTAGAACTCAAACCGCGCGCTGGTGCAATGATACCAGTCAAAGCCGAGCAAGCCGTTCAAAAAATCCTGGAATTGATCAAAGCGTCACGCCCGCTCTAATTCGATTGCGCCCTCTTCCCTGCCGGCTTTAACGCTTTAATGTTTCCCACGACCTACGCATCCAGGCAGTCGCGGACGGCTTTGGGCAGCGTAACGTGCGTGTAAGGTTTCTGAAGGAACAGTGCATGACCTTGCCGGACGAAACCGGTGTCGAGCTCGTCCATGCTGTATCCGCTCGCAAAAATAATCTTTAGTTCGGGGTGGGCGTCACGAAGTCGCTGCGCCAATTCCATTCCGGACATGCCGTCAGGCATAACCATGTCCGTCAGCAAAAGATCAACATGCCCGTGATACCTGTTCCAAACCTGTAGGGCCTCAGACCCGGTTCCCGCCTCAAGCACTTCGTAGCCGCAATCCTGGAGAATTACATGCGCCAAATCGCGCAGCACCGGTTCGTCCTCCACGACCAGGATCGTCTCCTTGCCACCACGAACTTCACTGACAGCCTCGGCAGTCTCCACTTGCAATCGAACGACCGGGTCACCCATCGCCGGGAAGAAAACATTAAATGAGGTGCCTTTTCCGACCTCGCTCCCAACTTCAATCCATCCGCCATGTTGCTTCACGATTCCATAGACGGTGGCAAGCCCCAGGCCAGTGCCCTTGCCGACTTCTTTCGTCGTAAAAAACGGCTCGAAAATTCGACTCATCGTCGCTTGATCTATGCCGCATCCGGTATCAGTAACGCACAAGCAAACGAATATACCTGCACGCGCTTCCGGCTGAAGCTGCACGTAAGCCTCATCAATTTGAACCGTGCTGGTGCTGATCGTGAGCGTGCCGCCTCTGGGCATGGCGTCGCGAGAGTTCACCGCCAGGTTCATGAGAATTTGTTCGATCATTCCCGTATCACCTTGAACCAGCGAAATGTAGGCAGGCGCGTTCAGTTGCAGGGCGATGTCCTCACCCAGCAACCGCTGCAGCATCTTGCTCAAATGCGCGACCACCTCGCGAAGATCCAACGGCATCGGTTGCATGACATTCTTCCGGCTGAACATCAGCAACTGCCGCGTGAGGCTCGCAGCCCGCTCCGCCGCGAAATAAACCGCCTCAACCGACTCCTGCAGTTCGCCTGGCAGGCTCGGCTTGGCCATCAGCATCCCGGCGTGGCCCTGGATAATGGTCAGCATGTTATTGAAATCGTGGGCCACACCCGCTGCCAGCTGCCCCACCGAGTCCATTTTCTGCGATTGCCGCAATTGCGCTTCAAGGCTAAGCCGCTCGGTTATATCCTCCACATAGCAATGCACGACCTGACTGCTCAACACCGGATGGAATGACCATGACAATGTCCGCCCAGCGTTCTGTGTTTCAAAATGCAACTTGCTTTGCCGCGTGTAGAGGCATTCCTTGACGATTACACTAATGTCCGCTGGCAAAATCGTCCGCGGGTTATCCTGCTCGACGGAAAAAGCCAGCTTGAGCGCTGCGTCGTTGAAGTAGGTTACACTGGCATCGGCCGCCAGTTCCATTGCCGGATTCGGGTTGAGCTGCGCAAAAGCCGCCAGCTTCTGAAGCTCACTTTCGGCGCGATTCCGTTCGACTGCCATCGATAGCAGTGTTGCGACTGACAATAGAAAATGTACTTCGTCCTCCGAAAATATTCGGTGATTCGTAGTGTGCGCTCCAAGCAGTCCAAAGGGGTGTCCATGACCGGGGATTGCGACAGTAATTCCGCTTCGAACCCCATGCTCCAGCAACCACTGAGAGGGAGAAAATCGCGTTTCCTGCGTCAGATCGTCGAACACCACCGGTTCGCCAACTGCCAGCACGAAACCAGATTGGGTATAGTCAGTTGCCGGAACCGTCACGTTCCCCACGCACCCGTCTTTCCAACCGGTCCCGGCACGAAGCAGCAATGAAGTTCCATCCGGTTGCAATTCAAGGACGCAGCAATACTCGACCTCCAACGTCTGCGCCGCCAGCATCACCACTTGATTGAGCAAGGCGTCTAAATCTTTCGTCACTAGCGCGAACTGGCCTAAGGCTCCGACAACGGTTTGCTGCAATGAACGGTGGAGCAGGTCTTTTTCAGATTCCTCGCGATCCTTGACGCGTTTTTCGAGCGATGCCGCCATTTCATCGAACGTTCGCGCCAATTGGCCCAGTTCCCCTCTTTCTTTGGAAAGGCCGGTTCGGCTCGTCAGGTCGCCCATCGCCAGTCTTTGGGTAGCAACATAGAGCCTGCGAATCTGCCGGATGATAAAATGCTCGCCTCCATACCACGCTGCTGCAAGCGCCAGAAGCCCGGCAATCAACGCCGCCCAGGAGAGGTATCCTAAGTACAGGAGCACCCAGGCGGGGATCATTGCCAAGAATACCGTCCCCACCAACCGGACACGCAAGCTGGAGAAACTGTTCATCGGCTAATTAAATTTCTGGGCTCGAAAGGCATTTTTCTTGCCGAATGTCGCTAAAACCACATCGGCTTGGACACTTTTGACTTATCTTATGACACTTAAACGAGGTTAATTCTTGCCAAACGCCTCGCCATCCCTAGATTTATCCGCTCGCTTTGAGCAGCATGAGTTCATCTTACATAAGCACGTTTCTGGCCATGAGTCCGCCAGCGCAGCCCGGCCAACCGGCCCCGCCGATCTGGACTAACATGGTTCCCCTGGTCCTGCTGGTAGTTGTTTTCTATTTCGCCCTCATTCGACCGCAGCAAAAGAAGCAAAAACAGCAGGCGGAACTCTTAAAAGCGGTCAGGTCTGGTGATAAAATCGTCACCAATAGCGGCATTATGGCCACCGTCGTAACCGTCAAAGAGAAATCCCTTATGGTCCGCTCGGCGGATTCGAAATTTGAAATTACCAAATCCGCCGTCGCGGAAATCACCGAGCGCAGCGGCGAATCGAGTGAATCCTAGCCCGTTCCCACCCCGTCATGAATCGAAATAACCTTTGGAGATTTGTCATCGTCGTTCTGGTCCTGCTTTGGGCCATCATCTCGTTTTATCCGCCCACCAACCGCGATCTCATCCAGACATTCCGCGAGCGAGCTGTTAAGACCGACACGAATTTTCATGCGATTGTTGAAAGGGCATTGGCCTTGCAACAAAAGATTCCCGAAAAACCTTACGAAAACCTTAAAGAAGCGATCAGCACAAACGACATTACTCGTTATTTTCCGTTCTTCGAAATCACCAACGAAGTTAATTCCACTGTTGCCACTGCTGGCGTCCTCAATCGCTTGCAACGGGAGTCGGCGGGCAAGATTCATCTCGGCATCGATCTGCAAGGCGGAACCTCGTTCGTCATGCAAATGGAAACAAACAGTTTGCCTCCGGGGACCGACGTCGGCGGCACTCTGTCCGAAGCCGTCGAAGTGCTACGCAAACGAGTCGACAAATTCGGCGTAGCCGAGCCTGTGATCCAAACTGAAGGTAATGATCGCATCAATGTCATGTTGCCCGGTCTTTCCGCGGATGTGCAGCAAGAGGCCAAAATTGCCCTCCAAAAACCTGCCTATCTTGAATTCCGCCTTGTTCACCTGCAGAGCGATGAAGATGTCAAAGACGGAATCGTTCAGCCCGGATACGAAATTCTCAAACGCAAAGAGCGTCAACAGGACGGGCGAGAGAAGACCGAAATCGTCGAGGTCAAAAAAATAGCCGAAATGACTGGCAGTGGGATCAAGAACGCTCAGGTCGTTCGAGGCAATCTCGGTGAACCGGAAATCGACTTTACGCTCGATGCTGAAGGCACCGAGAAATTTGCTGAGATTACTCGCAATAACGTTAACCGCCGGCTCGCCATCGTTCTCGACGGCCAGCTTTATTCCGCTCCAGTCATTCGCAGCCCCATCGAAACGGGCCGCGGCCAGATCACCGGCACTTTCGACCAAAAAGAGGCCTTCGAATTAGCCTATGTCCTGCAAAATCCTCTTCGCGCTCCATTGAAACTCCAGTCGTCCAACCAGGTCAGTCCTACTCTCGGCGCCGAATCTATCAGGAGCGGCATCAAAGCCTCGATTTACGGCACGCTTTTGGTTTCCGCTTTCATGCTTGTCTATTATCTCATTGCTGGATTGGTCGCGAACGTCGCCCTCGTCGCCAACATCATCATTCTTATCGGTGTGATGTGCTCCATTGGCACGACATTCACGCTGCCCGGTATTGCGGGCATCGTCCTCACCGTTGGTATGGCGGTCGATGCCAACGTCCTCATCTACGAGCGTATTCGCGAAGAATCAGGCAAAGGCAAGTCGTTGCGCGGCGCTATCGCTGCAGGCTATAGCCGCGCCTTCGGAACCATTTTCGACTCTCACGTTACGACCCTGATCTCCTCCCTTATTCTTTGGTGGTTGGGAACCGGTTCGATTCGAGGATTCGGCGTCGCGCTTACCTGGGGTGTCGCCGCCAGCTTATTTACTGCCTTGGTTGTCACGCGAATGATCTTCGATTTCCTCGTCGACCGGAATTGGCTGAAATCCATTCCCATGCTTCATATCATTCGAGCAACCAAGCTTGACTTTATGAGACTCGCCAAGCCGGCGTTCGCCATCTCCTGGACTTTGATCTTCATCGGCATCGGCTTTGGTTTTTATCGCGGCAAATCCATGTTCGGAAAGGACTTTCTTGGTGGCGATACCAGTACATTTAGCTTCGAGCAAAAGATTCCAGAAGACAAGATTCGTGCTGCTCTCACCGCAGTTGGCGTCAGAGACGCCCTGATCCAATATCAAAAGGATCTGTCCAGCGGAAAGGAAACCCTGCGGGTTGATACAGGCGCTGAAGATGCCAAAAAGGGTGAACCAACAATGGCGGACAAAGTCAAAAGTGCGGTGCTCGAAGTTCCGGGCGCGAATTTTGCGCCCAAGAGCCAGGAGCACGTTGGCGCCATCGTAGGCAAAGAGATTCGGAACTCCGCCATCATCGCTTCTTTGCTTTCGCTATTCGGCATTCTGGTTTACGTCGCCTTCCGTTATGAATTTTCATTTGCCGTCGGGGCTGTAGTAGCCGTTATTCACGATGTGTTGATGACCATTGGCTGGTACTGTCTGGCGCCCTCACACCGCGAATTCAATGCCACAACGGTCGCCGCTATATTGACCATCATCGGCTTCTCGATTAACGATACTATCGTTATTTTCGACCGAATTCGTGAAGACCTGAAACTCGGGGTGCGCGGCACCTTCAAAGAAGTGATGAACCAGGCCCTTAATCAAACCCTGAGCCGAACTATCATTACCTCTGGCACAGTATTTCTCGCCACTATGTCTCTCTATCTGTTCGGCGGTGGCGCCATCAACGATTTCGCCTTCACCTTTTTAGTCGGTATTATTACCGGCACCTATTCCAGCATCTACATCGCCAGCGCACTGGTTCTCTGGTGGCACAAGGGTCAGAGGCCGCATATTGGGAGCGGGCCAATCGCTGTTGAGAACGTCGCGGTGGCGCGAGGCTGAGTTAATTCATGACTATCCAGCGGGCGACGCCTCTCTCGCGGTTTTTGCGCGAAAGGTCGAACAGGGAGATTTGTCTCCGGGTTTGGGTACGATTTAAGCCGTCGCCTGCATCGCTTCAACGTGAAGCGGCAATCCTGTGCCGCTTTCATGTGAATCTGCAGCCTTTTACCTATAACGTTCAACGACCCAGATCGCGACCATGCTTGCCTTGATTCAAATCACCGCCTGGCATTGGGCTGCATTCATTCTTTGCGTCATCGTCTTTCTCGCACTGGACCTCGGCGTATTTCATCGCAAGGCCCACTCTGTTAAATTTCGCGAAGCACTGCTTTGGACTTCTATCTGGTTTTGCCTGGCGATGCTTTTCGCCGTCTGGTTAAGGGGCGCGCGCGGCCAGAAAGAAGGATTGCAATTTGTCACCGGCTATCTCATCGAGCTGTCGCTCTCGATGGATAACGTTTTTGTCATGGCGCTCATCTTTAGCTTTTTTCGCATTCCCTCGCAGTACCAGCATCGAGTGCTGTTTTGGGGGATACTTGGCGCGTTGATTATGCGCGGTTTCATGATCGGCATTGGCGTCGCGCTGATAACCTGGCTGAATTGGATCCTCTATGTCTTTGGCGCCCTGCTCGTATTCAGCGGCATCAAAATGATGTTCGTCGAAACCGAAGTGGAACCAGAAAAGAGCTGGGTTATCCGCCTGGTTCGCAAGTTTTACCCGGTTGCGCCACAGCTGGACGGACACAAGTTTTTGACCCACTGGAACGGCAAAAGTGCCCTGACCCCGCTTGCTCTGGTTCTTTTAATGGTCGAAACCACCGACCTCATCTTCGCCGTGGACTCCATCCCGGCAGTGTTTGCCGTGACAAAAGTTCCATTCGTCGTTTTCACCTCGAACGTATTTGCGATTCTCGGCCTGCGCTCTCTTTATTTCGTTCTCGCTGGCGCGATCAGCTATTTCCGGTACTTGAAATTCGGTCTATCCATCGTGCTCATATTCATCGGTGTCAAAATGCTCATTGATCCCGGTGAATCGCCACCCCGCTGGTTCTTTCAAGTGGACATTACCACGTCCACCTCGCTTATTGTGGTGGCGAGCATCATCCTCCTCTCGATGATTGCCTCAGTCATCTCGGCACAACGGGGGAAAAGACGCCAGGAAACGCTGCCGAAGGACAAGGATGATTAAACGCCAATTGGGAGGGTTGCTCGTCGCGCTGCCGCATGAATGCGGCGTCCCCAGGCGCAGTGGAGCGGCATTTATGCGGGAGGAGAAGCCTCTGATGAAATTTGGCTTACACCTTGCTCACCCTGGCCGATTTCTGAGGATTGACATTTTCATGTAGGAACCGCATTATTATGTCGAATACCTTGCGGGGCATTTGTCAGCGGTGTTATGCAACGGTCGGTACGCACGAGCACAGTACGGGCGGACCGGTTTTTCCGGGATCGCTCTTCGATTTATCACAACCATGGGTTTACATTGGTTGAACTCCTTGTTGTGATCGCCATCATCGCGATTCTGGCCAGTCTGCTCCTTCCCGCTTTGAACCGCGCAAAATCCAGGGCGGAAGGAATTATTTGCCTCAATAACACCCGGCAACTGAGCCTTGCCTGGCAGGTTTATGCCGATGATCATAACGGTCTGCTGGCGTATAACGTCGGCGGTAATGGACCCCGTGGTATTGCGTCTGACACGTTGCTCAATTGGGTGGGTAACACCATGGATTGGGAGGCTCACTCTGATAACACGAATCTCGCGACCATCATTAAGGCCAGCCTGGGATCTTACACGCGTTCGGCAAACATTTATCGCTGCCCTAGCGACCGCGTCTTAAGTGATAAACAAAAAGAAAGCGGTTTTAATGCCCGCATCCGAAGTTATTCGATGAATGCGATGATTGGAGACGCTGGCGAAGTCTCCAAAACGGGCATCAATGAAAACAATCCTGGATACGTTCAGTTCTTCAAGGTCACTGCCATTCCGACTCCAGCAAAGATATTTAATTTTCTCGATGAACATCCCGATAGCATCAACGACGGGTATTTCTTGAACAAATGGCCCTACCAGCCCAAAAATACGACCGATGACGATGACGGGGAGTGGATCGATCTACCTGGTTCCTATCACAACGGAGGCGCGAACTTCTCATTCACTGATGGCCATTCTGAATACCACCGCTGGCAAGTTTGGAGCACCAAGCAGCCTCCTGTACCTAAATCCTTGAATCTGCCCATGGACGTTCCAAAACCTGAGCGGGCGGACTTGTATTGGACGCTTAGTCGCATGAGTGTCTCTCAAAACTGACCGAATAAAATTATTACCGCGGATGGGTGGAGTTGGGTGGAGTTGGGCGCGGATCGCCAGGATAGTTACAAGGTTACATTGGTTACATGAGGAGTGATGTGTGATGCGTTAGCCGACACGGAAAACATTGAACTCTGAACCATCGAACATCGAACACGTCTCTAATAACGGGAGAGGTGGCCAGTAGAAATACGACTTGACGTTCCAAGTCGTTGATAATGGGGGGATTAAATACAACTGGCCATGGCAAGTAGGGTGGCCAGTTGGTCCGGATTTGGCACGTCGGTATGCGTCCTGGGACGGGCCGGTGCCGATCGGGTCGAGTTCCTGCCTCCTCGAAGTTAGAAATATTGTTTCAGAAACTCCTCATCGCCCAAAGCAGCCAAGACATAGGTCTTATTACCCGAGGTCCAGCTGCCGCTGACGATCCCTCTTCGGGCGTGCGCGATTGCGGGAGTTCCAGCGGGCGGATTTTTGACAGCGGTATTATCGACAATAAAGAGGAAAAGGTCGGGCTTCCTGGGATTGCCGTTTTTGCCGGAATTAAAGCAGATCATGGAGACTGGTTTGTCATGCCAATCGAAGCTGGCGCAGCCGGTTCCGGCGACTTTATCGAGTGAGGCAGTGAAGGGCACATTGGCGGGCTGGCCATGTTTGGCAAGTTCCTGGCGAATGGCTTGCAAGTCATTCGTCAGCAGGTCCATTGTCGGGTAGCGAATGATTTTACCAACCATGTTAGACTGAAAATTGGCGAAGGTATTATCGGTTGCCGGATAAGGCTTGAAAGAGCGAAAGGTAAAGACTCCAACGCACGCAAGAATTACCATTACGCTGGCTGCTGCGAGCACTTTTCTTCGGGTACTCAGGGTGAGATGCGCCTTGCGCTCAGAGAGAATTTGTTGTTTCAGGCCATCGGGAACAGGGATGCTATTGAACGCGGACCTGGCGGCGATTTGAAAGGCACAGTGTTGCTCGAACCAGGCAGCCAACTCCGGATCGGCTTTGGTGAGGGCAATGGCTTCGGCGAATTCCGAATCGTTCCGGTCCACAGCCGGGCGATAGAGCAGCAAAATCTCTTTGGCTTCGTACTTATTCACGCGATTCCTTGTGGATTCTGTCTGGTGCGTCGGACGCGAGCATTTTCTGGAGCTGGGCGATGCCGCGAGCGATCCTTGATTTTACGGTGCCCATCGGGACGTCGAGAATATCGGCGATTTCCTTGTAGGAGCACTCCTGCAAATAGAAGAGGGCGACGGGGGCCTGATAGACTTCGTCGACCTGGGCCAAGGCTTGAACGACGCGGGGTGAATCGAGTTGATTGACGCGGGCGGGGGAGACTGAGGGCAATTCGCTGTCGACCTGCTCGAGTTCGTAATGGGGGAAACGGGTTTGACGCCTGCGAGTTTCCAAAAACTCGCGGTGCAAGGTCGTAAAGAGCCAGGTTTTTACCTTTGATACATCGCGCAATTGATGGCCTTTTCTTGCCCAAACATAAAAAGTCTGCTGCGTTAAATCGCACGCGTCGGCTTCAGCCTGGGTCAGGCTGTAGGCAAACTTATAGAGCGAGTGGTAATAACGCGCCACCAGACTTTCAAAATCCAAACTCACTGATTGTTCAGCACTGTCATCAGTAGGACTCATCAAGATGCCAAATGTTCCCGGGAGTATGGAGAAATGTTGGTTTACTTCAATGGTGATCGTGTCGCGATTGTATCGGGAGCATGAACGGGATTGAGGAGGGAGAAAACTGCCGAAGTTCCCTGACAACCGAAACGCACGCTTGCGTTCGTTGCTTTCTGCGGCTGGTCTCCGACGCAGCCGCGATCCGTGGTTCGTGGCGAGCCTCGTTTCGCTTTCGCGCACAGCATTGGCGCGGGAACAAAGGAAGAAGTTGGGACTCTTACTGATGAATGGCTTATCTCACACGTTTCGGGGCGAAAAACAACGCGGTGCAGTGAAGACTTGTGTCGTTCACCAATGACAAGATCGCGAACAGTATCTCTCAACCGAAATTTAGTTCGGTATGCGTCACGAAGGAGACCCCTCCTGTTGGAAGGCTTGGGGTTGTCGTGTCGCACGAAGCGATCGGAAATGAGACGGAGGACCGCACCCGCCGGCAAATTCAAATTGGCCGTCCGCCTGGGCAGATTTTTGAGCGCTCGCGCCGCACGCGCTCCTGCCAGGCGGATCGGCATTAGTGTATGGCGCAGCGACTTTTGGATAATACCGGTGCAGGTTCGCTGAGAGCCGATTTATCGCGGGATCATTGGAATTCATGATGAAATCGGCGAACATCCGCCTCCCAATGAACGCTCGACCAAAAAGCGGCATAGGACTGCCGCCCTCCCCCGAAAGCTTTCGGGGCCGGCGCGTTTTCTCGCACGCCGCTCCGTCCGCGAGGCTGAAGATTGAAATGGCCCACCGACTTACTTAGATTTGCGCCCGTGCCGTCGCGACTCAGCACACTGCTCCTGGTTGTGTTCCTCGCAATATCCTGTTCGACTTTGACTCGGACGATTATTGCGCCTCCAGAAATTCCGGGGGCAACTTACGTGGGAAATCGCGCCTGCGCCGAGTGCCACACGAACATCACTCGGATATTTCCCGCGAGCCCGCATGCACGTGTGCACGTGGACGACACGCAGTTCAGCGGGCAAGCGGGTTGTGAATCGTGCCACGGGCCGGGGAGCAAACATATCGAGGCTGGCGGTGGGCGCGGGAAGTTTATTGTGAATCCTAGAACGAACCCGACCGCGTGCTTTCAATGCCATCTGCAAACGGAGACGGAGTTTCGAATGCCGCAGCATCATCCGGTCATTGAGGGCCACATGAATTGCGTCCAATGTCACGATCCGCACGGAGGCGACATTTTCAAGCCGGCCGGAGGGCTGGCGATGGCGCGGCTGAACCAAAACTGCACGTTGTGTCATCGCGAGCAAACGCGGCCATTTGTATTCGAGCATGAGGCGCTGAGGGAGGGTTGCACGGTCTGTCACAATCCGCATGGGTCGATGAATCGGAAGTTGTTGGTCGAAAGCGATTCTAACCTTTGCCTGAAGTGTCATGCGCAGGTGCAGCGAACATCTGGTGAAATATACATTGGCAACGCGCCTCATGCAGCCCGGCTGAGACAGGGCGGGTGTTGGACGGCGGGCTGCCATACGGCGATGCATGGGTCGAATGTGCATCCGCGGATGCTGTATTGAAGCGCAAAACGTAAAACGTAATGCGTAAAACTGATCAATATCCGGCGACAGTGTTCACGCATTACGCATTACCCATCACGCAAGCACTGCTGGGTTTGGTATTTTGCTCTTCGATATCGGCGGCCGAGCTGGATCCTTCGAAGCTGCCGCCTGCGGCCCAGGTGACGGTAGATTTTGAGAAGGATGTGAAACCGATCTTTGAAAAGACCTGTTTGCGTTGCCATGGACCGGAGCGGCCGAAAAGCCGGTTCCGGTTAGATAATCGGGAATCGGCGCTCAAAGGCGGGGATAATGGTGTCGACATTATTCCGGGGAACAGCACGAAAAGCCCGTTGGTTTATTACGTTGCGCGCGTGGTGGAGGACATGGAGATGCCACCGCCGGGGAAAGGCGAGCCGCTAACAACTGCACAGGTGGCATTGTTACGAGCGTGGATCGAGCAGGGCGCGTTATGGGGCGCGACGAATCCGCCCGCAAAGTTTGCATTTTCAGCATCCCCAACGCTCGGATTTGTTGCGGTGGAGGGCGACAAACGAAAGATTCGAGAAGTTGAAGGGGTAAAGGAAGGTGTTGGAGGAGGTGTAGAACAGTTTGCGATGGAGGAGAAAGTGGGGCCTGATAAAACAATTTCAGTGGAAGGACGCGTTTTGATTCCGGAAAATGACGTGCGAATCAAATTGGAGGCGCGCAAGAGCGATGTGGGATTTGTGAGGGGCGGATTTGAAGAATGGAGGAAATATTATGACGATACGGGTGGGTATTATCGGCCATTTTCGCCGCCCGACTTTGATTTGAATCGCGACTTGCATCTCGAAGTGGGCCGCGTGTGGGTTGATTTTGGACTGACGTTACCGCATCTGCCGCAAATTGTTCTCGGTTATGAATATCAATTCAAAGAAGGCGATAAATCGACTTTGGAATGGGGGAATGCCGGCGGCGCGACGGGTGGCAAGAACATTTATCCGGCGTCGGAAAGTATCCATGAACATACACATATAGCGAAGCTGGATGTGACGCATGATTTTCTGGGTTTTCACGTCGAGGACAGCGCGCGGGTCGAGTTGTACGAGTCGCGGACGCGCCATGATGATGCCGCGAGTTTTTCGATTGGCCCGAGGCCGGATACGACAGTTCGATCGAGTTATGAAGCCAGCCAGATCCAGGGAATGAATGCGTTTCGGCTGGAGCGTTATCTGACGGAGTGGTGGTTTGTTTCGGGCGGGTATTTGTATTCGAAATTGGAGGGTAATGCGTTACTCGATCAGATTACGATCAACGCTTTCGGCGTGCCATCAGCCGGAACGTTTTGGTCGGCAGACACGACGACGTTGAAAACGGAGTCGCATGTGGTGAGCCTGGCGAATTTGGTTTTGCCGGTGAAATGGTTCAGCGCCTCCGCCGGAGTGCAGAGCGAATGGACACGGCAAGAGGGCTTTGGCAATGTGAATCTCGACCAGGGAGATCCGAACCTGCCCGGGTCGTTTTTCTTGTATCCGGCCGTGGTGCAATCGGACCTCGATAAGCAAGAAACGAGTGAAAATTTCAACGTGCGCCTCACTGCAATTCCGTGGACGGTTTTGTTTGCGGAAGGACGATTCGATCAGGAAAGCATCGGACAATTCGAGCAGGATACACCGCAGCCGGGAGTGACGCCGGATACATCGAGCACATTCCTTCGAAATACGGATTACACAAATGATCGGCGCGAGATACGAGGGGGTTTTAGCACGTCGCCGTGGAAATGGGCCGCCCTGAGCGCGCATTACAAGCGACGCGAAAGCGATAGTGACTACGACAATCACAAGGTCGCCCTGGACCCTGCAGGATACTCGGCATTCATTCGCGCGCGCAAACTGGATACGGACGAAGTTGAGGCCAAGCTTGCGTTGCGCCCATTTAGCTGGATGCGGACCACGCTCACTTATCAAATTGTTGCGACGGATTATTCGACCACGACCGACCCGGTGCCGGGCGCGAGCGCACCATCAGCGTTGCTGGCGGGAAATTACGATGCGCATGTGTATGGGATTAGCACGACGGTTACGCCGTATCGACGCTGGTCTTTGGCCGGCGCTTTTACTTACAGCGATTCGCGCATTTTGACCGTGCAAACGAGCGATCCGGCGGTGGCGCCGTACAAAGGAGACGTCTATGCCGTAACAGCGAGCGCGACGTTCGCGCTGAGTGATGTGACGGACCTTCGAGCGGCTTATTCCTTTTCGCGGGCGGACTATGGACAGGATAATATTGTCGGAGGATTGCCGCTTGGATTGAGTTATACACGGCATGCGCTCACGCTAGGTTTGACACGACGATTGACGGACTATTTGAGTGCAAAACTTGGCTATGGCTTTTACCAGTATCATGAGCCGAGCACGGGCGGGGTGAACAATTACACGGCGCACGGAATTTTCGCGACGATCATGTTGCGGTGGCCGTGACTTTCAAAAGTTACATGGGTTACATCGGGAAGATGCAAAGACGTAAAGAGCAAAACGTAAAAAGAAGAAATTGCGGGTGAGATTAAACCGAGAATAGCGCGGAAGTTGCAGAGCTTACATGAGTTACACGAGGCAAATGAAAATTGGCTGCGGCATCGTGCTTGCACTTTCAATGATGTCAGGCGGGCGCATTCTGGGCGCGACCCTTGCGTTGAACCCGGTTGCGGATGCATATATCCGGCAGTTTGATCCGGACCGCGCATTGGGAGACTATGGTTCGGAGCCATCTCTGGTTTCCGGGGCGTTGGGAAGCCGGGCACAATTCGAGGTTCGGCGGGCGTTGTTGCGGTTTGATTTGAGCCAGATACCGGCGGGGGCGGTCGTAAATTCGGCGACATTGCGAATGACGGTGGTGATGGTTCCGCTGTCGCCAGTCAACTCTACTTTTGACATCAGGCGCGTTTTGCAATCGTGGACAGAAGGTGGGGTCAGTTGGAATTCCCGTTTATCAGCAGGAACGCCGTGGCAAGTGCCCGGAGCGACGGGTTCGGCGGATTCGATTTCCACGCCAAGTTCGGCAGTCGCGGTCGGGTCGGCGAACTTCACCGATTACACATTTAGTTCAACCGCGAGTCTGGTGGCGGATGTGCAAACATGGATTAATGATGCATCGTCAAATTTTGGCTGGCTGCTTGCCAGTGAAGATGAAGTTTCACCGGAGACCGCTCGCCGTTTTGGGGCGCGTGAGGATCCGTCCCATCCGGCGGTGCTGACGATTAATTATTCGCTGGCCTCGTTGGGAGTGACGATTCAGCCGCCGAGCCAGAATGTCCTCGCTGGAAGGACCGTCACGTTCACGGCGAACGCGACGGGCACGCCGCCATTTGCGTATCAATGGTTGTTTAGTGGCAATCCAATAGTCGGTGCAACGAGTGATACTCTCGTGTTGACGAATGTGCAGACGAGTCAAAGCGGCGCCTACACTATAACCGTCAGTAATCAAACGGGGACCGCTACGAGTTCGCCCGCGATGCTCACGGTCACTGCGGCTCAGGGGCCGACAGTGACAATCACTTCTCCGACCAATGGCGCGGTTTTCCCTCCGCACAGTGATGTTTTGCTGGCGGCGGACGCGACTGAAAGCAACGGAACAGTCACTCAGGTGGAATTTTTGCTCGGCACCAATTCGGTTGGCGTCGTAAGCAATAGCCCTTTCAGTGTGATCCTGAGCAATTTAACTGCTGGGAGCTACACGTTGACCGCTCGTGCGACGGATTCGCAAGGCAACGTCTCTGTTTCGACGCCGGTCAATTTTTCAACTGGCGTGCCGGTAGTTACTATTGCATCGCCAACCAATGGGGCGAAATTTGCGGAAAACGCGAACATCCTTTTTTCGGCCGAAGCTTCTGAACCCGGAGCGGTCATCACACAGGTTGAATTCTTTGTGGATACGAATTCCATTGGCGTCGCCACCAGCAGTCCGTTTTCCATTACTCGCAATAATATTCCGGCAGGAAATCACGCGGTCAGGGCAGAGGCGATGGATAACCAGGGAAACGTTGTCTCCTCTCCGGTTCTGAATTTTTCCGTGATTCAACCGCCAGGGATCGCCATAAGTGCGCCTCTGGCGGGTTCGCGATTTCCGGTTGCGACGAATATAACCGTGACGGCAAATGTCGCGCTAAAGGGGGCGAGCATTGTGCGCGTCGATTTCTTTGTGAGCGAGTCCGGCTTGGATGCGACGAACATTGGAAGCGTGGCAAATTCACCTTATGCGCTGAGTTGGCTTCCGGCGGGGCCGGGTGATTTCACGTTGACCGCCACAGCATTGGATGAATTAGGGCAAACTGGCCAATCGACGGGTGTGGTCGTGCGAGTGTTCATACCGGAATTAATCTTGCCGACCGTTGCGATTACAGATGGGCCGAAGAATTTTGCCCGGGTAACGGAGTCTCCGATCACGTTGAGCGGCACCGCGAGTGACAATATTGGGATCGACCACGTCGAGTTCAGTGTGGTAAGCGGGCCGTTGCTTCAGAACATTGGGCCATTCGTGCCGGCAGAGGGCACGGAAAACTGGATAGCACAGGTGTCACTGCAGCCGGGAAAGAATGCCGTTCGGGTGCGAAGTGTGGACCTGGCGAACAACAAGTCCGCGGTGGCGACGCGGTTTTACACTTATTTCGCGCAGGCTCCGCTCTCGGTCATCATCAACGGCGACGGAGCAGTTACTCCTGATATTGACGGGCGGGATTTGGAACTCGGCAAGGTTTACACAGTGACCGCCCGCCCGGGCACTGGCCAAATCTTTTCCAAATGGGAGATCAGGACGAACGCGGATTTGAGTCTCACAAATAATGCGCTGTTCAGCAATCGGGCGACATTAAGTTTCCAGATGAAATCGAATCTGGTTCTGGTTGCTGATTTTGTGCCCAATCCCTTTCCAGCAGTTTCAGGCGCCTATGCCGGTCTTTTTCTGGATGCGAATACAAACCGATTCCGGCCCGAGAATGCGGGACCGTTGGCAATGCAGTTGGGCAACAACGGCGCCTTTAGCGGTCGCATCGTAATTCAAGGTGTGGCTCATCCGTTTGGCGGGCGATTTGATCCGGTTGGCAAAGCACAGGTTGGCATCATTCGTAGCGCCCAGCCGCCGGTTTCATTATCTCTGCAATTGGATCTGACCGGCGGAAGCGGCACGATAACGGGAACAGTGACGACCAGTTCCGACGCGAATACCCTGACCTCAAGCCTGCTGGCTAATCGCCGGCCCAGTCCACCGCCAGGACCAGGCCGGCGACTGTTTTCGCTGGTTGACGATGCGGGCGAGCCAATCGTAAACGCGGCTGCTTACATCGGCACCGTGGGAAATGTCATCGTTCAAGGCGTGCTACAGCATTCGCGGAATTTCAATTTCGCTACTTCGTTAGCGAGCGATGGCAGCGTACCATTCTACCTGTCGTCCAGTCGTGGCAGCGAAGTGATAATGGGATGGCTTCAATTTGGGAGCGATGGCGGTTCGACTGTGAGCGGCCAATTATTCCGGGTGTCGCCATCATTTACAGGAGTTTCTTTGCTCAACGCAGTCGCGCAATGATATAGAGAGCAAATGCGTCCGTTGACTACGATTGTTCTGGCGACCAATAACACGCACAAAGTTGGCGAAATTCGCGCAATTCTAGGTGAACAATTCCGATTTCAGACGCTGGCTGAGTTTCCGGATGCGCCAAAAGTTGTGGAAGACGCGCCGACGTTTGCGGGAAATGCCACCAAGAAAGCGGTCGAGTCAGGGAAGTTTCTTTCGCAGGGCAGACATGAAGTTTCGAGTTTTGTCCTGGCGGATGATTCGGGTCTTGAAGTGGATGCCTTGAATGGCGCGCCTGGGGTTTACTCGGCTCGGTTTGCGGGCCTGGATCACGGCAACCATGGCAATTCGTCCGATTCTGAAAATCGAGCCAAGCTCTTGTGCCTGCTAAGAGGTATTCCCACCGAGAAGCGAACCGCGCGATTTCGATGTGTTCTGGCTTTGACACCATTAAGCGAACTGGCGAAAGATAGCGCATCGCCGGTTTGTTATGCGGACGAATATGAAATGCAGACTGAATTGTTCGAAGGCACTTGCGAAGGGCAAATCGAGTTTTCCGAAAGAGGGCAGGGAGGCTTTGGTTACGATTGCCTTTTCACTCCGACAGGCTATTCACAAACGTTCGCCGAACTGCGCGAGGAAGTGAAAAACCGGCTGAGCCATCGGGCAATGGCATTGGAAAGGCTGCGGATACGATTACAGGGGCATTCGCGGCAAATCCGAGGAGGCGCACTCGGATAGCGCTTTCGGCTTGCTTTTTCGGCAGTTAATGACATCCTCAAGATGAAAATTCTTTTCGTGTTGGCTAGGCCGGTCGCGGACTATGTCGCAGTGATAAAGAAAGCTGTTTAGAAAACTTTAACTGATGAGTATAGGATTTCTGCGCCGGATAGGCTTCGTGTTCACGCTCGGGGCCGCGTTGGCAAACCCATTTATCGCCCGAGGACAGGGAGAAGGCATCTTCGCGGACTTCAACACGAGCATGGGCAGTTTTACTTGCCGATTGGAGTACGCTTATGCGCCGAAAACGGTCGCGAATTTCATTGGCTTAGCGACTGGCCAACGGCCCTGGCTGGATCTGAATACGGGCGTGGTCAAGAGCGAACCATTTTACGATGGGATTTTATTTCATCGTGTAGTAAACGGATTTGTCATCCAAAGCGGCTCTCGGAATGGCCAGGGGACCGATGGGCCGGGCTACGCCTTTGTGGATGAATTTACAAACAGCCTGCGTTACGGGAGCGCTGGCGTGATGGGAATGGCGAATTCCGGGACAAACTCCAATGGCTCGCAATTTTTCATCACCCTTGCGTCAGAAGCCAGCCTGAATGATCACTACGCGATTTTTGGTGAGCTAACCGGGGGAACGAATGTTGTAGTCGATATTAGTCATGTCGGCTCCGATTTTTTCAGCGGAAAACCGACGAACGATATCGTTTTGCGAAATGTGGTCATACGACGAGTGGGTGCCGAAGCAGAGGCATTTGACATCAATGCGCAGGGGCTCCCGCTGGTGACGGGCCAGCACCTGGATATTGCGAGCGTAAGCAGCAATCAGGTGGCTCTGACATTCAGCAATCGCGCTTTCACCGAGAATTTTCTTTTTTCTTCTCCGACCAATTTTTATGTTCCGGGGATTTATACGAACGTCTATGTCACCACCAATTTTTTCGTCCCCAATTACGCGGTAGTCACTAACTATACGACCAACGTGGTCTCCACGACCAATGTGGTTCATAAGACCAACGTGGTGACAAGTGTAACAAACATTACCTCTACGAACGTTAACGTTACGAACTTTTCTCTGACCAGCCTCTACTCAACGAATATTTATCCGACCAATCTGGCGGTGTGGGATTTCGAGTCGCTCGGAATTGAAGTCCCGAACTCACCCATGACGAATACGTTCTATCGCACCAGAGATCAGGCCAGCAAATACTACCGGCTGGCGCAAATTCTGTATCCGCCGATTTATGTTCCGCGAACGCTGCAGAACCGTACCCTTACGCTCAATTTCGATGACGGCATGGGAAGCATCGTGATCAATTTCGACGGTACGAACGGCGGAACTTACATTCCGTACACGCCGCCGCCGGGCGACCCTCCGGGAGCCATAACGGATTACTCGTGGTCGCAGACGTATTATCAGGGCACTCTGGATCCGCTCGATTTTGGGCAGAACAGGATATTGCCCATGAGCTTGACGTTTTACTTCAATGACGCGTCCAATGGCGTATTTAATGGAACGGTCAACTCGGCCACTCCATACACTGTCTCTGGCGCGTTCACGCTTGCGCCGTGAGTGACGAGGAAGGTCTTTCAGTCCGGGACGCGAAGGGCGCGTCGTAAACGGCCATTGCTCGCAATCATGCGATATTTGTGATCGCTGCTGACGGATTGGCACCAAAACTCGCCGCCAGCGCATTCGAGGATCAATCCTCCCGCCGCGATGTCCCATAAACTGATGCCACGCTCAATGTAGGCGTCGAAACGGCCATTTGCGACGTAGGTTAAAGCCAGGGCAGCGGAGCCCATGATTCGAATTTTGCGAACGCGACGGACGAGTTGGTTGAAATAGGGCAGGGTGTGTTCGAGGGTCTTGCGGGTTTTGGCGAAGCCGATGGAGACGATGGATTCACTGACTTTGGTTCGCTGGCTGACGCGAATGGCGCGGCCATTCATGCGCGCGGGTTGGCCGATAATTGCTGTCCATAATTCGTCACAGAAGGGATCAAGGACGACGCCAACAAGGGTTTGATAGCCATCCTCGTAGGCGGATGTGGAATTGTGAGTTGCCCTGCCTTGCAACGCGATGGAAACGCAAGCGTGAGGAATGCCGTAGGCGAAGTTAACCGTGCCGTCGATGGGATCGACGACCCAGCGAAAATCGGAATCTTGTTTGCCGGCAACGCCTTCTTCACCCAGTAATGAGACGCTGGGAAAGGCGGAGTGCAGAGTGCGTTCGATCAATTTCTGGGAGCGGACGTCCAAATCGAGTTTGATGTCGTGCTGCGTGACCGCGTGAGCGCGCTTGGATTTGGCAAGGTTCCGCCGCATGAGTGCGCCGACGGAACGCGCAGCGCCGATTGCGGCAGTTTCTGCTCTCTTGAGGTCTATTTCGATGTCCACTTTTCGTGTCCCTTATTCCCTGGCTTGCGGCAGTTTTATTTCCTCCCACTTGAGGTTCCAGGAATATTGGTCGAAATAAATATTGTGGTTGCCCCATTCAAGTTCGCCACGTTGAAAATCCACATCGTCTGAGCGCATAGAGCGCTTTGGCGGAGTGAGGGTTTGATTGTGGTCGCTGTTGGCCGACATGCGGTACCAGTCGAGTCCGCCGAAATAGAAATCACGGACCTCTTTTTTTTCCTCGGGCGTTAGAGTATTGGCGTAGCGCATCGAGAAGATCCCCATGTAAGGATCCACCGGCATCCAGCCGTAGGGAGCGATGTAAATCTCGGACCAGTCATGGATGGTTTTGTCGCCGGGGCAGGTGTTCCAGCCGGTTTGCCAGCGGGCAGGAATGCCGTTCAAGCGGCAGAGAGTGATGAAGAGGAAAGCTTCCTGGCCACAATCACCGTATTGTTTGGTGCGACAGTAGTCGCTGATGTTGCGAATGGTTGAGTATTCGATGGCGTAACTGTATTTGATTTGGTCGGCGATCCAGTCGTAGAATTTCTTCGCTTTCAGGTAAGGGTTGGTTTCATTGCCGGCAATTTTTTCCGAGAGCGCTTTGAGTTCCGGTGTAAAGACGACATGCGGAGCTTCGCGCAGGAAAGGTTTTAATGACGCATCGTCCGGGCACGGGCGGGCGTCCGCCGGGTTCACCGCAAAATAGACTCCGTAAGCGGTGTAATTGTATTCGACCTGGAACGGCGTCGATTGTCCTTTCCTGGCGGGCTGTTCGAGATAGAGACTGCGGATTGGACTATTCTCGTCTTCAATGTGGAGAACTTTGGAGGATGTGGAAAGCAGTTCGAATTCGTCTTGAAACGGATAGCGTCTCGGAATGGGCAGCCAGGCGCGAATGACTTCGTCCGCCGGCGCAGCCGTCGGCCTGGCTGTAACGGACATGGTGACATGAAAGCGTTTGGGCAGGACGTAAGGCTTTTTCTCTTCGAGTGCGGTTTTCTTGATTGTGCGCACTGTTTCAAGTCGAAGTTTCTCGAGTTCCGCGGTGACCTTTGGCGGCGTGCGGCGCGGGTTTAGTTCAGGATAGCGGAAGAACAGATTGCTCACGCTGGAGCTCATGAACCGGCGTTCGCCATCGATTTCGCGGCTGTCGAAACGGCCTTCTTTGACCCAGTCATTGAACTCCTCGCGAGTGAGATTTTTGACGGAACCTTTAAGTTCGCTGAATAATTCCTCGGCAGTGTAAGGATAGTCCTTTTTGATGCGTTCGAGGCGGTCGAGTTCGAATTCAAGTTTTTTGCGATCTGAAACTGGGAGCATTTTGCTTTCGAGGGCTTTAGTTAGTGAAGCAGCGGCTCCGTTGAAATTCCCGCTCAGTTCGAGTTGGTTTGCTTGCGGCATGACGTCAGTGTCAGCAAAACAATTGGTGCCAGCGATGACAAGAGTAGCCAAAAGGGCAGCCAAATAGGGCGACTGAGACCAAATGGGTTTCATAATAACAGCTTCGATTAAGTGGGTTCACCATCGAGGGCGGCAAGGGCCGTGAGAATGTGCTCTCTTTTCGTCTGCCATTCGAGCAGCCGTTTTTGATGCTCGGCAAGGACATTCACGGGAGCCTTTTGAGTAAAGGCGGGATTAGCAAGTCGCTCCTGGACCTTGGTGATTTCGAGCTCGGTTTTTTCAAGTTCTTTCTTGAGTCTCGCCTTTTCAGCGGCAGTGTCAACGGCTCCTTCCAAGGACAGGTAAAGCTCGCCTAATTCGGAGCGGACGGTCGGAGTGCCTTTGGGCGGCTCGAAATCAGGATTGGTGTCCAGCGTCTCGGCGTTAAGGAGGAGTTTGATGACTTCGGTTTCGTAAGGGGGTATCTGGTTGGCGGGCTTGAGGACGTATTTGACTTTTTTGCTGGCTGGAATTTTCGCCTCGCGGCGCAGGTCGCGACCTTTTCGGACAAGGTCGTACTTTGCGTCTCCCATCTCGATGTAGCAATCGTCGAGACCGTAGTGGCCGCGGAAATCTTCATCGAAGGGCTTCGGCCAAGGCGCGAACATGATCGTTTTGCCGCCCTGATTTTCGGGCATATCGTGCGCGTATCCCATGCCATGCCAAAGTTCTTCGGTGATGAATGGAAGAAAGGGATGGAAGAGGCGCAGAGTATGAGAGAGGACGAAGTCGAGGACAGCGAGTTTGATCACTCGGCGCTTTTCCAACTGCTCCGGAGCGTAAGAAGAAGCCGAAGTGCCGTCTGATTTCTGGCTCAGGATCGCCTTGCTGGCTTCGACGTACCAATCGCAATATTCGCTCCAGAAGAAACGATAAAGGACCTGGGCGGCTTCGTTGAAACGATATTCCGTGAAAGCTTGCGTGATTTCGTGGATGGCTCGATCCAATTTCAGCAGAATCCATTTGTCGTCTGTCGTCAGATACATTCGATTCAGCTCACCTTGAACTTCGCCGCCTTGCATCTGCCGAAAGCGGCAGGCGTTCCAGAGTTTGTTGCAGAAATTGCGGCCAAGCTCGACATCCTTTTCGTCGAAGAGAACGTCCTGGCCAAGCGGCGCGCTGCGCATGGTGCCAAATCGAAGGGCGTCTGCACCGTATTTTTCGATGAGGACCAATGGGTCAGGCGAGTTGCCGAGACTCTTGCTCATCTTGCGACCCAGCTTATCGCGAATGATGCCGGTGAAATAGACGTTCCGGAACGGCAGATCGCCCATGTACTCGTAGCCGGCCATGATCATCCGGGCGACCCAGAAGAAGATGATGTCCGGGCCGGTGACGAGATCTGTCGTGGGATAGAATTTTTTGAGAGCTTCGGTTTGCTCTGGCCAACCCATTGTAGCGAACGGCCACAGCCAGGAACTGGCCCAGGTGTCGAGGACGTCTGGGTCTTGGATCCAGCTTTGTGGATCGGGCGGGGGGTCAAGTTCGCACCAGACGTTCGGGTTGCCTGAATCGGACGAGTCGGACTGGTCGGACAAGGGCTTCCGATACCACACCGGCACACGGTGTCCCCACCAAAGCTGGCGGCTGATGCACCAATCTTTGATGTTGTGCATCCAATGGCTGTAGGTTTTAGTCCAGCGTTCGGGATAGAATTTAATCCGCCCTTCTTCAACGGCTTTGGTGGACGCTTCGACGCTCGGATATTTCATGAACCATTGCTCACTGAGGTAAGGCTCAATGGGCACATGGCTGCGTTGGCTGTAGCCGACGTTGTGGACGTAATCCTCGACTTTCAGCAGCAACTTTTGCTCGGTTAATTCCTCGACGACCGCTTTGCGGGCTTCCATCCGATCCATGCCGATGAAATCTTCGCCGGCTTCTTTGGTCATTGTGCCGTCGGGAGCGATGACGGTTGTCACCGGAAGCTTGTGGCGCAGGCCCATTTCGTAATCGTTAGGATCGTGGGCGGGAGTGACTTTGACGCAGCCGGTGCCAAATTTGGGATCAACAAAATCGTCGGCAATGATCGGGATCGGTTTGTTTTGCAGAGGCAACAAACATTTTTGGCCGATAAGCTTTGTGTAGCGAGGATCAGTAGGATTCACAGCGACTGCTTCGTCGCCGAGCATCGTTTCCGGGCGCGTAGTCGCTACGACAACGAATTCATTGCGTTTCGGTTGGCCTTTTTCGTCGAGTAGCGGATATTTGATGTGCCAAAGCTGCCCTTTTTCCTCGACCATCTCGACTTCTTCGTCCGAGAGGGCGGTGCGCGCGGCTGGGTCCCAATTGACCATGCGTTTGCCACGATAAATCAGGCCTTTTTTGTAGAGATCGACGAACACTTTTTGGACGCAGTGGGAGTATTCCGGGTCCATGGTGAAACGCTCGCGGGTCCAATCGCAGGAGCAGCCGAGCTTCTTAAGCTGCTGGATGATGATACCACCGTGTTTTTCTTTCCAGGCCCAGACGTGTTCGAGAAATTTTTCGCGCCCGAGGTCTTCCCGATGTTTCATCAGGCCTTGTTTGCGAAGATCGCGCTCAACCGCGGTTTGGGTGGCGATGCCCGCGTGATCGGTGCCGGGCAGCCAGAGGACTTCCTTACCTTCCATGCGGGCTTTGCGGGCGAGAATGTCCTGAATGGTGTTGTTCAAGACATGGCCCATGTGGAGCATTCCGGTAACGTTGGGAGGTGGAATGACGATGGAATATGCCGGTTTCGAAGACTTTGGGTCAGCGACGAAGCATTTCTGATCGAGCCAGAACTTGTACCACTTCTCCTCGACAGCTTGAGGTTCGTAGGCTTTGGGAATATCAGGCATACAAATTCAACCACGGATGAACACGGATAAACACGGATGAAGAATTCTTATTTAACAATTCTTTCCCATTCGAGTCGGGCGTGCTTGAAATTGAGGATTAGCCCGACGCGACACTTGCTTGTCCGCAAATAATTGATCATTTGTCCACGTTCGTGATCAGTAATGCGATCAATCACTTTTGGATCTACAATGATCGAGTTGAAGACCAAAAGATCCGGGATGAATTCGCCTACTTGCTCTCCGCGGAAAAGGACTGGATACCGGCGTTGTTGATCAAAGGGAATGCCACCAAACCGAAATGCGACTGTCAAAGCATTCTCATAAATTTTCTCGTGAAGGCGATGGCCTACTTCGTTCAAAACCTCGAAAGCACAGCCAATAATCCTTTCGGTTTCAGCTCTAAAGAGTAGCCGAGTATTTTCAGGATGCTTTAAGTCAGGTATTATATCCGTGTTCATCCGTGTTTATCCGTGGTTGGATTATTTCTTCATCAACGCGTATTCGATGCTGTCCACGAGGGCCTGGAGGCTGGCTTCGATGATGTTGTCGTGGACTCCAACGGTGCCCCACTCTTTTTTGCCATCGGTGGATTCTATGAGGACGCGGGTGCGGGCGCTGGTACCGGAGGTGGAATCGAGGATACGGACTTTATAGTCTTCGAGACGAACTTTCTTCACAGATGGGTAGAATTTTCCAAGGGCCGCGCGAAGGGCCTGATCGAGAGCATTCACGGGACCATCGCCTTCGGCGATGGTGTGTTCGGTGACGCCGTCCACCTGAACTTTGACGCTCGCCTGGCAGACGGAAGTGGCGCGGTCGCGGCGCATCGAGACGTGATAGCCTTCGATTTTGAAGGGCGGTTCCTGATGCTTGAGGATTTTGCGGATGAGGAGCGCTAGCGAGCCCTCAGCGGCTTCAAATTCGTAGCCTTCGTGCTCCAACTTTTTGATGCGAGCGAGAATCTCTTTCAACTCAGGAGTATCGGCATCGAGTTTGAAACCCAATTCGTGGGCTTTCATGAGAATGTTGCTGCGACCAGCCAGGTCGCTCATGAGGACGCGTCGGACGTTGCCGACGCTGGCGGGGTCCACATGCTCATAGCTTCGGGCGATTTTTTGGACAGCATTAACGTGCTGCCCGCCTTTGTGGGAGAAAGCGGCGGAGCCAACCCACGGCAGTCGAGGGTTGTGGCGGAAATTCGCAATTTCGTCCACGAATTGTGAAAGCTCCTTGAGCTTGCGCAGGGATGTTGGCGGCACGCAGAACTTTTTCATCTTGAGCGCGAGATTTGGGATGACGCTGACGAGATTGCAATTACCGGTGCGTTCGCCGTAACCGTTGATTGTGCCTTGAACCTGAGTCGCGCCGGCCTCGATGCCAGCCAAAGCGTTGGCGACGCCGAGGCCGATGTCATCGTGAGTATGGATGCCGATTCTCGTGGTTAACTTGCTGCGCGCTATATCGGTGATTCGAGCGATTTCACCGGGTAAACGCCCGCCGTTCGTATCGCACAGCACGATAAAGTCCGCGCCGGCTTTTTCGGCGGCGCGCCAGGTATCGAGCGCATAATCGGGCGCGTCATTGAAGCCGTCGAAACTGTGTTCGGCGTCGTAGATGACGAATTTTTTGTGGTCTTTGAGGTGGCGGATGGTGTCGCCAATCATCGCGAGATTCTCATCCGGCGTGGCGCGGAGCACCTTTTTGACATGTAGAAGCCACGTTTTGCCGACGATTGTGATCACTGGAGTTTCCGCTTCGAGCAACAAGCGGACCTGGTCGTCCTGCTCGACGCTAACGCCTTTGCGGCGAGTTGCACCGAAAGCCGCGAGACGGGCATTTTTGAACTTCTTCCGCTTGGCTTCAGCGAAGAATTCGATGTCTTTCGGATTGGAGCCAGGCCAGCCGCCTTCGATGTAATGAATCCCGAAAGCGTCGAGTTTTTCGGCAATACGGAGCTTATCCATAACCGAAAAGTTGATGCCTTCACCCTGACTGCCATCACGCAGGGTCGTATCATACAGTTCCACTTCGGGTTTCATAGTCTCCCGCGTCAAAAAGCGGGCAGGAATATGTAAGACAAGTGGGGCGGGTTGGAAAGGCGGAACTGGAGGCGTTGATTGGTGAATCGAGCAGATCGAAGTGCGACCGGGAATTGCCGTATCAATGCTATCTGCTCCGAGTGATGCCTCACACGAAGAGCGCAAAGGGCACGAAGAATCCAGAGGCGCTGGCTGAATAGTGGCGCGTTGCGAGACTAGGCTTTTAGGGCCGCGCGGGTGCGATTGACTGGGGAGTTGTCTTGGTCGCCAGAACCGCGGAGATTGAAGACGCTGGCGGCGAGGAATGGGCCGCGCCACGCCGGCGAGATGTTGTGGAAATCTTCCAGCACAGCCGAGCTAAATTTGTAATCGTGCGAATTGTTGCCTTTTAAGAAGATAAGGCGGCGGGCGGTGTTGATGAAGTCGGTTGGTTCGGGGTTTTGTTTTACGTAGGATAAAACTTTGCGGGCGGCGGACATTCGGTCGCGGCTGAAGTCGGCGAAAATTTCATCGAGTCCGGGAGAAGACTCTTTTTCGGTTTTCGTGGACTGAAGGTCGTCGAGTTTAATTTGTTTGAGGGAATCGCCGTCGCCGCGGAACAAGGTCAGGAAGGCCGCATTTTGGAGGAGCAAGAGGCGGCGGGTTTCGTCGTTGGCGCTGTTTTGGAAGGCGAAATGGAGCGCATTGGTCGTAGTGCTGGCGTGGAGCGAGAGAATGCCGGGACGCCGCATAAGCAGTTCACCCGCGGTGGCGAAATAAGCGTCAGTGATGGATCGAGGCTCGACGCCGCGATTGAGCAGTTCGATGACTTTGCTCGAGGCTTCGTCGGGTGAAGCGTGGCGGAGGGTTTCGAGCAAATCGGTTGTGGCTGCTTCGCTTGGTTTTCCTTCGAGCCAATCAAGCCGGATTTTGGCGACGGCAGAGCGGTTCGAGCGCCATGGGCGATCGACGGGCAAGTCGGCTTTGGCGGGATTTTGATCCCCGCCGCGGTCCAGCAAGCCATAGGCGAGCGAGCGCAAGACGGGTTCAGCATGCTGCCAGCCGATGGCTTGCAACGTGCGCCAACTGTTGGCGACGTAAATGGCTTTGTGTCCGATCTCGCGAAAATCGCGCATGCCGTAACGGCAGAAAATCTCGAATAATTCCTGCGCGCCAGCGGTCCGGGCTAAGGCGGTGATGGCCAGGTCGGCAGCGGCTTCGTCCCAATTGTCCATCGCTTCGGTGAATGCCTGGCGAGCTTTGTGGGCGGGTGGAAGTTTGGATTCATCCACCGTCGCCATCGTCCAATCACCTTCCTTGACGTCTTGCGCCTGGGCGGATTTGAAATAATCGAGGGCCCAGAAAATCGGCAGCCAGCGATCGGAGTCGGGTGAAGAAAGGCTCGCGAGGTGGGCGGAGTTGACGACGAGGACGGAATGGAATTTGAAACCAACCGGCCGCGGCTGGATGTTGCGAACGCCGGCAAGAAGCAGCGCAGCCAGCAATTCGCGATAGGTTAGACCGTGGCGAAGGCGAGAGCCAACTTCTTCGAGGAGCCGGTCGCGTGGAGTGTCCTTCGAGGAAGCGAACGACCGGTTCCATCTCGGGATGGAACCGGACCATCGTGGGATGGAGCTGAGCCTCAGCGGCCGAGATGCGCGGGAGACGGGAAAGGAACGACAAATCGCCGAAACCGATGGCAGCGCTGGTTGCCGCAGCGGATTTAAGAAATCGCCTGCGTGAGGCATGGTTGAACATGCGCAGAAGTGAATGAATTATCGCTCAGTTAAGCTGCAAGCGCAAGAAGGCACAAGATAACAGAGAGAACAGAGGCCGGAAAGACGACAAAGACTGGAACCTGTCAATAAACGGTACCCCTCACCCTGTACCTGTCCCATCGGATGGGGAGAGGGAAATCTCTCGTCCATTCATTCGCCTCATGCCACGAAATTTTTAGTTCGGATTCCGCAAAGTTGGCGGTTACTCCATTAGGGATAGACGGTTCGATAAAAGGCAGTGGGCGGTGGCGAATTAGTGTCGTCGTAAACGCCAATTCCATTCGGCCCGACAACCACGGAAACCAGGTTGCTCCACGGGCCGCTGACCGATTCGGCGCGTTGCAATGTGTAAGTGCGACCGGGTATGCCCGCGAAACTGATACTGAAGCCACCGGCAATAGGAGTTAACGGAAGGAGATTACCGGAGAGGTCGGCAGCAGAACGGATTTGAACGACGACCAAAGCCGAGCTGGAGCCGCCGCGTCCATCGCTGACGGAATACGAAAAGCTGTCGGGACCGACATAATTATTGGATGGTGTGTAAGTGACGTCAGTCGCTCCGCGGACGACGGAACCGCCATTTGTGCTGGAGCCGACGACAGCACTAAGAGTAAGCGGATCTGCATCTGGGTCGGACGCATAGAGTAGCAGTTTGTCGATTGGAATGCTGATTGGATTATTTTGAGTGGTCGCGGCGTTGAGACTTCCGGCAATCGGCGGGCGATTCACTGTGAGGGTCGCAAGCGCGCTGATATGAACCCCGCCGAGATTGCTGACAAACACGGAATACTGACCAGCATCTCCAACGGTGGCGTTGGTGATCGACAAGGTGGAATTCGTCGCGCTGGGCAGGCTCATGCCGTTTTTAGCCCATTGATAGAGAAGAGGTGGGAAGCCGCTGGCGACGACTCGCAGGGTGGCTGTGCTGCCGGCCTGGACGAGCTGGTTTGTGGGTTGAACGGGAATCGTAGGCGGCGGAATGCACTTGCCTGCGGTTCCGGCTTGGAAAACGGCGAGAACTTCAGCCGGTGACAGCGCTCGATTGTACATGGTCAACTCGTCAATGCGAGTGAAGGGATTCGAGCCGGGAGGAAATCCTGGGAAATCGGTTGCGCTGGCGTTTCCAATAGTGATGGAAGCCGAGTTGGAAAAAGAGGCAGTCCCATATACTGCGGTGCTAAATGAAAACACCAGTTGACCGTCCACAAAGAGACGCCCGCCGTCAGCCGCGTTGCGATGAAATGTGAACGCCAGGTGATGAAAGAGGGCGTCTCGAATATCAGGGTTCGGTGAGACATATGTGGTAATTGTCCCAGCGGGGGAACGGGAGGCCAACTCACAAGCAAGGCGGCCATCGTAAACGAGAAGCGAATAGCCCGCTGTAATAGATGAACCGATTGGGCCAGGTTCGCTTCCAATCTTATCCACAATTGAAAACGTGGGATAACCACCCGGAATCCCAATCGGGCCGACGGTTTGCGGCTGCGGTTTGCACCAGGCCTCAATCGAGAAATCGGCGGCAGTACCGAAGTTCAAAATTGGCGAATTTACGACAGTGAGCACTCCATTGGAAAAGGAAAAGCATAGGGCGACTTTTCCTGTCGCGTAAGATGCAACAGAGCCGCCCCCAAATAGAGGTGGGCGCGCATTGTTGGTCCCGATGACATCGTTGGTGAAATTATTTGCCGGCCACCATGCGACCATGCCTGATGGCGCTGTCACGCAATTTAAGGGAGGAAGCAGCGTCAGCGAAGCAGGTGCGCTGGTGGCGCGACCCAGCGTATTGGTGACGACGACGCTGTAGTTACCGACCAGGTTGCTTTGGACCTTCTCGAGAGACAGTTTTGACTTGGTTCGACCGACCAAATTCGTTCCGTTGAAGCGCCACTGGTAGCCGAGCGGTTTTGTACCCAGGACTCCCAAACTGAAAATAGCATCTTCGTTCAACGGAATGGCCAGGCTTTGTGGCTGGGCGGCGATTATCGGCGCGGACAAACATTTGCCGGTAAGGTCCGCGTTGTAGATGTCAACAATTTCGCCATCAGAAAGAGCGCGGTTATAGAGCGAAATCTCGTCCAGATAACCTGACCATGGCAAATACCAGGCGGTTTCCTGGTAGGGAACCGCACCGATCCCTGCATCAGCGCTGCCGGCGTAAATACCTGCCGTGTGATTAGTCTGTGCGGTCAAAACTCCATTGATGTAGAGGCGTAAAGACCCGCCGTCAAATGTGGCGGCCACATGGCTCCACTGGCCAGTTGCCAGGAGTTGCCCAGAGGTCAAAATTACGCTGTTGCGGCCGTTTGGACTGACTTTGAGCATGAGCGAGCCGTTGCTTGCGCCGAAGTAGTAACTGCTGTTTGTCGTGAATCCAGCAGGCGGATCAAATTTCGAAAAGATGGTGCGCAAGGTCGACCCGGAGAGAGATGTCGGATTTACCCAGCCTTCGATGGTGAAGGCATTTGTCGTCCGCAACGAAAGATTATCGGTCACCAGGACCCCATTGGTGGTGATGCTAAAGGCCTGGCCGACTTTGCCCGGGGCAAACGCGACCGGAAGAAACGGGAGAGCTTCTAACCCACCTGAAAAATTGTAGAGCAGTAAGCCGTCATTGGAATCCCAACCATCGAAAAAGTTCGTTTCGGCTCGCCACCAGCTAACGAGGCCGTTGGTAACGGTCACGCAGGACGGTGCAGGAGGAATGGTAAGCACCGCGTTGGAACTGGAAACGGAACCGGCGGCGTTGATTGCGGCGACGGTATAGTTACCTGCTTTTGCAGATTGCACGTTGGTCAGGCTCAATGAGTTGGTTGTCTGGCCGACAATATCCGCGCCGTTGAATCGCCACTGGTAGCCAATTGGAGCGTCGCCGACTACGTTGGCGGTGAACGTTACCAGTGACCCGGCATAAACTGTTTTGCTGACGGGTTGGAGGGTGAGAGAGGGAGGATGAACGATAGCACACTTGCCGAGGCTGCGGGCGTGAAAAATGTAACTGATTTCACTGTCCGACAACGCCCTGCTGTAGTAACTCACTTCGTCGATAACACCATTGAAAAAGCCGCCGATGTTGTTGCAATTTCCGAGGTTGGTGTTGTAAATGCCGCCGATGTAAAAAGGGCAGGTTGAATCGAACGGCACAGCACCTGGAGTGGCTTGTGCATCCATCGTGCCATTGATGTACAGCCGGAGAGTGGAGCCGTCCCAGGTGCCGGCGATATGGCCGAATTGACCGATCGGGATTTCGCTTGAGCTTTCGACGCTGGCCGAAGTTGAAGCATCAACCGCAAATTGGAGGGCAATTCGAAGGCCGAGAACTCCGGGGCGCGCGAGCAATTGGCATTGGCCATTGTTTTGCGCGAAGAGGACTGCCTGTGTGTTGGCATCCGATATTTGCGCCAGTGGTTGAACCCATGTTTCAATTGAGTAATTGGAGGCAGCGAGACTGGAATTGTAAGGAATTTGGACGCATTGGTTGCCCCCGCCGAAGTAGAACGCACTGCCAATCAGCCCGTTTGTGAACCCAACTCCATTCAAGAGGGTTCCCTGATTGGCCGATGCCGAGTCCAAGGCATTGCTTTGGCCCTTCCACCAACTGACGATTCCGGCAGGAGCACCGATGCAAGCAGTCGGCGATGCATCTGCAGGTACGACACTGATCGCATCCAGATCCGGGACGGTAGTCGTTCCATAAGCCGGATTTGCAAACCATAAACGTGTTGTCGACGCAGTCGCCAAAACATTGTTGGTGACATAAATCCAACCAAGATTCTCGTTGCTGTGACCTGTAGTATCGAAAACCGTCGTGGCCACAAGCGTGCCACCCCAGTAGGTCTGGAGCGTCGTCGGACCTTGATACAAAGGCCAGCCAGCGACTGCGTAGCGCAATTGGTAAACCTGCCCGGGAATGGTTGCGAGATCCTGGTAAAGATTCCCGTTGAGCATTACGAATAATAGGCCATCGGCTGGATCGGAATTCCCGGCGTTGTAACTCTCGGTTGTGCTCCAGGCGCTGAGTGGAGGGCCGTAGCTTTCGAAACTGCCGTTTACCACGATATTTTGTGCTGGAGCTTGGAGGGCAAATAACACCAACAATAACCAAAGCGGGGTTTTCATGGACGTTTCCGGAGTGAGGGCGGGCTGTTTAGCAGATTACGATTTTTGTTGTTGGTTCAATAAGTATTATTTAATCCAGTAACTTAAGCCGTTTTTTCAGCAAAAAGGTTCATGAGATACGTCGAAATACTTTCTGCGCTCCGTGCCTGGCAAAGCCTCTAAATAATCCGCCGCGATTGTAGAAAATGAACAGCCCAACGCCAGCCAACGCCGCAATTGTCGGCTCGGGCACGGTTGTGATTTGCAGGCCCCATCCAACCAGCGTGCCTTCTCCACCGGAGGAGACGTCCGTTACATATAATGTCCATAGGCCGTTCGGATCGATTCCGTTAAACACGCTCAATAGATCGGGACGTGGCGCTGAATTGAAGGTCGAGGCGGCGGACAGCGGATCCAGCATTCGCCCGTCAGGCTGCCATGAGCCGGTCAATTGGCCGTTGGCATTCAAGGTGAACGGAAAGGAGCGATAAGAATGAACGTCGTTTGCCGCCTGGTCATCCAAAGTGAATGCGTTCGGTCCGGCAAATCCAAAGCCTGCATCTGGATAACCCACTTGATGAGTGGAGTTGCGCCCGACTCGATTCAGGAGGATTGCCGTGGCATTTCCGTGGGTCAGAAAAGCATAAAAATCACCGTTGAAGCCGCCGGAGATCTCCAGGCTGACATTCAAGTCGGTGATTGGGCCAGGGAGTCCTGTGATGGTTTGCGAATTCTGGAAACCATTCAGATTGCCATCTGGAATGGTCGCGCCCACTGAATAAGAGAAAGTGGCGGCGTTGGCGGCGTAAGAACATCCCAACGCGAGCAAGCACGAGATGGTTTGCGGCTTCATTTTACCGGTCGCGGTATCCTTGATTAGGTCTTGGCCAAGGCTCGTAATCGAACCCGCAAATAAATGCAAGCAAATTTGTATGAAAATTTTACATGAAAGAGCGCATCTCCTCGCGGCTCGGGTTCCAAAGTCGAAGGCTTCGCCGACGGAAAAGTTTCCGCGAAAAATTCCGCGTACACTTTTTCAGAAATGGGCAGCGAGTGATTTGAAGGTGAAAAACTATGCCGGCGTGACGGGATGGCAACGAAGCAGCCCGCCGTCACCTTTTTGAAAATCGCGCTACGAATCCGCCGCCCTCGCGCAGATTGACCGTGAGGGAATCGCTGCTCCTGAATGGGGTTTCGAAAGCGGTTTGGGCCGCGGTGCCGTCCTCATTATCGCGGACGAGTGAGGGGTCGTAGTCGCCTTTGCCGAGAAAGGTGAGGGGAATCTTTACCTTCCGCGCCTTTGTGCCATTCATAATGGCGAGAAACCAGGTTTTGCCGGAGCGACGGGCAAACGCGGCTAGCTCGCCGATTTCTGATGGCGGCAGCACGAGCGTTTGGTCCCAGACCGACGGTATGCTCTTGATCATGTCGCAGCAGGGGTTGGCGAGGATGTTGGAGGGATTTGCGGCATAGGTGAGCAGTGGGGTGGTGAAGATAATCGGGCTGGCGATTTGATGGGCCCAGGTTGTGTTGGCGCGTCGCTCGCTGAAGATCATCGGCGTGTATTCAGCGGGTCCGGCAAGGAAACGAGTGAAGGGGAGGGTGACGTCGTGCGTCGCGCGATCTTTCAACCGGCTGGCTTCCATGCCGCGGACAGCTTCGCGAGTGAGTTCGTTTGGCCAGGTTCGCGAAAGGCCGGTGGGTTTGTTCGCGCCGTGGAAGTCGAGGAGCAGGTGGTATTCAGCAGCTTCGGTGAGCATGGCCTGATAGAGATCAACAACCTCTTTGGCTTCGTGATCGAAGAAATCAATTTTTGCGCCCGCAAGTCCAAGACTGGAGCAGTGTTTGAAAAAATCGTGGCGGGACTCTGGTGTGCGAAGATCGCGAGAATGTTTCCAACCCCAAATGCCAACGTGCTTCGAGTTGGCGTATCGGGCGAGGTCTTTGATGTCGGAGTCGCTCCAACGAGTCCAGTAGCCTTCGATGATGTTGTGCTCGAAGCCCAATTCGCCGGCCATTCGCGTAAATTCTCGCGCAGTTTCGAGCGAATTGCTTCCGCCACCATCAAGATATTTCCAGACAGCGCGGCCAGGCTTAATCCATGCGGTGTTCAGGCCTTTAGGGAACAATTGCGGATTCGGGGGTGGGCAAAGATTGTGAACGGCGTCGCAATTGACCAATCCGTTCAGATCGGGTGCGATCAAAACGATGCGCCATGGTGTTGTGATCGTGCCAATGATCGCCGCTGGTTTCGAAAGACGTTGGGCTTCGTTCGTGCCGTAGCGAAGCAGGTACGGGTGTGACGGCGGATGACTGTGGCCAAGACGAACGCGCAGGCCGCGCGCGCCGTCTGCTTGCAGCGCCATCCCGCTGTAGTCGATTAATGCGGCTTCGGTAATTGAGGCATAACCTTGATTATCAGCGAGTTTGAAGGTCACGGGCGGTGCCAGCCACTGGTTCGAGTTTATCTCTGAAATGTCTTTTTTAACGTGGACTCCTTCATAGTGGCCTTCGAGATCGTGATACCAGACCATGCTTTCTGCGGGGATTAGGAACGTGGAAGCTTCATCGGGCACTCGCAGATTACTTGATTCGGGAACGATAAAGCGAAATGCGGCGGCATCGTTGAAAACTCGAAGATCCAGCGTGCAGGACGCCTTGGTCTTTGGATGAAGCAATTCAATTTTTATACCATTGCAATGATTGGTTGCGACGGGATGAGCGCCGCGCCATGGGTAAGTCTCGCTTATCTCGTAGGGCTGCAGGTTGCCGAGCTCGACTTCTTCGGTGAGGTCAATGCCATCTAAAGTGAACTCCATCGGGGACAGTTCAATGACAGGTTTGTTGTGTGAAGAAATCGAGTAACTCAGTTTTCCCTGATTGAGGAAGAATTTGAATTGGACTGAACCGTTTGGACTGGGAATGCCGGAATCAGCGAGGGCGAAGTTTGCGGTCGCGAGGCAGAGCAGAAGGGCGAGTCGAATCGGGTGAGAATTCGCTTTTCGCATAAGACTCAACTATTTGAAACGTTTTCGTTGCGCGAGAAACATGGCCAAGGCGTGCCATGGGTTCTGATCGGTTCGAACGAGACTATGCGCCATTTCGAGCGAACGGAAAAGCTCTTTGTATGAAGCCATGAAGGCGTTGAAACGCGCGAGATATTTTTCGCGAGCGGCTTGGGGACTGACGGAGCGACGGGCGCCGGTTTCGAGATCTTCGAAAATTTTTGGCTCCTGGAATGGAAATTCCAATTCGTCACGATCAAGAATCTGGAAAATGATCACTTCGTGACCGTGGAAGCGAAGTTGTTTGAAGCCGAGCGCGACATCTTCGGAGGGTTCGAGGAGATCGGAAAAGAACAGGATGACGCTGCGACGATGAACGAGCCGGATCGTGTGCTGAAGAAGTTCTGCCAGGCATGCGCCGCCGGAGGGTTCGAGGCATTCGAGTTCGCGAAGGATGAGACCGAATTGATTGGGGCGTTGAGAGGGGCGGATGAAGCGAGGGGTTGAGCGAGAGGCGAGGCCGGAAGCACGAAGAGAATCCCTCACCCTGGCCCTCTCCCCATCGGATGGGGAGAGGGGAGATACATCTCTGCCCAAGCTTATCATTCCTGCGGCATCGTTTTGCCGCAGAAGAAACCAAGTCAAAGCGCCTGAAAGAATTTTGGCGCATTCGAGCTTTGAGGCCCAGGCTGTCGCGCCGCGATAGTTCATCGAGGCGCTGCTGTCGCAAACGATATAGAAACGAACATTGGTTTCCTGCATGTAACGCTTGATGCAGAGACGATCGTTGCGAGCATAGAGCCGCCAATCGAGGTGGCGGAGATCGTCGCCGGGTTGGTAGTTGCGATAGTCGCTGAACTCGACGCTGAAACCGTGGAATGGGCTGTCGTGCAGGCCGCTGAGGAAACCCTCCATGACATAGCGGGATTTGAAATCCAAACCTTCGAGAGCCGCGAGCAGTTTCGGGTCGAAGCGGGCGGAAAGCGATTCAGTAGCCGACGACATGGTTAAATGCGAAGTGCGGAATGCGGAATGGTGAAAGAAACTCGAACTTACCTCGCCACCTCTTCGAGGAGTTTCGCGATAATCTCGTCCGTCGTTTTGCCCTCAGCATCGGCTTGGAAAGTGCGAATCAGTCGATGACGCAACACGAGCGGCGCGAGGGCAGCGACGTCTTCGCAGGCGACGTTGAAGCGGCCCTGGCAGGCGGCGCGGGCGCGTGAGGCAAGAATTAGATATTGGCTGGCGCGCGGACTTGCACCCCAGCGAATCCAGCGTTTGATGTAATCGGGTGATTCGCTGTTGTTGGGGCGGGTGGCGCGAATCAGGCGGACGGCGTAATCAATGACATTCGGCGCGGCCGGAATTTGGGCGATAGCATCGCGGAACGCCAACACTTCGGCGCGGGAGACCACAGGCTGCAATTTGTCGAGAGGGGTGAATGAATGTTGCTCGACGACTTTTCTTTCATCGTCAAGGGATGGGTAATCGACCAGAAGCTCGAACAAGAAACGGTCGAGTTGCGCTTCGGGCAGAGGATAGGTGCCTTCCTGTTCAATCGGGTTTTGTGTGGCGAGCACCATGAACGGTTCTTCAAGCCGATACATTTTGCCGGCCACCGTGACGGTTTTCTCCTGCATGGCTTCGAGCAGGGCCGCTTGTGTTTTTGGCGGAGTGCGATTGATTTCGTCCGCCAGAAGGACCTGGGCAAAAACAGGCCCGCGAGCGAAGACGAATCGACGATGCCCGGTTGCCGTGTCTTCCTCAAGAATCTCCGTGCCGGTGATGTCGGACGGCATGAGGTCGGGCGTGAATTGAATGCGGGAAAAGCTCAGTTCCAGGGAGCGGGCAAGCGAATGGACGAGCAGAGTCTTGGCAAGTCCGGGCACGCCAACGAGCAGACAATGGCCGCGGCAAAAGAGAGCATAAAGCGCGGCGGCGATGACTTCCTCCTGGCCTACGATGACTTTGCCAATTTCTTCCTGAAGCGCGCCGACACGGGCAGCGAGTTGATCGAGGACGGCAACCGGATCACGTTCGATCACGGGCGGCGCAGTTGAAAGAGGAGGCGCTGATTGCTCAAGCATAAGATTATTACTTGCTGCAAAGTCTCCGCCAAAAATGGCGCATTGCAAGCATTCGTAAGATAGGCGACCGACAGTTTCGATCTTGTCCCGCATATTGGTCCGGCTTGCTTTGGCTCGCTCTCACCTCTTAGGCTGCTGAATGGATTTGTCGATAAACCAAATCATCCGGGACGAAGTTCCCAACCTTCTGGAACTCATCCGCGAACTAGCTCGATTTGAGCGCATGGAAGAGGAAGTTGAAGCGACGGTCGAGACGTTGACGGAGTCTTTGTTTGGGCCGAAGCCAGTTGCGGGAGCTTTGATCGGACGCGTAAAAGGTGAATTGGCTGGATATGCGATCTACTTTTTCACGTTCTCAAGTTTTATCGGGCGTCCAGGTATTTGGCTGGACGATTTGTATGTGCGACCGGCATTTCGCCGGCAAGGTTTGGGTCGGGCGATGATTGAAGGCGTAGCGCGCATCGGCGCGGACAGGGATTGCGGGCGATTCGAATGGACGGCTCTGAACTGGAATAAGAACGCGCTCGATTTCTATCGAAACCTGGGTGCGCGAACGATGGACGAATGGGTCCTGGTCCGCATGAACGCCGAGGGACTCCGTCGCATCGGCGGTCGCAAGGCGCAATGCTAAGAGCAGCTCTGCTTCAGCGCCTGAATCCATACCGAAGCGGGCCGCTAGACAATAACTGCGAACGGTAGGGCGCGGTGGGCACTGCGCCCCACCTTCGCTAAAGATTCAGGTTTCCGCGCACTGTCTGCAATTTTATCTTTCGATTCCACTCTGTCTTTCTATTCTGACTGTCAATGAATCCAGTCGCTCTTATCACAGGCGCATCACGTGGCATTGGGCGCGGCATTGCTCTTGAGTTGGCCAAGGGAGGGTTCGATTTGGTAATCAATTATGCCAGCAACGTTGCTGCGGCAAAACAGACTGCTATAGATTGCGTTTCGGCGGGCACGGCAAATGGTAAGACGATCCGCGCCGAGATTTGTCATGCGGATATTGCCAAGACAGAGGATCGGCAGCGATTGATCCAGTTTGTTGCGGAGAAATTTGGCAGGCTCGATTTGCTGGTAAATAATGCCGGAGTCGCGCCAGATGTTCGCGCGGATATTTTGGAGGCGAGCGAGGTCAGTTTCGACCGGCTGATCAATATCAACGTGAAAGGTCCTTATTTTCTGACGCAGTCAGTTGCGAAATGGATGATCGAGCAGGGCAGGGCCGCCGATTCTTGCGGATTTACGCCGAAGATCATTACAATTTCTTCCATTAGCGCTTACACCGCCTCCATTAATCGCGGCGATTATTGCATCTCTAAAGCGGCCCTTTCGATGCTCACCCCGCTTTATGCTTCGCGGTTGGCGGAGCATGGGGTCAACGTTTATGAGATTCGTCCCGGAATTGTGGCGACCGATATGACCGGCCCCGTAAAAGAAAAATACGACGAACTGATTGCCGAAGGACTGACGCCAATCAAACGTTGGGGAAGTCCCGAAGACGTCGGCAAAGCGGTGGCGGCTGTCGCCCTGGATGCGTTTCCATTCAGTACAGGCGAGGTGATCAACGTGGACGGGGGATTTCACCTGCGGCGATTGTAACTAAATGGCCATTAAAATTGACCATAGGCTGACCGCGAGAAAGCTCGTTCCGAAGATCAATCGGTTCTTCGAACTTTCGGCGGCGAAAATCCTCAGTCTTCAAAAGACGTGGAATCCGAGCAAGGGGACTCCTGTGTTCACGATCAAGGGCAAATACACGTCTCGCGGTTGGACAGAGTGGACACAGGGATTTCAATTTGGCTCGGCATTGTTGCAGTTCGACGCGACTGGCGAACGAGAATTCCTTGAGCTTGGCCGAAAGAGCACGGTTGCTGTGATGGCGACGCACGTTTCGCACATCGGCGTACACGATCATGGTTTTAACAATATTTCGACTTACGGAAATCTTTGGCGACTGATGCGTGAGGGGAAAATTCCGTTCAACGAGCACGAGAAGGATTTTTATGAATTGGCGCTGAAGGTTTCGGGCGCAGTGCAGGCCGCGCGCTGGACCGCGCTTGAACCAGGGCAGGGGTATATCTACTCCTTTAACGGGCCGCATTCGCTTTTCGTCGATACGATGCGTTCGCTTCGATCGCTCGCGGTCGCACATCAACTCGGCCACGTTCTGATGGGCGAAAGGGACGAGAAAATTTCTTTGCTTCAACGTTTGCTTGCGCATGGGGAAGCAACGGCCCGCTACAGCATTTACTATGGCGAAGGTCGGGATGTATTTGATATTCGCGGGCGCACGGCGCATGAAAGTGTGTTCAATCTAAACGATGGCAGCTATCGCTGTCCGAATTCGCAGCAGGGCTACTCGCCCTTCAGCACCTGGACGCGCGGGCTGGCGTGGGCAATTTTGGGCTACGCTGAGCATTTGGAATTTTTCGAGACACTTAGAGACAGCGCGGACAAAAAGCCGATTCTGGCCGCAAAAAAATCATTCTTACGTGCCGCCCTCGCCACCGCCGATTTTTATCTCGAGAACTGTTGCACGGATGGGATCCCGATGTGGGATACGGGCGCCCCGAAATTGCATCACCTCGGCGATTACCTGGCCAGGAATTCCGATCCTTTCAACCCATGGGAGCCGGTTGATAGTTCGGCCGCTGCAATCGCCGCGCAAGGCCTCATTCGATTGGGCAACTATCTTGGCGGCAATGGTGAGAAGGCGAAAGGGCGGCGGTACGTCCAAGCGGCACTTACGGTTGCCTGTACACTCTTTGACGAGCCGTACCTATCGACCGGCGCGAAACATCAGGGACTTTTACTGCATTCGGTTTATCATCGCCCGAATGGCTGGGACCATATCGCTCCCGGCCAAAAAGTGCCGAATGGGGAAAGTTCGATGTGGGGCGATTATCATGCGCAAGAACTAGGTCTATTGCTGCTCCGCGAAGCGGAGAGCGGCAAGTACCCTACTTTTTTTACGCCGACGCTCCAGGCGCTCACCCGGCATTTACTTACGCCGCAAGGCCGACTTTAATACCAATAATGTCCGCCGCGATACCGATAGTAGCCCGGGTGGTGATAGTAATAAGGATGGTATCGATGGTAGTAGCCGTACCCATGGTAAGAGTACGGGTATTCCCCATAAACACCCACCGAGACACCCGCCGGCGCTGGCGGGCCAACGATGCAACCCGAGGCAGCGAGCAATATAATAATTGAGAACAAGCCGATGAATACTTTCATAACCAGATTCTCCTTTGAAAAAGTTCGCCCGTGACCGGGAAACGGGCTATAGGGTGAAGGCCGGTGAGAAACGGGAAGGGCTAATTCTCCGAGGCAGCGCGATCTCGCTTGAACCATCCTAATGTCCTGCGCTTGGACAAATAAAGCAGGCCGAGAATCCGGGCTTCAATCATGAGCAAATAAATCATCATCAAATCTGACAGGAGCGCTGGGATGAGTGGAATTTTCATCAGGACACCCAGCAGCAGTTCGCTTAACCACCGAACGCCTATAATCCCAACGAAAACCGCTGTGGCGAGGGAATATTCGCGGGGAACCCTTAGGATTGAGCCGACGACAAACGCCGGCTTGAGGGCGGCTGACAACGTGTCGAACATCGCTACGCCGAGAAAGGCCATCGGAAAATAAACGCATCCCAATAACGCCGCTGGAACGACAAACAGCCAAGGATAGTCCCAATCCGCCAGCTCACCCCAGATTTGAAAAATCAGCGCCGGGCCGAAGCTGAGAAACGCAACCACGACGAATTGGAACATCGGAGCGACAATGTCGGCGTGCCACTCAGAGAATTCCGGCCAATCGGGCATATGCGGGTCGCCGTCGGAAGTTGCTGCGATGATTTTCTTCAAGTAGGCGAACAGGTAGCCCGTACCAAAAATAAACGTAAAAATTGTTACACGCATCATCATCGCGCGAAGGCCGTATTTAAACGAGTGGCGCGAGACGTAATTGGCCAAATCCAGGAACCCGAAAAAGAACGTCCCGCCAAACAGGAGCATCAAGCCGTCGCCGATGAATGGGTATTTAAAGGCTTGAGGCACCGCCGCAAAGAAATTGGCCTGCTCGACGCCGGGCTTGAATTTTACGGGAACGCATTCATTGCCGCAGAGTTTGCAAAATTTCAGGCCACCCGCAGCACTGCCTCGCGTGTTGACGCAAAGATCACACACGTAACGTTTGCATTTTTCGCACTTGTACTTCGCGAGATTTTGATAGTGATTTTTGCAGAAAACGGCTTTTTCTTCCTCGACGACTGGGGGTGCAACCGAAGGCCATCTTGCCCAGAGAACCTCCGCAGGTTCATGCGCAGTCCGGGACAATAAGATCGGCGCGTTCCCCTCTCCGGTTCCCGCAGCAGGCGGCGCAAAATCCGATTCCAATCGTAAACCAATCTCGCCGAGGCGGATACTTTGACCGGGCAAGAGCTGCGCTTCCCGAGTGGGCTGGTCGTTGATAAACGTCCCATTCGTTGAGCCAAGGTCCTCAATCTTGACTGTGTTTCCATCCACAACGATGAGGCAGTGCAAGGTGGACACCGAATCGTGAGAAATGGTGAAATCATTCTCCTGGCCGCGACCAATCGAGTTGAACCCCGGCTTCAGGACGATTTCCCATGCTTGCGGCGTCCCCGGATTGACCGTAAGGCGATGCATGCTGTTTCGGCTTGGTTGCGAGTCTTGATAGCGTTTTCGCCACCCGATTTCAAGTCCGCATATCCATTTCGCATCTCATCCAAAGCGGCAAAGGACAGCCGCGCGAATCCTCGTGCAACCGAAAGTCGTGAGCTTTACCTCGTGAGAGCGCTCGTGCTTACTTGATTGTCCGCCAAATCAAAAACAGTTCGTCCCCAACGCGTTTCAGTGATTTCAGTCGGAGCCTTGCGGCGCTGGCGAGATCAGGGAAGCCGTCGCCATCTGCCATCGTTGGCGCATCGCGACCGCCAAACACGAACGGACAAAGTGTGTGATAAACTTCATCGACCAGCCCTTCCTGAAATAAACCCGCATTCACTTCGCCGCCACCTTCGCAGAGCAACTTTTTCACGCCCCATTTTTTGCGCAGCCAGCGCAAAGCCTCAGTGAAGTCCAACTCGGTGTCCCCAAATGCCTTGACCTCGGTGGCAACCTTTCGGAGCCGGCGCAATCTTGACTCCGGTGCTCGGTGCGTAACCAGAACGATAATTGGCGAAAAACGATGACGAAAAATCTCGGCACGGGGATTCAGCCTGCCAGACCCGCTGACTAACACTCGCAAATTGTATTCAGGCAAACCTTGCCTCAAGCGCATCTTGCGGTATTTGGCTGGCCCGGGACCGAGATTGACTGGCATCGGCCCCACCGTTCGCGCGCCGGACATCACGGCGTCGGCCCCCGCGCGCAATTCGAGCAGCAGATCCCGGTCGCGTTGGCTGCCAAACGGTACGAAATGTCGATTGGCCGGCGCGAGTTTCCCATCCGCAGTCGTGGCTACGTTGATATAGACGAAAGGCAGATCGCGCTTTAATGGCATTTCCTGGCAGCATCAAGTGCGCCGCCTGGACCAATAGAAAACCGGCGCAACGGTTTCAGTCAAGCCGGAGCGCCGATTAATTCTCGTAATAATTGAATGCGCGAACTACTCAGCGAATTGCTTTTGCGGCTGTTTTGTTGCCGATCGCTGGTTCAGGCCGGCTTTGGCCAACTCGGCCAACTTTTCGTCCGTGGCTTTCTCTTCACCTGCACTTCGTGAAGCAGCAGATCGTCCAGTGAATTCAATTTCTCAAACATAATGCACGTTTCCTTTTGTTGTTGTTTCGATTCTTACACGCAACTCCACAATTCCCGATTTGATCCTAGCGCTCGTAGTGAAAAATTTCATGACTCTCATTGTTTGCCAGACTGTGCCGTTCGAGCGATTTCGCGTGCTCGAATTCCGAGCGCTCCGCATTGACTACGATCTTTCGATCGGGCGTCAGACTCAACAAATGAAAAGGCACGGCGAAACGGTCCCCCGCGTCCGAAATTCGCTCCGCCGAAACAACTGCCAGCGCTGGTTTGTCTCCAGAAAAATCCACCACCAAGTCCGCCACCTCGCCAATCTGCGCCCGTTGGCGCGTGATGACCGGCTTGTCTATCAAGTCACTCGCAAGTTCGTATGATCCATTTTCGCGCGGAAGAGCCGCAGAGTTCGTTCCTGGTCCCGTCGCGCTGATTTGCGCATTCGGGCGGCTCACCGTTTGGCCCACGCGCGCAACGCGTTCGGCTCGCTCATAGAATCGTTCGATTTGGTGCGCTCTTTCAGGCTGCGCAAGGAGTGTGAAGTCTTTTCTCGAGAATTCCGGCGCGTTTTTCCATTGCCGCCTGGTGACGTCGAGCGCCGCGATTCCAACTTTCGCCGTCGTAATTGCAACTGCTGAGATTGGGACAATGACTAACCGCTGCCGCGCAAGCAGAGAGCCGCTCGATTTTATGATTACATACCTGGGCCGTCCCGATTTCGGCTCGACTATCAAATCGTTTATGGTTCCAATCGTTTCGCCGTCCACATTTTGCACCGTTATTCCTTCGACGTCGTGAAAGTGCCGATACCGAAAGGAATCCTTCCGGCCTTTCTTTGGGCTAGCGCTTTCGGGTTCGACTGACTGTCCTGTTCCAGCCCGGCTCCACCCTCCCTCAGTCAGCAGAGAAAACACAGCGATCGTCCCGGCGACAAGCGCCGTTCCGACAAATCTCATGTCACAGTATTGCTCATGCCAATCTCTCCGCCAGTGGGGTATTCAACCAGTCGACCGCCTTCAGTCCGCGGAGATATCACGACATGGTATTCTTTTGGTGTCCTGATCGTGAGAGCGTGTTATATGAGAAAGATGTTCATAGGTGAGCGATTTGAAATCCGTCGGACGAATGTTCGAAACTCACTTACTCACCACAGCCATGTCCGATTTTGCAAACTAATTATCGTCCTTTTCGCCTTACCCGTTCTCCTGGCGACGGCTGGCTCGCCTTTCATTCGTCGCGAATCCACTGTCGTTTTGCTCTCCGGCCTGCCTGGCGATCTGGAAAGCGAGGCCACCTACCGCGATCAGCTTCAAACATGGCTCGAGATTCTTGAAACCCTCCGCCCCAAACGAGTCATTGTCCTGGCGGATAATTCTGAGCGCATCAAAGTCCCTGACATCGAAACCAATTCATCACTCAACCCTCCACACCGAACACCCTACACTTTTTTCTCTGCCTCTCGCTCGAATTTCCTCTCAGCCGCCTCTCTCATTATGGGCTCGACCAATCCACTTGTCGTCGTTATTTGGGGTCACGGCGGCAAGCAAGGCAACGATCCGGTCTTTCACGTGCGCGGCCCACGGATTACGCCCAATGATATTTCCGAATTTGCGGATAAAATCGGCTCGCCCGAATCGCGCTGGATTCTTTGCTTCCGAGGCAGCGGTTTTTTCGCCGGCAAACTCGCGGCGAACCATCGCCAGATTCTCTCATCCGAGAGCGAGACCATCTTTAACAGCGACCCCATCGAAATGTCTTTGGCGTTAAAAGTCATTCGTGAAAATCCTTCGATCACCTTTGAAACGTTCGCTGAGAGTATCGGCCGCGCGACGGCCGGGTGGTATAAAGAACGAAATCTTGCGCGAACCGAAGAGCCCACGCTCTGGCTGGCGGAGCAAAAACCGCGGCCACTGGCTGCCTCTTCGGAAGAAAATAGTCTCGCGTCGGCTGATTTGACATCCGCCAAATCCTCGGCTAAGGCGACGAACGAGACTCAAAAAGAAGTCCCCAATTCCAACGCAGTTGGAAACATTTCTGCCGCCGACTTACCCGACATTTGGAAAGAATTGAAGCGCGTTGACCCGCAAGAATTCCCGGATGCGGACGCCGTGCTCTTGCGCCGGCGCATCAGCTACACTCTGGCTGCAAATCCGGCCATTGCGGCCGAGCACGATGAATTCATCCAAATTCTGACTGCCGAGGGTAAACGCTTTGGTGATTTCGATATTCCCTACTCACCACCGTCGGAAGACATCAACTTTTCTGAGTGCGAAGTCTTTAGTCCAGAAGGAAAGCTGACACGACTCAACCCCGATGCCATTCGAGAGGCGAATGACGAATCACTCGGTGATTATCAGGCTGGCCGACGAAAATTCTTCTCTCTGCCGGGCGTTGTTCCCGGCGCGGTTCTTCATGTGCACTATCAGAATGAGTGGAAGAAATTTCCTCTACCACACGTCTCCCTGCGAATTCCTGTTAGTGGCGAACTCCCCGCAGTGGAGTCAACCTTGCAAGTCACGGTTCCCAAAGACGAGCCATTTCATTTTGCGCTTGAGAACGTCTCTGCTTCAGTGGCTCCGTCAGGCGCTTCTATCAATGCCGATCCTGTTATCAAACAATCTGGCTATGGCGCCACCTACACATGGCAATTCACAAATCTGTTGGCCGAAAGCCGGGAGATTCTCGCGCCGCCGCAGCAGGGGATTTCGCTGCTCGTCTCCACCTTCCCGGATTGGTCTGATTTTGCGGATTGGTATGCGCGCATCAGCCGGCTCACGACGGAAGTCACGCCCGAAATTAAAGCCAAGGCTGCCGAGCTGACTCGTGAATCGAAGACAGATCACGAGAGAATTCTGTCCATTTACAACTATGTTACCGGTCTTCGCTATGTCGCGATTCCCTTGGGGGTGAATTCATTTCGTCCTCATGCTGCAGCCAATGTTTTCAAAAATCAGTTTGGCGATTGCAAGGACAAGGCCAATCTTTTCAATACCATGCTGCATTCACTCAACATCAGTGCGAATCTCGTCCTTGTCCCGCGTTTTCGACAAGCCTACGAAGCGCTGCCCGGCCTGGCTTTCAACCATGCCATCTCTCGCGTGAACTTATCCAATGAAACGCTTTGGGTGGATACAACAGACGACGTTTGCAGGTTTGGCATGCTGCCGCCGGGCGATTCGGGTCGAAAAGTTCTCGTGATTGCCGAGCAAACGAGTGCGCTGACTCAACTTCCTGCACCCGAGCCCAATCGCCATAAGCTGACCTTCCGCGGAGAAATTGATTGCTCCGGCGGCGCTGACGAATTGCCGGCCAGGTTCGACATCGTTGCTTCCGGTTATCCTGATTACGAAATGCGCGAATCCGCGCGGGAGGCGAAAGAGCATGCTGCGTCTTTTCCACTGCTCTCAGCACGCTATCGCCTCTCCGCCGGCTCATTCGCTCTCGAAAAGCAGACTGCAACGCCAGTCGCCGCGCTGGATCAGGACTTCTCTTGGCGGGCCGAAGGCAGCCTCATCGGACTGTTTTCCTATTTGTCCGATAATTCGGGGCAGTCTAATCGCGTGTCACGTGTCACGCATCACGCATCGCTTCGCTCTCCATTTTGGCTGCCCAAAGAATGGGATCTCGCCCTGCATCGGCGTAATGCAGCTCTCTTTCTCAACCAGGGCTATCCTCTTACGCTGGACGAGCAGATCGAAATCACATTGCCCGCCAATGGGCAACTCTCCGCTTTGCCCGCGTTCAGCGAGAGCAAACAAAATCCACTGCATTGGAAAATTGAATGGACCAGAATAAGTGATACCAAACTCCGTGCGAGGTTCCGAGCAGAACTTCCCACCGGCGAACTAACTCCTGCCAATACCGTTGCCCTCCGGGAGCAACTGCGCGGCCTCCTGGCCGCCCTCAACGCTGTCATCGTTTTTTAGCGCACGCCTATTCAATTTTTTAGCCGCCGAGGTAACGGCCAAAGTAATCTCCGCATTGGATGGTGAGGCGAGCGTCTCCGCGAGCCGCTTTCTGGTTCGTCGCTATTTCCAGTGGAATATTTGAACCCAACTCGCGTTGAGTTTGCAGGAGGATTTTGAAAATGTAGCACCCTGTGTAGCAGTTTGTAGCACCCTGGATCGCAATTTTGTACAAGCGGGCCAGGCAGTGTAGCCCCGAAAGCTTTCGGGGTAGCACCCTGTACCAGGGGTGAGGGTATACCCTCGCGAAGCCCCCTGCCACACTCCCTCCCCAGGACTGGCCATTCCACTGAAAACAGCGAAGAACCCGTTTTCTGGAGGGTATACTCTACCGTTTCGTCACAATCTCGGGGCGTGTGCTCTCCACGATTGCAAGAAGCTCCTTCTGTTCCTTGTTGGGAATCTTAAGCCGGTCGAGCGATGCTTTGAGATCTCCTATGGCCGCGTCGAATTCGGGATTAGAAATGTGCATGTTCGCGTGAGCTGTCTCGATTTGTTTGCCGGTGTATTGCGCGGGACCGCCAGTTGCCAGCGCGAGAAACTCGGCCAAATGCAACTTAAGCAGATCGACGTGCTCGGTTGTGGGGTTCCACGCCACGGATTTGCCGCTGTGTACCGAGAGGCCGCCTTGTGTTACCCCCTGGCGATTCCAGTTCACCCGCGGATCATCCATCACGCGCTGCGTAAAATCCGCCACCAGATTCGAGACACCGGCCTGTCCGCCAAGCCGGTCGAAAAGCGTCAACTTCTCCGTGGCTTGTGCCGCAACATTCGTATTTCCGGCCGGGTTCGTATTCCCTGTCGGTGAGAGCGCCGAGGTATTTTCATCCGGCTTTTTGACTTTTGCTTTCTTGACACCCTTTTCACCACTGCCTTCGCCGGAGCCGGCGAGTTGCTCGGCTTGAGCCATGCGCTGGCTGGCTCGCTGGTCCGCTTCGCGACTGCCCGAGGTGAAAAAATTCGTATTGGCCTTTTGCGCCGGACTCTTGTGGCAACCAGCCGATCCGGCCAACGCGAGTATCAAGAGTGATGTGCCGAGCGCTCGCATCTGCGAACTCCCATCTGTAATTCCTTTCATAATCTTTTCCTCTATGTTCCTGTGCTTTTCACTCCGCTCCGGCGTCCGTGCTCGAAAGGGTTTCGGCAAAACCAGGCGCCTCGAATTCAATTCCGTGGTTCGCGGCTTCATCCGTTTCAAGCCGGGGCAGATATGCGCGCACAAAGGCGTTCCGTAGAATATTGCCAATTGTGGCCAAAATATCCGTCGTCGTGACGCCCGAAGTGTCCGCCCTGAATGGGATCAATGTGCCAAATTGGTCTCTCGGAGAATTCTTTAGCACGGTGGTCACACCGCCCATCAGTGCCTGCCAGAAAAACTGTAACACGTTATCTTCACTGATGTCCTCGCTTATACTGAAAACCTTCAAATTGCGGAACAGCGGTTTTACATAGCCCGTGAGCCGGCCCTCTTTCGAGTCGGCCTCAAGCACCAGGTCGAACCAGCCGCGTTTGAAATCGAATTTTCCAAAAGCGAGCGCCAGGTCGTTCAATTTTGTAACGTCCAGGCCGAGCAACCGCACGGCCATGTGAAATGTCGGCCGGTAAGAAAACGGATCGAGTGTCATTTTGTAATCCAACTTCGCCTGGTCCATCGCGACGGCTGACGCCTGTACCGTCGTGACCATCGGGTTCGTCTGGTCTCGAATGTTGCTCAAATCATCGATCGAAGCATTGAGATGGGACAGATACACATCGACCGGCGTCTGGGATTGGAATGCGCGGAAATGGACCGAGCCCTCATGAATGGTGGCGCTGTTAATCTGGAATGGGAACAAATCTCTAATCATTTGCAGCCACGGACCCCCCGCTCCCGTTTGCGCCCCGCTTTCGCCCGAACCCGCGACGAAGTTCAATTCCGGCTCTTGCATCAGAAATTGTCCGACAATTCGTCCATGAATCAGTGCGCTCCATTGAATCGCAAAATCGACTCGCTTGGCGGCCAGCAACGGAACCGGCACATTGCCTGTTCGTTGGCTGATTTTAACGTCGTGGATGGAATATGCGCCTCGCAAGACATGAATCTCGATGTCGCCGATCCGGCCCTCGTAGAGCAGGTTCCGATCGAGCGTTCGGTTTACATAGCGGCGCGCCTGGGAGGGGAGCAACACCCTGACAACTCCAATGAACGCCACAATTACCAGCAAAATTACTCCCACGCGTCGCCACCAGTGGCGTCGTTTCCTCGCAACGGGTTTGGGAATTCGGTCGAAACGATCAGTTTCAGTGTCTGCAGCCGATTTCGGATGGTCGTGCTCTTTCATGCCGGAAGACGATTACGTGAACCTCCCGTAATCATTTCTCTTCCTATTCTAGGCCGCACCGAGCGAAAACTCAGTGGGGTGAACGTCCTACCGGATCAGCGAGTTTGAAAGCAGTCGACAGTTTCTGCAGGTTTGGCCAAAGGCTCAGTCACAGGACCGTGAGTTTCGGATTTCGAGATTCTCCTGGAGCTTGCCCCCGTAGCCGCCGGATTCAATCTAACACCTACCGGGTTCCCAAGGCCGCTCTTTCCTTAAAAAAACAGTTGATTTTGAGCGTTAGTTCGGTGTAAGTGTCGGATTGACAGTTTAAGAATCAAAATTAGTAACGGTTAATCGGCACAATCCAATCTCGGTTCCTCACCCATTAGTTGTGCTCAGATAGTAGCTGTGCGCTGTATATTGTGGTTTTCGCTTTACAGGGCACAATAATTTTGGTTGTTTTGGAAAAATCATGTATCTCAAGAACTTGACGGTCCTCGGTTTCAAATCCTTCGCGGATAAGACCTCCCTCAACTTCCAGCCGGGTGTCACGGCTATCGTCGGCCCCAATGGGTGTGGTAAGTCCAATGTCTCAGACGCTATACGTTGGGTACTGGGCGAGCAATCGGCCAAAGCCCTCCGCGGCGGCGAGATGGCGGATGTGATTTTTAACGGCACAGATGGCCGCAAACCTCTGGGAATGGCCGAAGTTTCGCTGACCATCGGCGGTGTCGACGAAGAAAACCTGCACGCTGCCGGCGTCGAAATGGCCTATAATGAAGTTACCCTTACGCGCCGAGTGTTTCGCGACGGTGGGAGTGAATATTTCATTAACAAAACCCCATGCCGTCTGAAGGATGTCCAGCAACTGTTTATGGGCACGGGAGTGGGCCGGACGAGTTACAGCATCATGGCCCAGGGGAACATCACCCAAATCCTCTCCAGTAAACCGGAAGACCGCCGGATGATTTTTGAAGAGGCCGCGGGGATCACGAAGTATAAAGCTCAAAAACGTGAAGCCCTGCGCAAACTGGACGCCACAGAACAAAATCTCGTTCGCGTCGCTGATCTGGTCCGGGAAGTCAAACGCCAGATTGGTTCGCTCCAGCGTCAGGCTGGCAAGGCTCGGCGTTACAAACAGCTTTCGATGGAGTTGCAGCATCTCGACACGCAACTCGCCCGCCATCAATTCGACGTGCTCCAATCCGAAATCGCCGAGCGTCAGACCAACGCCGACAACGTGCGTTCCGAAATCGAAACCAGTTCTGCCGACGTGCTTCGTTGCGAAGACGAAATCATTGAGCTTCGCGAGCGTCTCTCCGAACTCGAACACCAAATCGGCGAGATGCAGCAACGCGGCCTCGAATTGAAAGGCGAATGCGACCGTCACGACAGCCGCATTCAATTTAATGAGGAACGCCTCCGCGAATTCGCCGCGCAAAACACCAAGGCGATGGCTGACATGACCCAGGCAGAGGAACGCCGGTTGGTCGCTCAACACGAAGGCGCTAGCGTCGCCGAACACCTGGCTGCCTGCACTGCGGCGCTCGAACAACATCGCCAGACACTCGCGTCCAAACAGGAAGCGTTGCGCAAAGTCGAAGACGATCTGCGCCACCAACAGGAAGCCTTGCGCGTGGCCCAGGCCGACGCCTTTTCTGCCGCGCAGGACCTCAGCCGCGCGCGCAACGAAATCACTTCGCTCGATCTCCAAAAGCAAGGCAACGTCGTTCGGCTGGAGAAACTTTCTGCGGAAAAAATCCAGCTTGAAGAAGAGCGCACTCGTTTGGAGACCCGGCTGCATGAATTCGCTGCCAATGTGGAAGCGCAGAAACTCAACGCACAGACCCAACGTGGCACAGTCGAGGATCGCCAAAAGCGCCTCGCTGAAATTCACGACGAACTGAATGTCTGCGGCAAGGCGCAGGATAAAGTGCTCGAACAACAAGCCGAGCAACGCTCTCGCCTGAATGTTCTCGAACAATTGCAAGCCGACCACGAAGGCTTCAGTGCCGGCTCGTTAGCAGCCCTCAAGCAATCTCAGCACGTCCTCGGTTCGCTCGCCGACAAGATTCGTGTGCCGAATGACTTTATTACCGCAATTGAAACGGCCCTTGGCCATCACTTGCAACTCGTTCTCACCGAGCATCCCGAAGCCGCTGAGGAAATATTGGCGGACCTCAGCGCCAACAAAAGAGGCCGCGCCAGCATCGCGCCACTTTCGCTGAGCAATAACTGCCAATCACCAATCACCAATCACGAATTACCAATCACCGATCACCACCTCAACGGCGCCCCGCTGGAGGCAATCAAAGTCGTCGAAAGCGATTTGTCGGTTCGGCCGCTACTGGAGCGGCTGCTCGGCGCGACTCGCGTCGTTCGCGATTTGCCTGCCGCAACTGCCGCATGGCGCGAAAGTACCGGCGCATTCCATTTCGTTACCCTCACGGGTGAATTGCTCAGCAGCCATGGCGTTTATACTGGCGGTTACAACAATGCGAACGGTAATGGCAAAGCCCCAGCTTCCATCCTTGGACGCAAAAATCAAATCGCCGATTTGCGCACGGCTCTTGCAAAATTGCAGGAGGAAGTCGCCGAGCTGAGCCGCCACAAAGGCGCGCTTCAAGGAGAGCAGACCGAACTTCAGGCGAGCCTGCAGCAAGCCCAAACCGAACTGCGTGCCCAGGAAGTCGCCATTGCCACGCACGAAGGCGAATTCAATGCGCTGCAAAATTCTCGACGTTTGCTTCATCAGAAAATCGATACGGTCGTTTATGAAGTCCAAAGCCTGGCTGCACAGGAACAAGAAGGAATGCAGAAACGGGCGATCCTCGTCGCCAGGGCAGGGGAGTTGGAAACTCGCGAACAAGCTCGCCAGACTCAGGTCGCAGAATTAACCGTCAATCTCGAAAGCCTTCGCCTCCAGCGTGATGGCGCCAACTCCGGCCTCACCGAAAGCAAAATCGCTCTCGCTACTGAGGAGCAAATGTCTGCTTCCTACCAGCAGCAGCAGCAATCATTAGAACAGCGCATCGTCGAACTTTCGCAACTCATCGAACAGCGGCGCGCTGAGCTCGGCTCCTTCGTTACCCGGAAAGAGCAAGCCGAATCCGAAATTCAGGATTCGCGCGGTAAAATCGAGAAGCTGCAACATGAACGCGAGCAGGTGAATGCCCAAACGGCTGAACTTCTCGCGCAAAAACAATCGCAAGAGACTGACGTCAATACGCGTGAAGAGGGCTTGCGCGAACAACGCCGCCGCTTGACCGATCTTCAACAGCAACGCGGTTCAGTCGAAGTTGAGCTGGCGCAAAAGAACATGTCCGTTCAAAACCTGCGCGAGCGTATCCAGCAAAAATACCATCTGAACCTGGACGACATTCGCAGTGAGTGCATCACGATCACTTACGCCGATGAAGGGCCGGCCAAGGTTCATACGACGACTCCAGAGGAAATGGCTGCGGCTGGCGCGGCGACTGATTGGGAGGCGGTTGGCAAACAGGTTCAGGAGTTGCAGCAACGCATTGATGAAATGGGGCCGGTGAATCTCGTTGCTATCGAAGAGTATGAAGAAACCGAGCAACGGTTCCAGTTCCTCAGCAAGCAGCACGACGATCTGGCGAGCGCCAAAACACAGTTGCTTGAGGTTATCAACCGCATCAATACCCAGACACGGGAAATGTTCCGCGAAGCATTCGAGAAAATCCGTGACAATTTCCGCTCGATGTTCACTGAGGTATTCGGCGGTGGGAAAGCCGATCTTATTCTGCTCGACGAGAACGACGTTCTCGAAAGTGGCATCGACATCGTTGCGCGTCCGCCCGGGAAACAATTGCAAACCATTTCTCTTCTTTCCGGCGGCGAACAAACGATGACTGCGGTGTCATTGCTTTTCTCCATTTATCAAGTCAAGCCCAGCCCATTCTGTGTGCTAGACGAATTGGATGCGCCGCTTGATGAGTCGAACATCAACCGTTTCGTCCGCGTCCTTCAGCGTTTCCTGACTCACTCGCAGTTCATCATCATCACGCATAACAAGCGCACCATCGGCATGGCAGATGTGCTCTATGGCGTGACCATGCAGGAGCAAGGGGTCAGCAAGATTGTCAGCGTGAAATTCCATAAAACTGATGAAGCCGTGAGCGATCATATCCCGAAACCGCTCGAAGCTCAGACCAGCCGCCCGCTCGCCGCCGAAGAAGACGCCCCGCATAAACGCGAAGAGACCATCGAGATAATGATGGCGAAGTAGGTCGCCGGTGATCGGTGCTTGGTTAGAAGTTTCACCTCGGATCGGTTCGGGTTGGGATCATTAACCCACGGCTTGACCTTGCTTACCTCAAGGCCCACTGTTTTCTATGTCTGGTCGAGAGACTTTCGGCCTCAACGCTTTTATGAACGCGCATAATTTATTTGAAACGCTGCAGAAATTCGATGTTGCCGGCGGCAAACAAGGCCAATTCTATTCCTTGCCTCAACTGGAAAAGGCCGGCATTGGCCCCGTCTCAAAGCTGCCGATTTCGATTCGTCTGGTCCTCGAATCCATCCTCCGTAATTGCGACGGCAAACGAGTCAATGAGCAAAACGTCCGCGCCCTTGCCAATTGGAAGCCGAACAATCCACGGACCGAAGAAGTTCCCTTTGTCGTCGCCCGCATCGTCTTGCAGGACTTTACCGGCGTCCCATTGCTGGTGGATCTCGCGGCCATGCGTTCCGCCGTGGCCCGTTTGGGGAAGAACCCGAAGATCATCGAGCCGCTCGTTCCCGTCGATTTGGTTGTGGACCATTCGGTTCAAGTAGATTTCTTCGGCTCAGCCGATGCGATGGAGCGAAATCTCGAAATGGAATTCCAACGCAATCGTGAACGTTATCAATTTCTCAAGTGGGGCATGCAGGCGTTCGATACGTTCAAAGTTGTTCCGCCCGGCATTGGCATTGTCCACCAGGTCAACCTCGAATACCTCGCCAAAGGTGTGCTGTCTTCCCCCACTACACCCGACCCTCAATCCTCCCCGCTGTTCTACCCGGATACATTGGTTGGAACGGACTCGCACACTACCATGATCAACGGCCTCGGAATCGTCGGGTGGGGCGTCGGTGGCATTGAAGCCGAGGCCGGCATGCTTGGCCAGCCGGTCTATTTCCTGACACCCGATGTCGTTGGTGTGCATCTTACTGGCTCATTGCGCGAAGGAGTGACTGCAACCGATCTCGCGCTGACCATCACACAAATGCTCCGAAAAGCCAAAGTTGTCGGCAAATTCGTCGAATTTTTTGGACCCGGCACTGCGGCTCTTCCCGTAGTCGATCGTGCTACGATTGCCAACATGGCGCCGGAGTACGGGGCGACGATGGGCTTTTTTCCAATTGACCACGAGTGCGTGAACTATCTCCGCGCCACAGGCCGCAGTGAAGAACATTGCCGGACTTACGAAAGCTACTATCGCGCTCAGGGCCTTTTCGGAGTTCCGAAAAAAGGCGAAATTCAGTATTCAACCGAACTCGAACTTGATTTGGGGAGTGTCGTTCCGAGTGTAGCGGGACCCAAGCGGCCGCAAGATCGAATCGAATTACCAAACCTCAAAAAAGAATTTAACGCAGCGTTCTCCAAACCTGTCAGCGAAAATGGCTTCGGGAAACCTGATAGTGAGTTAGCGAAAACGTACGAAGTGGTAAGTGGCAACGGTTTCCATGCCGGTGGCGGCAACCAGGAGCCCGTCTCAATCCAAGCGGCCAAAGCACGCAACACCAATCCATTGACTGAATTGGAGATGGCGAACAATCGGCCAACACCAAGCGCTTCCTCGGGCGAAGCGCCCGAAACGCATGGCCAACTACGCCACGGCAGCGTTCTAATCGCGGCCATCACCAGTTGCACGAATACAAGCAATCCGTCGGTCATGCTTGCGGCAGGCTTGCTTGCCAAGAAAGCAGTCGAGCGCGGGCTGCAAGTGAATCCGCTGGTGAAATCGTCACTTGCTCCCGGTTCGCGGGTCGTAAGCGATTATTTGAACAAGACCGGTTTGCAACCCTATCTCGATAAGCTCGGATTCAATCTCGTCGGCTATGGCTGTACAACTTGCATCGGAAATTCCGGCCCGCTGCCAGCACCGATTGATGAAGCGATCAGCAAGCACGACTTGATCGCGGCGTCCGTTCTCTCCGGCAATCGCAATTTCGAAGCGCGCGTGCATCAGAGTATCAAAGCCAACTTCCTGATGTCGCCTCCGCTCGTCGTGGCCTTCGCACTCGCGGGCCGGGTGAACATCGATTTGAGCAAAGAACCGCTCGGCAAAGGTAAAAAGGGCGAAGACGTGTTTCTCAAAGACATCTGGCCGACCTTGCAGGAAGTGCGCGATCAAATGCAGTCGGCATTGAAGCCCGAAGTCTTTCAAAATCTCTATCGCGATTTCGCCGAACAAAATCCGAAGTGGAACGAAATCCCGGCCAGCACCGGAAACGTTTACGAATGGGATTCTTCCAGCACTTACATTCAGGAACCGCCGTTCTTCTCTCATTTCGGTTTGGATGCTGGCCAAATGATCGAAATCAAGGGCGCGCGCGCGCTGGGGATTTTTGGCGACAGCGTGACGACGGATCATATTTCTCCCGCCGGAAGTATTAAGAAGACTTCGCCAGCCGGTAAGTATTTACTGGACCGCGGCGTCGCGTTCGAAGATTTCAACAGCTACGGCTCGCGTCGTGGTAACGATCGGGTCATGACTCGCGGCACATTTGCGAATGTCCGCATCAAGAATTTAATGGCACCCGGCACTGAAGGCGGCGTGACCAAATACCAGCCGAGTGGCGAGACGATGAGCATCTACGACGCAGCGATGAAATACGCCGAGCATTGCACGCCGTTGATTATTCTCGCCGGCCAGGAATACGGCACTGGCAGTTCACGAGACTGGGCCGCGAAAGGCACGGTTTTGCTTGGAGTAAAGTGCGTGGTCGCCCAAAGCTTCGAACGGATCCATCGGTCAAATCTGGTCGGCATGGGTGTTTTGCCTCTCCAATTCAAAGAAAGCAGCACTGCACAGACGCTGAAACTTGATGGAACTGAAACCTACGATGTGCTCGGGTTGAAGGCCGGATTGAAACCCCAGCAGGACTTGACGCTGCGAATCACCCGCGCCAATGGGCAGGTGGAAAATGTTCCCGTGAACTGCCGAATCGATACACCGATTGAAATTGATTATTATCAGCATGGCGGAATTCTGCCTTACGTTTTGCGTCAATTGCTTGCCCGCGCATAAGCACGGAAGAGAATCAGAATGACGATACAGGAGCTGAATCACGTCGCGATCTACGTCACGGACGTCAAGCGTAGCAGCGAGTTTTACCAGGGCGTCTTGAAACTCGAACCGATTCCCCGTCCTGGATTTTCGTTTCCAGGCGCGTGGTTTCGACTTGGAACAAACCAGGAATTGCATCTTATAGCCGACCTCCGTTCGCCCTTTTTCCCGAGCCATGAAAATAATCATTTCGCTTTGAGAGTGGATGATCTTGATCCTTGGGAAAGTCATCTGCAGGCCGCGGGTGCTGATTTCGCGCCAAGAAAGCCTCGTCCTGACGGCGCCTCGCAGGTTTTTCTGCGTGATCCAGATGGACACGTTATTGAACTTTTCACACCACCAAGATAAATATTCGGTTCTGAAAGTCGCCGAATGAAATTTCGTTGGTCATTGCTGCCGTCGCAGCCGTTGCTCGCTGGCCGCCTGGCGCAAGATCTCCGAATTTCACCCTTGGTCGCTCAATGCCTTCTGAACCGTGGTTTCAGCGACCCAATTGCCATAGGTAGTTATCTCGAACCCAGGCTCAAGCAACTTTCCGATCCCTTTCTCTTGCCGGATATGGCAGTCGCTGTCGAACGGCTCTTCGAGGCACATGCCAAAAAGGAGCCATTAGTCGTCTTCGGTGACTACGATGTCGATGGCGTTACTTCGTCGGCGCTCCTGCTCGAAGTGCTGCGCAGCCTTGGGTGGACGGTACATTCCTACCTACCGCATCGCAGGGACGAGGGTTATGGCCTCAGCAAAGAAGCCGCCGAGAATTGTCTCAAGAAATTTCCCGTGTCGTTATTGCTCGCGGTGGACTGCGGTTCGACGTCCGTAGATTCGATAAGCTCGTTAAAAGAGCGCGAAGTTGATGTCATCGTCCTCGATCATCATCAAATCTCTTCACCAGCTCCGGCGGCCCTGGCGCTGGTAAACCCGCAGCGGCAATTGGACTCAGCGAATGGGAACGGAGTCCATCAATCAGAGGCCTTCACCGAACTTTGTTCCGCCGGTCTGGCTTTCAAGCTCGCCCATGCAATCGTTAAACGCGGACGCGAAACCGGCCTCCCCGGTGCGGCCGATTACGATCTTCGGCCACTTCTCGACTTGGTCGCCCTCGGCACTATCGCAGACGTCGTTCCGCTCATCGGCGAAAATCGAATCCTGGTCGCTGCGGGTTTGGAACGATTGAATGCAACGGGGCGGCCCGGATTAACTGCATTGAAGAGTGTCGCTCAATGTCCCGTGCGAATCGGCACTTATGAAGTTGGATTTCAACTCGCACCGCGTCTTAATGCCGCCGGCCGGCTCGAAACTGCTGAGGCAGCGCTGAACCTGCTCCTTGCGCGCAATATGGCAGCGGCGATGCCGCTCGCTCAACAGTTGGATGTTCAAAATCGCGAGCGCCAGAAGATCGAGCGCGGCATTGCTGAGGAAGCCATCGCGTCGGTGCGAGCCAAGTTCAAGCCTGAAAATGACTACGCCATCGTCGAAGGCCAAATGCTGTGGCACATTGGTGTTGTCGGCATCGTCGCTTCGCGCGTGCTTCAGCAATTCTATCGCCCCACGATTATCGTTGGTGGCGAAGGCGCGCAATGGCGCGGGTCCGGCCGCAGTATTGTGGGTTTTGATTTGGCGGCGGCCTTGCGCGAATGTGGTGATCTCCTCATCCGGCACGGCGGTCATGCGATGGCTGCTGGCGTGTCGATTGCAGCCTCAAACCTGGATGCATTTCGCACACGGCTTAACGATGTTGCGCGCCGCCTGCTCAAGACCGAAGAGCTGCAACCGCCGCTGCGGCTTGATGGCGAGGTCGGCCTCGCCGAAATCACATTGGATTCCCTTACAACACTGGATCGTTTGAAGCCAGTAGGGCAGGGGAATCCACAAATTCAATTCGTTGCCCGCAATCTCACCCATCAACGCCCGCTGCAACGTCTTGGCGCTAACAAGCAGCACGTCAAGATGTGGCTCACCGACGGGGGCGCTACGCATGAGGCAGTTTGGTGGGGCGCAGGTCAGGAATCGTTGCCAGTCGGAAAATTCGATCTGGCTTTCGCGCCAAAGGCCGACATTTACAATGGGCGTCGCACAATTCAACTCAAAGTCCTCGATTGGCGAGTCGCGTAGTACGAAATGACCTCCGCAATCATCGTCGCCGCTGGGAAAGGCATCCGGATGGGTCCAAACGTCGACAAGCTGTTCCTCGAACTGAACGGTTGCTCCATTGTCGCTCACACTTGGCGGCGTTTTGACGAATCTCAGGAAATAGCGGAAATTATCCTGGTCATTCGCGACGGATTGCAGGAGGCGTTTAGCGAATTGGCCCGGAAACACAATTTCAACAAGAAGTTCCAACTCGTTCCCGGCGGCAAAGAGCGACAAGACTCCGTTTGGAATGGGTTGCAATCTCTTTCGCCCGATGCCCAGATTGTCGCCATTCAAGACGCTGCTCGACCATGCACTTCCCATGCGCTGATTGCTGCTACCATCCAGGCTGCGCGTGAGACTGGCGCCGCTGTGGCCGCGCAACCCGTAACAGACACGATCAAGGAATCCTCCGACGGGAACTTTATCCAACGAACCGCCGATCGCTCTCGCCTTTGGGCGGTCCAGACTCCCCAGACGTTCCAGGTCGATGTGATACGACGCGCACTATCCGAAGTCCGCCGTCGGGGTGTTCCAGTCACCGACGACACAGCCGCCTGCGAATTGATTGGCCAACCGGTTAAACTCGTCCATTGCCCGGAGCCCAACCCCAAAGTCACTCGGCCCGAAGATTTGGCTTATATCGAGTTGCTTTTGCGCAATCCCGGCATGAGCCCTGCTTGATCTCTGCAGATCGGCGCTGGCAATGGACCTTCCTTGCCAATGGCCTGCATGCCCGTTATTGTCTGACATAACGATAGTTAGCTATATGAAACGACGTGTGATGTATGGGACGGTGGTGCTGGTTTTGACTATAAATCTGCTCATTGGCGCGCGGGTTTATTACAGCGCCCAGGCCGCCGAGAAGGATTCCGCCTATCCCAGCCTTGAACTGTTTTCATATGTCCTCGAAAAAGTGCGTAAAGATTATGTCGATGGCCAAAAATTGACATACCAGGACCTCGTCTATGGCGCGCTCAAAGGGATGCTCAACACTCTAGACCCCCATAGCGAGTTCATGGAACCCGAAAAGTATAAGGAACTTCAAAGTGACACCCAAGGGGCGTTTGGCGGGCTAGGTATCGTCATTTCCATGAAGGACAATTTTGTGACGGTGGTTTCTCCGATGGAAGACACTCCTGGCTTCAAAGCGGGCATCCTTTCCGGTGACCGCATCGTTAAAATTGATGGCCACAGCACCGAGAAGATGTCCCTCCAGGACGCGGTCAAAGACCTGCGAGGTGAACCCGGCACAGACGTCCGCCTGACGACTTTGCGCCCTACCACTGGGGAAGTTAAGGAATACAAATTGACTCGCTCGACTATCAATGTCGACATGGTCAAGGATATCAATGGCAAAAAGGAATTTCCGATTGCTGAAAACAAAATTGGCTATGTCCATCTCGTACAATTCGGTGAAAAGACCAGTGATGACCTCGAGGTTGCTCTGAAGAAACTGAAAAGCCAAGGGATGCAGGCGCTGATCCTGGACTTGCGTTGGAATCCCGGCGGATTGCTGGAACAAGCCGTTGACGTTTGCGAAAAATTTCTCGCCCGCGGCCAATTAGTTGTCACCACTGAAGGCCGGAATGCCGCACAGACTTCCCGGCGCAATGCCATGGGCCACGGGGACGAACTTCACGGCATGCCCGTCGTTCTACTTGTCAACGTGAATAGCGCTAGCGCCTCGGAAATTGTTGCCGGTTGCCTTCAAGATGTGAAGCGCGCCATCGTGCTTGGCGAGAAGACCTTCGGTAAAGGTTCAGTGCAGAGCATACTGCCGCTATCTGACGGCTCGGCTCTCCGCCTGACCACTGCCAAATATTACACCCCCAGCCACAAAGTCATTCACGAAGAAGGCATCACGCCTGACATTTCGGTTCCCATCACCGCGGAAGAAGAACGTGACATCATGCTTAGACGCACACCCGGCGGTCTAGAAAGCCTCGAAGAAAAAGACCGCGAGCATGTTGCCCACTCACGCGACCCGCAATTGGACCGCGCTATGGATCTGCTCAAAGGGATTGTGCTTTTCACTGAGCGGGCTCCGGAACGTGAGCAAAGGGTTGCGGCTAAGAATCCAGAATAGGCAGTCGCTCAGATGGATGGCATCCGAGCCTCAGCATTTTGATTTCTTCGAGTTTCGAATTTTGACTGGCCGAAGGTCATCCCGATAATCAACATTCCTCCTCGTGCCTCTGCTTGCGTTCGAAACGTCGTGTGACGAAACCAGCGCGGCCATTATCCAAAATGGTCGCATTCTTTCGAACGTCGTCTCATCACAAATTCAGATGCATGCTGAATACGGTGGTGTTGTGCCCGAACTGGCAGCGCGCGAACATCTCCGAAACTTCGCTCCCGTAACGCGGGCTGCATTAGTCGAGGCCAAAATCGAAGCCCGGCATCTGGATGCAGTTGCCGCAACTCAGGGACCCGGCCTGCCGAGCGCGCTGATGGTTGGATTCAAAGCCGGGCAAGCCATGGCCTACGCGTCGCGCACCCGCTTCATCGGTGTTCACCATCACGAAGCTCATCTGTATTCTCCGTGGATTATCGGTAAGCCACCTGCCGCCGAGTTCTCACAGTTTGAGCCAAATGTCTCTCTGATCGTCAGTGGCGGTCATACAATGCTCGTCCAAGTCGAATCTCTCTTGAAGCATCAGGTGCTCGGTTCGACCGCCGACGATGCCGCAGGAGAGTGCTTCGACAAAGCCGGAAAGTTGCTCGGCCTTCCATATCCGGCGGGTCCTGCCATCGATTGTCTCGCCGAGCAAGGCAATCCACGAGCTTACGACTTTCCCAGGCCCATGATTAACGAACCTCACGACGATTTCAGCTTCAGTGGCTTGAAAACCTCCGTTCGCTATTTCCTTCGCGATCATCCCGCGTTGCTGGACGATCAAAAGGCTGTGCGCGATCTTTGCGCCAGCATTCAAGCTGCAATCGTGGATGTCCTTGTCGAAAAGACAATCCGCGCCGCCAAACGCCTCCAAGTGGCCTGCGTTACAGCTTCGGGCGGCGTCACTTGCAACCGCGCTTTGCGTGCGAAACTTGCTGATGTTTGCTCTCGCGAAAAAATCAAATTGCGTTTGGCCGATAGGAATCTCTGCACAGACAACGCGGCGATCATTGGCATCCTGGCGGAACAAAAGCTTGCCGCAAGTTTTAAAGACGATTGCTGGGACGAGGACATCCTGCCGAACTGGTCCCTGGCCTGAGCGATTACGCGGGTTGTTCTTTGGCTCCGAAAAGAGGCGAAGTTGATTCTGTGAGGAGGTCGCTGATCGTCTGTAAAAGTTTCGGCAAGTCCAACGGCTTTTCCATCAACGCTTTGACCCCGGAAATCAGCGATGGGAATACCTGATTTGAACGCGAGGTTATCAGAATGATCGGCAAACTCGGATGTCCTGCCGTAAGCTGCTCCAGGTTCTTCCAGGCATCATCCAACGGCGCACTCAAGTCCAGCACCGCCAGATCAACGTTTCCGGCTGCGCTGCTTTGGAGCACCTCGCGGCCATTCCTGGCAGGTATTACCAGATACCCTTCATCGGTGAGAACGCGGAACAACATCCGGCGCACCGCCGAATCATCATCCGCAAGCAGAATTCTCTTTTTCATCAAACCAAAAAAAATGCCCTGTGGCCGGTCGCGGGCGTGAGCCGAGCCACAGGGAGCGGTGGGTCGCCGCAAAATTCTCTGTATTGTCAATCGGCCGAGCTATCGCTCAAACCAAACCCGTCTCGCTATTCATTCCGATTTCTTTCCTCGGTTTGGCGAGGCGATTTCCCTTAAGCCAGACTCGTGCCAAACCTCTCAGCCTCGTTTTCTGATTGAAATCCCCTGATTTTCACGTGGTGCCCTTTCTCCTTGCCTCGCTAACGTGATAACTTATTTATCGTCCAGGATAACTCGCTTACCACAGTTCGCCGGAGCCAGCGCGAATTACAGATCCACCAGTTACCCCTGTCCTCTGCCGCTTTACGTTACTGCGACGTACCGACGTTTTATTCGCGCCCGTGAGCAGTTCAGAATTGAATGCATATTGTAGTTTTCAGATGCTCGTCGATGTACGGCTATGAAAATTCGATTAGTCGCCTTCATCTTTGCCATTGCGGCAATGGTTATTCTGATCGGCTGGACGGGCCATTCCTCCTGGCGGCGGACGGGCGAGTTGAGCGAAAAGCTGACTGGTGTGCAGCTTGAGAGTTTCCGCATTGCCGACCATTTGCAACAGGCGGTCCTTGAGCTGAACAATCTAGTCCTCCGCTACGGGATTTATCACGAGACCAATGATTGGGCCAACTTCGAGACGGCCAGCACGAATTTGGATGGCTGGATCGACCAGCAGCGTCCAATCCTCACCACAGAAAAAGAAAAACATATTCTCGATTTGATCAACACCAACTACGATTTTTACATGGCCGCTGCTCGCGAACTTGATGCCAGAAGCAGGACTAACGTCGAATCCGCAATGCCCTTGCTGGAATTCGCCAACTTTGAAACGCAATCGCAACGCCTGCTCAGTCTCGGTTTCGAGCTGGCCACTGCCCACCGCGAATCGATGGATTCGTTCCTTGCTTCTTCGAAAAAGTCACTCGGCTACCTGCGAGTTCTGCTGCTCGTTTCTCTCGCATTGCTTCTCGTCGCCGCCGGTGGTCTGGCCGGTGTCGTTTATCGGGATCTGATCGCGCCTTTGCGAATCAAGCTGGTTGAAAGCCAGGCGCTGGTGGAGCGTCACGAAAAACTCGCGTCTCTGGGCATGCTTGCGGCCGGCGTTGCCCACGAAATTCGAAATCCACTCACCGCGATCAAAGCCTGGCTCTTCATTCAACAAAAACATCTGCACCCGGGTTCCCAGGAACACGAAGATGCCCAGGTCATTGCGGACGAAATCAGCCGGCTCGAAAGAATCGTAAAAGAGTTTCTCCTCTTTGCGAAGCCGTCCGAACCACATCTGGTGAGCGTTTCTGCTTCCCAAATCCTCAGCGAAATTCAAACATTGCTCCAACCGCAACTCGAAAAATCCAACATCCGCCTCGCCTGCGAAAACTCGATCTCCGCGCGAATCTGCGCCGATACACAGCAAATCAAGCAGGTTCTCATCAATCTCGTGCAAAATGCCGCCGAAAGCATTGGAGAAAACGGTACGGTTACACTGCGGGCGCGCCTCGACACCAACCGGCTTGGCGATCGCACGCGGGACGTTGTCATCCTTGACGTCAGCGACACAGGCTCAGGAATCTCGCCGGAAGTTGAAAAGCGCCTCTTCGATCCCTTTTTCACCACCAAAGAAACCGGGACCGGCCTCGGACTTTCCATCGCCGCGCGAATTGTTGAAAAACACGGCGGCGCGCTTCAATATCAGACCCAGGTCAATCGTGGAACGACCTTTGGTGTCGTGTTACCGCGTGTTTAATACCAATTACTGATTCATCAATTACTAATCACTAGTCACCCATCACCAGTTCCAATGAGCGCCGCGGGCAAAATCCTACTGATTGAAGATGATCCGGGCATCGTCATGACCCTGCGTCGCGTGTTAACCGAAGAAGGGTATTCGGTTCAGGTCGAAAAGCGAGGAGACTCGGGCATTGCTGCGGCACGACAGGATTCATTTGACCTCGTTATTACCGATATGAAGTTGCCTGGCCTGAACGGCCTTGATTTGGTTCGCGAACTTCACGTTGCGAAGCCGCGAATGCCAATCATCTTGATGACTGCCCATGGCACGACGGAAACCGCCATTCAAGCTACCAAATCGGGCGCATATGATTATTTGCTTAAGCCGTTTGATATTCCCGAATTCATTGAGCTGGTAGACAAAGCCCTGCAAAGTTCCCGGCTTATGAGCGAACCCGTCGAAATTGGCGGGGCGGGGGATGCCCGCGATGCGTTGGTCGGCAACAGTCGCAGCATGCAATCCATTTACAAAGAAATCGGGCGTATTGCCTCCAAACCGGTCAACGTCCTGATCCGCGGCGAAACCGGCACTGGTAAAGAACTTATCGCCCGCGCCATTTATCAGCACAGCGATCGCGCCACAGCTGCGTTCATCGCCATTAATTGCGCTGCCATTCCCGAGACGCTTCTCGAAAGCGAACTTTTTGGCCACGAACGCGGCGCATTCACCGGCGCGGAACTGCGCCGCATCGGGCGCTTCGAGCAAGCCGACAATGGCACAATCTTTCTCGACGAAATCGGCGACATGACGCCAGGCACTCAAGTCAAGCTCATGCGTGTTCTGCAGGAGAAAACTCTGCAACGCCTCGGCGGCAAAGAAACGATTTCCGTCGATGTCCGTGTGATCGCCGCCACACACCGCAATCTCGAAACCGCCATCACCGCAAACCAATTTCGTGAAGATCTTTTCTATCGCCTCAGCGTCGTGGTCATCACCCTTCCGCCTTTGCGTGAGCGCAAAGAGGACATTCCGCAGCTCGTGCGATATTTTCTTCGCAAGCACGCGCCGGAGTTGGGGGTCGTTGAACCGTCCATCCATCCCGATGCCTTGGAGGCTCTTTGCGCGCAAAATTGGCCCGGCAACGTCCGCGAGCTCGAAAATGTCATCCGGAAAATGCTGCTGATTGCGCAGGGTTACACGATTAACGCCGATCACGTTTCCGCAGCTCTAAACCGCAGCCGTGCGTCAACGGGAAATGCCGATCAATCCCTTGGCGACTTCGCTAATGACTTGCTCGCGGCCGCACAACGCGGCGAATTCGACGACGCCCATGCTCGTCTTCTGCAAACTGCCGAGCGAGTTCTGTTCACCCGCGCCATCGAATTGGCCCAGGGCAACCAGGCCAAAGCCGCTCGTTGGCTCGGTGTCTCCCGCCTGACTATGCGAGAAAAGCTGCTGCAATTCGGCAGCCACCCGGCCCAGGATCAAAATATGCCGGAGAAATAGGCTGATGCCGCTCTTGGTCACACTCGTCCCGAGAATGTGTACACTCAAATCGCAAAAACTTTGATCTTTGCTGTTTTTCGGATTTCGGTATTCGCTTATCGCATTTCCCTTCATGGAAAATAAACTTCTTAATCTCGCGGGAACATGCATCCAACGCAGCGATCGCGACCATCCGGCTGACGCGGTCCTTCGCTCGCACCTGAAAACTCAACGCGGTTTGTCCCGAATTCAAAGCGCACAAGTCAGTCGCGCCGTCTTCGCTTACTTTCGTTGGTTCGGCTGGCTCGACTCAAACCAACCTTTGCACGACCAGATCGATCACGCTCTGGAACTCGCCCGGGGCTTCGCCAATAATACCATCGAATTCTCAGATGAAGACCTCAAAGCTCGTGCTGTCCCCGAATGGCTGAACGATGAAATGAATGTGGCCCCCGAATGGCTGCGCGCAATTCAATCAGAACCGAAACTCTGGCTTCGCGCGCGTCCAGGACAGGGCAGGGCGCTTGCGGGAAAACTGGGCGACTGCAAAAGGTTCGGTCCGGGCTCTCTGGAGGACATCCTCGAATATTTTGGGAACGAAGACCTCTTCCGAACATCTGAATTTCACGCCGGCGAATTTGAATTGCAGGACATCAGCTCCCAGGCCGTCGGATTGATTTGCTCCCCGCAGCCTGGCCAGACCGTCTGGGATGCCTGCGCCGGCGAAGGCGGCAAGACTCTGCATCTCTCTGATTTGATGGGAAACAAAGGTTTGATTTGGTCCACCGACCGAGCCGAGTGGCGCCTGCAAAAACTCAAGCGCCGCGCCGCTCGCGCCGGCGCTTTTAACTATCGCGCGAAACTCTGGAATGGCGGGCCCAAGCTACCCACCAAAACACTATTCGACATCGTCCTTGTGGATGCCCCGTGCAGCGGGATCGGAACCTGGCAACGCAATCCTCATGCGCGTTGGACCACAACACCGCTCGACGTAAAGGAACTGGCACAACTCCAGACACAATTGCTCACCCACGCAGCCGCGGCCGTGAAGCCCGGCGGCAAGCTCATTTACTCAGCCTGCACTCTCGCTCGCGCAGAAACATCTCGAATCGCTGAAGCGTTTAGTCAACAACCGGGTTTCGAGTTGCTGCCGAGCGTTGATCCTCTTGTTCCATTGGCAGCTGCCTCTCACGAGATCTACTTCTTGCCGCAGCAATTTGGCGGCAACGCAATGTATGTTGCGGCGTGGACTCGGATCTCTGCTCCATAAACAAAAACGCTCTAGCGTTCATGCTAGAGCGTTGAATCAGAGGCTCGAAAGGTTCCCACCTACTTTTTGTCGATCCCGGCGCAACGATATAGATCGTCCGCAGTCGCAAACGCACTGTCCTCCCAGGCTTTGTTCGGTCCAGCCGAACGAATCATGACTTCATTATTAGAGAAGTAAAATTGGAGCGGGGTTCCCCATGGATCAAGAATTTCGCCCTTGTCGTTGATGTCCGCACGGCGGACCGCCAAAATGAGCACCTTCTTCTCGGTCTGGCCCAGCAAGGCTTTCGCAATCTGGATATTGTTGCCGGTCGGATAACCACCGGTAAATTCCTTGAATTGCTGGATACCGAGAATCAGGTTCTCGGCATCGGCGTTAAATTTCGCAAACTTCGGGTCGGTCCGCCTCGGTGTCCAACCTTTAGCCACCAACAGGACACCGGCTACACCTACCAGAACCAAAATTATCGTCAGGGTTTTCTTCATATCGTCGCTATTTTAGTCGTCTTCAGACGCTTGATAGCAGGTGTAGCAGGTGGAATGCCGGAACTTGCGCGCACTACCAATTCGGCGGACAGGCGTTTCGGATCCGGCCGCAAACCCTTCAAAAGTTGTTGCATCGTCTCTATTGCCGCTGCCCCGAGCCGATATTTTGGCTGCCGCACCGTCGTCAATGGCACCCGAGAATACTGGCTCATGAGGATATTTCCAAACCCGGCCACCGACATATCGCCCGGTATCTTCAAGCCCTGGTTCAGCAAGGTTTCCGCGCAACCCACAGCCAGCAGGTCATTCACCGTCTGCACCGCCGTGGCGTCCGAAATTTCGTTGATCAACTGCAACGCGGCCTTCGCGCCGTCCTCGATGCTGCGGCCAGCCTGAAATACGAGCTTTTCGTCTACCTCCAATCCAGCCTCGCGCAATGCGCGCCCGTAGCCCTCGAACCGTTCCTTCGTCCAGGGCGTCGCCGGTGGCCCGCTGAAAAACGCGATTCGTTTGTGTCCCAAATTGAGCAGATGCTGTGTCGCCTTGTAACTCCCCAACAGATCGTCCGACTCCACATTCACAAACTGGTTGCAGAACGGCACCGTATGCCCGAGCACAACCGTCGGCACTTTCCTCGCCAGCAATTCCTGGTAGATGCGCGCTTCCGTCGCCATACGATAAGACGGAACGATGAACAATCCATCGACACGCCGCGCCAGAAATCGTTTGACACACGCCTCCTCCCGTTCCGGGATGTCCAACGTCTGCGCAATCAGTACATCATAACCCATCTCGGAAGCCCGCTCTTCGATGGCCAACACAACCCGGGAAAAGATCGGGCTGGTGAACGTCGATACAACCACTCCGAACAACTTGGACGTCCGTGTCCGCAAGCCTTGCGCGCCCGAATTTGGCACATAACCCAATTGCTGCGCGACCAACTTGACCCGCGTCTTCGTTTCGGGAGAAACGTCGTGCTTATCCCTCAGCGCCTTCGACACCGTCATCACCCCGACGCCCGCCCTCGCCGCAATGTCCTTTAATCGAACCATGGGTAACTTCTGGTTTTAGATTTGGAATCTGGGTGCGATTAAAGGTGTCGGGCGGGATTGGGGTGCCCACGGTGCCGCCGATGGAGAACCCGCTTTGGCGCAACCTTTTCAGGGTAGCGAGGTTCCGATGCCTTAATCTCTTCGGGATTCTGCTTCCGCAGCATTTCAACTGAAATTCGATGCCGCCGCGTTGCGATGCATTTGCAATCGCGACCGCCACATAAAATCGCGCCCTTGGGATGTCCGCCGGTTGACTTCATTCGAAGTTCGATGTTGGACGTTCGATGTTCCATGTTTCGTCTCTCTTTTCCGACTCTGGACTTTAGACTGGTTTTCAAAGGCTTCCTCCCCTCCAGTGCAATTTCCTCCTTAACGTCTGGTAGAAACTGGTCCCCGCCAGATGCATCAGCCGAACCGAGCGCCGGCTGCGCTTTATCGTGATCAGATCTCCCGTCGTCAATTCATACACCATTTGCCCATCCGCACTCAAAATCGTGGACGGCTTCGGCGTGATGATCTTGACCTCAATTGTGGCCGACATCGGCAAAATCAACGAGCGATTGGTTAACGTGTGCGGACAAATCGGCGTCAGCGCCATCACGTCCGCCGTCGGAAACACAACTGCTCCACCTGCGGCCAAAGAATAGGCGGTTGAACCCGTCGGTGAACTGAAAATTAATCCGTCGCAACGATAGCGCGTTAGCGATTCGCCATCGACGCGCACGTCCAATTCGATCAAGCGCGAAGCAATGCCGCGGCTGATAACGATGTCATTCAAGGCCCGATGCTCGACAATCTCTCCATTAAATTTTGCGCTGGCTTGAATCAAAGCGCGCGATTCGAACTTAAACTCGCCTTGCCAGACTTGCTTCAACGCCTTCGGCAACTCAGGTGACGGCACGGCGGTTAAAAAACCGAGGCCGCCGATATTGATGCCCAGCATGGGCGTGCGTGAACCGGCGATTTGTCGCGCGACGCGCAACATTGTGCCGTCGCCGCCGAAGACAACCATCAAGTCCACCTTCCGCGCCAGGGCGGCCGCATCCGGACACTCCACCGCATTCAACTTTGCCAATTTGGCAGTCGTGGTGTCGCTATATAATTTGCGGCCGGCGTTTCGAATCAACCGCGCCGCATGCTGAACCGCGGCGGGGAACGAACTCTTGCCGGAGTTTCCAATCACCCCAACCCGCACAATTTTGTCAGCCACGTTTTTCAATCAGAGTCAAAAATTCTTTATTGCCGGCAGGGCCGACCAGGGGCGATTCAGTAACGCCACGCCATTTCAATTCCCGAGCTTCGATAAATTCCTGCAGTTCACGCAAAACGCGTTGGTGAATCTCAGTGTCACGGATCACACCTTCCCCCTTGTCGACCTCTTTCTTTCCAGCTTCGAATTGCGGTTTGATCAGCGCGACGATCTTACCGGAGGCTTTCAACAATGCAACGGCGGCGGGAATTATTTTTCGAAGCGAAATAAACGAACAATCAATCACCGCAACGTCCACCGGAACAAACGGTGAGGGCATTTTTGCAGGCGTCAACTCGCGGGCGTTGGTCTTTTCCATGACGACGACGCGTTTGTCCCGGCGCAATTTCCAGGCGAGTTGACCTCGCCCGACATCGACCGCATAGATCTTCACCGCGCCGCGTTGCAACAAGCAATCCGTGAATCCGCCGGTCGAAACGCCGAGATCAATCGCAGTCTGGTCAGTGACATTGAGTTTGAAATGATCGAGCGCATGTTCGAGCTTGAATCCGCCTCGACTGACGAATTTCTCGGGCGCATCCAACGCAAGCCGATCGCTCTCCTGCACCGAATCACTGGGCTTGCGGGCGACCTGATCATTCACGCGAACCTGACCGGCGAGGATGGCGCGTTTGGCTTTTTCACGGCTTTCGCAGAGACCGCGGTCAACCAGCGATTGATCCAGTCGGAGCATGATTGAACGGTTAATTGAGTTAAATGAGTTAAACAAGTTAAATGGGGGCGCATGACAAAATTCTTCGGTGCATAAATGCGGCGTTCCAACCATCCCGCTCGCTGGCCCTGCGCCAAACCAATCTGGAACAACGTTGGATCGTCGGGCGCAGCTTCAGTGCTGAGCGACGCTCAGCATATTGCCGTCCGGATCCTTGAACCAAGCGACGAAAATGCCAGGAACCGGAGACCAAATCCCCAACGCGTCTTGCGAGAGACCCGGGACGCGAACGAATTCAATCCCGGCAACAGTAAGTGCTTTGACTGTTGCTTTTATGTCCGGAACCTCCCAGCCAAGCACTGTGAACGGCTGCGGCCTCAAATCCTTTACAGGAGATACGCGAAGCGTGGTGCCATTTGAATCGAACACGATCACGAAGCCATCCTCATGCTTCAATTTCAGCCCCAGTGTTTCGCCGTAGAACGCCTTTGCGCGCGCGCGGTCTGTGACACAAACGAAACATCCGGCTTTGGCCCTGGCAAGAATTGATTGTTGACTCATGGAGGCTATTTGATCACGGAAACATTCGAGTCGCAAGACCGCTGATGCGCCATATAATACCGCTTATGCGACAATCAGTTGAACCGGGTCCCGGCGTATCAATCTCAAGCCTCGCTTATGATTATGCGCCGGCGTGTATGGTGCCCGAGAATGCACACGCCTCCGACCAACTTATCTACGCGACACGTGGTGTAATGGAAGTGACGGTGAAGCAGAGCTTTTGGATTATCCCACCTCAATTCGCACTTTGGGTCCCAGCCAAAACAGCCCACAGGATTCGAATGCCAACGGCTGTTCATATGCGCACCTTATACCTTCGCCCGGGCACGGCGGGTACGATGCCAAATCATTGTTCCGTCCTCCACGTCACGCCTCTGCTGCGTGAGTTGATCGTCGAGGCGGTGCGAATGGGGCGACTTAATTCGCGGGTCGCACTCCATTCGGCTCTCAAAGCTGTTATTGTTGCAAACCTTCACTCCGCGACGAGTGTGCCAACACGGCTCGTTCTTCCAGAGGATCGCCGCGCGGCGGCGGTTGCAGCCGCCGCAATGGCGGACCCCGTTAACAAACGTTCTTTTAAGGCGCTTTGTGACGATGCCGGCGCGAGCACGCGCACAGTCCAAAGGATCTTTCAGCGCCAGATCGGGACGAACTTCGAGACCTGGCGACGCCAGGCTCGACTCATGAAGGCCATCGAACTGCTGGTCGCCGGATACTCGGTAAAGGAGACGGCTTACCGAGTTGGCTATAGACAGACCGGCGCCTTCGTCGCAATGTTCCGCGACACGTTTGATAAGACCCCGAAGGCGTGGATTTCCGGCCTCACCAAAGAGACCAGGGCCCTGAACGCCGATTGATCGCGCTCCTGACCTTGGACCTTGGACTTTCGCGCATCGTTCCTCTAAACTCCCGTCCTCATGGACAATTCGCCCGCCATCCGCTGTCGCGGCCTGGTCAAAGACTATGGCACGGTCCGGGCCGTCGACGGGCTGGATCTGGAGATTCGCGCGGGCGAGTGCTTTGGGCTGCTCGGCCCTAATGGCGCGGGTAAGACGACAACGGTCGAGATTCTTGAGGGATTGCTTGCCGCGACTTCAGGCGAGGTCGAACTGCTGGGTCGCAGTTGGAAGACGGATGCGGATACATTGCGGCAACGGCTCGGCATTTCGCTGCAGGAGACGAACCTAGCGGACAAGCTGACAGTTGAGGAAACGCTTCGGCTCTTCCGTTCGTTTTATCCAAGCGGGGCGGAGGTCGATGAGTTGCTCGAATTGGTGTCGCTGACGGATAAACGAAAGACGTGGTATGTGAAATTGTCCGGCGGCCAGAAACAGCGATTAGCGGTCGCCTGCGCTCTGGTGGGCGATCCGGAAATTCTGTTCCTGGATGAGCCGACGACGGGGCTCGATCCTCAATCGCGCCGACAACTTTGGGGACTTATCGAGCGATTCAAGTCCGAGGGCCGGACAGTTCTCCTGACGACTCATTACATGGATGAAGCGCAGCGACTTTGCGATCGCGTCGCGATTGTGGATAGAGGGAAGGTCATCGCTTTGGGCACACCGCGAGATCTGATCGAATCGCTCGGTGGCACGGATGTCGTAGAAATAAAGTGCGATGGCGTGCTCGACGAAGCCGCGCTGAGAGAATTGGCTGGAGTGCATAGTGTCAAGGCGCTGGTGGAGGGTAGTTCGCTGACTGTGGAGCAGTTACACAAAACGTTGCCGATGTTGCTCGCGCATTTGCACCAAGCGGGGCGAACGTTGACGGGGCTTTCAACGCATCACGCGACGCTAGAGGATGTGTTTGTGAATCACACCGGCAGGCACTTGCGGGATTAACATGACGAGAACGAGGACGATTGGAAGTCGATGACATGACTAAAGTCAACCGCCATACGCGACGACAGCATCCGCTTTGGTAGCTCACGCTGATGCGCTGGCGCATCTTCGTGCGGGAACCGTCAGCGCTATTCTGGACATACGGATTCCCAGTCGTCCTTGCGCTCGCGCTGGGCGTCGCTTTTCGCAACCGTCCGCCTGAGCCGGTTGAGGCGGCAGTTGAAGCATCGCCTGCAAATGCAGTTTGGCGTGACGCGCTAGCGACGAATTCGCAAGTGCATGTGCAATGGTTGAATCCGCAGGAAGCGCATGAGGCGTTGCGGGCCGGCAAGGTTTCCGTCGTAGTTGGGCGGCTAGATTCACGGACTGAAAAGCCCCTCACCCCGACCCTCTCCCCATCCCCGATTGGATCGGGGCGGGCGGATGAGGAGAGGGAGGCCAGATCGGCGCGAGTATCTCCGCGCCTGTATCAATTCGACCCTACGCGGCCGGAAAGCCGGATGGCGCGAGCGGTTGTGGACGATGTTTTGCAACGGGCCGAGGGGCGCGCTGATCCGACGTCGGTGCGAGACCAACTCGTTACCGAGCCGGGTTCGCGTTACATAGATTTTTTAATTCCGGGACTGCTCGGATTCAACCTGATGTCCAGCGGGTTATGGGGCGTCGGGTTTGTGATCGTCGAAATGCGCGTCCGCAAATTGATCAAACGGATGATGGCCACGCCGATTTCCCGCACTCATTTCCTGCTCTCGTTCGTGCTGGTGCGCGGAGCGTTCCTGCTGGGTGAGTTGCCGGTCCTGCTCGGTTTTGCGCACTGGGCTTTTCACGTCCCCATTCGAGGGTCGTTGCTGCTGATTCTTGGGCTCAGCGGTCTCGGCTCGCTGATGTTTGCGGGAATGGGTTTGCTAATAGGTTCTCGCGCGCAGAACACCCACACCGTGGCCGGCCTCGTGAACGCGGTAACGCTGCCGATGCTGGTGACTTCCGGCGTTTTCTTTTCCGCGGCGCGATTTCCAGAAATGTTCCAACCGATCATCAAACTGCTGCCCCTCACCGCGCTGATTGAGGCGGTCCGGAGGGTCATGCTCGATGGTTCCGGTGTGGCAGCGGTAACAAATCAGATCGGTATAATGGGCGCCTGGGGCTTGATCTCGTTTGTTGTCGCACTGCGGATGTTTCGATGGCAGTGAGCTGAAAAGCACTGGCGCGAACTACTGAGGTCGCAGGGCGAGTTTGCCCAGGTAATGTTTATCGAGCTCGCGGTGCGCGTCGGCGGCCTTATCCAAGGGAAAAGTGCGGGCGACATGGACTTCAAACGGGCCAGACTCGATCAAACGGTTTAGCTTTTCGATTTGCTTCGGGTTGGGCTCGCCGTCATAGCTTTGGACCTTCACGCCGGGGCGTGCTTTTGGTGGAGGCATGACGCCGTTGGGATAGGCTACGCGGCCGTTGTCGCGGATGGCGCGCAGGGCGTGATCAGTGGCCTCACCACCGGCGGTGACGAGTGCGGCATCAACACCGTTAGGCGCGAAAGCACGCGCGGCGGCTGCGACATCATCCTTGCGGCCGTTCACAGCAGCGTCCGCACCGAGGCGTTTCGCCAGCGCGACTCCATCGTCGCCCGAAGCTACGGCGAGCACTCGGGCACCGAGGCGTTTGGCGAGTTGCACGGCCAAATGTCCAATGCCGCCCCCAGCGCCGAACACCAGCAGTGATTCGCCTTGTTTCAGTTGAAGTATTTCGTCCAACCCACGTAGAGCGGTCAACGCGTCAACCGGCATCACACCCGCCTGTTCCACGGTGAGTTTTTTGGGAATGGGAGAAACATTTTCGGCTTTCACGGCCGCATACTGGGCGTAAAAGCCGCCTTTAGGATTGGCGAGCGCCAACGCGTATGCGCGATCCCCTTCTTTCAAGCCGCGAACTTGCTCGCCCACAGCGGCAACGGTGCCTGCGCCATCGGAGCCGAGCACGTAGGGAAATCGCGGATTCGTCCCGAACATTTTGGCGAACTCGCCTTCACGCTCGTAGGGATCCCAGACGCCCACGCCCGCCGATTCGACGCGGAGGAGGACTTCGTCGGGGCCCGGTTCGGGGACGGGCAGTGTTTTCATTTGAATCGTTTCGACGCCGCCGAATCGGTCGAGGGCGGCGGCCCGCATGGTTGTTCCAGTTGCTCGTTTCACACTCATAGAAGACAAAACTGACACTGCAAGAGCGTTTGTGCACGGGAGGTAATCACCTACCGTTGATTCGGCGTGCGGCCCAGTCTCTGAGTATGCGGTTCGTGCATGGCGCGCGACGTGCCCGGACCCGGCGAAGTGGAGGGCCCGGAGCTGGAAAGAATTCCGGAACAATTTCAATGGCGCCCTCTCTTACATGGAGGAACTCAAATGGCTGGTTTTGGAAAGTGTTTCGAAATCACAGGCAACATGAAATCGCATCGTCATTACACGCCGGCAAGTGCTGCTGCTGTATTTGCGCGCCTGATTGGCACTGCGAACAGGCTTAACCTGGGAATTGTCGCTGGAATCTTTTTACAAACGTCCTCTCATGCCGCCACCACCAATTATTTTGTTCGCGGCGTCTTAAAGGAAGTCAAAAAGGAACAGCGCCAAATTGTTATCGCCCATGAAGCTATTCCGAATTTCATGGATGCGATGACGATGCCGTTCAATGTGAAGGATATGGCGAGACTGACCAATGTAGTGACAGGCGAGAGGATCGCTTTTCAACTACACGTCACCGATGCCGAAAGCTGGATAGATGGAATCGAGCGGTTGGAAGTTCCGCAATCGGCGAAAGACAGTACTTCCGCTTTGTCGAAAAGCAGTCCTAGAGTTTCGACGAACTTTACAGCCAGCGTTCGTTCCAAGAATCCGCTGCGCGATTACAAATTCACGAATGAACTTGGGCAAACGGTGAGCCTTTCCGATTTTCATGGCCAGGCGATTGCACTGACATTTTTCTTCACGCGCTGTCCTATCCCAGAATATTGCCCGCGTCTGTCGCGCAATTTCGAAGAAGTAGAGCGCAAGTTGAGCGCCATGGCGAACGCCCCAACAAACTGGCACTTGCTCTCCGTAACGTTTGACCCGGCTCACGATACTCCTGAGGTGCTCAGGGCCTACGGGGCATCTTTCCACTATGATTCTGCGCATTGGAGTTTGCTGACGGGTCCGGAGGATAAGATCGCGGACCTGGCCCGGGCGTGTGATGTTCAATTCGAGGCTGACGGCGGTTTTTTCAATCACAACTTCCGCACATTAATCATCAACGCTTCGAATCAATTGCAAATGGTTTTTCCCACCAGCGGCGATATTTCCGAATCGATCGTGCAGGAACTAATCAAGGCTGCAATTCCATCGGGAACAAATTCCGTCCAAGACCATCATACGCAAGGATGAAGTAAGGCTAACGTCTGAGAAACAGACGCTTACTGGAGGCGCTTGCGAAGCGAGTGAACCTGGTAGCGTTCGTGCGCGCTGTTTTTTGCCGAAGGCCTATAGGAACCGACTGACCACCGCGAAAATGAATAGAGAATATGAAATACTCAAAACTGGTAAAGTCGTTCTTCCTAACGTTCACCTTAAATCTTCTGGCCCTGCTTTTTGCTCCAGCGGCGTTTGCTGGATTTACTAATGTAGACATCGAGCCATTCGATTTTAATCCCAATAATGTAACAATCCAGGTCAACGATCAGGTCGTATGGACGTGGGTGTCAGATTTTCACAATACGGAAAGCACTACCGGCCTGTGGGATTCGGGGGTTGAGAGCACTGGTTTCGTCTTCACGAATACGTTCACGAGCGCCGGCTCGTTTCCTTATTTTTGCGTCGTTCACGGTTTTACCGGTGTCGTCAATGTCCAGGGCGGCAGCGCTCCCACTATAAGCATCACGTCCCCGCCGGACGGAGCCTCGTTCACCGCGCCGGCAATTGTTTCAATCACGGCGACCGCGCAGGAATCGGGTGGGACCATAACAAACGTGTCGTTCTTTGATGGAACGACCATTCTCGGCGGGACTAATAACACGCCTTACACGATTACGGCGAACCTCGCGATTGGCGGCCACGCGCTGACTGCGGTGGCCAGCGACAACGCCGGACTGTCTGTCACGTCGAGCGTCGTGAATGTGACAGTTAATGCCGGCAACACGCCACCAAGCGTGACCATCACGAATCCGATTGACGGGGCGGTTTTGCCCGGCTCCGCCGCCTTGACGATTCGGGCGTCAGCCAGTGATTCGGATGGCGTCGTCACGAACGTTCAATTCTTCGATGGATTTACATTGTTGGGAAATGATACCACCAGCCCGTACACCGTCAGCAAGACGCTTGCGATTGGCGCGCATACTTTGACCGCCGTGGCTTATGACAATCTCGGCGTCACCGCCACGTCGGCGCCGGTCAACGTGACGATGGCGAGGTACCTGCCACCGATTACGAACGGTGACATCGCCATCTTCCTGATACCAGTAGCCACCAATCTCGCCGCGCCGGATTATGCAATCAGCCCGCCTGGCGATAGCACCCGGCTTTTCGTGATCGAGCAGAATGGCTTGTTGCGAGTCATCGAGAACGGCATCTTGTCACCTCAACCCGCTCTCGACATTCAAAGCCGCGTGCAGCCACCGCTGGTGGTGACCAATGCCAACGATGAACGCGGCTTTCTTGGACTCGCGTTTCATCCTGGTTATACGAACCCTGTGAGTCCGGGGTATCGCACGCTCTACACCTACAACAGCGAGATGATCGCGGCAGGAACGTCGCCGACCTATCCTGTGCCGACCACCGCAACCAATAATTATAGGAACGTTGTCAACGAGTGGAAAATTTCGACGACGAATGCGAGTGTCATCGATCCCGCCTCGCGCCGCGAAGTCATCTCCTTTGGAAAAAATGCTGCCAACCATAACGGCGGCACGGTCGCATTTGGGCCGGACGGCTACATGTATCTCGCTTTGGGCGATGGCGGCGACGCCAACGACGTCGGACCGAGCCACATTGAGCCCGGCGGCAACGCTCAGAACCTGAGCACACCGCTTGGTAAATTCCTTCGGTTTAACCCGCTGGATCCTTCACTCACAACCGGTAGCCCGGATCCGATCAGCGCCAACGGGCAATATCGCATTCCGACCACGAATCCTGTCCAGAACCCTGGACAGGTGCCGGAAATCTATTGCTACGGCATGCGCAATCCGTACCGCTTTTGCTTTGATCGTGTGACTGGTGAGCTGATTCACGCGGATGTCGGCCAAAATAACGTCGAGGAGATTGACCGCATCATTATGGGTGGCAATTACGGTTGGGCGATCAAAGAAGGCGACTTCCTCTTTAACCGAACGAATGGTCCCGCCGGAGCGGCTGGCACCATCGGGACGCCGCCGGGAAATCGCAGCCCGGGAGTTCCAGCCGGCCTCATCGACCCGATTTCCGGTCCCCAAGGGACGCTGGAATACGATCACAACGAGGGCATCTCGATCACGGGAGGCTTCGTCTATCGCGGCACTGCGATGCCAGAGCTGGTCGGCAAGTATATTTTCGGCGATCTGGCGTTGAAAACGGCTCCGGTACGGGCGGACGGTCGTATCTTTTACGCTGATCTTCAGGCCGGGGTGATTAAGGCGTTTCCGCTGCCGCAGTTTGGCGGCTCGGCAATTTTGCCGCATGGCCTGACCGTGCATGGTTTCGGCCAGGATGCCGATGGCGAACTGTACGCGCTGGTGACGAACACGTCGGCAGATGGGACCGGGGGAATCGTTTACAAGATCGCCCCGCTGCGTCTGACAGTCCAGCGATCCGGAAACGGGCTCGACATCTCGTGGCCAGTGGCTGGAGGACGTCTGCAGGCCCAGACTAATGGCCTGGGCGCGAGCTGGGTCGACATGCCAAATTCAACCACGACCAATCGTGTTGTTGTTCCTATCGATCCAGCGAACGTAGACGTATTTTATCGCCTGGCGGTGCCCTGATTCAGCCGGCTGTAAATTCATCCTCATCTTCCCCGCTCGGCAAATCCGAGTGGGGAAGGGTGATAGCTCCTGCCCGTCTTGGAACTGGGCCCTGGGGGTAGCGGTGAAGGCGCTTTTGCTCAAGCTTGCCGGTCCGCCCATACAAAAGCGGTGTCCCCCGAAAGCCTTCGGGGTTACCACTGCACTCCATATGTTTCATAATGAATGAGGGTTGGTGACCAGGTGGCCTACCCAGGTTCTGTGGGACGGCTCCAAATAATGCAAGATGCGGCCCACACAGATCATGGGTCCGTCCATCCGGGGACTTGACCCGTGCCCCGTAAAGTCCTCACTCTTGTTGGCCAATTGAAATACCTGAGCCGACATCTCGTTGCTTTCGCGCTTCTTCTTAGATTCCAAATTGGTCTTCAGGCCGCACCTGACCAGGCACCGAGTCTGGAAGACTACCGAAAGCACGCGCTGACTCATCAAGGAGACGCCGCGCGCGGCAAGCAGCTCTTCAATGACGAGCAAAAGCTGGGTTGTTCGAAATGCCATTCGCTCGATGGCAGCGCCGGCAAGGCAGGTCCCGACTTGTCCGCAGCCGGCGACGCCTTCGGACGGCGCGATCTCGCCGACGCAGTGTTGACGCCTTCAGCTTCCATCGCTATCGGCTATGGGACGATTATCGTCGAGACCAAATCGGGCGCAGAATTTACGGGTGTCTTGAAGCAGACGACCAATGGCGGACTGCAACTCATGGGCGCGGATGGCAAGTTGGTCTCGATTCTCGCGGCTGACATCAAGGAAAGGCGCGGCAGTTCTGTTTCGCTGATGCCGGACGGGCTTCAGGCACACCTTTCGCTGCAGGAATTTACAGACCTGGTTGAATATCTGGCCACGCTGCAACAGCCCGCTTCCACCCGAGTCACCGCTCAAGGTATGCCTTCGGAAATCCCTCAACTTGCAAAACCTGTAAACATCCGGCCTTTCTTTTCGAACAAGTTTGAGCTGCCTCGCACGAAAGCCGAAAGCGGTCTCACCTCCGTTCGCCAAATCCCGGGTTCGACGAATGTTTTTCTCGTTTTACATCAAGAGGGGATTATCTGGAAGCTGGAGAGAACCGAGACGAGCGAGCGAAAATCCATTTTCGCTGATCTCACCGGCGAAGTCTTCTACGAGCGCGGGCCGAATGGATTGCAGGATGTGGTGTTCCATCCGAATTTTCGCGAGAACCGAAAATATTATCTCTTCTATCAGATTTTCGAGAATGGCATGGTGATGACGCGCATCGTCGAAAAACAATTTGATGCTGAATTGAAGACGGACTCCGGCAACCCCGCGCGGAGCATTCTGAAGATCGCCAGCGTTGCCGAGGATCATAGCGGCGGCTGTCTGCAATTTGGGCGAGACGGCTTTCTTTACTTCGTGATGGGTGACACCGGGCCCCAGAACGATCCAAACGGCCACGCGCAGAATCTGCGCCTCCTGCTCGGAAAATTTTTGCGCATAGATGTGGACCACCAGGAAGGCGGTTGCACTTATGCAATTCCAGCCGACAATCCTTTTCGCAGTCGCAAGGATGCGCGGCCGGAAATTTGGGCGTACGGGTTTCGAAATCCATGGCGATTCAGCTTTGATCGGCTCACAGGTGAGCTCTGGGCCGCAGATGTCGGACAAGATCGGGTGGAAGAAGTGGACCTCGTTCGCCGCGGTGAGAACTATGGTTGGAACGTTTATGAAGCATTCGAACCGTTTTCGAACCAATACCGCCGAGAAGGCGAAAATTACACCATGCCGCTCTTTGCCTACCGCCGAAAATACGGTGCTTCGATTACTGGCGGATACGTTTATCGTGGCGACAAGAATTCACCGTTCTACGGGGTGTACGTCTTTGGCGATTACGTTTCCAAGCGTATCTTCGGCCTGACACAGCAAGACGGCATTTTGAAAAAAGCACGCCAACTCGGCGTCCTGCCGCAACGGCCCGTTTCATTTTGCGAAGACGAAGCCGGCACTCTTTACGCCATCGGCTACGAGGGCACGATCTACCAAATCGATTTGGCAGACGCTCGTTTTGAGTAGAAATGGATTTTATTGCGCACAAACGCCAGTCAACCTATGAATCACCCTATGCAAGTTCACTTTTGGAGATTCGCTTTGCTTTTCCTCTCCTTTTGCTCTTTCTGCGAACTACTCCAGGGTGAAACTTTGAAACGCGCCGAACTCGCTGACTTCGGCAAAACCGAGGACGGCTCCGAAGTCAAACTGGTTACCCTTCACAATACCAACGGCATGAGCGCGCAAATCATCACTTATGGCGCAATCATCAAAGAGCTTTGGGCGCCGGATCGGAAGGGAAACTTCACCAATGTGGTTCTTGCCACCGATACGCTGGAGAAATTTCAACACGGTTTTGGCGGGGCGGCTGCTGTCATTGGCCGGGTCGCAAACCGCATCGCCGGCGCGGAATTCGAGTTGGACGGCAAGACCTACAAATTGACCGCGAACGAAAAGAAAAACACGATTCATGGCGGGCAAAAAGGTTTTGCCCAATCCGTTTGGACGATCGAGCACACGCTTGCAGACCCTCCGGGCAGAGCAGTTGAAGAATCGACAGTGAAATTAGTTTACCTGAGCAAAGATGGCGAGGAGGGCTTCCCCGGCAATTTGAAAGCTTCCGTCACCTACTCACTGACAGATCGGAACGAATTTCGCATCGAATACGAAGCGGAGACGGACAAACCGACCCTGGTTAACCTGACGAACCATGCTTACTGGAACCTCGCGGGCGGTGGAAGCTGCCTCGATAATATGCTGTGGATCCCATCCAAAAGTTATACTCCTGCAGATGCTGATCTCATTCCTACTGGCGAGATACTGCCGCTCAAGGGAACTCCCATGGACTTCGGCCAGCCAACGCGCATAGGCGCGCGCATCGAGCAATTGAAACCGAAGTTAAACGGCTACGACCATAATTACATTCTCGGCGAAGACAAAGTGATGAAGATAGCGGCGCGACTGAGTGAACCTAAAAGCGGTCGAATTATGGAAGTCCGAACCACTCAGCCCGCCGTCCAGCTCTACACCGGAAACCATTTGGGACATACGGCAGTTTGCCTCGAGACTCAGCATTACCCGGATTCTATCCACCATACGAATTTCCCCTCAATCGTGCTCAGGGCAGGGGAGCGGATGCATGAGACGACGCTTTTCACTTTCGACGCGAAATAGGCTGGGAACACGCTCCGGGCGCAACGAGCAATCGATAGGATTGTCGGAGCCTTAAAAACCCTCTGGGGTAAAGACACTTCCGCGAGGGAGATATTTCGCCTTAATTAAATGAAGAGACCACGGGATTACTCCCGTGGCTTCTTGAGTTTATCGCGTGCTAATCAGGCCGCGCCGACTGGCCGTTTTCCATTCCTCCAGCCATTGAGGAATGAAGACGCCTCGGCCAGTTTCTTTTCCATATTCTGGGCCTCGCGAGCACTCTCGGCGGCGTTTTGTCTGGCTTCATCGCGCTCCTGCTCGGCGCGAGCCAACTGTTCCTTGAAAGGTTCGACGGCGGCAGTCTGGGTCTGCAATTCGGCCAGGACAGCGTCCATCTTCACTTGCCATTGTTCCTCACGCTGGCGAATTTTTGAAAGGAATACTTCTTCCTTTTCCTCTGCGTCATGAGCCAGGCGGGATTCGGTGGCGCGCACGCGTTGCTCGGCCTGTTTCTGCCATTCTTCTTCCCGAACGCGGAGATCCGCGGCCCATTGCTTTTGCAATTCGGTTTCGCGGGCATCGGCCTTGAGAGCCAATTCCTGATCGCGCTGTTTGATTTTCGTCTGGAAAACCAGTTCTTTCTGTTGCAGTTCCTGCTTGAACCGCGTTTCGGCCTCGCGGGTCTGGGCCTCGAGTCGATGCTCCAAATCGGCCTCACGCCGGCGGAATTGTTCCTCGGTCTGGGATTGCGCATCGCGCAATCGGTTATCGGCCTGCGCGAGCAATTGCTGTTCGCGTTGTTTGAGGCGGACTTGCGCTGCTTCTTCGCGTTGTTGCACGTCCTGTTTCCACCGAGCCTCGACTTCACGCGCGCGGTCTTCAATCTGGCGCTCAATTTCGGCCTGGCGCTGGCGCGCGCTTTGTTCGACTTTGGTCTTTTCCTCGGACAAACGGCCTTCAGAAGCGAGCGCTAATTCCTGCTCGCGCTGTTTGAGGCGGTGCTCGAACTCTTCATCGCGCTGGCGCAAAGCTTTATCAAAGTCGATTTGCTGGCGTTCGACGCGATGCTTTTCCTCGCGCGTAGCCTTTTCAAAGAAGCGTGTTCCCTCTTCCTGGACCTGGGACATTTGGAGAGCGTAAGAATCGGCCTGGCGTTTCAAGAGCGCCTCGGCTTCATCGCGGGCGTGCTGGGCATCCTTCAAAGCGTGCTCCATTTTGGCGATTCTGTCGACGGCGACTAATTCCGCATCAGCCAACTGCCGGCGACTCTCGAACACCTTGACTTTGCAGTCCTCCGTGACTTCCATCAATTTCTTGTGATGGGCTTGCATCATCGCCGTGCGTTCAGTTTCGTGGGCGTTGCGTTGATCGTCCAGTTCCTGGCGCAATTGAGTGGTGCGATCCGACCATGCGTTCTGGCGCATCTGAACCTGGCGTTCGATTTCTGACTTTTGCAGATCGCGCAATGCGTCCTTCTCGATGACAGTGCGGTTGAGCGAATCGGCAAGACCTGACAGTTTAGCCGTCCATTCAGTTTCTTTTTTCTTTGCTTCGTCAGCATATTTGGCTTCGGCAGCGGTGACAGCCTCGCGGGCGGCCTGAACTTCCGCATCCTTCTCCAACACAACCCTCTCCGCGGCAGCTTTCGCTTCCGCAACAGCCCGGTCGCGAGCGGCAATCTGGGCCGTAGCTTGCTTGGCGGCTCGTTCGTGGCCAATGATCTTGATGCGGCCGGCGCGAGTATAGAGGTCGTGAAGCCGGCGGCCGAGGAAACCAACTCGATAGGTCGGACGCGTCTGCTCGGGCTCGAAAACAGTACTGAAACCAATTTCAACCATCAACGTCGGCAGGAAGGCGACGATGAATGCCAAAACGGGATAGACCCAGATGCGCACCATGCTGATTTGGTCGGTGAGAATGTCGCCGCGTTCTTTGGCGCTGGCTTTGATCGACATCGGGCGCTCGCCTTTGATCAAGCCGCGGACGATTTCGACAGTGGTCGCGATACGATGCACCTGAGTTTTACGAATGGCCTCTTCACGCGCCTCGTAATGTCCGTTAGCAATCTTGCGGGAGGCATCGATTTCTGTGCGAATGCCATCCACCTTCTGGACAACGCCCTCGAATTCTTTGTCAATCTGTTCCCGCTGCGCCTTCTCCTCGGTCGCCAAAGCGGTGAGGGCGGCTGTCAGTTCTTCGCGCTTTTTGTCCGATTGCTCGCGCTTGGAGCCTGAGCGTTGGTCAAACTCCTCACGCAACCGGCGGGCATCGGCATCCACCTGGGCGACGCGGTCGCGGCGCTTGTTGTTGACGGCGAGCAATTCGGCCTCCTTGGCCTGGATTTGTGAATCGATTTCCGCGACCGCAGTCGGTTTAAGAACTGTGTTGGCCTCGCGGTCGGGCGGTACGCCGGGACTGATGGGTTCTTTCATCAACTGACGTTTAAGAAAGTTGGCGTTATCATATTCCGCCTTGGCCTTGTCATAAGCCGCTTTCTTATTGTCCCAGTCGGCCTTCTTGGTCTTGTAGGCGTTCTCAATGCGGGCTTCCTCAGCATTCCACTTTGTATTGCGCGTCACTTCCGTTTCGCGTTGCGCGCGGAGATCAGCAATTTGTTTATTGAGCGCCGCGGTGTCATTGTTGAACTGGGCGATGATGCCCGATTGGCGCATTTCAACCTCGGATAACTCTTTCTTCTGATAATCCGTCAAACTGATGGCGTCCTGCCGCGTGGCGTCATTGCGCTTCAACGATTCTTCCAGTTCGGCTTTGGTCTTGCTCTGCTTGGCGGCCAGCTCGGTGAGCTTTTTTTCTCGGTCGGTCCTCTTTTGCTCGATGGCATTCAATTCGCCGTTGAGATGGGCGATTTTGACTTCTTCGACATTGGCCTTTTCGAGATATTGGGCGGCTGGTGTCATGGCGACACCCATCTCGTAAACGGCCATGTCCTTGACCAACTGAAACGTCAGCACGCAAATGAGCGGCAACCCGCAGAACAACATGAACCCCTTCACCCAGCCCGTTCGTGAAGCAGTCCAAATCGCCAGTGGCAACTTGAGCAACTCGACGGCGAGGATGGTCGCACCGATGGGTCCGATGCCAAAGAAAGTGACTCTCATGCCTTGCGGCAAACAGACCACCTGCTGATATTTCCAGCCGGTCGCCAGAATGACGAACTCGGTGATGGTCGCCATGACCAGCAAGGGAATCGTCAAATAGGAAATGCGTTTAGTCTTCAACCACTGCCATGGCGAGAACCCCATGGCTTTAGGGGCCGCGGATTCGGACGAAGCAATTTTGTTTGTTGAGTTGGAACTATTCATAAGCGAGGTTTGTAAATCGGGCGAGAGACGGTAGTTATGCGCTCTAAAAAATCACGATGAGATAGTTCAAAACGACACGACTACAGTGCTGGTGATACCAATTTGGCACATCCCATTCATCACGTGTCGTCCAAGCATCGGGCGTGCCAGCGCGGCAAGACACCATGGAACTGGCCCGCCGAATGTGATTTGCAACGATGAGAAGGGCGGCTGACGAAGAGAGCTAAATATTTGCCGAAGCACTGAAGCGTGCCCTGAGTACAGACACATTCAGGGCAAGTTTGGGCAGTGGTGTCAACAATCCTGACTTAGAAATTGGCAGGAAATGTTTATTTTAGGCAGGGCTGAATCAATCGCCCTGGCCTTCGTACCGATAGAAATTGCTGTTGAGGAAAACGCCGCAACCCGGGCAGTAACGAATTTTTTCTCTAACCACGCTCGGCTTGAAACCCGCGGCCCAGGTCGAATCAAGTCCACATTTCGCGCATCGGCCCTGACCCAGCTTTTCACCGCACGCGTAACAATGTGCAGCGAAACAAGTTGTAATATCTTCACGGCATTGAGGGCATATCACTGAACCTTTGGAGTAGAGCAGCAGCGAGCGCAGAAGAAGCAGACCGATGCACGAAGGAATAAACCAAAATGTTCGGAATAGCGAGTTCCTATCCAAGAAAGCCCAAAGTGGCGGACCCACAGCCAGCGCAAAAAGCAGAAGGGCAGCTACCCACACCCACGGTCTGCGCCGGCGTTTTGAAAACTCCTCCGGATACGAAAGCCGCGTCAGTGCATCTGCGATTCCTTTCTCGGGGTCTTTGTTTTGGGCTTCCGGTTTCACGGAAACAAATACAGGTCCGTAATATTATGAGGCAGTGCGGATATCTTGGCATCGTTGCGGTTCGTGAGGATTACGAGTGTGAATTTCTTTTCCGGGAATCGAGCTATGCGCGTCGTGAACCCACGCGTCTCGCCGTAGTGCCAAATCTCTTTGAGCCCGCGATAATTGCCGATGTACCAGCCGAAACCGTAGTGACTATCCGGAAAATCTGTCGACAATGAACCGGGTTCAAAGGCAAGTTTGAGACATTCGGCGCTCACCAACTTGGTTCCATAGAGAGCCTGGTCCCATTTGAAAATATCAGAAACTGAGGTGTAAATACCGCCATCCCCAAGCACGGAACTGGTGAGGCTCTGGTCGGTTCGAGTAAAACTTTGCCCAGACGCCGAATAGCCATACGCGCGATTTGGAATGATTGAGAAACCCTGCTCGTAAGCGAGCGAGTTGTTCATCTTGAGCGGTTGAAAGATATTCTTCTTCAGAAATTGAGCGAACGGCATCCCCGAGCGGACTTCGACCGTGAGCGAAAGGAGAGAATATCCCGAGTTGCTGTAGCGAAATTTCGAACCCGGCGGAAAGTAAGTTTTGTGCTGGTTGAGGAGCAGACGCAGGACGTCGCGATCGAGTACGGGAATGGTTGTGCCTGCGGGAATAATATCTTCGTAGTCGATTAACCCAGAAGTATGACTGAGAAGGTGGCGGACAGTGATCTGTTTACCGTGAGACGGAAACGCCGGGAAGAAATCAACGAGTGAATCATCCAAAGACAACTTTTTGTGATCGGCGAGGATCAGTATCGACATTGCTGTGAATTGCTTTGTGAGCGATGCGAGCCGAAAATTTGTTTCGGGTTTGCACGGGATTTTCTCTTCGACATTCGCAAGCCCATAGCCTTTGGCCAGCAAGACCGTGCCGTTTTGGATAACGGTGACGCTTGCACCGGGAGAATCGGGTCGGTTGAAGTCAGCAAACAAGGCATCAATTTTTGGGGTCATCATGTCAGGAGTAGCTGCCCAGCCGCAGTGGGCCAGGAACCCAAGAGCAAAGGCAACGCAGATGACTACCCTGCTGACGCCGGTTTGTGATTCGCCCCCAGGAAATCCAGCGAAGGGCCACGAAATGAAAGGGCCGCCAAGGAACTCCCTGGCGACCTGGAAATGTCGTTTCAATGCGGAGAGGACGGCTAGAACCTCCAGTCAAAAGCCACACTTGCGCTGTGGGTGAATGCGTGACCGAAGCGAACGTGGTCAGTGGCGGTTCCGAAAGTTTCATCCGCCGTCCAGCGAGGGCTATCAGCAACAAAGTAACGATATTCGACACTGACTCCCATATGCTTGTTAAGCATCACGCGCAATCCGGCAAATGCTTGCCATGCAAAAACCACATCGGCATCACTTCCGTGAAGTGAAACGTCATTAACGGTCAGATGGTCTACGTTCAGAACAGAAACCGAGCCGCCAACGCCTGCGCCTGCATAAGGGCTGACGAGATACCAATAAGGCAAGTGCAATTTCGCATTGACCAGGAATGGCGCATTTTCGAAATAACAATCTTCGCGCCGCGTGGAGTCAGTGACAGCCGAAATCCGATTCGCGAAGACTCCGAATTCTCCTTCAACCCCAAACCAATCACACAAGTCATAGCCCGCAGTAAGACCAACTCGCACGCCCGGATCGAGCTTCACTTTGCTGCCAGGCGTCACCGGTCCAAAAAACTCCAACAATTTGATGTCCTCCGTGACATTCCCGCCTGCATCGGCCTTGAAATAGAGTCCGTCAGCGCCGCAACGCCCGGTCACAGGTGCAAGAAGTAAAAACGAACCGCCGATCAGCAAACCAACCACTGTTCTGAATTCATTCTTCATAGTTATCCTTTGTCTGGTTCCCGTGTAGCCACTGAAATAAGGGTATATGATGAAGCTGTCAAATCACTTTTGCGCCCGAAGCTCTGTGCGAATTTGCGTCATAATTTCGTAATATTTCCAGGCTGCCGGCGCATCCGGTTCCTGATGATGATCGGGCTTCAGCACAAGATTGCCGGTCGCCAACAAAACGCGTTTCACTTGCGGATTTTGCCGAACCTTTTCCTGCGTTGCTTCGACAATTAAACGATAATGTTTGCCGGGGGATGCCGGTTTGTACTCCATGCGCTTACCTTCGAACGTGACCCAGGTGATCCCCATCTTTTTCATATTCTCCTCAGCCAGCGTGCCCGCGCGCTTGGCTTCAAAGCTGGTCAGTTGAGCTACCTGCTCGCGAGTATAGCGCCACGTCAACCCCGGAAAACTCGCCCGCGGATCATCGGCCCCTTCGGGATACTTCATCATTTGCCAAAAGCCCTCGAGGCTCGCGTAACGTTTCCCATGAAAGACGAACGGCGTCGCTGCAAAATTAGAAAGCAATCCAAGTTTATTGCGTTTGGAAAGAATCACTTCTCCGGGTCCGGCTTCCTGTGGCAGAATTTCCCACGCTGGCGCGCCTTCCTTTGGCACTGGCGTCCACCAATGCGCGGGGTAGGGCGGGGACTTCGGATCTCTGATAGTCAGATCGTCTTGATCGACTGTATGGCATCCGGCCGCTAGCCAACCTACAGCGATCATCGTCGGGAAAAGTCGCACAACAAAGTGTTTGCCCCGCAAGAATGAAATTCAAGCGCAGACATCATCCATTATCATTGAAATCGGCGCTCCCGTCCATCTAAGCTTATTTAACCTTTTTAACTCATTTAACTTATTCAACGAACCCATGTTCCGCCCCTGCATCGATCTCCACGAAGGCAAAGTAAAACAACTTGTCGGCAGCACGCTTTCGGACGACTCCAGTCGAGTAAAAACCAACTTTGTCGGGGAATATTCTGCCTCGTGGTATGCCGAGCTTTACAAAAAAGACAATTTGCGCGGTGGCCACGTCATCATGCTCGGTCCCGGTAACGAAAACGAGGCGCGCGCCGCATTGCGGATTTTTCCGGGCGGGCTACAAATCGGCGGTGGCATAAACGCGGAAAACGCGCGTGAGTGGCTCGATACCGGCGCGTCGCACGTCATCGTCACGTCGTGGGTATTTCGCGATGGAAAAGTAGATTGGGAACACCTGAAGCAGCTCAGCAAAGCAGTCGGTAAAGAGTGTCTCGTCATTGATCTAAGTTGCCGGCGTCGTGAGGGCGATTATTTCGTAGTCACGGATCGCTGGCAAAAGTTCACCGAAGTCAAGGTGGACGAGGCGAGCGTGAGTGAGTTTGCCGAATGGTGTTCGGAATTTTTGATCCACGCCGTCGATGTCGAAGGTCTTTGCCGTGGAATCGATCAGGAACTTGTTTCGCGACTTGGCGAGTCGGTCACGATTCCAACCACCTATGCCGGCGGCGCGACTTCGCTCGCCGATTTGGAACTCGTGACCCGGCTTGGCCGTGGAATAGTCCATCTCACTATCGGCTCCGCATTGGATATTTTTGGCGGCTCGGGTGTTCGTTACCAGGATCTGGTCGAATTTAATCGGCGATGGTCAAATCAATGAATATGTCTAAGATGAAGCATGAATCCGCGCCGCTGGTTTCATGAACATTCACTAAAGTTGTTGGCGATTCGCGATACTCCGGAAGCGATCGCCGGTGGCGTTGCGATCGGGATTTTTTTTGGATTCGTTCCCATTGTCGGGCTCAAAACGGTTTCCGCGATCTTTTTTGCGTGGCTCACCCGCAGTAACATCCTGGCTGCGGTAATTGCCGGAGCGCTTCATGACGTCATTTTTCCTCTCATGCCTATCATTTATCGCTGGGAGTATGATGTCGGTTTTTGGCTTCTGCACGATCCACACCGCTGGCCCACCGCGCTGTCCCAAACGCGCTGGAGCGGGCATTCCTGGCGGGATTGGCGCACTTTTTTCGACCGGCGGACATTCATGGCTCTGGGCAAGCCTTTGTTGTTGGGTTCCACAATTTGCTCGGCGCCAATCGCGTGCCTTTCGTTTTTTGTAACCAAGGGCATCGTTGCCCGGCATCAGCGAAAAAAAGCGGCGCAGCAGCCTTCCACTCCAACGAACCCGTGAGCGATTCTCAGGAAATTCTTGCGTGCGAGAATCGCCGCTGGCAACGAGCCGTCGTTGCTGGCTGGCTCGGTCTCACGCTGGCAACGTCTTCCATCGCTTCGGATACCCATTTCATCGTTGACCGTTGGGAAGCCAAAGAAGGCGGTCTGCCTCAGAACTCCGTCATCGCGATGACTCAAACGCGCGATGGCTATCTCTGGCTGGGCACGCAACAGGGCCTCGCCCGCTTTGACGGCGTCCATTTCAAGACTTTCAACGATGGCAACACCCCCGGCCTGAACAGCACCACTATCACAAAATTGTTCGAAGACAGCCGCGGAGATCTCTGGATTGCAACGCAGAATGGCGGAATCGTGATGGTCGATAAGAAAGGCGCTCTGAACCGAGTTGATTTTCACCTGCCCGCCACTGAGTCGAGCGTTTTTGATATTTGTGAAGACACCGCCGGCGTTATTTGGCTTCGTCTTTCGAATGGCTGGCTTTGCAGCTACAAAGACGGGAAAGTTGGAATTCTTCCTAACAATTGTTGGAAGGTTCTTTGTGAGAGAAACGGTCCTGTCCGGCTGAGCACCCCTGCCGGAAATCTATTTTCCTTTCAGGCCATTCCGGCTTCAAACCCAGTAACCGTCGAATGGGGTGGGGGTCAATTTATTCGCGGACTAGACCTTCTCACGGCAGGCAGGCACAGCGGCTATTGGCGGCTCGCGGATGGCAAAATCGAGAAATTGACGGCGAATAACCTCGAAGCCGGACCATGGCCTTGCCCCTGGAATGTCACGCAAACCCCAGTGACCGGTGCGTGTGAAGATCTCGACGGCAACCTCGTCGTTGGAACTTCGGGCGAAGGCGTATTCTGGTTCGACGCAAAGGGCAATTCGCAACACCTCTCAAGTTACCTTGGTAAATTATCTCACAATACCATCCTCTCCTTATTCATTGATCGCGAGGGGAACCTCTGGGTCGGCACCGACGGGGGCGGACTCAATCGCGTAAAACGTCAGATCTTTGACGTCGCAGAGAACGATCGAAATGTACAATCGGTCTCCGAAGATCATGAAGGTCGCCTGTGGCTGGCTTCGGGCGGCGAGGTGATCACTTTGAAGAACAACCAACGCGAAGAATATAAGCCGGGTCTGGAAGTGCGCGCTGTTCTAGTGGACGCTAACGACGATGTCTGGGCGGGCGCATACGGCGGGGTGTATCGCTTAGGAGCCACAAATTCTTTGACTCCAGCTCCTGCATTTCCCGGGCAGGTCTCCGCACTCTACCAGGATCGAAATAAGAAGCTCTGGGCCGGTGCTCAAAATGGACTGATGTTTTGGAACGGCAGCAATTGGAATTCATTCACCATTCCTGACGCTTCGTCGGCCTTCGCCGTTCACGCAATCATCGATGATGCCGAAGGCAACTTATGGGTCGGAACTGAAGGCGGCGGTCTCAAGCGCTTGCGTGAAAGACACTGGGACTCCTTTAACAGAACGAATGCCTTGCCCAGCAACAATGTCTCCTCACTTTATTTGGATCGCGAAGGTGTTCTGTGGGTCGGCACTACCGGCGGCCTTGCGCGATTCTCTCGCGGACAGTGGACTACGTATTCCAAAGATGAGGGGATGATCACTGAAGGCATCGCTTACATGATTGAGGATGACCAAGGCGACCTTTGGCTCGGCTCGACCGCCGGCTTGATGTGCGTGCAAAAGCGGGACTTGAATGAAATCGCTGCCGGTCGTGCCAAAACGGCCTTGTTTCGTTCCTTCGGCGGAGCGGATGGCTTGCCTTCGAGCGAATGCAGTTTTGGCTTCCAACCCGCTGCGTGTCGCGCATCCGACGGCGCGCTTTGGTTTCCCACGATTCTGGGCGTGGCCTTCGTCAAACCCGCCTCGCTTAAGCTCAATACAAATTCACCCCCGGTCATCATCGAATCCATCCTGTTGGACGGTGTTCCGCAAAATCCGGATGCTTTGCATGCACCCCCGCCGACAGCGGTGACGATTTCTCCAGACAAAGAACGATTGGAGATCGGCTTCACAAGTCTCAATCTTGCCGCGCCTCTCAAAGGTCGATTTAAATACAAACTCGAAGGTTTTGATTCCAGTTGGACTGAAAAGCCTGGTGATGTCCGTTTCGCTTCCTACAGCAAATTGCCGCCCGATAATTATGAGTTCCACGTCAGGGCCTGCAACGAAGACGGTAAATGGAGTGATGCCGATGCAATCCTCGCGGTCAAAGTCCTACCCCCTTTCTGGCGAACATGGTGGTTTATCAGCGCCAGCGTGATTTGCTTGCTCGGAATGATTGTTGGTTCAGTCTATTACGTTTCGACCCAGAAACTTCATCGTCAACTCGAAAGCCTGCGCCAACACGAGGCGCTGGAAAAAGAACGTGCCCGAATTGCTCGCGATCTGCACGACCAACTTGGCGCAAATCTGACACAAGTCGCGTTGCTCAGCGAGATGGCTGAATCGGATAAGGATTCACCCGACGAAGTTGAAGCGCATGCCAGACAAATCTCCCAAACCGCTCGCGAAACCACTCACGCCCTCGATGAAATCGTTTGGACCGTCAACCCTTCCAACGACACTCTCGACGGCCTCATTAATTATGTATGCAAATATGCCCAGGAGTATTTGGCCATGGCTGACTTGCGTTATCGCCTCGAGGTTCCAGCGCAATTGCCGAGCACGCCGATAACGCCCGAATTGCGCCACAACATCTTCCTGGCCGCGAAGGAATCCGTAAACAACGTCGTAAAACATGCCCATGCCACCTCCGCCTGGGTGCGCCTCCATTTGGAGCCAGACCATTTTATCCTGGAGATCGAAGACAATGGACGGGGTATCGCTCTCGCCGATGAAAAGAAGGGCCGGAACGGATTGCGCAACATGCGGAAACGCATGGAAGACATCGGTGGGAAATTTGAAATGACCCCCGGCTCAGAGGGTGGCACGAAGGTGCGTCTGACTGCACCATTGAATTCAACGTGAAAATGGGCCCTTCAACACGATGCAGCCAGTCTGTTTCAAAGAGGCCCTTCGGCCTCTCGGAATCCGGAGTTGTTTCGGATTTCGACATTCGGGTTTCGAATTTGGCGTCGTCCATCACAGAGAAATTGACGGCTGCGAACGGCTGGGCAAGACTTCACCATTCGTCATGCCGATAACCGTTTCCATCGTCGAAGACAACGAGCAATTGCGAAACACGCTCGCTCGAGTGTTGAATCGCGCCGACGGATTCAAGTGCCTCAGCCATTATGGCACGGCCGAAGAAGCAATTAAGGACATTCCCAAAGTCCATCCCGAGATTGTTCTGATGGACATCAATCTTCCCGGCATCAATGGCGTCGAATGCGTCCGCCAATTAAAGCAGCTCATTCCCGGACTCCAGGTCATCATGCTGACGGTTTATGAAGATACCGACAACATCTTCAGCGCCCTGGCTGCGGGGGCAAACGGTTATCTCCTTAAACGCACCAAAAGTGCCGAACTACTGGAAGCCATTCACGAGGTCCACCGTGGCGGCTCGCCGATGACCACTCACATTGCTCGCAAGGTCACGCAATCCTTTCAAAGGGCCGGCCCTTCACCGCAGGCCACCGAAAACCTTTCGCAGCGCGAACAGGAAGTCCTCGACTGCCTTAGCCAAGGCTTTCTCTACAAGGAAATCGCCGAAAAGCTTGGCATCAGCTACGAGACTGTTCACACCTACATTCGCCGAATCTACGAAAAGCTTCAGGTCCGCACTCGCACCGAGGCCGTGGCTAAATTCTTGCGAAAATAGCGCGATATTGCCGGTATCGGAATTCCACGTTTAAATTTCACAGCAGCCCTTGCCCTCGTCGAAAGATAGGGTATTTTTCGCCGCCATGATTTTTGGGATTCTCAGGGTTCGAGCTTTTCTAACGCGCATATTCAATCATTACCGCAAACTTAATCGGTGCGACACGAATGGCCAAAGCCTGGCGCATACTCGACTAACCCATTTAACTTATTTAACTCATCTAGCCCTGCTCTTGCCATGGCTGCTCATCTTGCAAGCAAACGGGCAGGAATTTAGATTCGAATCCGCAGGCGCTCGCGTCGGAATTTCAGGAGATTCCACCAGCGAGAACTTCCTTCAGGGCGAAGCTTTTCTAAACTATAATCTTTGGCGCTGGGAGTTAAACCCTCGTTGGCAGCTCCAATCGCGGATTGATCTTTCCGCCGGCTGGCTGGGCAATCGCGGTTACGACGCTGCCCTTGGGACTATCGGACCGAGTCTGCTCCTCAGCCGAAGTGCGTTACCGATATCTCTCGAAGGAGGCTTTCATCCGACGTTTATTAGCCGCGACCGGTTCGGCTCAACCGACCTCGGCAGCCGCGTTCAATTTACGTCCCATATAGGACTCAATTGGGATGTCACCTCCTATATTCGCCTTGGCTATCGTTACCAGCACATGTCCGACGCCGGTATCCGCGAGCCCAATCCCGGCTTCAACCTGCACGTTTTCTCAATTGGTTACCTGTTTTGAGACGGCCAAGTATATATATGTAGCATTATGGTGATTGCCAACTGAAGTTAGAGTGCGGGCCTTTTCGCTGTGCTCCAGGTGGAATAAAGAGTGCCTACGAGTTTAACGGTGTCGGTGAAGCTGAGCGGTTTTTCGTGGAACGCATTTGCGCCGAGGTCGTAAGCCTGTTGCATCCGTTCAGGTGTTGAGCAGCCGGTGAAAATCACCACTGGAAGAGGACGAAGCCTCGAGGAACCGCGGATGTATTCGAGAACCCTAAAACCGCTGGCGTGGGGCATGACAATGTCGAGGACAACGAGGTCTGGCCAGCGAACTGGATGATGGCGGCTCATGGCAACGAGACTTTCCAAATAGGAAATGCCCCGCTCAGCGGATTCTGCAACGTGCCATTGAAAAGGAACACGAGCTTTTTTACACGCGGCCTGAAAGAGAACCTGATCATCAGTGCTGTCATTGACATGGAACACGAGCAGATCCGGCCTGAGCGCCACAGCGGTCTCATTCTGCTGAGGCGTGCTGGTTTGCAGGCGCTTTGCGCTCATCCAATTTGTCTAGCAATGCAGCGTACGACCAGCATTGGGGTGAAACCCTCGGCCGGCCGTTTTCGGCGGTTTTCCAAAAATTGATGCGGGCAAGGTTGATAATTGGACAATGCGAGGGGTGCGTGTTCTCGGCAAAGAATTTAATTGTTCTTGGGGACATTACCCTATGTGGGTTACACGTCGATGGAAGGATATTGCAGATAAGAGAAGGCTGTTATGCCGCATGAACAAGCTGTAATCCTGCTGGCCGAAGATCGAGAGGATGACATAATCCTCGTACAACGCGCGTTCGCAAAAGGAGAAATTGCAAATCCTTTGTTTGTGGTCAGAGATGGGGAGGAGGCGATTTCTTATCTGTCCGGAATCGGGAAGTTTGGTAATCGCCGCGAATATCCGCTGCCGGATCTGCTGCTGTTGGATCTAAAAATGCCGCGAGCGGATGGATTTGAGGTGCTGCGCTGGATACGTGAGCAACCAGGGTTTAGTGCATTGCGGGTGGTTGTATTGACATCTTCGGATCAGATTCGCGACGTCAATACCGCCTATCGGCTGGGCGCCAATTCCTTTATGGTCAAACCGACCGATTTTGAAAACGTGGTCGAAATGGCGAAGACTTTGCGCAATTACTGGTTGCAGATGAGCAAGGCACCGGAGGTTTCCCGTTCCCCTAAACGGAAACAAGAAGTGGATGATTAAGGGATTTCTTGCGGTAATAGCTCGGTTTTTGGGTTCTTCGCTGTTTCGGTGAAGGGTAGGTCTCGCGAAGGGAAGAATCTCATAGGGAGGATTGGCAGGGTATTCGCGCGGCATTTACCTTCACCCTTACAAGGCGCTGTCCCGAAAGCTGTCGGGGCTACACTACCTAGCCCGCTTATACGGAAGTGCGATCCAGGGTGCTACAAATTCAACTCAGAGGTCAGAATTGAGAATGACGGGTGGTTCGTGCGTTAAAGCGGGAAAAGGGGCGTCCCGTACTCGGCCTAGCGCTATCAACTCTCTTCGGCGAAAAGAGCCGAAGCGCGGTCGTCGCTCGGCTCTGCCCGAGTGCTCCAAATGATACTTTCTCTCGGTCTTCCTTGGCAAGGTAACTGCTGTTTCGCCAATGAGATCGACTTTAGATCTCTGCGTCTTCATGTGTCGGCGCAATGGCAAAATGGCAAGATACTCTAATTGTATGAAGGCCCCGGGAATGCCCAAGCGCACCGGGTGTCTGTGCTTTGGCTTCGCAAATGCGAAAGCCAGAATTGGCGCGTTCACACTGGTCGAGGTGATGTTGAGCGCGGGGATTCTGGCATTTAGTGTCGTAACGCTATATGGAGCGTTTTCGTTTGGATTTTCTAACATAAAGCTGTCGCAGGAGGAAGTTCGGGCCGATCAGATTCTCATTCAGAAACTGGAAACGCTGAGGGTTTATAATTGGTCAAGCATTACGAACAATTATCTGCCGGCGCATTTCGCGGGGTCGTATTCCACAGGGGGAACGGATCATGGCGTTACTTACGATGGTTCACTGAGTGTGACACCTTTCGTTCCTACGGCAGCCAACGAATCTTACAGCGACACATTGCGGCAGGTGAGCGTCTCTTTGCAGTGGGTCTCAGGTGGGGTGTCGCGAACACGCAGCATGGGCACACTAGTTTCTCAATATGGAATACAAACATACAAACCATAATCGGGGTCGAGGATTTACATTAGTTGAAATGATGGTGGGCGTGGCCATCGGCTGCCTGCTCCTTGCAACCCTCGCGACGCTCTATGTCTTCAGCATGAGAAGCTTTGCATCAATGGCGAATTATTCTGATTTGAACGAGAAGAGCCGGTACGCGAGTGATTTGATTTCACGAGATATTCGCTCCTGTGGTTCGGTCGATAGTTCGACGACGGCAAGCAAACTCGTGCTCAACGAGCCGGACTACTTAACGACCTACACTTATGATGCTGGCTCAGGGACGCTCAACAGGTCCAAGAACGGGGAAACGAAGTTATTATTGACCGGGGTTGATTCGTTGAGTTTTGCATTGTACGAGCGCCCTTTCGTCGGCGCAGCTTACGAACAGTTTCCTGTCGCGACGATTGCAAGCGCGAAGCTAATCGGTTTCCAGTGGTCGTGCTCGAGACATCTGGTAGCTTCCCAAAACAATTCAGAGAGCCTCGAAGCTGCGATAGTGGAAATGCGCAATCAATGAAGACACAAACATTGCTCCTGAGCAGAGCGCATTTCACCTTCGCAGGAGCACGAGCCAGTTACCGCGAACAGACTGGAAGCGCGCTGCTTGTGACTATGATGATCACTGGTCTGCTAGCCGCTGCGGTGGGAACGTACCTGGCGCTGACTTCGCAGGGAAACAGCAGTGTAAAGCGGTCAATTGCCTGGAACGCCGCTTTGCCCCTGGCGGAAGCGGGAGTCGAAGAAGCGCTCAGTCATGTGAACAGAAATACAAACAGCTATGCTGTTGATGGGTGGACCTACAATGTGACAAACGGCGCATTTGGCAAGCAACGCTATGTGGGCGATGGATTTTACTCGGTCAGTGTCGCCGGATCGCCCGGAGGGATCATTACAATCAGTGCGACGGGCAATGGATGTTGGAAGGGGTCCAATTATATCGCCCGGACCGTGCAAGTCGTCGCCGAGACACCTTCACCGTTCATACCGATTGGAATAGAAGCGACGAACATCAGTTTTGGCGGCACCTTTGGAGCGGATAGTTATGATTCGTCGAGCCTGCTTTACAGCACCGACGGAAATTATGATCGCACCAAAGCGACAGATATTGTGACCGTTGCGACACCAGGACTGGGATTCAGAATTAGCGGCAATTCGCATATACGAGGTTATGTCGCCACGGGCTCAGGAGGAACAGTGAGCATTAGCGGCTCCGCATTTGTGGGCGACCAAAACTTTGTCGGTCACGGCATAGAAGCCGGTCACGTGACGAACAACTTCAATGCGAGCTTCCCACCCGTGTATGCGCCATTCACAAGCACGTCGTCCAACGTTCAGACGCCGACTAATGGCACCGTGAATGGGACGGATTACACGTATGTGCTGAGAGGTGGAAATTACTTCGTGACCAATCTCGATTCCACCGCGAACGGAAAGACGCTCTACGTCGGCTCGAACTCGACGTTGTTCGTGACCGGAAATATCGATTTGAGCACGGTTGTCTTTGATACTAATTACACTGGCGTGACCCTCAACGGCGTCACCGGGCCTAGTCTCAATTTTTATGTATCGGCGCCTTCAGTGACTTTCTCGCCGGCAGTAGTGGGCGGCACGCCACCTCAGTTCTGGGTGTACGGGTTGCCGTCCTGCACCAGTATGGTGCTGACTGCCCACTCGGCGTTCTGCGGTGTGATTTACGCCCCGCAGGTCAATTTACGGGCCAACGGGAGCGCAGCGCTGTGTGGCGCAATTGTTGCCGCGACATTCAGTTGTTTCGGAAATTTTGATTTTCATTACGACGGGAGCACGCGCAACATCGAAGCCAAGCAGTTCAAGATACTTTCCTGGGCGGAGTTGTGAGCCTCAAAAAAGGCGTGCCCAAACAGGGGCACGCCAAATACACACGGTCGAGGGAGCATAATGAGCCGGGAAGTAATTGGCAATGTCAGGTGAAGACGCGGGTGCGATTTATACTGGTTGCAAAAAGTAATTTCCGTATGTGGCGGGGCACGGCGCGGTGGGGACACTGCGCCCTACCTCGGGAAGTGGAAATTGGTTTTGGCAATCGCTTACTTCGCCATCGCGGGTTCGAGGTTCTCGCCTTCGCCAGATGACGTTTCAATCACGAGTTTGCCGATGTCTTCGCCGGCATGTTGCTTTGCAAGCAAGACGTAGATTGACGGGATGACCAGGAGAGTGAAGATGGTGCCGAGTGCCATGCCGGCAACGACGGTGATGCCGATCGAGTTACGCGCGGCAGCGCCCGCACCGGTAACGAGCGTGAGCGGAAAATGACCGCAAACGGTCGCGACGCTGGTCATCAATACGGGCCGCAACCGAACGAGCGCTGCTTCACGAGCGGCTTGAATCTTATTCATGCCGCGACGCTGCAAGGCGTTGGCGAACTCGACGATCAGGATGCCATTCTTTGAGACGAGCCCCACGAGCGTGACTAATCCGACTTGAGAATAAATATTGAGTGTTGTAGTCCAGCCATTGGTGAAGAAATGCATGCCTGAGACGGGCATTTTCAGGAAACTGAAGATGAGGGCGCCGAACATTGCGAGCGGGACGGAACCTGCAATGATGATCAGCGGATCGCGGAAGCTGTTGAACTGAGCCGCGAGGACGAGGAAGATCATGATCAGGGCCAGAGTGAAGGCCGGCAGGAATTTCGAACCTTCCAGGCGAAGCTGGCGAGACTCGCCTGTGTAATCGAGTTTATACCCCTTCGGCATAGTATTGGCCGCTTCTTCTTCCAGAAATTTGAGGGCCTGGTCGAGCGGAACTGTCGCTACACCGCTGATTTTGACCGCGTTGAATTGCTGGAAACGATTCAGCGAACGCGGGCCGGTTTTCTTTTTCAAAGTTGCGAAAGTGCTGAGCGGGATGGTCTGTCCGTTCGGGCCTTTTACGTAGGTATCGGACAATTGGCTGGCATTGAGCCGCTCGATGCGTTGGAGTTGAGGGATGACTTTGTAGCTGCGTCCTCCGAAATTGAAGCGGTTGACGAAATTGCCGCCGACGAGCGTGCTGAGATCGGCCCCCACAGTCGCCATGTTGAGGCCAAGGGAAGCGACTTTGTCGCGGTCCATGACCAGTTCGACCTCGGGTTGGTCCACCTTGGTGTCAATCTGCGGCGGAAAGGCAAATTTGCCGCTCGCCGCAGCTTTCTGCTGCAATTTCTCGGCAAAACTGAGAATCACGTCCGGTTCGGCGACCGCGCCGAACACGACTTCCACCGGGAATTGGCCGCCGCCGGGAAGGGAAGGGGGAGTGGCGACGAACGCGCGAATACCGGGAATCTTTCCCACTTTAGCCTGAACTTCGGGTGCGACCTGAAAAACGGTGCGCTTGCGTTGCTCCCACGGTTTCAGGACAAGGCCTTCAAAGGCTCTGTCCTGAATTATGAGTTGAAAGGTCTGCGCCTGCTCCGGTACTTTCATCAGTTCGTCGTTGAATGCGTGGGCGTAGAAGGCGACTTGATCAATGGTTGCGTCGGCGGAGGATTCGACGATCCCGAACACAACGCTTTGGTCTTCCGGAGGGGCGAGTTCGCGCGGGGCCATGATGAACATCGGTACGGTCAACAGGCTCAGGACAATCCAAACCATGTACACGGCAGGTCGAGCGGACAGTGTGGCGTCGAGGATTCTTGCGTAAAAACGGCGGAGGCGATCGAACGCGCGGTTGATGCGGCCGGTAAAGCCATGATTTTCATGCTCGGCATCGAGAAGTTTGGAAGACATCACTGGTGAGAGCGTGAGAGCGACGACGCCGGAAATGAAAACCGCTCCTGCGAGCGTGAACGCAAATTCGCGGAAAAGCGATCCGGTGAGGCCCCCTTGCAATCCGATCGGCGCATAAACAGCAGCCAGTGTGATGGTCATCGCGATAACCGGGCCGACCAGTTCGCGGGCGCCAAGCAAGGCAGCGTCAAGCGGGGTTTTGCCGTCGCGTACGTGTCGTTCGACGTTTTCGACGATGACGATGGCGTCATCCACCACCAACCCGACGGAAAGCACGATTGCCAGCAGGGTCAGCAAATTCAAGGTGAAGCCAAAGATTTGCATTAAGAAAACTGCGCCAACGAGTGAAATCGGAATGGCGACCAGCGGCACTAGAACTGACCGCAGGGAACCGAGGAACAGGTAAATGACAATTGCAACGATGATTAGCGTTTCGGTGAGGGTTTTGAGCACTTCCTTAATCGCCGCATCGATGTATTTCGTGGCGTCGTAAGCGACCTTGCCCTTGAGACCGGTGGGCAATTCTTTGTCAATTTGCACCATTTCCCGCTGAACGCGTTTGATGACGTCGAGCGAGTTTGCGTTTGGCAAAACCCAGATGCCCATGAACACCGCGCGCTCCCCGGAGAAGCGCACGTCCGAGTCGTAGTCTTCAGCGCCAAGTTCGACATTGGCGATGTCGCTCAGGCGCACCAGTTTGTCGCCGGATTGCCGGACGACGAGATTCCGAAATTCCTCGATTGAACGGAGATCGGTGTTCGCACTGAGATTAACCTGGACGAGTGACCCTTTGGTGTGACCGACTGCGGAGAGAAAGTTGTTGGCAGCGAGGGCGTCGCGAACCTGAGCGGGATTGAGATTGAAGGCGGCCATGCGGTCGGGCTTAAGCCAAATACGCATCGCGAAGGTGCGACCGCCAAGCAGATCGGCTCGTTGAACGCCTTCAAGCGCAGTCAAGCGCGGCTGAACGACGCGAACGAGGTAATCGGTAATCTGATTAGCCTCAATAATATCGGACGTGAAACTCAGGTAAGCCGCGGCGAATTGTGAATCCGCCGATTCAATGTTGATGACGGGCACTTCGGCTTCAGGCGGAAGATCGTTCCGGACCTGATCCACCTTCGAGCTAATTTCGGCCAGCGCCTTGTTAGCGTCGTAATTGAGCTTGAGGCGGATGGTTATCGTCGAGATGCCGAGCTTGCTGCTGGATTCGATGTAATCGATGCCATCGGCGGCAGCGATGGTGCGCTCAAGCGGAGTGGTGATAAAACCACGGACGAGGTCTGCGCTGGCGCCGACATAGACAGTGGAGACAGTGACCGCGGCGTTTTCGCTGCGGGGATACTGGCGGACGTTTACGGAGCGAATGGCCTGAAATCCGGCAATCAGGATGACCAGGTTGACGACGATCGCCAGGACCGGTCGTCGGATGAAAATATCTGTGAATGATTTCATCTATGCTTCCGGTGGATGCGGAGATTTTTCACTCTTCGGCACGAGATTGTTATTCTCGGTGACAGACATGCCGTTGCGGAGCTTGAAAACGCCAGAGCTAACGATGCGTTCACCGGGTTTAAGGCCCGACTCGATGGTGATGAGGTCGCCGCGCGCCTCGCCGGTGCGAACAAATTGCTGCCGAACAGCGAGTCCGGATTTTTCGCCGACTTTTTCGGGGCCAGATTGGATGACATAGACAGAGTCGCCATAAGGGGCGCTGAGCACTGAAGTCGCGGGAACGACCAGAACCGACTTCTCGACCGGAAGCAATACTTCCACTTTGGCGTACATGCCTGGACGCAGTGCTTGATCCGAGTTATCGAACGCACCGCGTATGGTCACGCTTCGGGTGGACGAATCCAAATCCGGATTGATGGCGAGCAGGGAGCCGTCAAACTTCCGATCCGGGTAAGTGTCGGTCGTGACGCGCACGCGCATGCCCGGTTTGAGTTGTCCGAGTTCCTGCTGGGGCAGCGAAAAATCGGCATACACCGGATTAAGCGCCTGAAGGGAGACGATGGGTTTTCCGGCGTCGAGGTACTGGCCGAGATTGACCTGCCGGATGCCGAGCTGTCCTGCGAAAGGCGCACGAAGAGTTTTCTTTTCGATGATGGCCCGGATGTTATCCGCATTGGCGACCGCTTGTTTCCACGCGGCTTCGGCTGAATCAAAATCCGATTGTGAAACCAATTGATTCGTGCGGAGGGACGCTTGGCGGTCGAGACTGACTTTCGCCCATTGGACTTGCGCTTCCAGCGAGCGAAGTTGCGCTTCTTCGGTGGACGTGTCCAATTTCACCACCAAATCGCCTTTCGCAACGACCGCGCCGGACTCAAAATTGATTTCTCGGACGGTCCCGGCAAGCTCGGGCGTGATCGTCACTCCCTGCACGGCGGTGATGGAACCGATAGCTGAAAGAGTTCCTTGCCACTTTTCCTCACGCACGACAGTGGATGAAACCGTCTCGGGCGGTTGAGAAAAAGACTTGGCTGAGGCGATAAGTGTTTTTATTTGCAGCATTTTGGTTCCGCCCAGGCCGGCCACAACGAGCAGGATGATGGCGATGCCGATGATGATCTTCTTCATGAGTCTGTTAACAATATTCGACTGTAATTGCAAAATGGGGAGCGAAGCTCTTCGTCACGCGCCAATTACTGGCGCGAGATAACTGGCGGTCGAGATACGCGGAGGTTGTCCACGAGTCGCTCAATACTGGTACGGGCGCAGCCGCGATTGGCGAAGAACTCCAGCATCGCGCGCAGCACGCGTTCACGAGTCGTAGTTGGGCCGTCTATTCGGGACATAACCTGTTGAAACGGTAGGGAACGAATGCGACTTCGTCAAACGGTTTGTGTTTCAACAGCGCGATCAAATGTGGTGGGCAGGCGCACTCCAAAACCTCGCAGACAGAACGGCGCGAGAGAGAACGCGCCAGCCCCGAACGTTTTCGGGGGTGCGGCTGTCCTCTGCCGTATTGTTGATATGCATTGATTCCGCGAACGGGCGATATTTGTCTTGCCTCAATCGTACACAAAAATTGCCGCATCGCCCTGCATTTGTTGCCGGCATCCGTCAATTGCCCAGGGTGATTACTGAAACTTTCAGCGAATTTGGGTGTTTTTCTTTATGGTACGTCTTGTGCTTTTAATAGCGGCGTGTAAGCTCAGGCCACCAAACGGTTACACAGAATGTTGGCCTCGCCGTTTTTGGGCAGCCCGTTGGGAAATTAGGAAAAAAATTATGACGAACGATTCCGTCGCAGACTCGAAGACACCCGCGCCCGCGTGGAAAAAGATTGTCGCCAAATACCAAAAGGCTGCTGTTTGGCCTGGCGTTTGGCAATTGGTCAATACTTTGCTTCCGTACGCAGCCCTGTGGTGCCTCATGTATTTCACCCTGAAAGTGTCCTGGTGGCTGACGATTCCGCTCGCGATTCTTGCGGGAGGGTTTCTCGTTCGCACGTTCATCATTTCCCATGACTGCGGGCATGGCTCATTTTTTCCATCACGAAAAGCGAATGAGATTGTGGGATTTATCACAGGGGTGCTTACGTTTACGCCGTATCATCACTGGCGCTGGGAACACGCAGTTCATCATTCGACCTCGGGCGACCTGGATCGGCGCGGCATGGGTGACATTTGGACATTGACCGTTCAGGAATATCTGGAAGCTTCGCGCTGGAAACGATTCGCCTACCGACTGGCTCGCAATCCGGTGATCCTCTTCGGCCTGGCGCCATTGTTCGTATTTCTCATCAAGCAACGGTTTCCCAAATCCAATGCGGCGCGACGGGAGCGTCATTCAGTTTCCTGGACGAATCTTGCCCTGGTCTGCATCGGCGCATTCATGAGTTTGATTTTTGGCCTCAAAGCCTATCTGCTCTTGCAGACTATCGTGGTGATGGTGGCCGGTTCGGCGGGCATTTGGTTGTTCTACGTTCAGCATCAATTTGAGGGTGCCTACTGGGAGCGAAGTGAGGATTGGGATTATAGCACGGCGGCGCTGAAAGGAAGTTCGTTTTACAAATTGCCCAAAGTGCTGCAATGGTTTTCGGGAAATATTGGCTTTCATCACATTCATCATTTGAGCCCGCGCATTCCGAACTACCATCTGGAAAAATGTCACAAAGCCGAGCCACTATTCCAGACGGTCAAACCCGTCACACTGTTCTCGAGCCTGAGGTCTTTTACCTTTCGTCTGTGGGATGAGCAGCATCAAAGGCTGGTCGGCTACCGCGCGTTGCGAGCCATTCGCAAAGAACGAAGGCAAGCTGCGGGCTGCTGATTTTTCCGAAACTTTCGGGCTGAGACGTTCTGCCAGGCAACTCGCCCCCACCATTACTCGACGAGCTTTTCCCTCATCGCATAGCGGATGACATCCGCGTTGCCTTTGAATTTCAGCTTGGTTAAAACGCGCGCGCGATAGGTGCTTATCGTTTTGATGCTGAGGGATAAGTCGTAAGCGATTTCCTTGACGCTTTTTCCAACGCCGATCATTCGCAGGATCTGATATTCACGATCGGAGAGACGATCATGAAGCGTTTTTTGGGCTGACGCGTGCAGATTCGAAGCCAGGTTCTCCGCAAGCCTGGCGCTGACGTATTTGCCGCCCGCGAGAATCTTTCTGACAGCATTAACGACCTCGTCCGAAGCCGTGTCCTTGGTGAGATAACCCGAAGCGCCGGCTTTCAACACGCGCACGGCATATTGATCTTCCGGGTGCATGGTCAGAATCAACACCTTCGCGTCCGGTTGATGCTCCTTGATTTGTTTCAGCACTTCCAGGCCGCTTTGGCCAGGCATCGAAATGTCCAGCAGCACGACATCAACGTGGTTTCTTGTCACGTACTCCAGGGCTTGCTTTGCGTCCCCCGCTTCTATTACTGCGGCTTCCGCAAATGCGTCGGCAAGGATTTGCCTCAAGCCGTTGCGTATTATCGAATGATCGTCAACGACCAGGAACTGAAGGGCGTGACGTTCGGTTTTGGAAGTTTTCCCCGGCTTCGAATGAGCCGTCCCGTTGTTGAGACGCGGTGAGCAGCTTAAGGTATTCATGGGCTGTCTCTGTGGCTAATATCGTCACTGTTTCTAAATAGCGCAAGCGGTAATCGCAGGTATCGCGCTGAGTAGTGCCCCTAATGACGCGTAGGAGTATCGAATTGGATTCTTTCCGGCCAAGAATTCGAGTCCCCGGGGGGCCGAAACCGTGGTTTTGCGCCGTAGAATCAGGGGTTTTCTACACTCCGTATTTTAACCGATGCAGCTTCCGTATTCAGCGGAATTGCCGTTTTTTGCTTCCGGCGGATGATGATGACGCTTTGACACCGCGAAAGAGAATACACGCGAGTCAGGCGCCAGTGCACGGCTCTGAGAGGGAGGAAAGGCCGCCATCAGGGCGAGCGTGCCGGCGAAAACAATGTTGTAAGAGTGAAGAAAGATTTTGGAACGAGTGAACAAGCGTTGGGAAAATTCCAGTTTGGAAGTGTTGCCGCCGAGTCGAGCTCGGTTTGGCGGTGACCTGGGTTTGGTTTGTATGAAAGGTGAGAACATTTTAATACAGGAAACGCTGGGAGAGGAGAAAGAAGCGCCAGTTGCGCCAGAAGCCGCAGCGACATCGGAATTGCCCGGTAAGGGGCTGCCGCTTTGGAAGAGGGCGTTGGATATTGGAGCCATTTTATTGTTCCTGCCGGGACTGTTAATCGTGGGCACGATTGTAGCGCTGGTTGTGAAGTTCGGCTCGCGTGGACCCATTTTGTTCCGGCAGAAGCGCGTTGGCTACAAAGGGCAGCAGTTCACCTGTTTCAAGTTCCGGACCATGGAAGTGAATGCGGAAACGGTGAGCCACCGAAATCACACGGAACAATTGATTCGTTCGCAAGCGCCGATGGTGAAATTGGACGCGCAGAAAGACCCGCGGTTGGTGCCGTTTGGAACGCTACTGCGCGCCACAGGCATGGATGAGTTGCCGCAACTTTTGAATGTGTTGCGAGGCGAGATGAGCATCGTCGGACCGCGCCCATGCATTCCCTACGAATATGAACTTTACGAACCATGGCAGCGAGATCGGTTTAATGCCGTCCCAGGATTAACGGGGCTTTGGCAAGTGAGCGGAAAGAATCGAACGACCTTTAATGAAATGATTCGGTTCGATATCGAGTACTCCGAACGCAAGAGCTTGTGGTTGGATGCAGCCATCATTTTGAAGACTTTGCCGGCGCTGTGGGTGCAATGCCAGGACACGCGGGTGAAACGCAAAGAGCGGAGCCCAAGACGGGCGGACCTGGCGAAGTCAATTCAGTTTAATAACCTATGAGAATAACGCAGAAAAATGTCAAGGTGGGTGTCGTTGGTTGCGGTTACTGGGGTCCGAACCTGGTTCGCAATATGAAACAGTCTTCGGATTGCCATCTCAAAGTGCTGTGCGACGTAAGCGAGCAGCGATTGAGCCACATGCGACGGCTGTATCCTGACCTGAACACAACCACGAATTTTCAGGATTTGCTGAATGACCGGGAGATTGACGCGGTCGTGATCGCGACGCCGGTGCGGTTTCATTATGACATGGCCAAGGCGTGTTTGAATGCCGGGAAGCATGTCTTTGTCGAGAAGCCGATCGCGCGAACTGTGGCGGAGGCCGAAGAGTTGGTGGCGCTGGCAGATTCCCTGGGCAAAGTGCTGATGGTGGGGCATACGTTCCTGTTCTCGCCAGCGGTGCGGCGGATGAAGGAAATTATTGACGCGGGGGACATCGGAAAGGTGCAATATATTTCAGCGCGGCGTTTGAACCTGGGCTTGTTCCAGAAAGACATCAACGTGGCGTGGGACCTCGCGCCGCACGACATTTCAATCATTCTGCATTTGTTGGGCGAGCAACCGCAAAGTGTTTCGTGCCAGGGTAGCAGCCATGTGACGCGCGGGATTGAAGATGTCACGATGATGTATCTGACGTTTGCGAAGAACCGTTGCGCTTTCATTCAGAACAGCTGGTTGGACCCGAAAAAAGTGAGACAGATGACGGTCATTGGTTCGCGGCGGATGATTATCTACGATGACACTGAGCCGTTGGAAAAGCTCAAGATTTATGATGCGCGAGTTGAAGTGCCTCCGCATTACGACACGTTTGCGGAGTTCACTTATTCGTATCACTACGGCGATGCGTACATTCCCTACATCAAGCAGGATGAACCCTTGAAGCTCGAGTGCCAACATTTCGTGGATTGCATCCGCCATGGAAACACGCCAATCACGGACGGTCGTTTGGGGCTGGAAGTGGTGCGGATTTTGGAAGCATCGAGCAATTCGCTGCTGCAGCACGGCGCGGCTGTGCCGACCGAAGCGCCGGAGCGTCGTGGCAAAGTTCCAGCAACGAATGGAGACGGGAAGGAACATGTCAACGGTAATGGCAACGGCAACGGACATGGAAACGGCAATGGGCACGGCGCGGTTGTGCCCGCGAGCGGCCGAGCGATGGTGTCCGCGTGAAGAATACCGAGCAGCTTTATCAACGGATTGCGCCGGATGTGAAGCTTGGCGAACGCGTCAAGATCTTCGCGTTTACGAATCTTTACGGGTGCGAAATCGGCGATGACGTGAAGATCGGCACGTTTGTGGAAATTCAAAAGGGAGCACGCGTGGGAAACCGCTGCAAGATCTCGAGCCACAGTTTTATTTGCGAAGGCGTCACACTGGAAGATGAAGTATTTATCGGTCATGGTGTGATGTTTATTAACGACCGTTTTCCGAGAGCGACAACAGCGGGCGGCCAGCTTCAAACGGAGGCGGATTGGAGTTGCGTGCCGACGGTCGTAAAGCGCGGGGCGTCGATTGGATCGAACGCAACGATATTGTGCGGTGTAGAAATTGGCGAAGGAGCGACGGTGGGAGCTGGCAGCGTGGTGACGAAAGATGTTCCCGCAGGCGCAGTCGTTGCGGGAAACCCGGCGCGAGTGCTGCGGGGTGCTACCCGCACAGGGCAGGACGCTCGCTCAACTGGCCAGGCGGCGGCCGCCTGACGGAGGATTAACATGCAAGTGCCCTTTCTCGACCTGCGGGTTCATCATGAGCCATTGATGGAGGAATTTGTCGATGCCTTTCGGCAGGTGACGGAGGCAAGCGCGTTTGCGGGTGGGCCGTTTGTGGCGCGGTTCGAGGCGGAGTTTGCAGGATTTTGCGCGAGCCGGCACGCCCTTGGAGTTGGAAGCGGCACGGATGCTTTGTGGTTAAGTCTGTTGGCCCTGGGAGTCGGACCGGGGGATGAAGTCATTACGGTGCCGAACAGTTTCATGGCGACCGCTGAAGCAATCAGTTTATGCGGCGCTCGGCCGGTCTTTGTGGATGTTGATGAGCAAACATACACGATGGACCCGGAACAGCTCGAGGCAGCGATCACGTTGCGAACCCAGGCGATTATTCCTGTTCACCTCTTCGGCCAAACGGCAGCGATGGATGAAATTATGGCAATCGCGCGAGGTCATGGCACTCCGGTGGTGGAAGACGCGTGCCAGGCACACGGGGCGAGTTACAAAGGAAAAAAAGCGGGTAGCATGGGAGTGGCCGGCTGTTTCAGCTTTTATCCGGGCAAGAATCTTGGGGCGTTTGGTGAGGCGGGCGCAATCACGACTGATGATCCGGACTTGCGCGCGAAAGTGCAAGTGCTGCGTGATCATGGGCAGGCGGCGAAATATTTGCATTCGACGATTGGTTGGAATGCGCGGATGGACGGGATACAGGCCGCTGTGTTAAGCGTGAAATTGCGGCGGCTGGCGGGAGCGAACGAGGCGCGCCGGGCCCACGCGTGCCTCTATAACGAATTGCTGGCAGACGAGCCACGGGTGATTCGACCTGCGGTTGGAGCCGACAATACGCACGTTTATCATATTTACGCACTGCGGCTTCAGGATCGCGATGGTGTGTTGCAGAGGATGGCCGCGCGGGGAGTGAACTGCGCAATACATTATCCGGTGCCGATTCACTTGCAGAAGGCATATGGATTTCTTGGATTGGAGCCGGGCTCGTTCCCGGTGGCGGAACAGTGCGCGAAAGAGTTTTTGTCGCTGCCAATGTATCCTGAATTGACGGCGGAACAGGTTCGTTTTGTAGTGGATACCTTGAAGGAGAGCTTGCTCGAAGAAGAGGATTCATCTCTAATGGTAGAGCATCAAAAAGCATGAGCTCCGAGCAACCAGTTAACGATTTGAACGGCAATTCGCCCGCTGCAGGGATTAGCGCAGACGATATTTGTTTTACGCTGTTTCGGCATAAGTGGCTGATTCTGGGATTCGTTTGTCTTGGGTTGGTTGCGGCTGCCTTTGTTAGGATTACTCATCCGCCGAAATATGCATCACGTGCCGAGTTGATGGTAAAATTTGTTGTCGATAGGCAGGCAGCGAACCCGATGACCGGGGAGGGGATCAAGGTCTCGACAGAAAACAGTCAAAACATAATGACGACTGAGATCGAGATGCTCAGGAGCCTCGACGTCGCGACCAATGCCGCCGCTCTCATCAGCCCGGAAGTGTTGGTCAGGATGGGGGTGGGGAGCAATCGCATGGCGGCTTCGGGGGTGATCGGCGGCGGAATCGAAGTGGAGAACCCGCGAAGCACTTCAATCCTCGCGGTGATGTATAAGCACCGCGACCAGACTATCGTTCAGCCTGTGCTGGAGGCGATTATCACCGCATACAAACTGAAGCACAATTCAGTTTATGGAATGGATGTGGATTCATTTGCGGTTCAGCAGTTGGAAGCGTCGCGATCTCAACTTGCTGCAACGGAGGAAATGATAAAGCAACTCACGGCCACCAACCATTTGGTTTCGGTCGAAGAGGCCAAACGAACCTTTCAAACGCAAATCGACAAATATCAGGATCAACTGCACGAGCTTCAGGCGGAGTTGGCGCGACGAACTGCGATGCTGGGGCCCGCAGTAGCAGGCACTGAGACCAATGCGGACGCTGCCGTGCCCAGCGACAAGCTCATTGAATATTCGGGGCTCGTTTCTGATTTAGAAAATTTGAAGAGGAACAAAGAGACGTTGCGTCAGCAGTACACGGAAGCGTATCCAGCAGTAATCAATGTGCAGGGCAGAATTGAACGTCTGACGAAAGAAAAATCAGAAATTGAAAAGCAATATCCGACGTTGGCGCGGATCGCATTGATGCCAAACCGAGGGGGCACGAACAGCGCTGAAGCAGACCTCAGCATTTTGCGGGGAGTTAAAGCGGAGGTGGAATGGAGGACCACATTTGTCAGCAATTTACAGTGGCAGGCTCAGAGCGTGATGGAAATGGAGCCAAGACTAAACGAACTGTTCCGCCTGCGAAACCAGCAGGAGACGAACTACAACATCCTGGGCAAAATCATGAATGACAACATGCTTACCCGGGCGCTCGGCCCGGGCAACATGGTGAACATGAGCGTGGTGCAGCATCCAACTCCACCGTGGCGGGACATGAAGAAATTTATGAAATTGGTGCTGGGAGCATTTGCTGGTTGCGCCGCATGCGGGCTCGGACTGGCATTTCTGATGGACTTTGTAATTAACCGCACGATCAACCGGGGAGCAGACGCTGAGCGGCATTTGCAACTGCCGGTATTGTTGAGCATTCCCGATCTTAGTTGGAATCGAAGCGGGGAAGGGCTGACAACGGGAGCCCAGGCCGAAGGACAAGGAAACGGAGGGAATGGGGGTGCGATGACAGTGTGGGACCCGAAGTTGAGCCACATTGAGACGTACGCCGATGGTTTGAGGGAGCGGTTGATGACGTATTTTGAGGCGCGCAATCTGAATTTGAAGAAACCAAAGTTGGTGGGTGTAACAGAATGCGGTGAAGGCGCCGGTGTGACAGTCATCGCGAACAATCTGGCGGCCGCACTTTCGCGGACTTCGGGCAACGTGTTGCTTGTGGATATGAAAGGGGAAACTGGGGCGGCGCGAGCATTTCATCAAGGGCGACCCGGGCGAACTGTTTCGAATTTGCTGGAACCTGAAAGCGTGGGCGGCGAAGGGGCCGAGGTCCATAATTCGGAGCCGGAAAATGGGGAGGATGGTAATAACAAATTGGCGTGCGCGTTGCCGAACAAGTTCAGCCATATCGTGCCGAAACTGCGAGCCAGTGATTACGATTATATCGTTTTTGATATGCCCGCAATATCGCCAATGAGCGTGACGCCGCGGTTCGGTGGATACATGGACATAGTTTTATTGGTGCTTGAATCCGAAAAGACCGGTCAGCAATTAGCAGCGCGCGCGACGGCATTGATGCGCGAATCGCGCGCGAACGTGGCTGCGGTAGTCAACAAATACCGGGCACACGTGCCCGCGCGACTTTCTCAGGAATTGTAAGCGGCACGCCGGGCGCTGTATAACGCCTGCGACTGCTTCAGTGTAGAGGTTGCGTGCCCCGCGGATGCGGGGTCGGGCGGGAATGAAAGGCAACCTGAATGCATGGATATGAAGTGGAAATCGAGAGTCAATCGCTGCCAATGCGAATTGACGGGGACGAAGTCTGCCCGCGCACTCCGAGGCCTCGAAGGTATTTTAATCAGAAGAAATCGAATTTGCAGTCTATGAAAATCTGGATCGATCTTGATAACACTCCGCACGTGCCGTTTTTCAAACCAATAATTCGGGAATTGGAACGGCGAGGACACACCGTGGTGGTCACGGCTCGAGACGCCTTTCAAGTGTGTGAAATGGCGGAGCGATTGGGCGTGAGTTGCACCAAAGTGGGACGACATTACGGAAAGAACAGATTCTTAAAGATATGGGGATTAGGATTGCGCAGCGCGCAGTTGCTTCCGTTTGTCATGCAGGAAAGGCCGGCGCTGGCGCTGTCGCACGGCTCACGAGCCCAAATATTACTATCCAATTTGCTGCGCATTCCGACGGTCCTGATAATGGATTACGAACATGCGCAAACGCCGCCGCTAGTGCGGCCGCGGTGGGAAATCGTTCCCGACGCATTGTTGCGGGAGAACCTGCACTGCAAGTCAAAGGAACGAATCAGGACTTATTCCGGCATTAAAGAAGATGTCTATGCGACAGAGTTCAAGCCTGACCCGAGCCTGGTTCAGGAATTGCAATTAAACGGAGAGCAAATCATTGCGACGGTGCGTCCGCCGGCAAACGAAGCGCATTATCATAATCCGGAGAGCGATAAACTTTTCGTCGAGTTCATGAACTGGATTTCCGAAACGCCCGGTATCAAGGCGGTGCTATTGCCGCGCAACAAAAGCCAGGAGGCGCAGATGAGAGAAAGTTCGCCGCAATGGTTTAAAGCATCGAAGGTGGTTATCCCGAAGAGGGCTGTGGATGGGTTGAACCTGCTTTGGCATTCCGATTTGGTTGTCAGCGGCGGTGGGACAATGAATCGCGAAGCGGCGGCGCTGGGCATTCCGGTTTACAGCATTTTCCGCGGGAAAACAGGTGCAGTGGATCGGCAGCTCGAAAACGAAGGACGCTTGACGATGATCCACACGGTTGAGGAGGTGAAGAAGAAGATCGCTCTGAAGCACCGGTCCAGGCATTTGACGCCGCAATCGCGTCCTCGAAAAGCGCTGCAGGAAATTATACATCACGTGGAAGAGATTTTGCGAACGGAGTCCCAGCGCCCGATGCGCCTGGCGACCATTCCAAGTCCAACGAACGGATAATGAGACCAAAACTTAAACTGCTGATTATCGCGGGAGCGCGCCCGAATTTCATGAAGGTTGCGCCGTTGATCAGGCGCATTCGCGCTGGTGATTTCGAGGGCGCAGGGAGTGGGCTTGAATATCGCCTTGTGCACACTGGCCAGCATTATGGCGAGAAGATGTCGGGTGTTTTCTTCCAGGAATTGGGAATTCCGATGCCGGACATAAACCTGGAAGTCGGTTCTGGCTCGCACGCAGTGCAGACGGCGAACATCATGACGAAATTCGAGCCGGTGTGCCTCGAAGAAAAACCGGACTGGGTGGTGGTGGTTGGAGACGTGAATTCGAGTGTTGCTTGCGCATTGGTTGCGGCAAAGCTCGGAATCAAGGTCGCTCACGTTGAAGCGGGATTGCGCAGCTTCGATCGCGCGATGCCGGAAGAAATTAACCGGCTCGTGACGGATGCGCTGGCGGATTTGCTGCTGACGCCTTCGGAAGATGCAAATGAAAATCTTCGGCGGGAAGGGGTGCCCGAGGACAAGATAAAGCTGGTTGGGAATATCATGATCGATTCCCTGCTCGAGAATGTCGAAAAAGCCCGCCAGAGCAGCACGTTTGAGAAGCTCGCCCTTGACGGGAAGCCGTTTGTCTATGTAACGCTTCATCGTCCGTCGAACGTGGATCATAAAGAAAATCTCGACACAATCATCGCAGAATTGACGCGGCTCTCTCACGAAATGCCCGTCGTATTTCCGATGCACCCGCGGACGCGCAAAATGCTTTCGCAATTTGAAATTCGGGTCGAGCAGTTCAACGGATTGAAGATTCTGGATCCAATTGGGTACCATGATTCGCTTTACCTGACCGAACACGCGCGCTTTGTTTTGACGGATTCGGGCGGGTTGCAGGAAGAATCGACGTTTTTCCGTACGCCGTGCCTGACTTTGCGGCCGAACACAGAAAGGCCGGTCACAGTCAGCGTGGGCAGCAATCGGCTTACCTCGCCAGCGGTGCTCCGTTCGGACATTGAGCACATTCTAAAAAATGGGGCGCGGACCGGCAGCATCCCTCCATTGTGGGACGGCCAGACGGCCGTCCGCACTCTCCAGGCGATAGTTTCGGCTTCCAGCTAATGGTTCCGTCCAATAAAGATTTCATCGAGGCCAAAGAGGTCACGTTGAAGTTGTTGTCTTATTGCCAGTCACGCAATTGGGCTGGCTACGATCCGTACGATGCGCTCAACAGCAAGATTTTCAAGGCTTTGCCTTTTCTAAACAGCCGGTTGCCTCGGCTCGCATTAACTCAGGCTCTTAAGCGCAGCCCGATTAATTTGCGGCCTGTTTTCCTCATCTCCGGAACGCAGAATCCCAAGGGACTTGCGTTGTTTCTCCAGGCGGTGATGAAACTTTCGAAGTTGGGAATGATTGAAGATGGAGGCGAAGTTGTCGAAGCTCTCGCCCGGGGAATTGAGCGGCTTCGCTCGCCGAACACTTCGTTTTGGTCTTGGGGATACAGTTTTCCGTGGCAGACCAGAACGCAGCTTGTTCCCGCCGGAACACCGAATTTGGTTTGCACGCTTTTTGTCGCCGAAGCGCTGCTGGATCTATTTGAATCGAATGGTGACGAACGGTATTTGAACATGGCCATCAGCGCCGCCGATTATTTCGTCGATGAACTGTATTGGACTGATGGGGATTCAATCTGCAGCTTTAGCTATCCGTTTCCGTCTTCAAGAACACCAGTACACAATGCGAATCTGCTGGCAGCAGCTTTTCTCATTCGCGTCTCTCAAAAAACGGGGAAGGAAAAGTACCGGACGCCTGCGCTCAATGCGGCGCGATACTCGGTAAGGCGGCAACGGGCCGATGGCTCGTGGGTGTATGGCGAGTCGGATAAATATGGCTGGGTTGATAATTTTCATACGGGTTTCAACCTTTGCGCGTTGAGGAGCATCGGTGAGAACGGCGGAGGCGAGGACTTTGAACGAAGTCTTGCCCGAGGATTCGGATTTTATCGCGAGCATTTTTTTCGTGAAGACGGCGCGCCGAAATATTTCCACGATCGAACATACCCGCTTGACGTGCATAGCGCGGCGCAGAGCCTCATTACCTTGGTCCAATTAAGAGACCTGGATGAAACCAACGAAGCCATGGTGTGGAAGATTTGTCGATGGACAATCGCAAATCTGTGGCAGCGGGCGGGATACTTTTGCTATCAGAAGCGTTCCTGGGGCACGATCGGGATACCTTACATGCGATGGGGCCAGGCGTGGATGCTGCTGGCTTTAGCGACGCTGCTGGAAAATGTCAGCGGGCAGAAGCAAGTGGGAAATGAATTACGCCTGTGTGAGGCATGAGCAACGAGATGGACTCGGAAAAACAAGAATTGCTGATTGATGCGAACGACCCTGTGCTGGTGACCGGCGCAGCGGGATTCATTGGCGCCAGGGTGGTCGCCAACCTCGTCGAGAAGGGCTATCGAAATGTGCGCTGCCTTGTGCGGCATTCCACTGATCTTTCGAGATTGCGCGCGATTCAAGAAAAGCTTTCTGACCCGACGCGACTTCAGATTATTACGGGAAACCTGCTCTCGCTCGACGAGTGCGTTTTGGCGGTGAAGGACGTGACCGTAATTTTTCATTTGGCCGCGGGAACGGGAATAAAATCCTTTTCCGAGGCGTTTTTGAATTCAGTCGTGACGACGCGAAATCTGTTGGAAGCGGTTCTGAAGCATTCCAAATTGCGACGCTTTGTCAATTTGAGTTCTTTTGCGGTGTATTCGAGTAGAAAGCAGCGTGGCGATGTATTGGACGAGCAGTGGCCGATGGAGGAAAATCCGGAGTCGCGCTTCGAGGCGTATTGCTACGCGAAGGTGAAGCAAGACGAGTTAGTGATGGAATATGGCAAGAACCGCGGGTTGCCGTATGTGTTGCTTCGTCCGGGAACCGTATATGGGCCGGGCAAACGCGCAATTCCGGGCCGGGTAGGGATCGATTCTTTTGGTGTGTTTCTTCACTTGGGTGGAGACAACAAGATTCCATTCACGTATGTAGATAATTGCGCAGAAGCGATTGTGCTGGCAGGATTGAAAAAGGGAATCGATGGCGAAGTCTTTAACATTCTCGACGACGATTTGCCTTCGAGCAGACAGTTTCTAAGAGATTACAAAAGGGAAGTGAGAAAATTCCGGTCAATTTATCTTCCGCACACTTTAAGTTACTTTTTTTGTTTCCTGTGGGAAAAGTATTCGCGATGGTCGGAGGGACAGCTTCCGCCGATGCTGACGCGCGCCGAATGGGCGGCGTTCTGGAAACCGACACGGTTCAGCAATGAGAAATTGAAGAATCGCCTGGGATGGGCTCCAGGAATCTCCACAGAGAAGGGCATGCAGGTTTTCTTCGAGGGTTGCCGGCAAAAACCGACCCATGCTTAAAGTCGCTATAGTAGGCTGCGGAAAGATCGCCGATTCGCATCTGGAGCAACTCGCGCGGATTCCAGGTTGCCGCGTGGTAGCTGCTTGTGATCGCGAGCCGCTGATGGCCCGGCAATTGGCTGAGCGTTTCAAGATTCCCCAGCATTTCAGCGACGTTAAGGAGATGCTAAAGGTGGCAGCGCCAGTTGTGGTGCATGTCACGACGCCGCCTGAAAGTCATTTCCCGATCGCGAAGATTTGTTTGGAAGCGGGCAGTCACGTGTATGTTGAGAAGCCTTTTACATTGGACACAGTAGAGGCCGAGGCACTGATTGACCTGGCGGAGAAAAAAGCTCGCGAAATTACTGTTGGGCATGACCTTCAATTCAGTCACGCGGCCCGGCGAATGCGTAAACTGGTGGACGAAGGGTTTCTCGGGGGCAAGCCAGTGCATATGGAAAGTTATTATTGCTACGATCTTAGCGATGCTAAATATGCGCGGGCACTATTGGCAAACAAGCAGCACTGGGTGCGCAAACTTCCGGGACAATTGCTGCATAACGTCATCAGCCATGGTATTGCCCGCATGGCGGAATTTCTCACGACCGATCACCCTCAAGTTCTGGTCTGCGGTTACAGCAGTCCTTTGCTCGCGAGCATGGGTGAAAACGAGCTAACGGACGAGTTGCGAGTCATTATCAATGACCAGAATCGCACGACGGCGTATTTTACGTTTTCGTCTCAAATGCGGCCTTCATTGAATGCGTTTCGTTTATATGGGCCCCGCAACGGTTTGGTTCTCGACGAGGATCAGCAAAGCGTCATTCCGATAAGGGGCAGCCGGTATAAGAGCTACGCGGAGAAATTCATACCGCCCCTGTATTTTGCCCGCCAGCATTTGGTTAACCTGGCCGCGAATGTGCGCCTGTTTATGCGAAATGATTTTCACATGAAGGCAGGGATGAAATGCCTCATAGAATCCTTCTATCGTTCGATTAGCGAGGGAGCGCCAGCCCCGATCCCTTACCGTCAGATACTGCTTACTTCGCGGATCATGGATGAGATTTTCAAGCAATTGAACTCGAGGAATTCCGGTAGTAGCGTAACGGCCGTTACGGCGCCGGGAAGTTTGAAGGCATCAGACGCCGACTGTCCATCAGCCAGCGCGTTGAATGGCCATACAAACGTGAAACTGGATTTGGAAGCGCAGGCTGGGCGCATTTCGTAGATTCTTGAACGGAGGATGTTTGTCCGAAGCTGAGGGTGTGAGACAAGATTCTTCTGAAGACAGCGAAGAATTCCGTCTCACGTACCGAAGCTGAAGCGAAGAAATGATCGAGTGCATTTTCACAATTGACTACGAGATTTACGGGAATGGGCAAGGCTCGTTGAGGGAATTGGTTTATGAACCTACTGAACGGTTAATGTCCATTTTCATGAAGAACAAAGCGAACTTCGTCGTGTTTGCAGAAGCGCTTGAGTTCATGAAAATCGAGGAGCATCGGTCGGACGAGGGAATTGGCAGAGTTCGGCAGCAGTTGCGCGAACTGCTCGAGAAAGGGTTTGAAATCGGGTTGCACTTGCATCCCTGGTGGTGGAGCGCGAAACGCGCGAATGGTGACTGGCAGTTGGCGTGGAATGAACGCAATCTTTGCGAGATGCCTGAGCAGCGAATTGATGACGTCGTGCGCAGTTCCGTTGAATATCTGCAGGCGGCGACAGGCCAGCCAGGATTTGTCCCGCTGTCATTTCGAGGGGGACTTTGGCTCATTCAGCCGACTGCGACGATGGCGAAGGTCCTCGCGAAATACGGTTTGCAGGTGGACTCGTCGGTTTTCAAAGGAGGACGAATACAGGATGTGGGAGTGGATTATCGCCCTTCAATGCGGAACGGCTATTACTGGCGTTTTGGAGAGGATGTCAATGCAATCGATCCAAAAGGCGAGCTTTTGGAAGTGCCGATTCACACTGAGATGGTTCCGTTTTGGAAGATGATCAGTGGGAAGCGGCTGAATCTGCACCGGAAAGTACCAGCCACTGGAAATGGGACTCCGTTGGGCAACCGGTGGGCGGACTTCGCGCGATTTCGCTATCCGCGAAAACTGGATTTTTGCCGAATGAGCCTGGACGAAATGCGTTCGGCGATGAACGCGCTCCTGAAGCGAGACCGAGAGACCCCAGATGTTTATAAACCCGTGGTCGCGATCGGGCACTCGAAGGATCTTGTCGACTTCGATGCTATCGGAGAATTCCTCAGGTACCTGGCGCAGAATGGGATTCGGGTCGGGGATTTCAGACAGGTTTTGAAACGCCTCCAACACCAACATGCTTAGCCGTCCCGGACAGGATAACGCGGTGGAATCGTGCGATGTCCCGCCAAAGAATCCGCTCGCCCCATCCGATGGGGAGAGGGCCAAGGGTGAGGGGTTTCGTTCCCTGGCGGAGGCCGCAGGGATAGTGCCGCACATCTCGGTGTGCGTATGCACATTCAAACGCCCGGCGCTGCTGGCGAAATTGCTTAAAGGACTCTTTGACCAACGAACGGATGGCAAGTTCACGTTCTCAATCGTGATTGTCGACAACGACCGGCTTGGATCGGCACGCAAGACTGTCGAAGGTTTTCAAGCGAGTCACGAGCTGGCCATCGACTACTTCATCGAACCTGAGCAAAGCATCGCGTTGGCTCGAAATCGCGCGGTATCCAATGCCAAAGGAAATTTCGTGGCCTTTATTGACGACGACGAATATCCGATCGTCGATTGGTTGCTTCAACTTTACAACACGCTGATCGACCGGAAGGCGGACGGCGTGCTGGGGCCGGTGGACTCACAGTTCACAGAAGCACCGCCAGCATGGATACTGAAAACGGGTGTTTTCGATCGGCCGAATGGTCCTGGATACGTAACGGGAGCGGTCCTGGATTGGAGACGCACGGGGACCGGAAACGTGTTGATTCGGCGGAATGTGTTTGAAGCAGTGGAAGGACCGTTCCTGCCGCAGTTCGGCAGCGGAGGCGAAGACCTTGACTTCTTCCGCAGGGCTTCATCAAAAGACAAGGTATTTGTATGGTGTAATGAAGCGCTCGCCCACGAAACGGTTCCGCTGGAAAGAACGCGTGTTTGGTTTCAACTCAGACGGGCATTGCTTCGCGGGAAGGTTTCACTGCAGCAACCCTCCGGACGGGGACTGGGATTGCTGAAGTCTGCCGTTGCGTTCTGCATTTATACTTTGTTGTTGCCGGTATTTTTGCTGATGGGACGGTCGATGTTCGTGAAGTATTTGATCAAAGATTTTGATCATTTTGGTAAACTGTTGGCCGTTTGCCGCATCAATGTTGTGAGGCAAAAATACGTCGTTAAATGATCAAATTGCCCGGCACAGCTCGGTTTTTTGAATAGCTCGGAGGCAGAATTCCATATGTGCGGAATCGCAGGTATTTTACATGCTGACGCGGAGAGGACCGCTGATCGGTCGCTTCTGCGCAGAATGACGGACGCGATTGCCCATCGTGGGCCGGATGGCGAAGGCTTTTATGTTTACCGGAACCTGGGACTGGGGCACCGGCGGCTGGCAATCATCGATTTATCCACGGGCGACCAGCCGATGATTAGCGATGATAAGAATCTGGTTTTGGTCTTCAATGGCGAGATCTATAATTACATCGAATTGAAAGAGGAGTTAAAGTCTCTCGGTCACAAATTTAGAACCACTTCCGATACAGAAGTCATTCTGAAGGCGTATGAGCAGTGGGGATTCGATTGCCAAAATAAGTTCAATGGGATGTGGGCGTTCGCGCTTTGGGATGCGCGGCAGAAGCACTTGTTTATTTCACGCGATCGACTTGGCGAGAAGCCGTTATATTACTCAAACCGCGAAAATACATTCTACTTCGGTTCTGAAATCAAAAGCATCATTGCCACGGGCATTGCCTATCAGCCGGCAATGCATTTGCTGCACATATACTTGTCGTTCGGCTGGGTTCCGGCCCCGCATACGTTTTTCAACGGGATTTCAAAGCTCAGAGCCGGCCATTACCTAATCGTAAAGAATGGGCAGGTGAGCGACCACACTTATTGGGATTTGCCGTTCATCCCGGAAGGGGAGATGCGAAAAGATGCATTTAAAATCTACGAGGAGTTTGAAAGCCATTTTGGCGATTCAGTAAAGATCAGAATGCGGAGTGACGTCCCATTCGGCGCTTTTCTAAGCGGTGGACTGGATTCATCCAGCGTCGTTGCCGCGATGTCGGAGCACAGTCGCACACCGGTCGAAACCTTTACTATCGGATTCGCGGAGAGGGCTTTTGACGAACGACAACTAGCCAAAGAAGTGGCCGATGCGTTTCACACGCGTCATCGAGAGCAAATCGCGCAACCCGAGAATTTCGATGAAGCATTAGCGCGAATCGTCCGGCATTTTGATGAACCGTTCGGCGATGCTTCGGCGATGCCAGTAGGACAGGTTTCGCGCCTCGCCAGGCAGAGTGTGACGATGGTGCTGACGGGGGACGGCGGCGACGAGGTATTGTCCGGATACACGAGCTATTTGGCTGAGAAATTCTCCGAGCGTTATCAGAAGGTGCCTGCGGCGTTGCGAAAAGGTTTGTGTTATTCCGCGAACCTGTTGTCTCAAATAACGCGAGCGGATCTGCGCTATCGCGCGAATCGATTGAAGCGAACGTTGGATCTCTGCGGAGGCTCCTTTGAGGAAAGATTTATCAGCAAACTCTCACTGCTTTCCCGCGATTGCATCCGCAGGCTGATTCCATCGGACGTGCCGCAGCTCACGCTTGAGGATTTTCTCGGGGATTTTTTTGCAAAGTGCACGTTTAAAGATCCGTTTTACCGCCTGATGTATTTTCATGTGAAGGTCTCGCTGCCGGACGATATGTTGGCGAAAGTGGACCGCATGAGCATGGCCCATTCGCTGGAAACCCGAGTGCCATTTCTCGATCATCGACTGGTTGAGTTGGGTTGGAATGTGCACAAGGATGTGAAGTTGCCGCGTTATCAGTCGTCAAAAAATGTGCTCAAGCAAACTTACGGAAAGCGCTTGCCCCCGGCCTTGCTCAAGGCGCCAAAGAAGCCATTCAGCGTTCCGCTTCGTGAATGGTTCAAAACGAAGGACTTCGAATCCCGATTGGATGAGCTGAAGACAAAGGAGTTCGGCTTGAATCGAGCCGTCATATCCGAAATCGTGAGCGCAAACAACGACAGCAAACAAGATTATGGGAATTTCATCTGGCGAATGTTTGTTTTGAAAAGTTGCCTTCTCCGATAGATATAACTTTCGTATGACGCGCGTGCTTCTACTTCACGGTGGCAACATCCCGCACTATCGAGTGCCGATTTACAGCTATCTAAGCGGTTATCTAAAGTCATATGGCCTGGAGTTGCTGGTAACCTCTTCGGCGATTCAAAAGGACAACCCGCATCCGGTCGATTTCGAGTATGCCGAAATGCCGCTATCAGCGCTGAATATTGGCCGGCTCATTTATCGCAAACATATCGATGTCGTAATCATGTTCGTGGATATGAGACATCCCTATCTCTTTCCAACCTACTTGGTCACCAAGGGACTGCTCGGCCGCAAAATGGTCTGGTGGGGACAGGGCAAAGATCTCGCCGCGCCCAATGCGAGGCTCAAGAATTTAGCCTATGCGACCGAGCAGACCCTTTGTGACGCAATCATTCTTTATGCCGAGCATTTGAAGAAATATCTGCCGAAACGCTTTCACCACAAAGCATTCGTTGCGAACAATACCCTGTCGATCTCCTACGATGGACTTCCCGCGGACCGCAGACAGGGAGTCCTGGATGAATATGGCATTCACACGAGGAAGAACATCATCTGCCTGGGAAGGCTGCAAAAAAGAAAACGAATCGACAGTCTCGTAGCCGCCCACGCCAGTATGAATCGCCCGGACATTGGCTTGATCCTGGCCGGCCCTGATACTGAAGGGGTGCTCAAGGAAGTGAGTGGCAGGAATGTGTTTAAAGTCGGACCTATCTATGGCTCGAAGAAGTTTGATTTGCTTTCGGCGTCGGATGTCTATTGCCTGCCGGGAGCTGTCGGATTGAGCATAGTGGACGCATTTCACTGCGGCCTTCCACTGATAACCGAAGGCACGTATGAATCGGCGGAGATGATGTATCTAAAGGATGGGGAGAATGGGTTCCTCGTGGAACCAGGAAATTTGCAGGTGCTGGCAAGCAAGCTGTTGCTCTTGCTCGACAACGACAAGCTTCGAAAAAGGTTTTCCGAAGCGGCGAAACGCGAGATTTCGACCAATGGTCATATCGACAAACTCTGCGCCGGGTTCAGGGATGCTCTGCTTTATGCAGTCGGACCAAAGAAGGCGAAACCCGCGGCTCATTCTGGAGCGCAAAATGGCGGCGCCGAGCGTGTAACAGCGTCGGAGGTGCGTTAGTGATTTCAAACGTGACGAGGCTTATTCCAAATCCGCGGCTGCTGCCTAGAGACAGGTGGGAGTACAGCCTCGCCGACGCCTTTCGTGGGCTGGCTGCTGTCATAAAAGGCGCTCCGAAGGATTCGGTGATAAACTTGCCGCAGCTTTCGAACTGCATCCCGATGCGTTCGGGCCGAGCGGGAATTCTGGCGGCGTTGAGCAGTCTCCAGTTGGCTCCGGGCGCCCGCATCGGGGTGCCGCTCTTTTGCTGTCCGATTGTCTTCAAGGCGATTGTTTCAGCAGGCTGCAAGGTGCGGTTCCTGGATGTGGATCCGGCGACGTTTTGTTTGTCCGCAGAAGATTTGACTGCAAAGAAGGACCAGCTTGATGCCGTCGTCGCGGTCCACATGTTCGGTAATATGTGCGATATGGCGCTACTGCAAAAGGCAGCGCCGGGTATTCCGATCATCGAGGATTGTGCCCAGGCTCTCGGGAGCAAGCTGAACGGTCGAGCAGCCGGTTCATTTGGCGACGTCTCAATTTTCAGTTTCCGCTCTGGAAAATATCTTTCAGTTGGCGAAGGCGCGGCATTGCACTCGGGCTCTGGGCAGATTCGGTCGAGGCTGGCACAATTTGTCGAACAAACATCTCGACCGGGCAAACGAGCTGAATTCCAACATGTCGCGACCACCTGGCTTAAATCCTTGCTGCGTCGCAAACCCCTTTACGGACTGGTCGGCTTCTTTCTGTGGACGCGAGTCAACAAAGAGAAACGGATGTCGATCACGCCCCCGGTTCACCCAGGCGCAATTCACGCAACTGATTTAGCGCTCACAAAACATCGTCTCGCGAAGATTGATGTGCTCGTTTCGAGACAGAGGGCGATTGCCGAGCAATTTTCGTCGGGCCTGAACTTGGAACAATCGATGGTTTGTTCTGAGAGGGCGGGAGCCTTTTACAATCGGCTGCAGTACCCGATTACGTTTCAATCGCAAAAGCAGCGTGATTTCATGGCGGATTTTTTGCTTCAACAGGACGTCGACTCGGTCAAATATCTCGACGAGGTAGTAACCACTGCCGCTGAGGTGTTTCAATATGGCGGTGATTGCCCTCGCTCCGAGCAACTGAGCAAACAGGTGCTCATCATTCCGAACCACTACGCCTTGCGCGAAAAGGATGTCAAACACATCATTAACGCCGTAAATGCTGGATGGGCCGAACTGGCAGGCGCTGATTTTTCGGCAAGGGCTGCCGCCAGCAGCAAGCCGCGGCCAAGTCTTATCGCAATTCCAAAATGACAATAGACGTGACAGAACCTCGTTCGTGTACGCTGAAAGCAGTTCCGGTAAAGATCGAGTGGCATCGGGGATTCTCAATCTATGCGTCCGAGGCATTCCTGAAATCAACTGGCGACGAATACGGATGGCTTGCAGGAGTGGACGAGGCAGGAATAAAACGATGCATTCTCCCTTACACGATTGTGCGGAAGACGACGGTTCGCATGGTTCGATTTCGAGTGGAAACCATCCCGCTGGCGGACGATCTGGGGGTTGAAGAAGAAAAGACGTTTTTGAACAGCACGGTCGAATATTTTCGCTCAATTGGAGCGCATCTGATCATTCCAGGAACAACCAACGCCATCTTTCGCACTTATCCGGATGGCGCGACGGCCGCTCCATATGGAACTTTTCTCATCGATTTGACGCAGCCAGAGGAGACGCTATGGAACAACGTCCATTCGAAGCATCGCAATGTCATCAGGAACGCGGTCAAGAAAGGGGTGCGCGTCGTTAGTGGCCTGGAGCACCTCGATACAGCCTACAACATGGTAGAAGAGACGTTCAAAAGGTCTTCGATGCCGTTCATGTCACGCGTTGCGTTCACTCGGATGGTCAAAGCCCTTGGTGAACAGGTCCGAGTTTTTGTTGCCGACCATCAGGGAACCATCCAGGGCGCCGCAGTGATTCCATTCAGCGACTTCAGAGCGTATTACGTTTATGGCGGAACCAACGCAGAACCGTTGACCGGCGCCTCGAATATGCTCCAATGGGAGGCGATTAAGTTTTTCCGTGGGTTGGGTGTGAAAAGCTACGACTTTTGCGGCGTTCGCATTAATCCTGAAAAGGGCTCAAAACAAGCCGGCCTGATGATGTTCAAGGAACGGTTCGGTCCCAGGCTCGTCCCGGGATATATGTGGAAGGAGTCGCTCGCGCCCCTCAAATCGGCCATTTATTCCCTGGGCGTCCGCCTCCTCCGGGGTGGCGACATTGTTGATCGGGAACATCATAAGCTTAATGCTGCACCGGCCCCAGTAAGTGCGGGGTCGGACGAAGCGGAATAAGTCGAAGCGAAGTATCGGATGAAACAAGTCATTCAAGATTTCAAGAGTGGTGAACTTTCAGTGCAGGAGGTTCCGCCGCCATCGCTTTCATCGGGCTTTGTGCTGGTGCGCAATCATTTCTCACTGATCAGCGCGGGGACCGAGCGGTCGAGTGTTTCGACGGGGAAAGCATCATTGCTGGGGAAAGCGCGGCAGCGACCGGACCTGGTAAAACAGGTGCTCGAAACATTCAAGCGGGAGGGTTTTGCTGAAACATTGAAGAGGGTCCGCACCAAACTCGAGACGCTGAAGGAATTGGGATACAGTTCGGCAGGGACGGTGCTGGCCTCGATGGATACCAATGGGCTGTTCAAGCCCGGTGATCGGGTTGCGTGCGGTGGAGGCGGTTACGCTTCACATGCGGGAGTTGTCGCGGTGCCGCAGAATTTAGTCGCAAAAGTGCCGGCGTCGGTTTCACTGGATCACGCGGCGTTCACGACGCTAGGATCGATTGCTTTGCAAGGAGTGCGCCAAGCGAACCCCAGGCTGGGAGAGTTTGTATGTGTGATTGGACTGGGGTTACTCGGCCAATTGACGGCTCAAATCCTTCGGGCCAACGGCTGCCAGGTATTTGGAATTGATACCTCCGCGGTGATGGTGAAATTGGGCGAGCAGACGAGTTGCCATCGCGCTTTCCTTCGGAATGATGCCAATTTGGATTCCGAACTGGATTTCTTTACTGACGGTCGCGGGTTTGATTCGGTTGTGATCACGGCGGCGGCGCAGTCGAGCGATCCCGTTGAGTTGGCGACAGCAATCCTGAGGCAAAAGGGAGCAATTATCATTGTCGGTTCGGTGCCGATGAACGTCCCCCGCGAACCGCATTTCTATAAGAAGGAACTCGAACTTAGAATTTCATGCTCTTATGGTCCCGGGCGTTACGACACCGGTTATGAAGAGGAGGGGAATGATTATCCTTATGGTTACGTGCGATGGACGGAAAATCGGAACATGGGGGCCTTTGTCAGATTGCTTGAGAATAAACAGTTAGATGTTAAGTCGCTGATCACCCATGTGATCGACATTGAGGAAGCGGAGAAGGCCTACGACATCGTCACTGGCGCGGTAAAAGAGCGTTCGATTGCCATTCTTCTGAAGTATCCTGAAGCTGAGGAAAAAGAGCGCGCAAAACTAGCTGTCGTTACTGCGAAATCGGAGGCGAAAATTCAGATTGGCTTTATTGGCGCGGGGAGCTTTGCGCAGAAATATCTGATCCCACGCGCCGGACTTGCGGGTGCGTTACACACAGTGGTGACTTCGCGGGGAGTCACAGCGAAGAACGCGGGGGAGAAATTTCACTTCGGGGCTTTTTCGACTGATACGAAGGATGTACTGCTCAACAAGGACATCAATGCCGTGTTTATCGCGACGCGCCATGACACTCATGCGGAGTTAGTGATTTCGTCACTCGAAGCAGGGAAACATGTATTTGTCGAAAAGCCGCTTGCGATACGAGAGAATGATCTGAAGCGCGTAGCGGAAGTTGTGGGTCGGGTAAAGGAGTGCAAGCTCATGGTCGGATTTAACCGAAGATTTGCGCCATTGGCGCTTGAAGCAAGGCAGGTATTTCAGAATCTTTCAGAACCACTGGTGGTGAACTATCGGGTCAACGCCGGGTTCATTCCCAAAGACCACTGGATTCAAAAAGAGCAGGGGGGTGGGAGGATTTTAGGCGAAGTCTGCCACTTCATTGATTTCATCCAGTTTGTTACACAAGCTAATCCAACGAAAGTAAGTGCGGAGTCGATCGGGGGCGCCAATACGAAAATGGATCCAAGGGACAATATAGCGATCACCATTGGATTCGATAATGGCTCGGTCGGAGTGATTACTTATATCGCGAATGGTGACAAGCTTCTCGGCAAAGAGCGGGTGGAAATATTCGGGGCGGGGAAAACGGTCGTGATTGACGACTTCAAGTTTGCAGAAATTTACAGCGGTGGACGAAGCCGAAAGCTCAAGCTGCTAGGCAAGGGGCACTGTGAAGAAGTGGATTTGTTTATCCGAGCGATTCGAGAGGGTTTGCCATCACCAATTCCGTTCGGGTCGCTATACTACACGAGCCTGGCGACCTTTCGCATTTTGGATGCTTTGCACACCGGGCTCCCTCAGACTGTTAGCGCCTGATGGCTGCTTCCAAGCGAATGGCTTACATACGCCAAGGAATGTCCTAGTAGTAAACGCGATCCGTGGACCCTAGGATGAGATGATGAGCGTTCAATCAACGATGTACAGTATTAGGGCAATTCTGTACGTCTATATTTGCAAGTTTTTGAATAAAGTTCGGTGGGCGAATCGAAATGTTGGCCTTGGCACAACTAATGCCCGTCAGCCTGTAATGAACGAACCTTTTTGGCGAAAGGGTCTTCCTCTTGTGGCCGTAATTTTCGCTCTCGCAATGAATGCAGGGGCGGCGACGTATTACGTGGACGGGGGGAACGCCAGCGCCAACGACAGCAACGCGGGAACAGCGACCGCTCCCTGGAAGACGATTACGAAAGCGAATCAGACACTGGCTGCTGGGGATACCGTTTTGATCAAACAGGGAGTTTATACGAGTTATATCTCGCCGGCGATTTCAGGTGCGTCCGGCAGACCGATCACCTATCAAAATTATTCGAACAATGCAGTGAGCATCCAGAACACGACCTATGGTGTCTGGTTGTCCGGGAAATCCTGGATCGTGGTTCAAGGGTTATCGTTCACCAATCTCGATCACATGATGATCCTGGAGAACAGTGCCAACAACAATGTCATCGCCAACTGTAATTTTGTGAAGACTCGCAATTTGACCACTTACTCCGGGTCAAGAATCTGGTTGTTATCTTCCTACAACTGGATTCACAATTGCGTGTTTGGCGAATGGGGTTATTGTTCCGGCGGTGTTGCGACAGGGGGCGTTCTGGAAATCGGTTTTGATGACGGGGACTCAACTTATCCGGGGAATTACAATTTGATCGAGAATTGCACGATATATAGCGGAGGGCATCACACGCTGGGAGTTCACGGGAACCATAATGTCGTTCGCAGCAATTATACTTACAACGCCGCCTGGACAGCTGGAAAAGGCGAACGGACGCTGTATATGAACGGCTATTCAGCCTATTGCCAGAGGAATCTCATCGATGGTAACAGAATCGGATATTCGTACGTTCCTTGCGACACATGGGGAGCGCCAGGAACACAAATCTCCAGCGAGTATAACATCTTCCGCAAAAATTACTTTTTCTATAACAACCTATCGGCCATCCAGTTCTCCACGACGGACAATTATCATCCCAATGGGCCGAATCATAATTACGTTTACAACAACACCTTCTTGCATAACGGGTGGCAAACAGATAGTGGCCAGGATGACCAGCAGCGGTCACAAATTGGATTCCAGAACTGGAGCAGCTCATTCACCGTCAAATACAATGTTATCAAAAACAATTTGTTTTATGATGCGCCGAGACTCTTCGGGTACAACGGCGCGTTGGCAAGCGATCAAACGTTTGCGAATAATTATAACGGAGATGCCTCAGGGAGTCCGCTTTTTGTAAACGCGACTTCTACGGGAGGCAATCCAACAGACACGTCCTATCCGAATCTCTCGGTCAGCTCGAATAGCCCGGTCATCAATGCGGGTGGGGCGCTGACCACGATCACGTCGCCAAATGGCTCGGGCACCTCCTTTGTGGTAGCAGATGCTGCGTACTTCATGGATGGGTGGGGAATTGTTCAAGGCGATACGATTCAGTTGATGGGGTCGACTCAAAGGCCGCGAATTACCAGTGTGAACTACGCGACCCAGTCGATTACTGTGGACTCGGCGGTAACCTGGACGCAGAACCAGGGCATTTGTCTGCCATACGAAGGGACTGGTCCGGATATCGGGGCGTTCGAATATGGTTCAGGGGGAATTACGAAGCCATTTCCGCCAGCAAACTTGCGCGTCGTAGGCTCTCTTCCTTAATCCGCATTTTGCGTCTTCCGGGCCAATAGAATAGTCCTTCCTGCCGCTGCACATCGCTAAAGAAAGCTGGTCAAGAAGGTCTCGGAGCAGGCAAGCGCCTCTCTGATTTTATCCGTTTTCAAATCTGCCGTGCCGTCACAACTGGCTCTTTTGCTCTGCGCTGGACTCGTCCTCGCGTTACTCAGAATCGAACGCCAGCAGGCGCCGGAGCAATCCAATGCATTATGGGTGCCGACGATTTGGATGATGAATTGCGCGGCCAAACCGCTGGCCTCATGGTTTTCCCCGGGAGATACAGAAGGTGTGGATGTAGAGGCGGGCAGCCCGATGGACAGGATGTTCCTCATCGTGCTGCTCGTCGCGTCGATCACAATTCTTTCGCGACGCAAACTGAATTGGACGGTCATCAAAGGGAACACTTTTTGGCTGATTGTTCTTTGTGGTTACGCGCTGGTGAGCATTTTGTGGTCAGATTTTGTTTTCGTCTCGATCAAGCGCTACATTCGATTTTGCGGCACTCCCCTGGTGGCAATGATCATCCTCAGCGAGGCGTCTCCAAAAGTCGCGATGGAAAGTGTGCTGAGAAGGACGGCTTTCGTGCTGGTTCCTTTCTCGCTGTTGCTGATCAAATACTTTCCCAATCTCGGAGTCATGTACGGGCGTTGGAGCGGCGAACTGATGTGGGTAGGAGTAACGAGTCAAAAAAATGCGCTGGGGATCCTTTGCTTTGTCTCAGCCTTCTTTCTATTTTGGAGAATGTTGCGAGCGTGGAGCGAACGCAAGCCGGGGGAAAAATGGTCTCGCAAACAAAAGCTGTATGTTGCCGCGGAAGTGGCCGTGCTGGCGATAGCGATCTATCTTTTGAAGGGGCCCGGAAAGGCTTACAGCGCCACTTCATTGGTGGTTTCCTTCGTCGGAGTGAGCGGTCTCCTGGCATTGACGCGAATGCGAAAACGTCAGAAATACTTGCCGCCCGTCGCCCTGTACACGGTTGTCGCGCTTTGTTTCATTTATGGGATGGGCATCCCTTTTGGCGCTGCCAGCGTTTCATCCGGCTTTATGGAGGCGCTCGGGCGTGATGCCACCTTCACCGACCGCGACCAGATCTGGCGCGAACTTGTCCCAATTGCAATGCAGAATTCCATACTCGGCCAGGGTTACGGCGGTTTCTGGGTCCTGCCGATCGAAAGCGGAGTCAACGAGGCCCACAACGGCTATCTGGATTTGATGCTCGAGTTAGGCCTGGTAGGGATCGTGTTATTGTTCGCTTTCGTGATTTCACTGTGCAAAGCCGCGTATCGGGGATTATCGCAAAATTTTTGGTGGTGCAGTCTGACGATCTGTTTGTCCGTCATGACGTTGGTTCACAATTCCACTGAGTCGTCATTCCTGAAGACATCCAATTTTCTTTGGAGCCTGCTGGTCATTCTTTACCTGCTGGTAAATGTGCCGGTGGGATTTTTGTCTGTTGTTAAGCGTGTGCCATCGGAAAGCCTAGGACATTCCTAGTTGTTGGTTGGCAGGATCGAATCCAAAGTTCTAGTTAGTGGATTACGAATCAAGAATAAACGAATGGCGTCGCACAAACGCGGCGTTGCGAAAGGAAGTGTTAAGGACTGTTGCGCGAGGTGTCCAGGTATTTGGCACAAAGATAGCTAGCGGTACTCCAGTGATGACGTGTTTAATGCTTAGGGCTGTCCTTTGCCGGGTCAGTCCCGGTTCATTTTTGAGGCGCGCCTGCCTTTTATTGGCATTCAGTGGAGTCATTTCTGTGCCGGTTCAGGCGATTATATTGAATCCTATTTCAGCGGACTACACGGTAGTTTCGACAGTACTCCTTACCGCAGCGGACGGTGATGTTCTCAACCTGCCGGCGGGAAATGTGACCTGGCCACAACGTCTAACAGTAACCAAAGCGATTTCAATCAGGGGAGCAGGAATTGGACAGACAGTAATCAATGCCGGGTTTAGCGACCCATATGGAGGCGGGATCATAGCTTACGCACCCGGAACGACGGCACAGGCTTCGAAGGTATTCGAAATTTCGGGGATTACATTTGACGGCAAGTACACCGTTGGATGCTTTTCGGCGCGACCGCCCAGTACGTCGACCCCGATAACCGGTCTCAAGATCCATGACAATCGATTCGTCAATGGCTATTCAAGGGCCATCGTTCTCAGCGGCTTGGAATTTGGAGTATTCTATCGAAATCAATTCCAGGACAGTTATATCGCCATCTCAGTTATCAGTTCAGAAATGGCGGGCTGGAATTATCCGGTTGCTCAAGGCGGACCTAATTATCCTTTCTTTGAAGATAACACTTTCGTGCAAACGATTGCGCGTGGCGGATTCATTTGTGAAACCGGGCGCGGTGGTCGAATTGTTTTCCGGCATAATACGATCACAGGCTACGGTGGAGGTGGCGCGGAAGTTTGGGATGCGCACGGAGTAAACGGAGTGTATCCTACCGACACGGGAACTGTTTCGATTGAGTATTATAATAATAACATTCAACTCGCAGCCAGCTCGCGTGTGTTGAACCATCGTGGCGGCATGGGGATTGTTTTCGACAATGTCGTCACCGGATCGGGCGGCTATTTCAGCATGACGGAGTACCAGGGGTGGTCCTATTGCACTTCGGCAGGTTACCCGAAACCGCAGCAGGTCAATAATTCTTACTATTGGAACAATACCAGCGGCGGGAATGCGATGAACCCGTCGCTGACGTGCGCATCAGGAGGATGTTCGACTTGTGGTCAGTATGATTCGATGTATATCCAATTGAATCGCGATTACTGGCTTCCGACAAGCGGGGTGGATTCAGCCAAGCCGAGCAGTTGTACACAGAATGGCTTCTACGGCTCGATTGACACCGGCAAACTGTACCGTTGCAATGCGAATTCATGGGGCCTGCAATACACGCCGTACACTTATCCACATCCGCTTGTGAGCGGGGCGAGTGCCACCAATGCAGTGATTTCAGTGAACCCAGGTAGCCGGGATTACGGTGTCGTAAGCATTGGGGCGCACAGCAACATGACTTTCACCGTCCAGAATATTGGAGGAAGCACTTTAACTGGAAGCGCGTCCGTGGCCGCGCCTTTTGCCATTGTTTCAGGCGGGTCCTACAGCCTTTCAAGCAATCAGAGCCAGGTCGTCACAGTGTCATTTAATCCTGTCCAGGTCGGCGGGGCCAATCAGTTGGTCCAATTTACGGGCGGCGGCAGCGCAACAGCAACAGTCGCTGGCGCGGCCCCACTCGGCCTAAGCTTTCTCTCTACGGTCGGCGCTATCACCGCGCCATTCACGATTACACCTAACAATACCATTTCTCAAACAACCGAGACTATTGATCCGACACAAGGTGGGAGAGCATCTTACTATTTCACGGTCCTCGCACCCGGCCCCTATACTGTATCGGCAAACGTCAATGCGCCAAGCGACAGCGCTAACTCCCTTTTCGTCAATATTGATGCCGAACCAATCAGCCCGGATATGGTCTGGGACATGCCTATTTTTGCGGGCTTGACCAACGAAGTGGTCAGTTGGCGTGGCAGCGGCACTACTCCGATTTCACCGCAAGTCTGGACACTGGGCGCTGGAATACACCAATTGATCATACGTGGACGTGAGGCAGGAGTAGAGGTAGGTCTCATTAGCGTTACCCCGTATAGCGGAGGCTCAGCCAAACCGTCTCCTCCAACAAATCTCCGCACGGTAGCCAGTGGCCCATAGACGGCCCGCATGATTAGGAGAGAGGGTTAGGGCTGTGGGTCCCTACCGCGCCCCACCTTCGCTGCGAATTCAATGAACTTGCTTCCTTGTGTTTCGGGTATTATACGGGTCTGACAATTTGTTCCAGATTCTAATCCGCAAATGGAGCCCCTCGTTTCCATCCTGATACCCGCCTACAATGCGGAGTCCTGGATTCCTGATACCATCGCCTCGGCGATTAATCAAACCTGGAGTCGCAAGGAGATTATCATTGTGGATGATGGGTCCTCCGATCAAACACTGGCGGTTGCGAAGCGATTCGAGTCGTCTGTGATCAAGGTTGTTGGCCAGCCGAATGCTGGCGCCTCTGCGGCCAGAAACAAAGCATTCTCGCTTAGCCAGGGTGATTACGTTCAATGGCTTGATGCAGACGACCTTCTGGATTGCCGGAAGATTGCGAGCCAAGTAGAAGCTGCGAAACGCCACGGAAGTAAACGAACACTCTTTTCCTCGGCCTGGGCACGTTTCATGTATCGTCCGCGGAAGGCGAGGTTTGTCCCAACGGCTCTGTGGTGTGACCTTAGCCCCGTCGAATGGATTTTGCGGCATTTGGAGCAGAGTGTTTTCATTCAACCGGCAGCATGGCTGGTCAGCCGTGAACTCAACGAAGCCGCGGGCGGGTGGGACACACGGCTGTCCAACAACGACGACGGCGAATATGCCTGCCGCACGGTATTAGCGAGCGACGGAGTTAAGTTCATTCCCGAAGCAAAAAGCTACTACCGTACTTTGATAGGCTCGAGCCTGAGCAACAACCGGTCAGGAAAAAAGCTTGAATCGATGTGCCTTTCCATTGAGCTGATTGTCAGCTATGTTTGCAACCGTGAAAAGACCCCTCGCGCCAGAGATGCGTGTCTCAAATACTTGCGCGATGCTCTTATATTCTTTTGTCCGGAACGGCCTGATTTGGCGCAACGAGCGAGGGGACTGGCCGCTTCCCTCGGCGCAGAGCTGGAGACGCCGAATTTGGCGTCCAAATACGATTGGCTCGAGCGGGTGGTCGGTTTGTCCACAGCCAAGCGAGCGCAGGCGAACTACAACAAAATCAAATGGACGCTCGTCAGGTCGTGGGATCAAGCCTTGTCTTTGCTGGAAAAGGAAAACCTCCCGACTGAAGTTTGCCGCAAGTCTTAGCGCCGATGCCGGGCATCTCAGCATGGCAATTGTTGATTGCTGCCTTCTAAATCCTGCCCACTAACGTTATGCACCTCAGAATCATAATCGCCTTCCTGGGATTTGGCACCCTTGTACACGCGGCGACCATCAACGTACCGTCAATGAGCCAATCCAATATGCTTTGGTGCGCGGCCAACGCGCATGACGGTGACACATTTGTATTCCCTCCAGGGACTGCGACCTATACCAACACATCTCCCGCAGGATCTTTTGTGGATTGGTGCGTAAGGTGGACCAATGCTGTCAGACTCCAATTTACTCCCGGCCAATCGATCATTCAAAACGGCTCAGCCGACGGATATTCTTTTGTGTTTACGTTCGAAACACTTGCTGACAGCAAGCCATTACGGATTACGGGATTGACGATTGACGGTCTCCAGGGCAGTTCGGGAATGGTCATTTGGGGTGGGCAAAGAAACGTACGGGTGACTCAATGTGTTTTTAATAATTGCGTCCACGCCGCAGTGAAATGGTGGGGCGCGCAGGCTTACGGGGTTACTGATCATTGTGCATTCACCAATTGTGAACAGGCCATCGTCGTTTATGGGGACGACAACGCTTCCTGGTCAGCGACGGAGGGATCCGCCTTTGGTTTGGGAACGACCAATGGCGTTTATGTCGAAGATTGTAATATCGTATATGACACCAACAGCGGATGGCTTGGGACATCGCCGCTTCCAATTGAGAATGGACACGGCTCTCGGGCCGGCTATCGGCATAATACGTTTCAGTCGTTTTCACCGGCGAACCTCGCGTTCTTTGATTCGCACGGAAACCAGCTTCTCTGGCCGGGTAATCACCGTGGCTCTGTCTGGACGGTGCTCGAAAACAATACTTTTTACGCGCTCAATACTTATCTCTATACGTATATCCGCGGTGGAACGCTGGTCATGATCAGTAATGTAATGAGTGGGGCTGACTCGGTTGGAATTTCGCTCACCGAGGAAGAGGGGTGGAGGAAAGATCTTTTCGATCCGTTAAGGCTTGTTTGGCCTGCGCAAGACCAAATTACGAATAGCTGGTTTGTAAAGAATTACCTCAATGGAAGACTCCTGGATGCGAAGAGCATCACCAACAATGTTCGAAGTCCGATCGGATCTGTTGCCTATGGATATGCGCCGAGTTGGAGCGATTTAATTTTTATCCAGGAAGGAAGGGATTTCTTCGTCACCAACGATGTGCCGCCACCTTTTGGTTTTGGCCATCCTCGTATTCCGGGCGGGGCATATGGCTACTCTCCTTTGCCTTATCCCCATCCGCTGGTTAAGGAGATTAAGTCTCAAAACCGACCGCCGATCATTTTCGCCCTGGCCCTTCCACGCAGCGGTCCGACCCCCCTGGCAGTGTCGTTTTCGACAAGTGGTTCGTACAATCCAAATGGCACAGCGCTGACCTATTTTTGGAATTTCGGCGATGGCAATCTGGCGACGGTTGCGAACCCGAGCCATACCTTCGCCACGAATGGCACGTTCAAAGTCCAACTCGCGATTTCGGATGGACTTAACACAGTTATGACTAATCTGATAGTAAACGCGACTCATTGAACGGGACGTTGGACCCGCAAAGCGGGCAGCAAGATCAGATGACGACACAATCCAGGGACAAACCGCTGTTGACTTTTGCAGTCGCGGGCTTCAACCAGGAGCGATTTATCCGGGAAGCAGTAGATGCGGCATTCGCCCAACCGTTTTCGCCGCTGGAAATCATTCTCTCTGACGATTGTTCGGATGATAGGACATTTGAAATCATGTGTGAAATGGCCAAAGCGTATCGCGGGCCGCATCGCATCGTTCTCAATCGCAATCCAACTCGTCGCTCCATTGGTGGTCATATTAATCGGATTCTTGAGGTCTCGCAGGGCGAGCTGATTCTCGCCGCCGCCGGCGACGATATTTCACTGCCGAATCGCGCCCAAATGACCTATGAGGCATGGGAATCTTCCGGCAGAAATGCAACTTCCATTCACTCCCGGATCATTCAGATTGATGAGAATGGCCAAGCTATGTCGGAAGTCTTCAGAGACGAAGCCTCGGGCGGCGACCAAAAGCTGATCGAACAGAAGACCCAACCGATGCGCTATCTGCAAACGCTCGAGCCGTTGATTTACGGTTGCGCGCACGCTTTTTCGCGGAAGCTGTTTGACGTGTTTGGGAATTTGCCGGACGAAGTGATCCACGAAGACAATGCGCTGGGATTTCGTAGCGTTCTTGCAGGTCAATTGCTATTCATCAATGAACCCCTGGTCAAATATCGCGTCCATGGAAACAATGTTTATATTCGGACCCAGCATGCACGGATGGACCTCAAAACACTTGAGCGCCAGGAGGATCGAGTACGCCGGGGCTATCGTTACCGTGAAATCATGTATCGAACATTTCAGTTGGACCTGAAAACGGCGCGCGCGCGCGCGCTAGTCAGCCACAGCGAATATGATCAAATGACCAAAGAAGCCGCCCGCTTACAGGAGCGCGTCTCGTTGATGGGCAAGTTTCTGGAGAGCGGGTTCGTTGCAAAATGCAAAATACTTTCGACGCTTTGGCGGCAGGGGCTGAATCGACAGGAACGTTACAGTTTGTTAAAGCGCCTGCCGCCGCGAAACTTGTTATTGCGCCTGAGGTTCGCTCGAGCTTACGCCGCCACAGCCTTCAATCGATCAACGTAGACTCTGGGGCTTAACTATTGCCCGCGTTTTTCGTCAGCGACTTCCAGCCCAATGGAATCGCTGACATTTGTTGTCGGGACGCCCCGCGTGGACCTTCCGTAATCCAACGGAGAGGCTTTCCGTACTGGGAGTGCTGTATAGCCGCGGATATTAAATCTATACTCTGATGATTAGCTGGAACCTGGGATGTTCCTGTGCATCTAACTCCCGGAAATCTGTTGAATCCTGGTGAAAACCGTTACCACCGCGGTATTTTGCATAGTCTGTTTTGCTCTGGCCAGTAGCGGTCAGGACACGCAGCCACTAGTCGCAATCCATGACTCGGAATTGACTCGGGCGCTCGAAAGCGTTCCTGCTTCCGGTGCAACGCCTACCGGCCCGGGTACGACTGGCAAGCAATGGTGGCCCACGGATTGGCATTACTTCGTGATGCCGGAAGCGATGAAGGAGGCTCTTCGGTCGGATGGCACCGCTTTCACGGTTGTCGGCGATTCTAACATCGTCGCGGGAATTCTCGTCACCAATGGCGTGCCGAGATTTCCGATCCTGATCAGTCTGGCGTCCGAAGCCATTCGGGATGACGAGATTGCCGCCTTCACCAACTATGTTGCTGCAGGAGGTTATCTCTTTATCGGTTCTTCCGCTTTCACGCGAAATACAAATGGCACTCCTCGGGCCGATTTCGCCTTTGCCAACGAAATGGGCATCCACAAACTTGTTTCTGGCTTGACGAACTGGGCCCAAAACAACTTTTTCAGCAAGACAAACCAGACCAGTCATCGGCTGACCAGCCATATTCCCAACGGTCAAAACACCTGGCGGATGCCTTCGTCCTCTGAAGAGATACCCTGGGGAATCTCTCCTTCGCACCCGTTTCTTGCGCCTCACGACATATGGCAAGTTCAGGCTGGCGATGCAACCGTTCTCGCGCAAGGGGATGCCACGCCTTTTCTTACGGTTAAACCTTATGGCAAGGGTTACTTTATTTACTGTGCGTCCTTTCAGCCGCTGATCGGGCATAGCGGTTTTGCGCCTGGCATGTATGCCTATGTGATTTTCAAACGTGCCATTGAATGGGCTTTTGAGGCATCGAATCTGCCATTACCCAAGCTTAGTCCGTGGCCCTATCAGTATGATGCTGCATTCATGATCCGGCATGACCTGGAAAACTTCACGAACGAGATTGCGGTAATTGATGCGTCAGCTCAGGTCGAATTTACGAATGGCGCAAAAGGGGATTACTATTTCTGCACCGGCACTTTGCGCGACGATGCTTCGCCCACTTACAACACGAACACCTTGATAGCCAGTCTGCGCCACGCCGTGACAAGTTATGGCGCGACCATCGGCCCGCACAATGGCGGCTTAAAGAATCCAAATAATCCCTCGCTGGTCCGAGGGCAATACGATTATTGGCATTGGGGACCGGACGAAGCTTTGGATATTACGCCACCAGGTTACCCCAGCGGAAAGGCATATGCGTCAGCGTCGGTCTCCAATTCATTTCGGGACGTGGAATCATGGCTATCTGGCATCACCAACGGATTAAGAAGCTGGGTGGCCTGCTATTTTAACGGCACGCGAGAGGATTCGTATGACATTCAGGCACAATTGGGTGTGAAGATTGCCGGCGACCAAAAGATCACGCCCTTCCCACACTGGACGCTGTCCACCCTTACCCCCGGGAAACGCTATCCGTTTTTAACCGAGCCGGTGAGTGATTGGTTTGTGGGTGGATTGGTAGCTCAGTCACTGGAGCCTTGGCACCCGCCCGGAGTTCAAACGAGCCAAACGCTGCATGATGCGATTGATTTCTACTATGGACTGGGCGCGCTGATAAATTTCTATTCGCATAGCATGTCAACTGGCCTCGGGGACGCCGGCGCGCTGGTCCCGGACTACATCACCTATAGCCTGAATACAAATTTACATCCGAGAATCTGGTCGGCAAATGGAGCCAGCGTTTACCAGTGGTGGCTGGCGCGTTCGAATGCGCAAATCACCGCCACCAGTGCAACAAACGGATATCAAACAAGGACAACCTTCTCCATCAACGGCGCAACAGATCCAAATACAGCCGTCGAGCTGCTCATTCCCGGGAGCAATTCATTGTGCAGCATCCAAGTGATCACTAACGGAACCCCAGCGAGTGGAAGCGCCTACCGAACGAATGGTCAATCAATCAAGCTGCGAGTTGGGACATCGGTGACAAACGCAGTGATTAGTTACTTCCCGATCAGCGTTTCGCAGATATTCACGGAAAATTTCGATAGTGTCACACCGCCGGGTCTTCCATCTGGCTGGAGCACAACTTCCGGCGGAGCGCAATCCGCATGGACTACTTCGGCATCTTTGCAGGACACCGTTCCCAATTCAGTCGTATCAATTGACGCGGCCAATATTGGGATTAACGAACTGGTCTCACCTCCGATCTTCCTTGGCCCGGGGACATTCCAACTTACTTTCAGAAATAATTACGATTTGGAGACAGGCGCGGGAACCGACGCTTTCGATGGAGGTGTGCTGGAAATCAAAATTGGTACGAATGCCTTCATAGATATCGTGGCTGCGGGCGGAAGCTTTGCGAGCGGCGGCTATACGAGCACAATCGACGCTAATTTCGGCAATCCGCTTGCGGGTCGCCAGGCCTGGAGTGGAACTTCGGCCGGATTCATTGGCACCGTCTTGAATCTTCCCATCGCTGCGTCGGGCCAGACGATTCAATTGCGCTGGCGCTGTGGCACAGATAACGGCAATGGTCGAACTGGTTGGAGAATTGACACAGTCGCCATCAACAACCGCGCCTGCTTGTGTTGCACCGTAGCAAACACCGCGCCAGTTCTCCCGGACCAGACAAACCGCGCAATTGCTGAATTGACAACGCTCGTCGTAACAAATGCGGCAACCGATTCCGATATTCCGGCCAACACGCTTTATTACTCGCTGGCGAACGCGCCTGCGAGCGCCGCAATAGATGCAAATGGAGTCATCACATGGACACCGAGCGAAGCACAGGGCCCGAGTACCAATACGTTTACCACCATTGTCACTGATAGCGGCTTTCCGCCTCTGAATGCCACCAATAGTTTCGTTGTTACCGTTACGGAAATAAATAGCGCGCCCATCCTGCCGGCGCAAAATAATCGCACGATTGCCGAACTGACGACGCTGACTGTCACAAATACCGCAACAGATGCTGATATTCCGGTGAACACGTTGAGTTATACCCTGCTTGGCGCGCCAGCGGGCGCGACGATCAATAGCAGCGGTATCATCGTATGGACGCCTACCGAAGCCCAAGGGCCAAGCACGAACACATTCATTACTGTTGTTACGGACAGTGGCGTTCCAGCAATGAGCGCCACCAACAGTTTTGTGGCGACGGTTAATGAAGTGAATAGGGCACCCATCTTGCCCGCACAAGGAAACCGATCAATTACTGCCTTAAGCACACTCCTTGTCACTAACACAGCGACTGACTCAGATATTCCGGCAAATTCCCTCACTTATTCATTGTTGACGGCGCCGGGCAACGCTGTGATTTCCGTCAATGGCGTAATCACCTGGACTCCGACCCTCGGGCAGGATCGGAGCACGAACGTGTTTAGAACTGTTGTCACCGACAATGGCTCGCCGCCACTGAGCGCAACGAATGTCTTCACCGTTTTCGTGAACAGCGATCCCGTCGTCGTGCTCGATTCCACAAGCCTCGTGGTCGAAGGTTGTTCGCCGACAAACAATGCCATCGATCCCGGCGAGACAGTAACTGTGCTCTTTTCTCTGAGAAATACTGGCTTGGGTAATACGACTAATCTGACGGCCACGTTACTTCAGACCAATGGCATCGTTTCTCCCAGCGCACCACAGTCGTTCGGAGCTCTCGTGGCCGGCGGAACAGTAGTCAGTCAGCCCTTCACCTTTGGCGCGACCGGCGTCTGTGGCGGAACGATTACGGCCAATCTTCAACTTCAGGACAACGCCGCGAACATTGGCACGATTGCGGTCTCTTTCCAGCTCGGACAGATGTCCACGGTCTTCACGCAAAATTTCGACAACGTTACTGCCCCGGCATTGCCGGCCGGGTGGTCAACTTCGGCCAGCGGTGTGGAATCTAATTGGACGACCCAAACCGCCGTCCGCGATACCTCGCCTAATGCTGCCTTCTCGCCCGACGTAAATAACGTTGGCCTCAATGAATTGGATTCACCCCCAATCGCCTTGCCCGCCGGTCCGTCGCAACTGCTTTTCAGAAACAATTACGATCTCGAAGCGGGCCCCGGCACGACGGCTTACGACGGTGGCGTTCTGGAAATTAAGGTGGGCACGAACGCCTTTGCCGATATTGTCGCCGCAGGCGGGAGTTTTGTCAGCGGCGGCTATACTCACACGATTTCCGGCTCGTTTAGCAATCCACTCGGGGGGCGGCAGGCATGGAGCGGAAATTCAGGTGGTTTCATTTCGACGCTTGTTCATCTCCCTGCCAGCACGGAGAATCAGACCGTTCAATTCCGTTGGCGTTGCGGCACCGACAATGGAACTGGAGGTAACGGATGGCGAATCGATTCGGTCGGACTCGCCGGCTATGCCTGCTGCGCAAATAGCGCGCCTGTTTTGGCGGCGCTGAGCGACATGACTATCGCGGAATTGACGACGCTTACTGTCACAAACACCGCCTCCGATGATCCGGCAAACATACTAACCTACGCCCTGGTAAATCCTCCTGCAGGCACGCAAATTGACACGAATGGAATCATCACCTGGACTCCCAGTGAAGAACAGGGGCCGAGCACAAATGTAATTACCACTATCGTTACCGACAATGCTGTTCCATCATTCAGCGCCACGAACAGTTTTACAGTGACGGTTACAGAAGTGAATAGCGCGCCGGTACTCACAGTGCCGTCCAATCAAACAATCAATGAGCTGACGACTTTGTCCGTATCGGCTTCCGCTTCTGACTCAGATTTTCCGGCCAATACCCTGTCCTTTAGCCTGCTCTCGGCGCCAGCCGGGATGACCATAGATCCGGAAACCGGTGCAATCAGTTGGACGCCAACCGAAGCCCAGGGTCCGAGCGTCAACACCATTACCGTGGTGGTTATCGACGACGGTGCGCCGGTAATGGGTGCCACCAATAATTTTACTGTGATTGTGAATGAGGTCAACAACGCGCCCAATTTGAGCGTTCCTTTGAATCAGACCATCAATGAACTGACAACCCTGTCAGTTTCGGTGACCGCAACTGATCCCGACCTCCCCGCCAACATATTGACGTTTACACTGCTATCGCCGCCAGCCGGGATGACTATCAATCCCAGCACCGGTGCAATAGTTTGGACACCAACTGAAGCCCAGGGTCCGAGCACGAATATAATTACAGTGGTTGTCACCGATAACGGCTCTCCTTCGCTCAGTGTCACAAACAGTTTTATCGTTACCGTCAACGAAGTGAATCGCGCGCCAGCATTTCCGGTCCAAGTCGATCTCACCATTAACGAACTGTCTACCCTTATCGTAACCAACACGGCGGTGGACCTGGACATCCCTGCCAATTCAATCGTCTATGCGTTGTTTAATCCCCCAGATGGCGTGCAGATTGACACAAACGGAATCGTCACCTGGACGCCTAGCGAATCGCAAGGCCCGGGCACGAATACAATTACAATAGTTGCGACCGACGATGGACAGCCTCCTCTCAGTACGACGAACTCATTCACTGTCGTTGTGAATGAAATCAACAGCCCGCCAGTTTTGCCGTCGCAAACCGATCGCACTATCGTTGCGCTGGGCAGCCTCGTCGTCACCAACACAGCCAGCGATTCGGACCTCCCTGCCAACAGTCTCAGCTACGCTCTTACGGATGGGCCGCCGAATGCGCTGATTGATACAAATGGCGTCATCACGTGGACGCCGACAATCGTCCAGGTGCCGGGAACAAATATATTCACAACCGTGGTTACGGATTACAACCCGTGGGCCATTGATGCTCAACAATTGACTGCCACCAATACATTTGTTGTCGTAGTTACGGCCCTCCACCGTGGCCCGGTTTTGCGGGTGCAAAGCAATCGCACGATTCCACCGTTCGCCACACTCGTTGTGACGAATACAGCTACAGATAACGACATTCCAGCTTGCAGCCTGACCTATACACTCGTTGAACCTCCCGCAGGAGCAGTCGTTGATTCAAATGGCATCATAACCTGGACGCCAGGATTCCAGCAGACGGTTGCTACGAGCGCCATTGTCACTATTGTAAGAGACGACGGGATACCGTCGTTAAGCGATACAAATTCTTTCACCGTAACCGTGACCCCACCTCCAGCTCCGCCTGTGATACTGGATCTGACGTTAACCGATGGAATCGTCACCGTTAATTGGAGTGCGGTCGCAGGGCAGAGTTATCGGCTTGAATACATAGATAGTTTACAAGATACAAATTGGAATGGGCCAGGCTCCAACATATTGGCGACGCAAGCAACTGCGAGCGCTATGGATTTTGTTGGAGGTGCATCTCAGAGATTTTACAGAGTGGTTTTGGTACAATGAGTCGCGATCGCGGGAAAGATCGAATGCTTTGGCTATCAATTCGCCCGGTTTCTCGAGAAGAATTTCACGATAAGTTACATCCGTAATCGAACCGACGACTTATCCGTAAAGAAACCGAATCCTTTTATCCTGATTAATTGGTAGAGTAGCGCGTCCCAAGGCATGAATGTAGTTCTAGCACACTGGGCGGATTCAATAGCGGGGCGATCTTTGCTTAGCCTATCCGCATTTGCGATTTTGATCTTCGGCGCTCTGGTTTTTAATGCTTCCGCTCAAATTCAGCCGTTGGTTGCCATCCACGATTCCGAATTGACTCGTTTTCTCGATTCCAGCAACGCTCCCGCTGTGGCCCCAACTCCCACCGGCACGAATACAACGGGCCTGCAGTGGTGGCTTCCGGACTGGCATTATTTTGTCATGCCTGAATCCCTCAAAGAGGCACTCCGTTCCGACGGAACACCGTTTGCGGTTGTCGGCGACTCTAACATCACCGCGGGAGTCCTTGTTGCTAACGGATTGCCCAAATATCCCATCCTGATCAGCCTCGCGAGCGAGGCGATCCGCGACGATGAAATCGGCCCTTTGACCAATTACGTTGCGGCGGGAGGTTTCCTGCTGGTCGGTTCTTCAGCTTTTACACGTAATACGAATGGGACAACGCGTGGCGATTTTGCTTTCGCAAATGAACTAGGCATCCACATGTCGGTACCAGGGCTCACCAACTGGATTCTGAACAATACGTTCACCAAGCAATTGGAACATCGCCTTATCAGTCACATCCCAGGGGGCGAGCTTACGTGGCGCATTCCATCCAAATCCGAGGAGATCTCCTGGGGAATTTCGCCTAACCACAATTTTCTTGCGCCGCACGATGTTTGGCGGGTGACAAGCAGTGGCGCAACCGTTCTGGCGAGCAGCGATGTTTTCCCTTATTTGTTGATAAAGAAATACGGCAAAGGCTGGTTTATTTATTGTGCGCAGTTGCAGCCCCTCGTCAGTCATGGCGGCTTCGCGCCGGGCATGTATGCTTATGTTTTTTTTCGAAAGGCAATTGAATGGGCATTCGAATCCGAGAATTTGCCAATTCCTAAACTCAGCCCCTGGCCCTATCAATTTGACGCCGCGTTCATGGTGCGCCACGATCTCGAAAATTTTACGAACGAGATTGCCGCCGTTGCCGCTTCAGCTCAGGTCGAATTCACCAACGGCGCCCGCGGTGACTACTACTTCTGCACAGGGACGCTCCGCGACGATGCGCCCTCCGCTCAGACCAACGCGATCATAGGCGGCCTCCGCCAGGCCGTTACGAACTTCGGCGCGACAATCGGTCCACACAATGGCGGGCTTCGGAACCCTTATAATTTTTTGCTCAACCGCGGTGACTATGATTGGTGGCACTGGGGATTGGATGAAGTGCTGGATATCACTCCCACGAATTATCCCAGCGGGAAAGCCTACGCGCAGGCGTCCCTGTCCAATGCGTTCCAGGATGTTGAATCATGGTTGTCTGGCATCACTAATGGCATTCGCGCGTGGGTGGGATGCTATTTTAACTCAACTCGCGAGGACTCCTACGCGGTTCAGGCCCAGCTCGGGGTCAACATTGCCGGCGATCAAAAACTCACGCCATTCCCCCACTGGACGCTCTCCACTCGTACACGTGGGTTGCGATATTCTTTCCTCACCGAACCGGTGAGTGATTGGTACATCGGTGGCCTGGTTGCTCAGTCGGTTGAACCGTGGCATCCGCCCGCGGTGCACAACCTCAATACTTTGCACGACGCCGTGGACTTTTACTACAACCTCGGCGCGCTGATTAACATCTATTCTCATACTCTCTCGACCGGTTTAGGCGATGGTGGCCAATTGGCTCCGGAATATCTCACCTACGGCGTGAATACCAATCTTCACCCCAGGTTGTGGACATCCGCGAACGCTGTGAATGTTTATCAATGGTGGCTGGCCCGCTCCAACGCTCAGATCACGGCGACATGCGCGACCAACGGAAATCAATCGATCACTTCCTTTTTGATATCGGGAGCTACTGATACCAACATCTCCGTTGAGGTGGTCATTCCCGGCTCTGGCTCAGCCTACAGTGTCCAGGTTTTTACAAATACTGTGCTGGCCAGTTCGAATATTTATCGAACGAATAACCAAGGGTTCAAAATCCGCGTCGGCACCACCGTTACGAACGTCCAATTCCTATATATTCTCGGCCCCAAGGCTCAGAATGATGATTACTCCACGCGAGTGGGCACGGACCTCAATGTGGCGGCGCCGGGCGTTCTTGGTAATGATTTGCTCGGACTGGCAACGAACCTGACCGCCGTCCTCCTTGCTGGGCCGATACATGGCGCCTTGAAGCTCGACACCAATGGCGGCTTTGCATATGCGCCCGCGCCTGATTACGCCGGGATGGATTCGTTCAGCTATCGAGCAGTGGATGCATTGGGCAACGCCAGTCTGGCGACGGTTTCAATTGTCGTGTCACCGACAGATATTCTATTCGCAGACGATTTCACACGGACAACGAATGTAACATCGATATCGCCATGGCAGATTCAGTCCGGGAATTGGGCCATAACTAACGGTGTTATCCGGGCCGGCACCAATGTCCTTAATACCTACGGATTTGCTTACATCACAAACGCATGGACGAACTATGCTGTTCAGGCCCGGATACAATTTCCTTCGGCCGCATTCGGTGGCGGCATTGGCGGACGCCTCGATCCGCCAACCGGCAAGCGATATGTCGCGTGGATTTATCCTGAAGGTTCCGCAGGCGGGTCGAATGTGCTCAAACTTCTCAAATTCCAAAGCTGGACAAGCTTCACTGTCTTGCAACAAACCAATTTGGCTTCCGTTGGCACAAACTGGCATACCGTGAAGCTGGCTTTCCAAGGCAACAGAATCTCGATCTATTTTGATACAAATCAACTCATGAGCGTGGCCGACGGACCGTCTCCGTATCCCAACGGTGCAATCAGTCTCGACATGTCAACTTATCAAACCCCATACATCTTGCCGTTCGATGATGTAATTGCGAGTCCGTTGGTTGCTGAAGACAATTACACGATTGACGAAGACACCATGTTAAACATCGCCGTGCCAGGCGTGCTTGCCAACGACACGGGAGTCTTCGGCACAAATTTGACCGCCATTCTGGTTACTGGCCCTAGCAACGGCGTTTTGAACCTGAATTCCAACGGCAGTTTTAGTTACCAGCCGTCCACCAACTATGACGGCAAAGACTGCTTCACTTATCAGACAATGGATGACCAAACCAATCTCGGAACTGCCCGCGTTACCATTAACGTCAATCCAGTCAATGACGCGCCTTTGCTGCCGCCACAAGCCGACCGCACCGTCGCCGAATTGTCGACGATTATCGTCACCAACGTTGCGACAGATGTGGACCTGCCCGCGGACAATTTGAGCTACGTCTTGCTCGACCCGCCTGAGGGCGCGGCCATCGACGGCAATGGCGTGATCACCTGGACGCCCTCCGAATCGCAAGGGCCGAGCACCAACGCGATTACGACCGTTGTTAGCGACGATGGCGAACCGCCACTGAGCGCGACCAACAGCTTCCTTGTGTTTGTGCGCGATATTAACAGTCCGCCAATTTTGCCGCTTCAACCCGACCAGACAATTGATGAACTGACGTTGCTCGTTGTCACCAACACAGCGTCCGAGAACAATATTCCTCCCTTCAATCTGACCTACCAGTTTCTCAACGCGCCATTGGACGCCACGATCGATACGAATGGTATCATTCGTTGGACCCCATCTGAAGAGACTGGACCAGGCTCCAGCACAATCAAGACCGTGGTTACGGATGCTGATAATTCTTTGACAACCACTAACTGCTTTCGGGTTACAATAAATGAAGTGAACAGCGCGCCCGTGCTGCCGTTCCAAAGCAACATTGTAATCAGCGCTGGTGAATTCCTCAGCGTTTTCAACGCCGCCGTCGATTCGGACAAGCCTCCCAACACTTTTACTTACCAACTGCTGGCTGCGCCGAATAATGCGTCCATCGGCCCCGACGGTCTCATCACCTGGGCGCCTGGATTTGGTCAAGTGCCCAGCACGAATTTATTCATCTCCATCGTAACTGACTACAGTCCTTTTGCAGTTAACACTCAACACCTGAGTGCGACCAACAGTTTCGTCGTTACGGTACTTCCGCCCATAGCCCCCCTCATCGAGGCCATCGCCATGGCCGATGGCACGGCTATAATCACCTGGAGTTCGGCTGTCGGGGGCATTTACAGATTGCAGACAAAAGAGGATCTCAGCGATTCGAATTGGACTGATGTTCCGGCCGACTTCATTGCAACCAGCAACTCGATCTCAGCAACTAACGATGTCGGGCTCGCTCAAACTCGCTTCTACCGAGTCTTTCAGGTCCAATAGAGTTGCCTTGCTCAAGAAAATTGCGAAAAGCGGTAAACGATTTGCGCCGCATTCGGGGACACCGCTTGACAATCACCAGATCCATTTGTAACTGCTTCGAGTTTCTAATATGCAGATAAACGTCATCGAATATTTCGAGGGGGGCGCTCTCCGCACTTCAAGAGATAAAATCGCCGTGCGCGAACAGGCACGCGATTACACTTTTGCCGAAATCGAACGCTTTGCGAAAAATTGCGCTGCTTTAATTCTCAAGCGCAACACGGCCACAAATCAGCCCATACCCGTCTTTCTTCCTAAGAGCGCCCAAAACATAGTCGCGGACATCGGCATTCTTTACAGCGCCAACGCTTATGCCAACCTCGACATCAAATCTCCCCCACAGCGTCTCAAAGGCATGCTGCAGAATCTCAATCCCGAAATAATCATCACCTCTGCGGCGCACATCGCGACTTTAAAGGCGCTCGACATATCCGATGACAAGCTGCTGTTAATTGAAGCGGCGATGCTCCCTGAAGCGGCTTACGACAATTCGCTATTGTTAAAGCGACGTGAATCAATCATTGACACCGATCCTTACTGCATTATTCACACTTCCGGCTCGACCGGTATTCCCAAAGGTGTCGCGCTGAATCATCGCAACACGATTGACTTTGTTGATTGGGCCTTCGATCGCCTTGGCCTGAATGGCACTGAGGTCATGGGCAGTCTAGCGCCGATTTATTTTGACGCCTACACACTTGAGTTCTGCACCCTGCTCGCCAAAGGCGCCACCTGGGTCGTCATTCCGGAACAATTGGCCATGTTTCCCCCCAAGCTCGTCGAATTCGTTGCGACGCAGCCCATCAATTTCATCTTCTGGGTGCCGACCATTATGGTCAACATTGCCAATCTCGACTTGCTTGCCAAGATCAAGCTGGATCGCGTTACAAAAGTTCTCTTCATCGGCGAAGTATTTCCCACAAAACATCTCAATTATTGGCGGCGGCATCTTCACGGCGCCATGTTCGTGAATCTTTATGGTCCCATCGAAATTACAGTTGCCTGCACTTATTTCATCGTCGACCGCGAATTCTCCGACGACGACAAGCTTCCCGTTGGTTTTCCGTGTCGAAACACCGAAATACTTATTCTGAATGAACAGAACCAGTTGGCCAAAGTGGACGAGCATGGTGAAATTTGCGTGCGGGGGAGTTCGCTCGCACTGGGTTATTACAATAACGCCGAACGAACGGGCAAAGGTTTCGTTCAAAACCCACTTAATTCGCATTATCCCGAGTTAATCTATCGGACGGGCGACTCCGGCTACTGGAACAGCCGTGGCGAAATCATGTTCCTGGGCCGCAAAGATTTCCAAATCAAACACATGGGTTACCGAATTGAACTCGGTGAAATTGAACACGCGGTGTTGCAGGTCGATGGAATTCGCAACTGTTGCGTCGTTTACAACCAGAACAAAAAGGAGATTGCGCTCTTCTACGAAAGCGATAACGAGCTGACGCCGGGCTTCATTCGTGAAAAGCTATCGCCGCTCGTTCCGAAGTATATGTTGCCGAGCGTATTCAATTGGATGCCACAAATGCCGCGCAATCCCAACGGCAAAATTGACCGCGCCAACCTCGTCGCGGCGGCCAATTGAGCCACATGAGTCCAGTCCGAACCGCCGGCGAAGTGCTTGAGGCAATTCAAAAAATCAAAGCCGGTTCGACCGCTTTTTGCACGAATTGTTTTCCAGTGCAATCCAAACTGGAAAACTGGGTTGCGCATCAGGAACTGAGTTCCGAGTTATTTGAAGGCGCAACCTTCTTCTTGCGCGCGGACCGCGATTTCGCCCATTTGTACTTTTGCGCCAGCAACGCCAGCGCGTTTGGTCAGCAACTTCAGCTACTTTCGGCAAGTACGACGCAGAAACTCGCGATTGATCTTATTGGTCCGGAACCGTCGCTCGTGGAGTTGCTCAAATTAACGGAGCAAGCCGGATTTTCTCGCTACTCCCGCCTCGTTCGCCTTGCTCGCGTTGCCTCTGCGGCAACGCCGGTTCAAGCCGCATCGGAGGTCGGAGTTGCGTCCGAAAGAGATGCGTCAGCAATTCTGGGACTGATTGAGCACTCATTCGATCGGTTTGCGGATCAATTGCCGGGACTTTACGAAATCGAAGCTGCCATTGCCAGGCGTCAGATCTTCGTTATCAAACTGAATGGCGAGATCGCTGCGCTGCTTTTTTTCGAGACGCAAGGCCTTACTTCCGCCATTCGCTATTGGCTCGTTGCTGCTCAATTTCATTCGCGCGGGTTGGGCTCAGCACTGATGCGTCGTTATTTCTCAAGTCAATCGGCCGTGCGCCGATTTATCCTCTGGGTTACTGCCACCAACGACAACGCGATACAAAAATACCAACACTACGGTTACCAGCCTGATGGGCTCGTCGATCATGTTCTTGTCAACAAGCCGGCAAAAAATTGATTCCAAACCATGAAGACCGTCGCCGAAATTTTAAACGAAATACGCCCAGAGTTTGATTTTACCGCTTCGAACGATTTTATCATGGACGGGATGCTGGATTCGTTCGACATGATGACCCTGGTCTCCGCGCTCGATAAAAATTTCGGCATCTCCATTCAGGGGACGGACATCTTGCCAGAAAATTTTAAAAACATGCAAACCATCGAAGCTCTGCTGCGCCAAACTGGCGCGAAATTATGAACTTCATTTTTCGCAATAAGCGAATTTCCGGAATGCTCGTCGTTGTTCCAGCCAACGAGCGGACTTTCATCGCGGAGATGAAGAATTACAACTTCCCGGAGGCGCGCTCGCTCAAGCTCAAGGAGGTCATGGGTTACGACCGGCGACGGCTTGTCGAGCCCGGAGTCTGTGTTTCGGACATGGCCGTTTTTGGGCTGCAAAACCTTTTCGACCGCGGCTTGCTCAAACCGGACGAAATCGACGCCTTGCTCCTCGTTACGCAATCGCCCGATTATTTCATGCCGGCGACCAGCAACGTTATCCAAGGGCGCCTGGGTTTGAAGCAAGACATGCTTTGCCTCGACGTCAATCAGGCCTGCGCAGGTTTCGTAATCGGATTAATGCAGGCGTTTATGCTTTTAGAGCAGGAAACCGTTCGCAAAGTGGTGCTCATTAATGGCGATGTCTTAAGCCGTAAGACGTCTCCCAAGGATCGGAACATCTATCCGTTAGTCGGTGATGCCGCGGCAATTACTGTCATTGAGCGAGACACGCAGGATTCTGTCATTCACGCCACTCTGAAAATGGATGGCAGCCGGAGCGAGGCTCTTATGATTCCGGCGGGTGGCATGCGTTTGCCGTGTTCACCGGAAACCGCGGTCCTTGAAGACGTCGGGGACAATAACCTTCGCTCCAAGGAGCATTTGCGCATGGATGGCTCTGCGATTTTCAATTTCGTCCAGACGGAAATCCCGCCGTTGATTCAAGGATTGTTGGAGCGCGTCGGGGTTTCGATGGATGCGGTCGATTATTTTCTTTGCCACCAGCCCAATCGTTTCATGCTTCAGAAACTAGCGGACAAGATGAAGGTTCCGTATTCTAAAATGCCTAATAACGTGGTCGAACGCTTTGGAAACAGCAGCGGCAGCACAATTCCAATGGCCCTGGTGTTGAATGCTGCCGACAAAGTGACCAAAGACCAAATCCTCGCTTGCCTCACTGGTTTTGGCGGAGGTCTCACCTGGACGGCGATGTTGATGCGCCTCGGCCATTGGCGATTCTGCGAGTTGCTTGATTACCCGAACCAGCCGAAATAAGGCGGTGCCAAATTACCAATCGCCAATTATCAATCACTGGATTTCTTGCCAGCACTTCTCTATCCTGCGCGCCATGAACGAGTTCTTGAAAAAACTTGCGGAAATTCTAGAGGCCGGTGAAGTCAAAGAAACCGACGCGCTAAAGGATTTCCCGCAATGGGATTCGCTCGCGGTATTGTCCGTCATTGCGATGCTCGACGCGAACTACGGCGTGAACTTGCGGGCGGCAGATTTCGGGCCTGTCAATTCCGCAGCCGATTTGTGGAACCTCGTGCAATCTAAAAAACGTGCGTGAACATCGTTTTTTCCTCGCGCGTCCCGAGCGAATGCCGCACGGAACTCGAAGAGCTGCTGTTCTTCAATCCGCGACAACATCTTGTCCGCGAGGGCATCATCCATTCGCTCGCCCACTTTGGTCATCCACGCGTTGAAGAGCTCGCAAGCGGCCTGTCCATTCGCGTTGGAGACCATGAAGCGCAGACGCTATTTGCCTTCGATCGCGCGAGTGAAACCAAAGCCCCGGTTGGCGTCGTCGTGTTTTTGAGAACATCGGCGGAAGAAATCGCGATCGTCCACGTCGCGGTAGGCGACGAGTATGCGCTGCAAGGCACTGAAGCTGGTGTCGGGCTTGGCGTTACGCTTGTTGAAAAGGTTAAGGAAATTGCAGCTCGTATCGTTGGAGTGAAACGCATTATCTTTTTTTATCGGCAGGAGGTCGTGATTCGACTTTGAATCTTGACCTTTAACTACATGAATAGTATGCCTCGCTCGATTCAGTATGAACCACACCATTCAGGCAGAAGGCTTTGGCATCCGGCTGCGCCCGGTCCAAATGGAGGATTCCGCCTTCATCGTCTGGCTTCGCAATCTCGAGCATGCGCGGGGCAGGGTAGGGGACTCGGCGGCTGATACGCCGGCACAAGAGGCCTGGCTCAAAAAATATTTTCAACGCCAAGGTGATTATTACTTTGTCCTCGAAACTCCGGGCAAAATCCCAGTCGGCGCTTATGGGATTTACAATCTTGATGGTTCGAGCGCTGAGTCTGGCCGGTGGGTTATTCGCCCGGAGGCTCCCGCCGCAATCCCGTGCGCCATTGTCGCCTTTGACAAGATCGCCTTCGGTGCACTTAATTTGCGTCAACTGCGTGTGACGACGGTTTCGACAAACCTGCCGGTTCTGTCGCTGAACAAGAAGCTCGGTTTTCGGCAGACTCGTGTCGAGCCGGCCGCTCAAGTCATTGGCGGCATGCCTGTGGATTTGGTTCATTTTCTGCTGGAAAAGGAGGGTTGGCCGCCGGTTCGCGAGCGTCTGCTGCCACTTGCGCGTCTGGCCGAGCGGCAAGTGCTGGAATGGGAAGCCGCCAATCAGATTAAATGAGTTAAATACGTTAAATGGGGACAACACGTTCGCAAATCCGTAAATATTTGCTTAGCCTGAAAGGCATTTGAGAAAGCGTAGCATCGAACCGTCAGAAACCACTTTATGGAACTGCAATTAAACCAATGTCGAATCATCGAGTTGCCCAAAATCAACGACCCTCGCGGCAATCTCACGTTTCTGGAAGGGGATCGTCATATTCCATTCCAAATTAAGCGCGTTTTTTACCTCTACGACGTTCCCGGTGGCGCTGATCGCGCTGGCCATGCTTTGAAGAAATGCCATCAATTCCTCATCGCCATGTCCGGCAGCTTTGATGTCATCGCTTACAACGGCAAAGACAAAGAACGTTTCCATCTCAATCGTTCCTATTATGGTTTGCATCTTCCGCCGATGTTTTGGCGCGAAATTGATAACTTTTCGTCCGGCTCCGTTTGTCTCGCTCTCGCTTCAGAGGGTTATGATGAGAAGGACTATTATCGCGAGTACAAAGAATACCTTCGTGCAGTCGGCGGCACTTAACTCGTGAGGCCCGCTCACGTATGACGCATAGCGCATCACGCCCCTCATGAAAGTTCCGTTTCTCGATTTCGTAGGCCCGTACGAAGAGCTCAAAACCGAGCTTGACGAAGCCTATTTTCGCTTCATGCGCTCGGCGTGGTATATCCTTGGCAAGGAAGTCGAGGCCTTCGAACAAGAGTATGCACAATACTGCGGTTCGAAATATTGCATCGGCGTTGCCAATGGTCTCGAGGCCTTGCATCTCGTGCTTCGCGCCTACGGCATTGGCGCAGGCGATGAAGTCATTGTCCCGTCCAACACATACATTGCGACCTGGCTGGCCGTTTCTTACGCCGATGCCAAACCCGTTCCAGTCGAACCCGACCCACGCACATCCAACATTGATCCCGCTCGTATCGAGGCCGCGCTCACTTCGAAAACAAAGGCCATCATGCCGGTCCATCTGTACGGCCAGCCAGCCGACATGGACCCTCTCATGGCCATCGCGCGGAAGCATGGGCTCAAAGTGATTGAAGATAACGCTCAGGCTCAGGGTGCTCGATACAAGGGCCGCCGCACTGGCTCGCTCGGCCATGCTGCCGGGCACAGCTACTATCCAGGCAAAAATCTGGGCGCGCTTGGCGATGCTGGCGCGGTTACAACGGATGATCCGGAACTTGCCGATCGCGTTCGCACCCTCCGCAATTACGGCTCGAAGAAAAAGTACTATAACGAAGTGAAAGGCTACAATTCGCGACTCGACGAGTTGCAAGCTGCGTTTCTTCGCGCCAAACTCAAGAAACTGGATGAATGGAACCAACGTCGAAAGGTGATCGCCGAGCGTTACCAGAATGTTCTCCCAAAGACGCATGACCTGGTTCTTCCTTTCGTTCCGGACTGGGCGGATCCAGTCTGGCATCTTTACGTAATCAAAACTCCGAATCGCGAGGTCTTCCAACAGAAACTCACTGAGAGCGGGATCGGCACACTCATTCATTACCCCGTTCCGCCTCATCTCTCCGGTGCTTATGCCAATGGTGTTTGGCCGGGCGGAACATTCCCGATTGCCGAGCAACTTGCCGACACCGTGTTGAGTTTGCCGATCGGACCCCATCTGACCAGGGAACAATCCGAGACCGTGATCGCAGAAGTCACTCGCGCGGTACAGTAATTTCATCATTTAATTTCCGACCACGGCGGTCGCTCCGGAGCATTTCCGGAGGACCGCCGTTTTGCTTTTTTTAGGGCCAATCGTACTCAATGCAGGGGTGATGAAACCGTGAGCGTCACCGTCACCTTGCATTTGCCGCTTTCACATCACATTGCTCAGGGTTCCAATCGTGTCGCATGGGAGCATCTCAATTTTTAGAGAGCCTTTATTTGGGGAATTTGGTAGTGGTGAAGGGTGAGCACAAGCTGCTGTGAAACGGTTCCTCATCCACATAGCAGTTTCGAGGGTCTTGCCAAGGCAACC
>Ga0193709_1000004_pt1 | contig 144018 bp, 120 predicted proteins | sample H3c2metaG_FD_160571 | JGI IMG/M metagenome (GOLD analysis project Ga0193709, IMG submission 160571) | Soil microbial communities from a riparian zone of the East river system, Colorado, United States - H3c2 | ecosystem: Environmental > Terrestrial > Soil > Riparian zone | place: USA: East...
GGCGACGAGGCCTTGATGTGTCTGGAAACCTTCTGGCGCAATGGGCGTTGGTCACTCTTATTCCCTCATGTGCCTCCCAATTTCGACCCTTCCAAAAATTGAGATGCTCCCGGGATTGGAGTCAGCTCGGTCGTTCTGCGAGTCAGGGGAGAGGTCAAAAATAGCCAGAAACTTTACCATTTCTTTACCGGGGGTGGGGGACTGGTTGGATTTGGTTGGACTCGCTTGGACTGGGTTGGACTGAATCGGACCAGTGGGACCTGTTGGACTGGTCAGACCGGACGTGGACGTGGCAGTTAATGAACAGGGACATTGGGCGCCAATATTTGATTGGGTTATCATGATTTTGATTTTTTCTTTTGATGTTTCGTCAGGGCTTCATTTCATACGCGTGAAATCCTAAGGGAGAGGGTGGGACATTTACGGTCCTACCGTAAAAGTACGGAGCCATTAGGAAACGAAATGATCTGAATCGGTTAAATAAGCGAGATGAGTGAATCGCCCGGAACTCCCCGGGTGCTTTTTCAGCTTTTTGCCGGATTGTGAGAAAGCGAGTGGCGTTGCATGCTCTTCGCTGTCAGCAATTGCAAATTCTATAATGAAATCGGAGGAGATAGGTTCGAAATTGAGGCTTCGATACATTTTAGGCGTCGCGTGCGCAGTTCTCGGTGCGCAGGACGTGGCGGCCTGGGCTCAGTTCATATCGTTTGATTCGGGTTGGTTGATGCGCATTGCGGGTGGGGATTGGCTGGAGCCAATCGCGGGACTCATTCTGATGGCGATTGGCGCTATCGTGGCAGGACCAAACGTGGCTCAATGTTTTTCGATTCGAGATGTTGAGCGAAAGATCGCCCGGCAGACCGCGTTGGTGGCAGGATTTGTGGCGGGCCTGGCGGCCGTATACGCCCTCGAAACTTTGATTCCTTCGACTGACGTTCTCCCTTTCGTAGGTCACAAGGTGGGATTGTCGCGAGATTCGCGGCAGATGGCACTATTGGCGTTGCTGATTTCGGCGGCAGGCGTGGTTGGGTTTCTGGTGATGCGTTCGAGGGATGTGGGGTTCTGGAAAATTGCTTTTCCATTGCAACGGGAGAATGAAATTTGGGGCCTGAACATCAAAGTTGAGCTGGATTTTCGGGCACTCGAAACCAACTACGAAGCCTGTGAAATGGTGGGCCAACGCGTACACTTTGTGCAAGCGCAGGTCGGGGCGAAATTCGATAGGTTTTGCGAACCGCTCATCAAAGAATCTGCTGACCTTTCAACGATTGACAGCACGGCTCGATTGCAGATGGATGTGGGGCATGTGTTCAAACGCTATGCTGACTTTCACCGCCGTCTGGCGGAGACGCGCCACCGTCTCGCCGAAGATCTTTTGGAGGTCACCGAGGAGGCCGTCCTGAATCTGCTCGAAAGTAGATTGCCAGGGCTCAACTTGCGCGGCGCTGTCGGCAGGGAGATTAAAATCTGCATTTCGCATCCGGTGTTAAATGACACGGCGGCGTTACAACTGCGGCGGGTTGAATGGGATGAAACGCTGCGCAGCATCGTTTCAATCGGGGCAGAGACGGGCAATCAGATCATCGGAGATTGGCTGAACCGAGCCGCTCGGGGAGACATTTCGCAAGAGGAAGTGCCGGTGGCGGTACGGGCTTTGCGCGCGCTGTGCGAACGGTCTGGTCAGGACGCATCGGAGGGTGTTGGAAGAGCGAGTGGGGCGCGGAGATTAATCGAGGCGAGCGCGAGACGTGCTGATTAAATGGGCTCGTTATTACAATATCGCGACTGAGCCTCCGATTTTCGGAGATCGGGACGGTGTATACTGATTGCCAGAACAAATTTCCGATAAACGGCTCGCGGAACGCTCGCCCCACCCGATTAAGTGGAAATTACTTTTGGCAGATACTCTAAAGGTCATTTTTTCTCGAAGTCGAGTTCGCCGTCGTGAGCCGTGACTTTGATGCGGTCGCCGGCTTTGAATTCGCCGACGAGCAGCCTGGTAGCGAGAGGGTCGAGGAGGAGATCCTGGATGGCGCGTTTGAGCGGGCGCGCGCCGAATTGAGGATCGTAACCTTCTTTGGCGATGAGTTGTTTGGCGGAACGGTCCACATCGAGGGTGAGCTGTTGCTGGGCCAGACGTTTTTCGAGGCGTTGCAGTTGGATTTCGACGACATGGGACAGTTGTTTTTCGTCGAGACTGTGGAAGATGATAGTGTCGTCGACGCGATTGAGGAATTCGGGGCGGAAATGGGAACGAAGCTCGGTGCGAACGAGACGATCCATTTCTTCGCGGTCTTTGGTGTCGAGTTTGCCGGCGCTATAATATTCCTGAATGATGGGCGAGCCGATGTTGCTGGTCATGATGATGATGGCATTTTTGAAATCTACAGTTCGGCCCTGACCATCGGTCAAACGACCATCATCGAGCACTTGAAGGAGAAGGTTGAAGACGTCGTGATGGGCTTTTTCGATTTCATCGAAAAGGACGACGCTGTAGGGCCGGCGGCGGACGGCCTCGCTGAGCTGGCCGCCTTCTTCGTAACCGACGTAGCCGGGGGGCGCGCCGATCAGACGCGCGACGGTGTGTTTCTCCATGTATTCGCTCATGTCGATGCGGATTATGGCGTTTTCATCGTCGAAGAGAAATTCAGCGAGGGCGCGCGCAGTTTCAGTTTTGCCGACACCGGTGGGGCCGAGAAAAATGAATGAGCCGATGGGGCGATTGGGATCCTGCAAGCCGCTGCGAGAACGGCGCACGGCGTTGGCGACAGCGTGGATGGCCTCGTCCTGACCGATGACGCGTTTTTCCAAGCGCTCCTCCATCTTGACGAGTTTTTCGCGCTCGCTTTCCATCATGCGCGAGACGGGGATGCCGGTCCACGAAGCGACGACGCGAGCGATGTCTTCTTCGGCGACCTCTTCGTGGAGCAACCGCTGGCCGGCAGGTTTTTCGCGAATGGCTTTTTCAGCGGCGGCGAGTTTTTGCTGAAGTTCGGGCAATTTGCCGTACTGAATTTGAGCGGCGAGATTTAAATCGTTTCGGCGCTGCGCCTGTTCCAGTTCGAGTTTCGCCTGTTCGATCTGACTGTTCACGATGCTGACAGCATTGATGGCGGCTTTTTCATTTTGCCACTGGGCTTTGAGCTGGCTGGCTTTTTCTTTAAGATTAGCCAGGTCTTTTTCCAGTCTTTTAAGCCGTTCGCGCGAGGCTTCGTCTTTTTCCTTTTTGAGAGCGCTTTGCTCGATTTCGAGTTGCTGAATCTGGCGCTCCATTTGATCGATTTCGGTGGGCATGGAATCGAGTTCCATGCGGAGCCGGGAGGCGGCTTCATCGATAAGATCAATGGCTTTGTCGGGCAAAAAACGATCGGCGATGTAACGATGGGAGAGAGTCGCGGCGGCGACGAGCGCGGCATCCTGGATGCGAACGCCGTGGTGGACCTCGTAGCGTTCTTTCAAACCGCGAAGAATGGCGATGGTCGCTTCGACGCTGGGCTCGGAGACGAAAACCGGCTGGAAACGGCGTTCGAGAGCGGGGTCTTTTTCGATATGTTTGCGGTATTCGTCGAGAGTGGTCGCGCCGATGGCACGGAGTTCGCCACGCGCGAGTTGCGGTTTCATGATGTTGGCTGCGTCGGTAGCGCCTTCGGCCGCGCCAGCGCCGACGAGGGTGTGCAATTCATCGATGAACAGGATGATTTGGCCTTCGCTGGAGACGATTTCTTTGAGGAACGCTTTGAGGCGGTCCTCGAATTCGCCGCGATATTTCGCGCCGGCAATCATGGAGCTGAGGTCCATCGCAATGAGGCGCTTGTGTTTGAGCGTTTCGGGGACGTCGCCGCTAATGATGCGCCGAGCGAGGCCCTCGGCGATGGCGGTTTTGCCGACGCCGGGTTCGCCGATGAGGACGGGATTATTTTTCGTGCGGCGGGTCAAGACCTGCATCACGCGGCGAATTTCGTCATCGCGGCCAATGACAGGATCAATTTTACCCTGGCGCGCGAGGGCGGTGAGATCACGGCCATATTTTTCGAGCGCTTGAAATTTGTCCTCAGGATTGGCATCGGTGACGCGCTGGTTGCCGCGAAGATCGGCGAGAGCTTTCAGGACGATGTCGCGTTTGAGGCCGTGAGTTTGGAAAATCTTTTTGAGCGAGGAACCGCCTTCGTCGAGCAGACCGAGCAGGAGATGTTCGGTGCTGATGTAATCGTCTTTGAGCTTGCCGGCCTGGGAATGGGCGGCATCGAGGACCTTTTTCATGTTCGAACTAAGGAACAGATCGGTGGAGCTGATACCCTGGACTTTATGACGGCGGGCGAGCTCGCGTTCGACGTCCGGCTTGAGCTTGGCGGGCGGAACGCCGATCTTTTCGAGCAGGCTGGGAATGAGGCTATCGGCCTGCCCAATCATCGCCAGCAGCAGATGTTCGCCATCGACTTCCTGATGAGAAAAACCCTGGGCGATGCGTTGCGCTTCCTGCACTGCCTCTTGTGATTTTATGGTAAGCCTGTCCAGTTGCATACAATACTGATAAGGCCTCTGATGCGGGCGTCAAGACGGTTGGCCAACGGGGGTGCGATTAAAGGTGTCGGGCAGTTTGGGCGGTAACAGGTAAAAGCGGCATTAGGCTGCCGCACTCCATAACCTCGCGGACGGAGTGGCGTGCGAGAAAGCGCGCGCCATTCAGTTCGCGAGGTTTTGCACTGTATACCGCAGCCGGCGTAGGTGAATCCCCCACTTTCGAACACATATTTCGTGCCCTATCAATTAAAGGCGCTCGATGGACTGTAAATTCACTATCGTGGTGGCGGAAGATGATGCCAATGACCGAAAATTGCTGCACCTCGCATTGCAGCGAAATTTGAAGCCGGTCGAGATTCACGAATTGACCGATGGAATTGAGACCGTTGAATACTTGAAAGGGGAAGGGCGATTCAAGGATCGGATAAAATTCCCGCTGCCGGACCTGTTGATCGTGGACCTGAAAATGCCGAGGATGGATGGATTGCAGGTCATCGACTGGGTGCGCAAGGAACCGCAGCTCGCACGTCTCCCGATAGTTATGTTGAGCGGCTCGGGACTGGATCAGGACGTGGCCGAAGCGTATCGACTCGGCGTCAATTCTTATATCCGAAAACCGGAAGATTTCAATGATTTCGTTCACAAGCTCGGCGTGCTGATTGATTATTGGATGATGACGGAGAGTCCGAACACCGACCGAATTCGTTAGGTTTGTGGCGATGGGGTATTCACCCCATTCCCAAGGAGGGAGTGCCGGGGCCAGCATCGGTTTGTTACGCTTTCGTGCATGAGTGACGGTGTTGCTATCTTGTTGGCTGAAGACCGAGAGGAAGACATTATTCTGATCCAGAAAGCCTTTGAAAAAGGGGGCATTCACAATCCGCTCTTCATTGTTCGGAGCGGCGAGGAAGCAATCAATTATTTGTCTGGGATAGGGCGGTTTTCCAATCGCACTGAATATCCGCTTCCAGTTTTGTTGCTGCTGGACTTGAAGATGCCTGGAACGGACGGGTTTGACGTGCTCCGCTGGATAAAGAGCCAAGAGTCCTTGAATAGTTTGCGGACCGTGGTGCTGACTTCTTCGGAATCAATTCGTGATGTGGATATGGCCTATAAACTCGGCGCGACTTCTTTTCTGGTCAAGCCGATGGATTTTGTCGATACCGTCGAGATGGCAAAAACGATGACCCGCTACTGGTTGGGCATGAACATGACCTCCGGGCCATCATCCGCATGGGTGCCATCCAAGATTCCGAAAACAAATCCAGGAAACCCCTAGAAGCGGCAGCGATTGCAGCCTACGCTCGGCGCTACGGCGCCGGGAAGCGAGCCGGGCAAACAATGGCTCAGGCAGTCTCGAGCGTCATGAGGCGCGAGCCGCGTTTGTCTTCTTTTGGGGCCGGTTCAGCAGCGGCGGATTCTGAAAACGCGAGATAGAGGAAGGCGAAAAAGCTGATTACGGGCAGAAGAAGGGAAAATCCAACCAAGGGGCTCTTGCCGCGGGCGCTGGCGATTTTAAAACACCAAATGATCTGGGCAATAATTCCGGGCACTACGAGCAAATAAGCAATGGCCCAGAACGCAGACATACCCGCGGCGCGCAGGAGGGGGAAAATCTGCAGGAGCGGCAGCCAAATGAGAATGCCAGGTTCCTTTCCGGCTTTCTGACAAATCAACATGCAGCAAAAACAAAAGCACAGATGGAGCAGCAGCAACCCACCGAGTATCGCGCCGCAAAGTTTGTGGTCGAGTGCTCGCACTCTTTCGAAAACGATGGCCGATTGTTCGTGCCATTTCTTTTGCGCGTTCAATTCTGTGGCTTTGACATCGCCGATGTGGAAGTCAGCCATTCTGTCCCTGGCCCAGTTGGAGGTTTTTTGAGATCTGGAGGCATCGGGGACGTAGCCGAGCTTGAGGCGAATATCTTCGGGGAGATCGCCCACTTTGATATTCTCCATTCCGGACGAGTGAAGAATGAAGACGTAATTTTTTGCTTTAGTTGTGACGGTCACGTTCTTGTACACGCGTGTCCCAATTTGAAGTGTGGGGAAGGTTTCTTCGATTGCGGCGCGTACATTTTGGGGAAGGAGGGTCAGGATGCTGATTCCCAACCAGATTATTGTCTTCAAAACGCCGCAATACTTCCTGCATTCTTTCATAGCCATCAAAAGGGACGGGTGCTGAACTACAGCGCGTGATGGCGCAGAAAATATGCCATGTGCAATGATGCGAAGGAACGGAAAATACGGAGCAAAACGAAATCACCGCGGATTGTTTAGCATCCGTCCATCCCCTTAGCCTCCGTTACAAGCGGGAGGCCCGGAGTCTCAAAGTTCGTTCCAGGAGACGGCGAAGTAACCGCGCGAAGCGCCGGAGGTGAGGAGAGATTCGTCGAAATGGAACATGAAGTGGCCATTGAAAGTTATCGATTTGCAAATGCCGGAGCCGACGAAGTCGTAAGAAGAGCTGCCGCCACCATTCATCGTAAAATCTGCGTCTGGAGCGTAGATGGTTCCAGTAAATGAAGCGTTGCCATTCAAAGTGAGGCTCGTATTGCCCGGGAGCCCGTAATAAGCGAGGTTTGCAGCCTTGCCGCCATCGACAACGCCGCTACCGCCCAAGGTGAAGCTGGATGCGGACACATACATGGTTAACTTGCCAGCATTGGTAGCGCCGTTGCCACCGACCAAAACGGAACCGACACCCCCGTTTTGGATGAGCATGCTGACGTTAGCATTGGTGCCGACATAAATCGAAGCTGAACTGCTCATGTTGGGAATGACGAAGGTGAATGTACCACTGTTGGTAAAGGCATAAGTATAACTAGTGCCGTTAACGGTCCCGCCTGGCGGAATTAAGAGAGGAAACCAACCGGATGTGTCGGGCAGCGCGACGTCAGGAAAATCATAGTTGTAATCCGAATAGACTTTGCCCGAGATTGAGCCGACGCTGCTGAAGGAAGCGGTGGGCCCGAGGTAAACGTCGCCAGAAATGTTGTGATTTCCCGGGTCAAGTGTGCCGTAGAGGACCGCAACGTCGCCATTCGTGGTGGTCTTTGACGAGTCGTAGCGGCCACTGGTGCTCAGGTTCGTTTTAGAGGAATCAAAACTATCAACCGTGAGTCCGTTACCTTTCATGGTGATATTGGTCCGCGCGGCCAATGCGAAGTTGTATAACGGAACATTGGTTGTCGCGACGCAGATAACCCGTCTCAAAGTGGCGGAAATATCAGGCAATGTAACGTAGCCTGTGGAATAAACTGAGGGCCAGTTGCCGGAAGAGAAAACGACGGAGTAGGAATTATTGGTCGAGAGACTGCGCGAAACCGGTCCGTAGAAGCCGCCGACCGGCAAGCCCCAGCCGTTGCCGGTGCGATCGACAGTAATGTTTGCGGCCAGAGCGCCCGGATTCAGTTGAGCCATTGCCTCTTCGACACCCGATTCTGCCGAGGTGAGCGCGCCATTCCAGGCCTGTGAGCGCATGACCGAAACGTATTGGGCGCGAACAAGCAGGAGATAGCTGCCGAGACCGATCAGGATGGCGGTCGTCATGAAAAGTGTGACCACGAGGGCGCTTCCGGCCTCATGCTTTGATTTGCGTGTTTTGAGTGTCATGGTGGTGGTAAAATCAGTTTAGGTATCGAGGATTAAATTTCGCTCCAATGGGTGGCTGTATAGCCGCGAGATGGGCCGGAGGTCAAAAGGTCTTCGTCAAAATGAAATTGGAAATGACCATTGATGCTTACCGATTTGGCGATGCACGAGCCGACGAAGTCATAGTCGTTGCTACCACCGCCGCTGAGAGTCATGGCCGCATCGGGGGCGTAAACCGTGCCCGTGAATGTGCCGTTTCCATTAAGACTGATGCTCGAATTGCTAGGCAAGCCGTAATAAGCGAGGAATGATGCTCTACCGCCGTCAATATTGCCTCCGCCAATCGTGAAGTTTGCAGTGCCAACATACATTGTAAGTTTAGCGCCGACATCGACACCATTGCCGGCAACCTTCACAGTGTCCGTGACGGTATTCAGGAGGTATAGCCGCACATGAGCGTTTGTACCGACGTAAACCGACGCGGTACCCACGCTGGCGGGGATAGTGTAGTCGCCACTGGAGAGGAAAACGTAAGTATATGAGATACCATCCGGGGCAAAGTTGAGTCCTAGTGGCGCCAATAACGATGGGGGCGCAGGAGGCCATATAGTCATGTTAACTGGGGGAATGACATCAGGAAAGTCGTAGCTGTAGTCGGTATGGACTGTGCCGAAGACCTGGTTGGTGCCGCTATTAAGCGAGGCCGTGGGCCCTAAAAAGACATCACCGTAAACATCATGATTACCCAAGTCCACCGTGCCGTACAGCACCGCGATGTCGCCGTTGGTGCTGGTTTTGGAACTGGTATAGCGGCCGTTGGAACTAAGATTGGTAAGAGTAGAATTGAAGCTGTTGGCCGAAGGACCGTTACCGTTGAGGTCGATATTTGTGCGGGCGGCGAAGGCGACGTTATACAAAGGGACGTTCGTGGTGAGGACGCAGATGGCGCGGGCCAGCCTGGCGGAGATATTTGGCACTGTAACGTATCCGGTGGAATAGATGGAGGGAAAAGTCGTGTCGGAGAAAACGACTGAATAAGAACTGCCGTTGGTCACGGTGCGGGAGACCGGGCCATAGAAGCCCGCAACAGGCGAGCCCCAGCCATTGGCAGTGCGATCGACCATGATGGTTTTATCAAGCGCGCCGGGATTTAACTGGGCCAGCGCCTCTTCGACACCTGCCTCAGCCATGGTCATTGACGCGTTCCAGGCCTGAGAACGAGCCACGGAAACATATTGGGCACGAACGAGGAGCAAATAACTGCCAATACCAATTAACATGGTCGAGGTCACAAACAAGGTGACCATGAGGACGCTGCCGCGCTCAGAGAGTTGTTTTTGGATTGAGAATTTCATGGCCAAAACGGTTATTTCACTTTATTCCGAAGCACAATTTGGGCGGTTTGAACACTTTCAGTATTCAGTTTGCTGCCGAGAATGGTGCGGGAGCATTTCCAGGACATGTTGACCAGCTTGCAACTGGCAAGGTTAGTGGCGGCGTTGAAAGAAAGATTGGTGGGACTGACATTCGGCGCGCGATTGTAAAGCCATACTTTCCAACGGTCGCAGCCGGTCAGAACGACCTGGACCGGTTGGCCGGTCTTCTCGTATGCCAGTGTAGCCGCATTGGTGTCCCAGGAAATTTTAACGTAGCTCGCCGTATCGACATTGGTAAGGGTGAGGTAGCTGACTGAGGAGTTAGTTTGGAAATCAACGACTGCGGTGGATTGGCGCACTTCGCGGGCAATGACGTCGAGGGCATAGCGGCTGTGCACGTCCAGGTCGACATAGTTGCTCATGGCGCTGAAGGTGCGAGAGCTGTAAATGGTCAAAGAGGCAACCACGGCCATGACGAGGGTGCCGAGCCCTACAGCAACGCTGGCTTCCACCAGGGTGAAACCGGCAGTACGAGGTGGTTGTTTATGCGAACTTCTCAAATTCATGGTGTGGTGCCCCAGATATAGTTCTGGATGCCATAGCGGGCGACCAGCGTTTGCGACGTGCGGCTGTGGACGATTCTTTGGGTGCTATTATAATTCGTCCAATAAAGATTGATGGTGGCCATGCACATGTTCGAGCGGTAACCCGAGGTAACGGGGATGACCGTCGGAATGTTGGTGGAAATACTGCCGACATAGACAGTGCCGCCATTGTTCGTTGTGGTAGGATCGTACAATTCAGTGAAAGTGATTGGGAAGTTGGTCAACGAACTCCAACTGCAAAGACGCAGCGCCTCGGCTTTCTGAGTTAGAATTTGAGTTGCTCGCAATTCCTGGCGGCTTGAATCCACGAGCATAAATCCCGAGGCGAATCCGGCGTAGAGGGACATAGCCGCAATACCGAGGACAAAGACTGCCACCAGCACTTCGGCGATGGTGAACGCGCGCTGGCCGGCGGCGCGGTCGGGAAGCCGCGCCCTACCGTTACCGCGAGGCGCCTCGACCTCGTGTCTGAGGGATTCAACCGGTGTGGTGGGGAGCCCGAGCCGGGCCTGCCAACAGCGCCCTACTTGCGGAGCCCGCCGAGTTTTGGAAAGTTTGACATGCATCTGTTTAAATTCTGAGACATGTCGAGCACCTTTCGCGCCGCAAGCGTTGAGGGGATCCCCGGGGGAATCATTGAAATAGACCCGGGGAAATCCCGGGACTGCTTTGCGTCGTGTTTGCAATGACTGTGCCATTCAAGAGGCGAGCGCTTTTTCGTTTTTTCACTCAATTGGGATGTAAGATTTGGCCAGACCAACGGCCCAAGTGTGATGATGCGTCCATACTCAGGACACAATCAGGAATGGGTGTCTCATATTGAAACAATTGCAAGGTCGTTTCGCTTATTGGTCATTCGCTTCCAATTGAATGAGCGCTCAAGCAGCGGCTAATTGAGGCAAAGAATCTGCCACTCAAATGACAATTTCTGTAGCCCCGGGGCAAATTTCAGGGTTTCCCCGGGCAGATTATTCCTATCTGCGGCGTGCCGGTTGCTTGGATGACGACTGTTAAATGCGATTGAAGCCTGCCAAAGTCCGACAGATTTATTGTGGAGCGAGCAAAATGTTGACAATCCCTATCCGACTGGTCGAGGGAGCCCTGCCCACCGTTGCATCACACGAGTACAAGCGCCGCTGCGCGGGGGTAACCCTGGTCGAGGTTGTAATCTCGATCGTAATAGTTGCAATGAGCATTGGAGGGATCATGACAGTTTACACGCAAACGGCAGTAAATGCGGAATGGTCGGCCCATTCGCTGGCGGCCCAAATGATGGCGGTAAGCGGTTTGGAACAAGCTCGCGCGGCGAAATACGATCCCCAGGGCGGGACGGACGAGTTGGTGGCGACAAACTTTCCCGTGCGAGTGGACAAGTTGGATACGGGCACGTCATTGGGAGTTTGCACCTACGCTACGAACACAATCACGATTTCGACGATTTCGACCAATCCGGCGTTGAAAATGGTGACGGTAGACTGCACCTGGAGTTTTCCGCGGAAAGGTCTGTTCACGAATAGCGTCTATACGTATCGCGCGGCGAATCAATGAAAACAGGTTTGCAGGTAAATCGGAATTCGGGTCGGCTGGTTAGTGAAGAGCCTGCTTTCAGTTTCCGGGCGGCACGGAGCAGCGAACTTGATCGAGGAGGACGAGGACGAACGGTTAATGGGGAGATGGGCCGGACGCTGGTTGAAATGATGGTAGCGAGCAGCCTGCTGTCTCTGGTAATAATAGGAATTTTGTCGTGTCACATTGCCGGGCTGCGCGTTACGGGCTTTGTCATGCCAAAAATTCAGAATGCAGAATATTCGCGGCAATTGGTGAGCCGCATGATTGAGGAGATAAGGTGCGCAACGACCGTATCGATTGGCACTGGAACGGTGAGCAGTTTCACGGCGGCTGCGGCAAACAAGCCGCAAGTTGGCAACGCGATTCGGATATATGCGACGAATGCGAGCACGTTCACCTATTATTATCAAGACACCAACAGCTGGACGGTGCAACGGATCGACCTTAATGGCAATGGCCCGCTGGTGATCGCCGATCAGGTGACGAATCTGACGGTCTTTTCGATGGAGAATTTTGGCGGGACGGTGCTGACCAATCCGCAAAATAATTGTGTGCTGAGCATGTTGATACAGATGAGGCGGCCAACCAATGTCAAAGGAGTCTCTGACACGCTGCAGGTGCGCTCGAAAATCACACGTCGAAACATTTTTTAGAGCATGAAAATGAGGTCTTCATCCATTGTTCGAGACAAAAGAGGCTACATCCTTTTGATGGTATTGGTCCTGGTTGGCGTGAGCCTGATGAGTTTAGCGGGGATCTACATGTATTCTTGCACGAATTCGAAGCTGGGCCAGCGGGCCAACGATTATTATTCCGCGCTCGGGGCCGCCGAAGCTGCCACCGAAAAGGTGATGGCGCAGGCAACGGCTGATTTTCGGAATTATGGCGCGGGTTACCTGGTCCAGCAATTGGATTCTTATCGCCATGCCATACCTACCGCCAATGAGTCGGGCGTGTGGACAAACTTTCATTTCATGGATCTCGCTGGCGCGGATGATCGCACCGAGGTCCAATATATTGCTTCACCCGATTTTGTTCCATTGGGAGGGTCTTACGGCCAACTCAAGGCGTTTAAGGACAAGGTGCGGATACTGTCGAATGCGCGAACGCTGGCGACAGTTAATCCGGTAGTGGGCTCCGTTTATCAGGACATCGAATTAACGAAAATCCCGGTTTTTCAATGGGCGATTTTTTACAATTTGATACTCGAGTTCACACCGCAGCCGCCGATGGTCATTTATGGCCCGGTCCACTGCAATACGAACATCTACATGAACCCGCAGGGGACATTGGATTTTATGAACGATGTGACCTCGAGTGGCACGATAGTGGCCAATGCCATCTCAATTGGTCCGCTTTCAATCCCTCTGGGAGGAACGGTCACCTACCATGGCAGGCACGATAGCGGGGTCAGTGTGCTGACCCTGCCTACCGGCACCAACAACAGTCCCGCAGTGGTGCATCAAATGGTGGAGTACCCGCCAGCGGCGGAAAACTACCTCTCCACGATAGGCCAATTGCGCTATTACAATCAGGCGGATCTCATAGTCCTGGTCAGTAACAACACGGTAGTGGTAGAAAGTGGTCGTTGGAACAATTTTGCCACGAGCTTAATGACGAATGAGGTTTCGTTTCTCGTCTCGACCAATACAAGTTTTTACAACAAACGCGAGGGTAAGACAATCAGACCAATCAATTTGGATATCGCCAACCTTGTTGCCTGGAATGCGACTAATACGGCGGTGCGGCCAAGTTTGGCAATGCACGATGTGGGGACAATTTACATCGCGGATTTTCGCACGATGGCCGCGACGAACGAATCCGGCATCCGATTGATCAACGGGGGCACTCTGCCGCCTCAAGGCTTAACAGTCGCCACGGTCAGTCCGCTGTATATCCAGGGAAATTATAATTGCCCGAACTCAGCGCTCGGAACAACGAACACAACGGGAACAGTGCCCGCGTCTGTGGCCGGTGACGCAATCACGATACTCTCAACTGTTTGGCAGGACACGAACAGCAATAAAGTGCTCCCAAGCCGGATTGCCGCCGATACAACGGTGAATACCGCGATCATAGCGGGAATCGTGAGCACTACCGCGACCGCAGATAGTGGCGGTGTCGAAAATTATCTTCGTTACCTGGAAGACTGGACGGGCAAAACGAACACTTATAACGGGTCGATGGTTTGCATGTATAACAGCCAGATTGGCAGCGCGGCCTGGGGTTTGCCTGCCAATTCCGGAGGACCTGATCATTACAATCCTCCCGAGCGGCATTGGGCATTGGATCAAAACTTCCAATACGGGAGCAAGCTTCCGCCAAAAACGCCAGCGGTGGTGGTGCTGAATCGAGCATACTGGCGCACGCCAGCGGCATTCAGCACGAACGTAATTGCCGGGTATTAATTGCAATACCAAAGACGTTTTGTGGCTCACGATGTCCGTTTCGTCCATAAACAGGACACGATCAACGCTCCTCCCCGGCGAGGAGCTTCGCCACCCGATGAAGGGTGAAGGTAATTCCTGGGGAGCGGCATGAGCAATGGCCGAGAATTTGCTCTGCATAAGCCGGGAAATTGCAAATTGGTTTTGCAACGCGGGCCCAGCGGAAAGACTGAACCAGGAATGGACGAAAGCGGTAATAGAATAGGAACCACTCGTGAGCTTTTTCACGAGCGGCGGGGCTCCTATTCTGCACTGCGTGGGATTCCAGCGGGAATCCTTTTTTTGTTGATGCTTTGGTGCGCGCCAAGAGCCGCCGCAGACGAGGCGAATTCTTCCAAACGTCCCGCCAGCTATCCCAAGTTTCAAAGTGCGTTGCAAAGCCAAATGCATACGGCGAGTGAGCTGCCGCAGCCCAATGCGGCGCCCGAGGGTCCCGATTACAGCATTCGAATTATTACAGCTTTAGGTCTGTGCGGGGCGTTTTCGCTCAGGCTGCTCATTCCGAGAATCAGCAAGGCGCTGGACCAGCGCGCCATTGCGGCTGCGAAGAGCGCGCCGGTTGAGCAACAGAAAGCCATTGTCGAACACGAATTTGTCTCGCAATTCGCCTCGGCCGTGAACAGCGAGCCGAAAGATAAAACAGTATCCGATGACGCGCGACGGGCGGCGCTCGAGGAATTCTATAAGACCGCGCCTGGTCTGCTGACGAATTTGCGGAATTTGTTTGGCGGCATAAGCCGCTCACCGGACCCGACCAGCCGGCAGGAGAGCCTCAAAGGCCTTGGCGCGGAAGTGGAATCGTTAAAAACACGGCTTGGCACTTTCGAGCTGGTTCCCGCCTGGCAAGTCGCGTCAGGGGTCGAGAGGCTCATCGGGCAGCTGGCCGAAAAACCGGCCAATGTTACGCCTTCAACATTGCGCACGGTTGCGGGCGGTCTGCTGCTGTTGAATGATCTGTGCGTGCCGGACGTGAGGAAAGACCTTGCAAGCAATCCGCCGGTCCGATTTCTGGCTGTGGACGACGATCCAATCAGCCGTCGAGCGGTTTCAATGTCGCTCAAGAAAGTTTCAGAGGCTCCTGACGTAGCGGAGCATGGCGAAGCAGCGCTCGAACTTGCAGCGCGTCAGCCCTACGATGCCATCTTCCTGGATGTGGAAATGCCCGGATTGGATGGATTTGAAACTTGCACCAAAATTCATCAGCTTGAGCCTAACCGTGTGACTCCCGTAGTGTTCGTGACCAGCCACAGTGACTTTGAATCGCGCACGAAATCGACGTCCAGCGGCGGGAGAGACTTGATAGCCAAACCCTTCTTGAGTTCCGAAATCACGCTGAAGGCTTTTACGTTCCTGTTGCGAGGGCGCTTGGATCGCGAAAAAACCAGCCGCGCAGTTTCGGGGAAAGAAACCGCGCCCATGGAAGCCAAAACTGCAGCAACCGCTGCAAACGCGGAGACTAAGTCGCCGACGCCGGCACCCGACGCACTCAGGAAAGAGATTCCCAGTGCTACAAGTCAGAGTGTCATGCAACCATCCAAAGCGAGCACTACGACGAGCGACGGGGTACAGAAAATACCATCAGCGGAGGGTCCGGCGTCAAAACCAGCGACTCCAGACGCGCCAGAACACGCAGAGGATTTCGCAGTCCGTGGGGCAGAGCATCTTCGCGAGATCCAAGCACTGCTTGCGACGTTGAGCATAGCCGAGACACCCGAAAAAAGGCGGGAGATTCTTGGCGAGTTATACGTAGGACTCAACATGTTCAGGTCCGAAGCAGCACGGGCGGGATTGAGAGCGAATTGTGAATTGGCATCCGCTCTCGGAAAACTTGTTTCGAAACTTCTGGATAAACCTGCGCTGTACGCGCCTTCGGCGCATCAGGCAATATCGGCTGCGATTCTACTGCTCGAGGAACTGGCTGCCGGGGGCGCTGAGCCAAATTTTGCCAATCCGCCGATTCGCGCGCTGGTTGTGGATGACGAACCGCTGACGCGGCGAGCGATTTCCAATGCGTTGCAATTGACGTTTGGCAAGCCTGACAACGCAGAAAATGGCGAAGCTGCGGTAGCGCTCACGCAAAGCAAAATTTTTGACGTCATCTTCCTGGATATTATGATGCCGAACATGGATGGATTCGAAACTTGCTCGAAAATTCGCGAGACGAAGCTCAACGGCGCAACACCCATCATCTTTGTCACGAGCCACAATGATACTGAATCGCGAAACAAGTCATTCGACTGCGGCGGAAACGGATTCATTTCAAAACCGGTCTTACCTGCGGAGATCTTTCTTGCGGCGCTGACGTTCACCTTGCGAGCGCGAATGGCGAAGGGCGACGCTAAAGTCCCAAACGAACAATTGGAAGCCGCCCTCTGCTGATTGGGATTCGCCAAAGGCGCAGGGAGCAAATTGAATTGGCTTTACATAGGGGTATGACGCACACATCGTGCGCAAATGTTGGCAACCAGACACATCTTCCCTCGCTCAATTGGCGTTTGTTTGACACTTTGGCTTTTGATCGCGCCCGCTCCTGCAAGAGCATCAGGCCTCGATGATACGCCGGGTCCGCCGTCGGATTCATTGTGGCCGGGCCATCTCAGCTTCGAAATGGGTTACAAACGCTCGTATTTGGGTGAAGGAGCTGCGAATGGACTGATCGGGGCAGGGCCAGTCAATCAGTTTACGTTTACCGGATTGGATTTCGACATTCGGCGCGCTAATTGGCCGGTGAGCTTCGCGCTTCAAGCACAGTTTGCGGCAGGGGGCGGAATATTTTCCGACGAGGCAGGCGTCGGTTTGCGCAAGATCTGGCAATTTTCGCAGTTCGAACCATTCGTGGGCGTCGGCTTCACGGCGGCGTCCATTGGTGACGTAGTCAACGGAGGCGGGACGGGTTATGGAGGGTATGGCGAAGCCGGGCTCTATTGGAATTTCAGCAAGCATTGGCACGCAGGTTTCCGGGCCGCCTATTCGTATGCGCCGCCTATTCGTATGCGCCGGTCAATTACACAGCGACGGATATTTTTGACTCTTCAATCCGGGAGGAGCGCCGCTTAAACGCGGGCGGCTTTCAGGCGTTGATGATGTTTGGGTTTCATTGGTGAGCCACTGCGCTCGAAGTCCAAACCGATGATTCTAATCCGGCTGCGCTAAGGACGGGAATCCAAAATTCTCTTCGCTGCCTGACGCACAGATTCGGCCAGTTCGGCCGGTTTCACGACTTTTGCATTGCCACCCCAACTGAGCACCCAGCGCTCGACTTCAGCAAGGCTTGAGAGTTTCATTCGCAACTCCACCGCCCCGCCCTTCAGTTCCTTCAACTCCTGCGAGTCGTGCCAGCGTTTTTCGCGAATGTAATCGGCGGCTTTATTGTTGAACCGAATGACAACGTCGTACTTATCCTTCCCGGAATGGACGCCGAAGCTGTTGCGCAAGCGTTGTTCGAGTGAAAAGCCGGCGACGCGCGAAAAAGTCTTGCCAGTCTGTTTGATCGCTTTGATTCGAGCGGGAACGAAAGTGCGAATGTCCTTGCGCAGATGATCCCAGGCGAAGAGGTACCATTCGCCGTTGATATTGGCGAGGTGATACGGGTCTACGCGGCGCTGTTCGGCCTGTTTTTCGCCGGGTTTACGATAGGTGAATTCGATTTGCTTTTGGGCTGCCGTGGCTTTGGCTAAAGCGTCAAATATCTCCAGGTCGAGAATCTGCTCGGCGCTGGTCCGAAAGGAGATGGTTTGATCGACATCGGAAAGGCTCAAGGAAATCGTCTCCGGCAACGATTCTTCCATCTTTTTGATGGCGGACAAAAGAGGCTTTTCGAAAGTCGTGCCGCGATACTGTTGAAGGGCTTTCTCCGCAACTACGAGGGCCACCAACTCGCCCTCGGTGAAATGCATCGTCGGAAAATTTGTGACTGGCCTGGTGTAGTAGTAACCGTTCCGGACGCCGTCCCATTCGATGGGGAGCCCAAGCCGGTCGCGCATGAATTCGACGTCGCGGTGAACGGTCTTGGTGCTGATCTCCATTTCGTTCCCTAAGGACGACGCGTTCGGGAATTTCTGTGCCTGCACCTCTTGATGGATGCGAAGCATCCGATCGAGAGGCGGGCGGGTTTGGCGGACTTCGATCGTCTTGCCGCGGGAGCGTTTCATTCGTCAGGGGAAAAAACGTTGAAATCCGACATGCGAACAATAAAGCGGCAGAGGACAGCCGCCTTCATATCCCAAGCCCGATCAACACTTACGTTGCTTTTATCGCGTAGTTTAACGCGCCGAGGTCTTCAACGCTTTAACATCAGATCAGCTTCGACAGCAACTCCTCGTTCGTCTTGTGCTTCTTCAACGCCTGAACCAACGTTTCCATCGCTTCGACTGGATTCAAATCCACCATCGTGCGGCGCAGTTTGCGGACGGATTCGATCTGGTGTTTGGGAAAGAGTTTCTCTTCTTTGCGCGTGCCGCTCTTGGGAATGTCAATTGCAGGAAACAAACGACGATCGGAAAGTTTACGATCGAGAATGAGTTCCATATTACCGGTGCCCTTGAATTCCTGGAAGATAAGTTCGTCCATTCGGGAACCGGTATCGACGAGGGCCGTGGCCAGAATCGTCAGCGAACCGCCTTCTTCGATTTTGCGGGCTGAGGCGAACATCTTGCGCGGAATTTCGAGCGCGCGGGCGTCCACACCGCCGGTCATCGTTCGGCCGCTGCCGCCATGAACACTGTTGTAAGCGCGGGCGACGCGTGTGATGGAATCCAGCAGGACAAAAACGTCTTTGCCTGCTTCGACCATACGCCGGCAACGTTCGATCATGAAGCGCGAGAGCCGCACGTGGGTTTCCAAATCCTGGTCGTTTGACGAAGCAACGACTTCGGCTTTGACGGAGCGTTGGAAATCGGTGACTTCCTCGGGGCGCTCGTCAATGAGCAGCACCATGACATGGACCTCTGGATGGTTCTCGGTGATGGCGTTGGCAATCTGTTTGAGAATCGTGGTTTTGCCTGTCCGGGGCGGCGCGACGATCAGTCCGCGAGTCCCCTTCCCTAACGGTGTCACCATGTCAATGACCCGGGTTTCGATAAGATCTGGCGCGGTCTCCAATCTGAATTTTTCGATTGGGTCAATGGTCGTGAGGTTCTCGAAGCGGACGGTCTTGGTGTATTCCTCGAAGGGAATCAGGTTGACCTTATCGACCGATTTCAACTGCGGACTGTTGCCACGGTGGGGTGGCTGGGTAGGCCCCTCGACGAGGCTGCCTTCGCGCAGGAAATTGCGCTTAATAGTATCGGGAGTTACAAAAATATCCGAGGGTTTTGGATGATAATGGTTCTCGGAGGTGCGAAGAAAACCGAAGCCTTTTTCGGAGATTTCCAGGTAGCCTGAGCCGTGGTCATTGGCCTGGTGTTGCTGGTGTTGTTGGTCGTGTTTGTGACTATCGTGTCTATGACTGTCCTGGTGTTTGGTCGCTGCGCTCATACTGTATTTTGTGTGTGTTACGAAGGCGTAACAGAATAATCCCCGAAAAACCGCTAATGAACTTTGAATTTTTGGGAAGCTGTTGGATTAGCTTACTCAGACTTATCGCCTGCCAACCACAACTAACAAGCCTTCGATAGGGAATACATAAGGGTAAAACCTGCGGAGCGCAACAACTATTTTACGAGAAACGTCAAAGGTCGAAAGTTGCAGGTTGAAGCAGAGACGCCCCATCGCTTTGGCAAGAAGACCAGGAATGCAAGCTGAAAAGAGGATTACGAAGCCGGTTATCACTAGGATCACGAGTGGGAGCAGCGGGCAATTATCTTAGCCGGTAGAACCGGGTAGATTCGGTTGGAGGGATCGAATCAGTATAGGTGATTTGTCCGGTTTGAAGATTGTTGAAGGTGGCGAGGTCAGACCATTGGACAAGGTTCGTGGATTCCTGGAGAACAATTGTGGAACCGGTTGGACCACTAAAGACGAGTTTAACTGAGCCAGGGGAAGCGCCGCGAGTGGCCGACCAGAAGTAAGTGCGTAATCCAAAGACGGCCAATGATTGGAGCGTGCCCAAAAAGACTTTGCCATTGGCTATGGTGGGGACATTGAATTTGACAAGAGTGATCTGCTCGGGAAGGCCAGCTTGAAAATTGAAGTAGCTGTCGTAGAGCCGAGGGGAGAGGTTGTTGGCATCATAGGCCCGAAGGCTTGGGTTGGCGGTCGGACCGGGAACCAATTGCCAGACGATTCCGTTATTGGCGCCGTTAGCGGAGATGCTCGGGGTCGCGCCACGGAAACCAAGTGTTTCAGTCGATTGTGAAACGGGAGTCGTATTGAGTTGGCCGTTGACGAATGCGTAGGCTTTGAGCGGCTCCCCTACGCCCTGGACGTAAAGACGGTTGTTGAAGAAAGCGGGCAAGCCGAAAAAGTGAGGCGGGCCAGGCTGGCTCGAGTAGAGTGGAAATGACTGAACAATTTGATTGTCGTTCGCAGCATTGAAGTGACCCATGTTGTCGCGATCGACGAGGTAAAGCTTGCCGAGTTTGCAGGCGCCCACAAGCAGGTGCGGATGTGCCAGGCTGCCAACTGAATCGGGCAAAACCATTGCGCCGCCTGAGCCGAGATCATTATCCTGGCTATCCATGGCGCTTTGATCGAACGGTGTGAAATAGTCGACGATTTCGAAATTAGCCGTTGCCAAATATAGACTCACGAAACTGTCGCCAAAATTCCTGGGATTCGGGCCGGTGTCGAAGGTGCCGTTGCCAGTGACGAAAAAGACGGAACCGTCCGGCGCAGCCGCGGGACCCGCGCCGCCCATCCATATACCGCCCGCACCGCCGTCAGGCGTGGTGTTTAGGTAGGCGACTCGATTGAGCGTCTGGGCATCATAGGCGATCACCCAACCATGGTAGGGAGCCAAATCACAATAGGATGTGTAGGTGACATAAACCAGACCGTTGGCAAAGAGAAGAGCGGAGCGTTGCACTTCGCGCGCGGGATTGAAATGCACAAAACCGCCACTGCTGCCCGCGCCTGTGCCGGCAACGACGGCATCGATCACGACGGGACTGTTTGAGCGGTCGAGCCCGGTGGTCATGTCGAGCGCATGCAATCGTTGCACTTGAACCAAAGTTTGGTTGGTGGCGGACATCGGCTCTTTGGTCCGGGCAACGACGTAGAGTGTGCCGCTTACGGAATCGATTACCGGCGTGCCGACGATGCCGATCTCGCCGCCGACGCCCCCGGTGTCGGTGACAAACGTGCGACAATCCTGTCCGGGAGAATCCACGGCGTCGGTCGTCAGCGGGACGGTTACTGCGGCTGCCGGGTTGATGAAGCTTGTCTTCCAAAGGGGCGGGGCATTGGAGCCCATGTTGGAATCGGCATCGAAGGCATAGACGCTGTCGTGTTGGGTTGCGACAAAGACAACGTTGTGAGTGCCTTGGCCTGGAATGGGAAGGTTCGAGACGTAGAGGGGTTGAGCGTAAATTTGTCCATCGACAGGGCGGCTGACGATTTTGCCAAAGCCGTAGATGTTTACATTGGTGGGAGTGAGAATCGTTTCGTTCGTATTGAGACCGGTGCGGGCGTTGTCGTTATGGCTGGTGAGCACGTTGACCTGCCCCTGCGCAAGCAGGGCGGAAATGAGCATCACCAGCAAGACCGGACCTGCCGGAAGCGTCCTTGTACTACAACTGCCAGCCATAGGAAAAATGATTGGGTGACTATTGGCTGCCTTCAGACATAGACCTCTTGCGAGGTTTGGTCAAGAATTGTTGAATTCTTCTAAACCAACCATTGGTACAGTTTTTTCCAAACCCAAACCACACCGAGGGTTGAACCCCAGGCTTGCCAAATGGAAAAAGCGATGAGGGCAGTCGATTGAAATAACGCTGTGGGGCGTTTCTGCTTTATCAGGTTCAGGAAGAGAACCAGCGCGACCGGCCATAAGACCAGCCCGATGTGACAGAGGAATATTCCGATGACAAGCCGGAGTTTGCCTAGTGGACTGCTGAACGGCGTCAGAGAGCGCGGGACAAAATTCCAAAGCGGTCCACTCAGCATCGCGAGCAGGACCAACAATGCGATAACGTTCGAAATTCGAATGGCGAGGGAGTTTGGCATTTTGTCATCGGTAGAGCGATCTGAGTCGTACCAGACTTTCTCAACCAATCTGCGTTGGGTTAACATTTTTATTGGAGAAAAAATCATGCGGAAGCCGCCGGCGAGCAGTTGGAGTCCGGATGTTTTGCGAAAGCGGCGCCCAGAAGTGAGCACGGGTTGCCAGAGGACAGCGAAACGGCCTTCGCGCTTGAGCCGGAGCGCGAATGCACCCTCTTCGCCCCAATAAAGACGTTCGTCAAAGCCGCCGCTCGCGATAAAAGCTTCGCGCGTTGAGAACATGAAAGCGCCGCCGGTGAAGCCAATGAGTTTGCTGGCGGGAATCGCAACGACGGCCAGAACCCAACTGTAAAGAGGAACGACTTCATTTTTGTCGAGCCGGGTGGGCGCGCCGCCGCCGACAGCGCCCTTGTCCATTTGGCGCAGGGCGGCCGCGACTGACCGCGGGTTGGCGATGGTATCGGCATCGATGAAAAACAGGCGTTCGCCCTTCGCGGCGTGGCCGCCGGAATTGCGAGTCGCAGCAATTTGGCGGTGGTTGACACTGACGATGCGGGCATTGTTTTGGCGGGCGATTTCGGCGGTGGCATCGGTAGAGGCGTCATCGACTACGATGATTTCATAGGGTTGACCGACAATGCGAGCGGAGTCGCGGATCGCTTGCAATGTGCGTGGAAGACACGATTGCTCGTTATGGGCGGGAACGATGAAGGAGATCATGGCGGATCCAGCTCTATAGTAAGTTGACAACGTGAGCGCAGGAGAGTCACGCGAAAGAGCAGCCGGCCACTAGACTGAATCAATCCGGTCCTGCCCAAACGATGCCTCACGCAAAGGTCGCGAAGGACGCAAAGAAGGAACTGTCCGATATCGCAGCCTCGGAGCGACTAAATTGGTCTTTTCTCGGAGTGGAGCACCAATATAGCCAGCACGGATGCGACTATTCCAGCCAGCAGTACAGTACCCGCGAGTATCCAACCGCCGATTGCTTCTGCCAAGATTGGGTGCATAGGATTAGCCGCTCAAAGCGCGCGTTCGAGGATTCCGGAAAGTTCGCCAGCAGTTAGCACAATAGGATTTGCCTTCATGCTGCTGGCGTGAGTGGCTTTTTCGACCAGCGCGGAAGTGTGTTGGCGGGTGAGGCCGTACGTGCTGAGAGGCGGAATATGTAACTCGGCGACGGTGTTTTGAACCCAGGCGACGGCATCTTCTTCTTTGGCATCAGTCGAGCCGGTCGTGAGGCGCGCGATTTCATTATACCTGTGAAGTGATTCGCTTTCGGGTTCGCGTTGGCGGAGGGCACGAATATTGGCGTCCATCACGTGCGGCAAAAGAACCGCGCAGACTGCGCCGTGCGGTGCGTGGAACATTCCGCCGATTGGACCGGCAAAGCCGTGAACTGCGCCGAGGCCCGCGTTAGCGAGGGCGAGTCCGCCGAAGAGGCTGGCCACGGACATGTCCTGGCGCGCGTCACGCGACGGAGCATGGGATTCAGAATTCTTGTCGCGCGCCGCTTGATGGGCGACTTTCAACGAGCGCGCGGCGCGGCGGATACCTTCCAGGCAAAAGGCATCGGTCATCGCATTTGCGCGACAGGAAACGTACGGCTCGATAAGCTGAGTAAGCGCATCGAGACCGGTGCTCGCAGTGATTGCCGGCGGAAGATCGTACGTGAGCGCGGGGTCAACAAGCGCGAGATTTGGCAGCATGAGCGGACTGCGAAGACTCACTTTGACATGATGCTGAGCGGAAGCGAGCACGGCGTTGCGTGTGACTTCCGAACCAGTGCCGGCGGTGGTTGGAATTGCAATGAACGGAGCGGAAGGTTTGGTGATGCTTTTGCCGCGGCCAATGACTTCGAGGTAGTCGAGCAACTCGCCAGTATTGGTGAGCATCGCAGCAATGGCTTTGCCGGCGTCAAGCGCGCTGCCGCCACCGAAACCGATGACGAGTTCGCAATGTTGATGTCGCGCCTGTTTGATGCCTTGTTCGATCGTCTCGATTTCAGGCTCGCCGAAAACTGAAAATGTCAATCCAGTGACGCCGTGGTCGCGGAGCGCTGCAATGAGCGGCTCGGCTCGGCGAGTGTCGCGGCCAGTGACGACGAGTGCGCGATGGCCGAATTCTTTGGCGTTCGGGCCAACCTGGCGCAGCGAACCGATGCCGAAGATGATGCGAGTGGCCGTGGCGAATTCAAAGTTCATGGCCGACTTGAAATGGAGGCAAACGAGGATTTCGACCAGCCGGGCGATATTCCAGGAAAGCGGCAGCGGACCCCGATGGACGGGATCCTGCCGCTTTTCTTAACTGAACGCATGTGGCCCGAAAATATCATCACCAGTCCGTGTCCTGCGGAAATATGTTGTTGAACTTCGTGCTGGAGCGCGGCTCGGCCATCATGGGAGCCACGGTGTCGCGCCACGTTTGATAATGTTTGGTTTCTTTGTGCGCAGCAGGCGCGTCGGGCGTGCGATAGGCTTCGACCAAGACGAACCGAGTTGAATCATCCTGTTGCTGGACGACATCGAAGCGCGCAATGCCCGGTTCTTTGATGCTCTCAATGGCGTTGGCAAGAGAAGCTTGTTTGAAGGCTTCAACGTATTCAGATTTGAGATGAATGTAAACGTGAACGACGAGCATAAGGCGCCTTATTTCGTTAAGAGAATCAAACTTTTCCGAGGCGCGCAAGCATTCGGCGAAGCTCGGGTCCAAGGGTCTGCAAAAGGGGTAGTTGAATTGATGCAGTTGTTGGTCCAAGTTATTGGATACTTATGGTGGTACTTCTCAAAATCATATTGATAAAATTATTCATTGCGGCGGCAGCGGGCTTCGTCATTCTGGCGCTCCTTTGATATGCAGCGGTTTCTTTACTGTCGCGATCCGCTCTTCCTCGTCGGTTGCTTCGCTTATGCGCTCAATCGATGGCTGTTGAAACCTCACATAGCGAGCCGATTCCTGCACGGCTATTTCAATGACCTGTGGCTGATCCCGTGTGCGTTGCCGCCGATATTGTGGTTGCATCGACGGCTTGGATTGCGGACCGACGATGACTATCCGCGTGTATCGGAGATTGCGCTGCACTTGGCGTTTTGGTCCGTGTTGTTCGAGTATATCGGTCCGAAGTTCATGCCGCACACGGTTGGAGATCCACTGGACGTGGTTGCTTATGCGGTGGGCGCTCTAGTTGCCGGTGTTTGGTGGCATCGGCGGCGATTTGTGTCACGATTTGCGGCTGCATGAGTTTTGACGCGCTGGCGCCGCACTATCGTTGGATGGAGTTGGTTCTGGCGGGCGAAAAGCTTCAACGATGCCGAACGGCATTTCTGAATCGCCTTTCGCCACCGGAAAGCATTCTAATCTGGGGTGAAGGCAACGGACGATTTTTGGTCGAATGCCGGCGCAAGTGGAGACAGGCGCGGATTGTGTGCGCGGACGCCAGCGGGAGAATGCTCGCTTTGGCCCGGCGGCGTTTGGAACGCTGCGAATCAGGAAGTGACAGGATTGAGTTTTTGCGAGCTGATGTCCTCGATTGGTTGCCGCCCAAGCGGAAGTTCGATCTAATTGTGACGCACTTTTTCCTGGACTGTTTCCAGCCAGAACAACTTCAGGAGATTGTGAGCAAATTAGGGGTGGCCGCACGACCAAAGGCGGCGTGGCTCCTGGCAGATTTTCAATCGCCGCAGTTCGGCCTTTCCCGACTCCGAGCGCAACTGATCTTAAAGACAATGTATCTGTTCTTTAGAATTGCAACGCGGTTGCCGGCGGGTGCGCTGAGCAGCCCCGATCCTTACCTTGCCCGAAGCGAGTTCGTCCTTAACGAACGGCGCGTGAGCGAATGGGGTTTGTTGCACAGTGATCTGTGGCAGCGGGAAACTGGATGATCACAGCCGAATCGAGGACGAGGACGAAAATCACTTCTTACTCCCGGCAGTTTCAGCTTTTGATTGGGGCTTATAGAGACCTGCTTTGACGAATGGTTCGAGATACGAGCCGTAACCAGCCTTTTCCATTTCTTCGACCGGGACAAACCGCAGCGAGGCGGAATTGATGCAGTAGCGCAGGCCGGTCGGCCCAGGGCCATCGTTGAAAACGTGGCCGAGATGGGAATCGGCGGTCTTCGAGCGAACCTCCGTGCGCTCCATCAAATGGGAGCGGTCATCGCGCTCGACGACTTCTTTACCAGTGAGCGGCTTGCTGAAACTCGGCCAACCGCAGCCAGAATCGAATTTATCGAGTGAACTGAACAGCGGTTTGCCGGAAACGATGTCGACATAAATCCCGGGTTTGTGATTGTTCCAGAATTCGTTGCGGAAGGCTGGCTCAGTATCGGCGTGCTGGGTGACCTCAAACTGCATCGGCGTGAGCTTCTTTTTCAATTCGTCGGCGGATGGTTTTTGAAAATCTTGCATGGTTGAATTTGTTGATTGAGTTGTTGCGACGGTGCTGATCGGCGGGGCGGTTTGCGATTGGGCTGGCGAGCAACCGGTAAAGGCTGCAAAGGCCAGCGCCGCAAGGGCTGCGGACACACCGAACATTCGAACCTGTTTCATGCTCAATCTTAACATAACTCGAAGGGTTTTTACAGAATTCATAAGACTAACAGATTGCATTCTGTGTATTTGTCGCAAGAGAGGCGGAAAAACTTACAACTTATTACGATTTCTTTTCCCCCTTCTCGCGCTCATGGATGTATCCGGCTCGGACGGTTTTATCGTCCACTTCGATGATCGCGAGACCGTTGAGACCGAGTGTGGTTTCAAGGGCGTAGAGCAATTCCGGCTTGGTTAATCGTGTCTGCACCCGAAACAAAACAAATTGCCGGCCTGCTTGCTCGGAAGGAACCGTGGTCCGCCCGGTAAGTTCGCCATAGTAGGCAACCACATCATTAGCGGCCGCGCGCAATGGCTTTGGCCTTTTGCCGGGAATGAATACCTCGCCGCCAAACTGTTGAATATCGTCGCGCTCAATCAACGGCTCAGACGGGTCTGGTTGTGGCGCACGCAGCATGATATGTGAGATTTGCTTCAAAGGCACAACCTGCACGAAGTTTGTTCCGTCATCCACAGAGGCGAAACCATTTAGCGCGAGAACAACTTCCAACAGGTAAATGGCATCATTTTTCGTGATGGGCGTTTGCGTCCGAAGGTTAAAGCCCGAGGAAATGATCTGCGAAGAGCGAAGGATATTCCGATGAAGCAACGTTCCGTAAAGGTCGAGGACCTGGCTCATCTGCGCGGCGCGAAGATCGATTGTGCCGGGCGGAATCGCTTCTTGCCCAGGAGTTTGGTCATTGGCGTCAGGAACGAGTGCGGCGAAAGGTGATGCCTGCGTCGGTCGTGGCTTAATCGTTGCAATATAATTTGCTGCAGGGGAATCCTTCCAACCGGATTCCACGGCCAAAACAAATGCCTCGCGAAGTGGAACCAGTTCGATGCCTCGCTGAAGCAACTCATTTTCCAGGACGACCCTCATTCCGTTCGTATCAGAAGAGGGTATCGGATTATTGAATTCCGAGAGAGCGGGAAGATTTGGCAAACGAATAACAGTTTTCCCACTTAAATCCTGGGACAGCTCGAGCGCTTCATCGAGAGGCGCGCGGCGACCCTCGGACCGGGTCTGCGCGGTAGCAGGCGCTGGGGCGAGGAGAACGATCAGCCCCAGGGCAAAGCTAAAGATGAGGGCTTTCACGATTGCGACTTTAGATTGCAAGACCCGGTTGGTAAGCGGAATCGGCTGCTTTTCGAGCACGTGCCAAAATGAGAGAGCGGCGGTAATTTTCAAGAAATTATTAGGGTTCACACCCACTAACACGTGAGTTGATTGCGGCTAAACTCCTTTCGTTGCCAAATGAAAATACTGCTGCGCGATACCCAGACGGGCCTTTTTTACGCCGGCCCAAACCAATGGAGCGAAGGGCGGGAGGAAGCGCGTGATTTCGAAACGCCGGACGTGGCGCTCGATCTCATCGACGAGTCACGGCTGAATGCGATGGAGATCGTCGTGCACTTCGATGATGCGGCGTTCGACGTGCCGCTCACGATCGTCACCGCGAGCGAGCGCAATCTGTAGGCTCGTTATTCCCCTTTCGCCCACGCCAGACCGTCAGCGACGGGTCCGGCATCAATCAGCTTTTCAACTTTCCAGGTTTTCGTGTCGATGACTGCAATCTGTTTGCTTGCGTCGCAGGAAACGTAAGCCTCTTCGCCATCCGGTCGCACCAACGTTTCTTGCGGAGCCTTGGGAACGTCGAGGGTCGTCGTGACGGTCATGGTTTTGAGATCTATGACGCCAACTTTGTTTTTAGTGGGCAATGCAATAATCAGAAATCGCCCGTCCGGCGTTGGCGCGGAGCCGTAGCCGGTGCCCGGCATTTCGATCCATTTTGCGACCTCATTTTTTGACGTGTCGATTACCGCGAGTTGCGGTTTGATTTGGTCGGATGTGAACACCCACCGGTCATCGGGTGAAATCGAAATGCGCTGCGTTACCTTCGAAATCGGAATCGTCGCAATCGTTTTCTTTTGAGGAATATCAAGGACGGAAACCGTGCCCGGTCCGACATTCGCGGTATAAGCCCGCTTGCCATCGCTGCTGATGCAAAACATGTGCGATTCCATCTGGCCAGTCGGTATGCTGTAGAGAATTTTGAGCGTCGCCGAATCGATCACCGTGATCGAGTTCTCCAATTCGGTCGAGACGTACAGCAAACCATCTTTGGGCCCGATCATCGCGCAGTGCGGGCGAACGCCTTTTCCAAAATCGACAGTACCGACAACTTTGCGCGATTCGAGATCAATCACGCGCAATAGACTGCCGTCCGTGCCGGGATGTCCAACGCCTGAATTGCCGTAAATCGGCACAAAGGCGCGTTTGCCATCGGGCGATGCGATGACTTCATGGCCGGTCGTGCCATCTTCGGGCACGGTCGCAATCTGACGCCCTGCCGCGGTATCGATTATGCCGAGCGTATGGTCGCCCTTATTCGCGACCAAAAGGTAGCCAGTGGATTTTGCCGAGGCGGGCTGCGCTCCGGCTATAATGATTGCGGCGGTTGCGCTAAGCAACATGGGTAACGTAAGCGAGCGAGAAGCGACATGTTTGAAATTCATGATGTGATGGATTAGCAGATGCGAGTCGGAAGTCAACCGCCGCCATGAACGTAGATTAACTAAATGCGTCAGTCCGGATGACTTCGAGGAGAAGCGGCTAAACGCCAAATCTCAATTCGAATCGAGTTGGTCCCAGGCGATCGTCTGTAACCCGACGAGGTACTCAACACCATCTGTAACCGTCACTTTAAATTTTAGACTATCGGTTTGCGTCACTGCAAATTTGCCTCCCGCATTGGTGGTCGCGGCGGTGGCCTGAGCCGCAAATGATGCGCTGAGAGCATTCTTTTGCGTAAATTCGACCGCATAATTCGTTCCGATAACCACAACATCGACGATGCAATTGCTCGGAATGGAGACCGCTACGCTCGGAAACGCCGCTTTCGCATCTCCCTTGAAATACTTGCTGAGCCGCGAAAGGTAATCCGTCGGAATGTATTCGATCCTCGAACCAGCGCCGAACGACAGCGTCACGCTCGAAGTGGAACTGTAATCCACCGCCAGACTCAAATTGACGGGCACGCCGGGAATTGTTCCCGCTGCGCTCAAATCCATGCCCGAACTATGATCGAGCACAACCGAGATTCCGGCCAACTGATCCGAATCTATGATCTTCGCAGGATCGATACCCAGCGTGCCACTGAGCTGTTGTATTTTAGTGAGAATCAACCCGACGTCGGACATCGGCCACGGAGCCGGATAATCCGAACCGAAGATTCCCAGAAAGGAATCGTTGATTTTCTCGACCAGCGAGCCCAGCAACGAGCGGCCACCCGGACTACTTGCTACGCGCGGAATCTTTAACAGCCAAACTTGTGTGCCCAAGCCTGCATTCGGCGGCAGGTTCTTGTTTAGATAAAATGATCGGTATGACATAGATTCAAGTTCACGTTAATCGATTTGGTTCTCCATGCGGACGCAATTAAAATCAAAGAACCGGTTGAGCGCAATACTTGCGTAGCCGCTGAGGCAAGGATGGACACTGTGGCGAATAGGCCAGTTCCAGTTCCACTCCCAAGCGTTTCATCGCCCAAGGGAACATTTTCATAGAGTCGTGACATGGGGTGTTTCCATGCTTGCCTTATCCTGACAAACAGTTAGGTTTAACGCCAGACCGTCAAAGCGTGCAGAATTCAAATCCCATGAATTCGTGTCACTCAGTCGAGCGTGAAGGTTTTACGCTGATTGAGTTGCTGGTAGCCGTTGCCACGATTGCCATCCTTGCGGCGCTGTTGCTGCCCGTTTTGGGCAAGGCCAAAATCAAAGCCCAACGCGCCAGTTGCATGTCCAATCTGCGCCAACTCGGTTTTGGCTGGATCATCTATTCGCACGATAATAACGGTCTGCTTGCCGAATCGTATGCCGGCAGTAATTCCAATGCCTGGGTCCTCGGAAATATGCGCAAACCCGCGGAGGCGACCGATTCCTCGCTAATAGCCCAAGGCAAAATGTTTCCCTACACTCGGGATACCAGGGTCTATCATTGCCCCGGAGACAACGGAGTACAATTCGATACCAAAACGGTTGAGTCCGTTCGCAGTTACTCGATGAATTGTTTCATGGGCGGCCGCGATCCATTGCTCGGCCCGATTCCGGCGAGCGCGAAGGATTACGTTCCGTACTTTGTCAAAGATTCCGAGCTTCGCCGTCCTTCTGACCTATGGGTGTTGATCGATGAGGACGAGCGCAGCATTGATGACGGATTTTTTGTCACGGATCCAACTGCGAAAACCTGGTTCGATTTTCCGGCGACCTCAGCCCATCGCCACGATTTTAGCTTCGGCCTCGCAATGGCTGATGGACATGCGGACGTTTGGTTAAACCGCGATCCGCGCACACATCAACTTACTCGCAACGAGACCGACCAGGCCCACAATTCTGACCTCGAACGTCTGGCTGCGACCTCGACGGTCTTGAAGTAATTTCGAATCCAAAACTGCACGCGACGGTTTGCGTTTGGAGTTTTCAAACTGGCTGGAGGTTACGTTTCCGGATCACCTGATTCACAGCTGCGCCTTTCGCTGGTCGCGTTTTCATTTCGGACTCAACAAGTACGGCAATGTCGGCAACCGTAGGGGTTTCAAAGAAGGCGTGAATAGGCACATCGATTTGAAAAGATTTGCGAATGCGGGAAATGATCCGAGTGATTAGGAGAGAATGTCCTCCCAAATCGAATAAGTTGTCGTTGCGAGCGACGTTTTGGACACTCAAAACTCCGGCCCAGATCGAGGCAAGTTCTTTCTCGATACGAGTTCTCGGCGCTTGATCGTCACGATGAACATCCGCTGGATTGCTGACGTTATCTCCGTTTGCACCGATTTGAACATTGGATTCGTCAGCGATGCCCTCAAGCGCCAGTTCCGAGAGGCGGCGCCATGAATTGGCGGCGACGGATTTCAGCAACGATTTAAATTGCCGAACCATCTGATCAATCGTGGCGCAGTCAAAAAGGTCGGTTGAATATTCCACCCAGCCAATACAACCATCGGCGGTCTCTTCGAGATTCAGCGTTAAATCCAGCTTGGAACTTCCTGCATCGATGTCCTGGTGAGAAAACTTCAATGAACCGGCTTGCGTCGTCGGCACAGGTGTGTTCTGAAGGATAAACATCACCTGAAAAATGGGACTGAAGCTGAGATTGCGTGCCGGTTGAATTTCAGCGACCAGTTTTTCGAGGGGTAAATCCTGGTGCGCATAGGCATCCAAAGCTGTTTTCCGGACGCGCTTTAGCAATTCGATGAAAGTCGGATCGCCTGACAGATCGCCGCGGAAAGCCAGCGAATTCATAAACGAGCCGATCAGCAGCTCAACCTCGTGGCGATTGCGATTGGCTATTGGAGAACCGACGACAATGTCTTCGCGCCCGGAGCGGCGCGCCAGGAGCGTCTGAAGACATCCAAGCAGGACCATGAACAAGGTGCAGCTCTCTTTCCTACCGACCGTTGTGAGATCGTGAATCAGCGCTTTGTCGAGAGTGAACGACAGCCGAGCCCCGCGAAAACTTTGGACACGTGGTCGTGGACGGTCGGCTGGCAGTTCCAGCAATGGCGGTGCGCCGTGAAGCTGTTGTTTCCAATATTGCAAATGGCCACCCATGGCGTCCCCTTTCATCCAATGCTGTTGCCAGACAGCGAAGTCGCGGTACTGGATTGGCAAATCTGGAAGTGGTGAAAGACGCTCGGCCAAAAAAGCCTCGTACAGCTTCGTCAATTCGGTCACAAATACGCCGTGCGACCACCCGTCGACAATGATGTGGTCGAAAGTGAGAATCAGCAGATGATCTTCCGGAGCAACGCGAACAAGCGCTGCGCGGAACAAAGGCGGGCGCTCAAGATTGAACGGACGATTGCAGTCTTCGATTGCCAGATGAATCGCTTCCTGCTCCCGATTTGACCGGGGCATGTCGCTCAAGTCGGTGACTGGCAGTGAAATAACAAGCTCCGCAGCAACGGCCTGCACCGGCGCGCCGTCGACTTCAGAAAAACTGCAGCGCATCGTGTCATGGCGTCGAACAATTTCGTTTATAGCTCGCTCCAGGGTCTTCACGTTCAGCGGGCCGCGCACACGCAGGTCGAAATGATCGTTGTAGTGTGATCCAGGCTCAAGCTGGTGCAGAAACCAGATGCGTTGCTGGGCGAAAGAAAGGGACGCGCTATTCGAGCCGTCCGTCCGGGGGATTGATTCGTATTCGCAGGCAATGGAGTCGCTGCCCACGTCTTGTTGAGCAGAGATCGCCTTCGCCAACGATTCGACAGTTGGAAATTCGAACGCCAGACTCAACGGCAGGTCCCGGTTTTGCGTTTCGCGCAACCGCGCAATGAGTTGTGTCGCGAGCAATGAATTTCCGCCGAGTTCGAAAAAGTTATCGTGAATGCCAACTTGAGAAACGCCGAGGAGTTCGGCAGACGTTTTTGCAATCGCCTGTTCCAGCGGTGAAGACGCGACAGGGTTTTTCTCGGAGGTGGTAATGGCGGAAGGAATCGGCAACGTTTTGCGATCCACTTTTCCATTTGGCGTCAATGGCAGACTATCGAGCGGAACAAATGCCGATGGAAGCATGTAGTCCGGGAGTTTCGATTTGAGCTGCTCGCGCAATTCGGCAGGCTGAAGTTGCTCGCCGCGCTGGAGAACGACATAGGCGACGAGACGTTTGTCGCCGGGAACATCTTCGCGAACGATGGCGACGCATTCTTTTATGTTTGGACATTGACGCAGGAGGGTCTCGATTTCGCCAAGTTCAATCCGATGGCCACGCAATTTGACCTGGTGGTCGAGCCGGCCCAGGAATTCACATCGGCCATCCGGAAGATAGCGGGCGAGGTCGCCAGTTCGGTAAAGGCGCGAATTCTGGTCACTCGTATTGCCATTGGTGAAAGGGTTCGATATGAACTTTTCAGCGGTCAGGTCCGGGCGATTGAAATATCCGCAAACAACACCAGCGCCGCCAATAAGAAGCTCGCCCGGAACACCGACTGGCACTGGTTGCAGGAGTTTATCGACGATGTAAGTCTGGGTGTTCGCGATTGGGCGACCGATAGTCACAACGTCGCCATTTTTCTCCACGGCGTCAGTCGTGGACCAAATCGTTGTTTCGGTGGGACCATACATATTGAGTATCTCGCCTGAGATATTCAACCGGCTGATCAAATCTTTCGGCAGAGCTTCCCCGCCAAGCAGCAGCTTCTTGAGCGAATGAAGCGCCGGCAATGCTTTTGGGTCTTCCATCAGCATCGCGGCCAAAGAAGGCGTGCATTGAAAATGCGTAACGCCATGACGCACCAATTGCGCGGGAATGGAGTAATCTTCGCGGTTCACGTTTGTTGGTGTCTGAACCAATTTCCGAAGCGAATTAAGATGTTCTAGGCTGGATAAAACGGTGTCGGCGGGCACCCCAAAATCGATCAGGCACCCGATTTCATCGACACCAAGAGAGCGCAATTTTTCAACCATCTCGTCGCATCGCTGCACCGAACCAAAAAGCCCGCTCGTTTCGAAGTAACGCCCGAAGGCATGTTTCGACATGGCGTCGAGATCTTCGTCGGTGAAATTTGCTGGTTTGCCGTTTCCATTCGGATCTCCCGACGGACGTTTGAATGTGCCGAATGCCCAAGGGTCATTCTTAATGAGATCGATCGAACTCCGCAGATACGCTGTGAATGGTTCGCGGACGATTTCGCGAACGGCATCGTCATCTTCACCAACTAAAGTATGAAGCATGAGCGTAACTCGCCCGACGCCAGCATGACCATTCTCCTTCCAGGCGGAACGAAATACGGCGAGTTTCTCTGCCAGTTCAGACACGCTTTGGCCGAGCAGATGAGTCAGGACGTTTGCCCCAAGTTCACCGGCGAGTTTGAAGGTATCGGGATGACCGGAGGCTGTGATCCAAATCGGCAATTCGCGTTGAATTGGCCGTGGTAGAATTCGAAGCGGCACATCCTGGCCCTTGGAATTACTGAAGGAGACGGTCTCGCCGCGCCAGAGTCTTCGCACCAACTCGATTTGTTCGAGCATGATCTGCTTGCGGCGCACATAATTCTCTGGCGCGAGGATGAAGTCGTTGATTTGCCAGCCGGACGCGAAAGAGATGGCCACGCGACCGTTGGAAAGGTTGTCTACGACAGCCCATTCTTCGGCGACACGAATGGGATTGTGCAGGGGGAGAACGACGCTGCCGGCGCGGATTTGAATGCGCTTCGTAATTGCCGCGACGGCAGCACTGGTGACCGAAGGATTTGGGTACAGGCCACCGAAAGCATGGAAATGACGTTCGGGCGTCCAAACTGCAGCGAAGCCATTTTCGTCGGCGAACTTAGCGCCTTCGAGCAATAACCGATACTTTTGCGAGTCGGCGCTGGATTCATCGCTCGCAAAATAGAAGAGACTGAAATCAATCGGTTTGGTTGCGCTGTTTCTCGAAATGGCTTTGGCGCGTCCGGGTTGTGATTCGTTGCGTTGGATGACCACCTTGAAGCCGCGGGTCAGAGTCCATAAAATCTCGAGAACGGATATATCGAAAGAGATGCTGGTAACGGCAAGCCAGACGCCGGGCGTTTCCGGTTTGAGCCGTTGATCCATGCCGACGAAGAAGTTTACGACGTTGCGATGAGTGATCATCGCGCCTTTCGGCTTGCCCGTGGAACCAGAGGTGTAGATGACGTACGCCAGAGGGGATGCGTGATGCGTGATGCGTGATGCGTGACCAGGATTTGTTAATTGCGGTGCGTCTCCAGCCCAATCGAACATATCAACGCAGAGAATGTGAGCACTTGTTTTTGGCAGCAGCTCAAGCAATGTGGTTTGAGCAAGGAGGACCAACGGTTTTGAATCCTCAAGCATGAAGGCGAGGCGATCTTTTGGATATGACGGATCCAGAGGAACATAAGCACCGCCGGCTTTCAAAATGCCAAACAGGCCGACCATCATTTCGATGGAGCGCTCAACGCAGATGCCGACCAAGACATCTGGACCAACGCCGAGTTCGCGCAGTTTTCGGGCAAGCAGATCGGCGCGATGGTTGAGTTCACGATAGGTGATCTGCTGATTTTCAAAAATAAGCGCGGTCGCGCCGGGGGTTTTGCTCGCTTGACCCTCAAACAATTCGTGGATTGAAGTGTCAGGAATCTCCGCTGCCGTATCATTCCACTCGACCATGATTTTGTGGCGTTCGGAGTCTGAAAGCAGGGAGATGGAAGATAATGGTTCATCCGGATGAGCAGCAATCGACTGGAGAACGGTGATAAAATGATTTGCGAAAGCGGGAATCGTTTCTTGGTCGAAAGCATCCTCGGCGTAGAACCAGGTGCATTCTGTGCCATCCTGGGTCACGCTAAGCATGAGTTCGGTCCCTGCAGCACAATTGGCCTCTGCGGGCCCGCGAGCTTCTCCGGTTGTTATGCGAACGGCGACAGCGACTTGTAAATTTACTCCGACATGGCCATTGGTCTGGAAGGCGGGGTGTCGCGCTGGGAGATCGAGCGAATAAGTTTTATGTCCGCGAATCTTCACTAAATCTGCGCGCACAGCGGTGAGTAACGAATTGAAGTCACCTGAGAGTTTTGCCTCTACGTGTAGCGGTAAAGAGGTAGCGAACGAATCTCCGAGGCCGTTCAGCTCAGCTTCCAGTGCCGATTCACTGAAATTCAGGTCGAAACTGTTAGTTCCACTTATGCGCGACAGGAAGGCGGCAAAAGCCGTCAACAACAATTCGGCGGTTGTTCCCAAACTTTTTCGTTTGTCGAAAAACGAGATTACTTCGGACGGGATGGATACGCGCGTGGCCAGAACAAGTTTGTTGCCTTTGTTTTCAACGGAGGCCGTCGACGATGGCCGAACTTCTTTACGCCTGAATGGCAACGCGACAGATTGAAGGGAACAGAGGCGATTGACCCAAAACTCTTCGTGGCGGGCAGCCGTTTCTTGAAGTTCCTGCAATCGCTTGCCAGATTCGTGCCGATCAATCTTTTCAACGGCTTTTGGAACAACGATGAAGTTGCCCATCACAAGCACGTCAAGTTTCGCAGTGAGGAAAGTCTCGATGGCTTCCTGCGGCGTGCAGACGATTGGCTGGCCGCGGACATTGAACGACGTATTGAGGAGGACTGGCAGCCCGCTGTGTTTGGAGAATCCATTCAGCAATTGCCAAAGGCGTGGATTTTGTTCGCTGGAAACGGTTTGGATTCGAGCTGAGCCATCGACATGAGTGGTCGCGGGGAGTTTATCGCGAAACTCATTTCGCACATGCGTCACGTAGAGCATGTGGGAATAAGTGTCTTCTTCGCCGGGATTAATTTCGAATATCTTCGCGGCGGCTTCGGCGGCCACGACGGGAGCGAAGGGACGAAAACCTTCGCGTTTTTTCACGAGCGCATTGATGCGGTCGCGCATGGTCGGATCGCGTGGATCGGCAAGAATGCTGCGACTGCCGAGAGCACGCGGGCCGAATTCCATTCGGCCCTGGAACCAGGCGACAATCTGGCCATTCGCGAGACGACCAGCGACGTCTTCGCATACTTCGACGAATGAATCTTTTTCGACGATTTGGCAGTCGTTGCGATCTTCAAGAGATTGGCGGATTTCGTTGTCGCTGAATTCCGGGCCCCAAAGAGGAACGGCAATGCGAGGAGCTTTGAACTTCGGGTTGTAGAGTCGCTGTGCGTATAAAGCCGCGCCAAGTGCTGTGCCGTCGTCGCCGGCAGCGGGTTGGACGAAAACGCGGTCAAACAGATCGCTGCGCTTAATCAGGCCGTTGCTCGAACAGTTGAGGGCAACGCCTCCGGCCAGACAAAGGTTTTTGTGGCCGGTTTGGTGCCGGAAATGGCGGAGGACGTGGAGTTGGCAGGTTTGCAAGACGGATTGCAGAGAAGCCGCGAGATCTTTGTGCAGTTGAGTAATTTCTGACTCGGGATCTCGCGGCGGACCGAACTTCTCGGCGAGAAATGCCAGAACACCAGCGTGAGTTTCCTGCTCCTGGCGAGTGTGATTATGCGCGAAAACGGGGAGCGTGTAAGTGCCGTCGTTTCTGAGGCTGACAAACTCCATTATCTGATTGAAGAACCGGCGCGGATTGCCGTAGGGCGCGAGGCCCATCACCTTGTATTCGTCTGAGTTGATGTAGAAACCGAGGTAATGTGTAAACACGCCGTAGAGCGTGCCGAGGGAATGGAATGCGGGAATTTCGGTGAGGATTTTGATGTCGCTCCCCTGCCCTGTTGCAACGGTCATGCTCTGGACTTCGCCCATGCCGTCACTGATCAGAATGAGCGCATCTTCGAAGCCGCTGGGGTAAAAGGCGCTGGCGGCGTGGGCGAGATGATGCGGAACGGGAACAAATTTTTTATCCCAATCCAGGTCGCCGAAGTGTTCCGTCAGGAATCGTTTCTGGACTTCGGGCGCGAAGACTTCGTCGTATTGGCGGCGGGCGAAGTCGTCGGTTTGAAACGCCGCCTTGTTTGGTTGGTAAGAAAAGCCGTGGGCGAAATAGTCCACGTCCTTGAGATTGAGATGGGCGGCTTTGAGGCAATAGCGGATAGTGTTTATGGGAAATGCGCCGGTGGCTTTTTGTCGCGTGAAACGTTCTTCGGCCGCCGCGGCGAGGACGCCCTCATGCCCTACCAGTGCCGCCGCGGCATCAAATCCCTGGGCAATGTTGTATTCCCGATTGGATAAACCGGGAAATTGCTTTTGCTTGAAGGACAGGCTGTTGGACAGCCCACTAAAACCTATGACGTTCATAATACTGGCCGTTAATGCACAGGGTGCGGGGCGATTGCCCGGTGAACCAGTGGGTGTCTAACCCAAGCCCAGCGGGTTGGAGAGCGGAGAAAATCACCGCGGATTGGTTAGGGATGGCGATTCAGGGCTCTACATTGCTCAAAATACCAAATCCCAACTTCCAAGCTCCAAAAAAAGCTCCAAATTCCAGCGATCCACGTTCAAAAGCCGCGATGTCCGGTTTGGGCTTCCTGCGGGTGCTAATATACGAAGGCATGAGCGACCACGAGTTACTGCAACGTTACGCCGAAAGCCGTTGTGAAGCGTCTTTCACCGAGTTGGTGAAGCGGCATGTGGACCTCGTTTATTCGGCGGCGTTACGGCAGGTCGGTGGTGACGCGCATTTGGCACATGACGTAACGCAAAGCGTGTTCATCGACCTGGCGCGAAAGGCGGGGTCTTTGTCCGGACGGACGGTTCTGGCGGGCTGGCTCTATACCAGCACCCATTTTGCCGCCGCCAAAATCGTGCGGACCGAACAACGATGGCGCGCGCGGGAGCAGGAAGCCAATTCTATGCGAGAAATATCAGACGAATCCGCGGTGGAACCGAGCTGGGAGGAGCTTAAACCCGTCATAGACGAGGCGATGCACTCGCTCAACCAAGGCGAGCGCGATGCAGTCCTGCTCCGGTACTTTGAGAAACGCCAGCTTGGCGAAGTCGGCGAGAAATTAGGCGTGAGCGAGGATGCCGCGCGAAAACGAGTGGACCGGGCGCTCGATAAACTTCGCGGATTGCTGGCACGGCGAGGGGTGACTTCAACTTCCGCGGCACTGGTTGCGATTCTGGGAACTCACACAGTCGCGGCGGCGCCGGTTGGCATGGCAATGAACATTGCCGGAGCAGCGATCTCCGGCACGGCTGCGAGCACTGGCACAACTCTAACTATTCTTAAACTTATGGCTATGTCGAAACTGAAACTCGGATTGATTGGCGCGTTGGTCGTGGCAGGCGTGGCAACTCCTTTGATTATTCAAAATCAATCGCAGGCGAAGCTTCGGGCGGAGAACCAGGAGTTGCGGCAACAGAGTAATAAATTGGCTGAACAGATGAGCCCGCTGGCAGCGGAAAATTTGCGATTATCGAATCTGGTCGCGCAGACAACGGACAGCCAGTCGGTTCAGCAGGGTCAGTCGAATGAATTGCTCAAATTGCGGGGCGAAGTTGCCCGGTTGCGTCAGGATGCGCGAGAGTCGCGTTCGAGACGAACTGGCGCGGATGCGTCGAGTGACCCGGCGATCCAGGCGGTCATGGAGACATTGGCGGCACGAGTGACGCAGCTTCGCCAGAAGCTGGAACAGATGCCGAATCGCAAAATTCCCGAGCTGAAATTTTTAGCAGACAAGGATTGGCTGGCGGTCGCCGGAGACGTTGAAAAAATGGAAAGCGACGAAGATTTCAGCCTGGCGATGTCCAGCCTGCGAGGTCGAGCCAAATCCGAATTCGGTTCAATGATGCAAAAGGCACTCCGCCGTTATGCCGAAGCGAATGGTGATATGCTTCCGACAGACATCACCCAATTGCAGCCCTACTTCGATCAGCCCGTGGATGCGGCCGCGCTGCAGCGATATCAGATTGCACAATCGGGCAAATTGGCCGATGCGGGCCAGAATAAAATATTGATCAAGGAGATCGCCCCGCGTGTAGATGATGATTATGACAATCACTATGAGTTCTCGCTCAACGGCACAAGCTCAAATAGCGGCAGCAAGATTGGTGATGCCATGGAGGAAGCCGCAACGGCGTATGCAAATGCAAACGACGGATTACTGCCGAAAACACCCGAGCAGCTTGCGTCTTACTTACAGCAACAGATTGATCCGGCGCGGATGCAGAAGTTTCTGAGTTCAATTCCTGCAAGTGTAACGACGCTTGAGCAGCTAAAGGGCGCGCATAGGTGACGGAGTTGAATGGGTTAATTGAGTTAACTGGGGGTAGGACGTGATTCGTGAAGGAAAGATATTGAGACGCGGAAGACGTACAATCCCAATTTTTTTAAACATTGTGAAACAAAGTTCCAAGACTGCGTGTTGTAGACTTGAAAGCTGAAACCGAATGGAAATTGACTATGAAAGCGAAACTGCAAACTGCTTTGAGATCCAATGTTGACCCGTTTTTCTTCGCGCTGTGTTGCGCCATGCTCATCTGCATTTCATTCACGGCGAAGGTCCTGGCTGATGACGTGTTGGGTGCGGTCAGTGGTGCAACCGGCAACATGATGTTAACGGCAGATGGACAATTTGAGTGGAGTGTGGAATAGCGTGTGCTGACAGGAGGCAAATCGGTTTAAAAGGATTTAACAGGAGAAAACAGAGGGAACAGAGACCGGTAAGGCGATCTAATTTGCGATTAGTCGAATTCAGGCCTGGGCGAGGCAGATTGACTTCTCGCGCCTTCGGGTCTTGTTACGGTACAGCCCAAATAGTCACATTGCATATACCTCCGATGGAGCTTGGGATGGTTTTTGGGGCGGGTCGGTTGCTATAGACATGGCGCTCCGATGGAGCTTTGATGAATTCGGACCATTTGGATGGTGAGCCTCGTCTTGCTTCGCGCATGCATTTGGACCATGAACCGGATCGAGGAAGAGGACAACGACGAAGACGATTGGGACGGTTCAAGGAGAGTTCTTCTCCCGGGGTCAAGCGGAGTGGGCGCGTTTTTTCTCGTGTTTGCGCATGTGGCGCAGATGGCGGAAGCTGATCAGCTTGTGGCGTTTTTCATCCCAGAGCCGGAAGGTCAAAGATTTGAAGCTGCGGAAGAAGGTGACTGGCTTGACTTGTTGGAAAAGTGGATCGGCGTTGTGGCATCGTTCCAAATTGTAATTGGGAATGCGGACGCTGAGATGGTGAATGTGATGAAAACCGATGTTGCCGGAGAACCATTGGAGAATTCTCGGCAGCTTGTAGAACGAGCTGCCTTGAAGAGCGGCCGCGGTATAATCCCAATCTTCGCGGCGTTCCCAGTAAACGCCTTCAAATTGATGCTGGACGTAAAAGAGCCAGAGTCCGGCCGCGCCACCGACTGCCCAGCTCATCAATAGAATCAGGAAGTAAGCTTTTACGCCGAAGATGGCGCATAAGCCAACGACCATCGCCAGGATGGCCAGGTTCATCCACACGACGGAGCGACGCTCTCGTTTGTTGGCATCGGGTGAAGGAAAGCGTTGTCGAACAAGGAAGATAAAAAGGGGCGCAACTAAGAAAAGAATGAGCGGGTTTCGCGCGAGCCGATAGGCAAAGCGTTTCCACCGTGAGGCTTCGAGGTATTCCTGGACGGTGAGCGTCCAGATGTCGCCGACACCGCGTTTGTCCAGATGGCCAGAGCTGGCATGGTGGACGGCGTGTTCCCATCGCCAATGGTAATACGGCGTAAAGGTCAGCACGCCGGTGATAAATCCCCAAACGTCGTTGGCAGTGCGGGAATGGAAATAGGAACCGTGACCACAGTCGTGAAAGATAATGAAGACGCGCACCAGGAGCCCTCCAGCCAGGATGGACAGCGGGATGAGGAGCCACCACGAAATCGTCAGGCTGCGATACATCAGATACCAAACGAGGGCGTAGAGGCCGAGAGTGTTGACCATTTGCCACACGGCCCGGGGAGTCGAGGGCTGCTGGTATTTCGCAACGATCTGTTTCCACGTTGCAACGTTCGCCTGGTGTTTGGAAGGGTTCAATTCACTCATGCGGCTGGTCTCCCGTTCGCTAGAGTAACCTACCAGATAAACGAAGTCGCGCAACGAGAGATGATACTGAAGTCTCCTGAATTCTTAGCGCACCTTCCTGGTGTTTCGCTAAGGATTCGGGAAGCCTACTCCCTAAAGGCGTCGGACGAAGGCGGAGCGCCGCTCCGTGAGCGACTGGCTCATAGATTTTGGCTATTACAAAGGCGCATTTTGACACCGCCATATGGAGTGCGACGGTAGAGTGACGGCGTTTTGGTTCATACTACCCGGTCCACCGACACCAAAGCGGTGTCCCCGAAAGCATTTTGGGGTTATTACCGCATTACATATCTGCCGCGAAGCACGAGTTTGGTGGGAGTCACGAGATGCGTCCCGATCAGGAAGATTGTTAAAAAAGTACTAGGCAGTTCTGCAGGAAATGGGCAATATGTAAACCGCTCAAAAAGGGCGCGGAGCAAACCGCGCGACAGAGTTAGACCCGCCGGACGATCGGCCCGCCTCACCCGTCGCACCTCTCCTCCTCGTAACGGGCAGCGACAAGCATCACGATCTATGAGAAAAACGGGCAAGCATTGGCCATTGGCAAAAGGCCGAGTATGAGCGAGCACCAAAGAGAGACGGCATTTTTACGGCGGATCATGACCTTTGACGAAACTGATGAGCGCTACAAACTCGAACAAAGAATGGGGCAGGTTCAGCGCGACGAGCGTTGTGTCAAACGGACCGCATGGTTGATGGCCGTACTGGGCGGGCTGGGACTGGCAGGTCTGGGGTATGGATTGCTTTTCGCGGAACGGTTTCCTTACGGGAAGTCCCTGTTGGTTTTCAACGTTTTATGCACGGTTGGATTGGCGGCGGTGATTTCTTTGCTGGTGCTGGCGTGTTTCCTGTTTGGGTGCCGCCAGAAGCTGAACGGATTGCGCGAGGAATGCCGGCGACTGATTATGAAACTGCTGGAGTCGCGCCTGGGTAAGCCTCACCTTAGCCTATTGCGACCTTGCGAACGTGACGTCGCGCAGAAGGGAGCGAAAACAGATGGATTTTCGGAACGCTTGGTGTCAATGCAGGAGCGGGTGAAGGGCGAGTAAACGGGACATCTTCAGAACAAGTACCCGTTTGTGAGTGAACGGATCACTTTTCCTAAGCCAAGTCACAAACGCCGGGCTGGGGTGCGGTCATTTTACCTCCGGCGTACCAGGCTAAAGCTGCCGGATAAGATTCCCGGTATGTAAAGTGGCATGTGATTGCGGTTGGCAGTTTTGGTCGTTAAGATGAGTCCATGAAGCGCTTGTTGTGGATGATGATTCTGGCAAGCCTGGGAGTTCACAATTTAGTGCGCGCATGCATCTGGGATTCGGACACTTTATCTGACGAAAAAAAACACAGCCCAACGTTAGCCAAGGCGATCTTGTCCCCCGAGCTGAGCGCTATCGACCCTCCAGCGTTGAAGGCAAGGATTGAGAAACTCCGGACTGCTGCGAACGAAAATGATCCGGCTTGGTGGAATGACTTGGCAGGCGCGCATATCCGGCTCGGCGAAGCTTCCGAGGCGGTAAAGATTCTTGAACCCTTGACAAACAAGTTTGCAACGGATTACGGTATCCACGCAAATCTTGGGACGGCGTATCATTTGCTTGGCAGATATGCTGACGCAGAACGTGAAATTGCTCGCGACCTCGAGATTAATCCTGACGCGCATTTTGGTTTGGAAAAATATCATCTTGCTCTGTTACAATACTTGATTCGAGATGAGGAATACCGACTTCGGCATGTGTATATCGATGAGTTCACCGAATCATTTCTCATATATAAGGGGTTTCTCGTCCACGTTGAAGATGCGCCATCGGTATCCGAGAAGCCTCCTACAAACAACGAAGCGATTAACGCCGAGTTGGGAGGCGAATTGCGGTCGCGCAAGACACTTTCCAGGGAGCAGCTTTCACAGCTATGCGCGCGTCTGGAGGAAATGATCTGGTCTGACAAGGCCCCCGCTTACCGTTCAAAATGGAATTTAGGAATTAACACAAATCTCGAGAAGGGTGTGACTTATATGGCGGAGCTTAACGCCCGCGAACCCGCTTGCTGGACGATGCTCGGGTTACTGGCAGAACAGCGTTCGGATAAGAATCTGACGATTGCCGCGTTCGAAAAAGCGATTCAACTTGGGTCACCGCAGGCGTCCATTTTGCAGGCTCAAATTGATTTGTTGAAGGAGCACATCGCCAAAGCGCGGAAGTACAAAACGGGGGCTGTGCTAATGCCGGGAGCTGTCGTCTGCGTCACGGTAATAATAGCAATAATTCTCACCATGGGACTGAGGGCCATCTTCAGGTCGGGTTTTCAGAAGACTTGATTGGCGGGGCCAGAGATCAGGGCAAAAGAATGGGGTCATGAGTTGATTTCTCCAATATCCACCAGATCGGGAATCACAATGGTTTGCGATGGCGGCGGTTGGAGGAGTAAAGTCAGCGCTGCACCAATGAAAAGCAACAGCGCAGCCGTCAGGAACGATGAGTTGAAATTCTTGCTGCCTGCAAAGAGCATCTGTTGCAAGCGGCTGAGAACAAATCCGCCGGTGCCCCAGGCCGTGAAGAGGATGCCATAGTTCATGCCGAAAGTTTTCAAGCCCCAGAGGTCTTTGGTGTAGGAGGGGAAAAGAGATAAATTCGCGCCGTAGTTGAATCCGATAAGCGTTGCGAGGAGAACGATGACGAGGCTGGCGGAGCTGTCCGAGTTAATGATCGGAATGGCAGCGAGCATGAGCACCGCTTGAATCAGAAGGACGAGCATCAAAGTCCAACGGCGTCCGATTTTGTCGGAGGCAAGTCCCGCGCAGATGCGGCCCGAGGCGTTACCGATGGCCATGAGCGCGACCGCAACGAAGGCGGCAGAGCCCATCGACTTTTTTGCCATGCCGCTGACGCTGCTGATCACCATGAGCCCCGCGCCCGAGCCGATAAAGTAGATGATCCAAAGCACCCAAAATGTCGAAGTCGAAACAATTTCAGATGGCTTCTTGCTGGCAGTATTTGGTTTAGCCGCGGAGGCGGTGGAAGGCGAAACGGGCGTGTAGCCGGAAGGCGGGTTCACGAGCAATTGCGCGAGGCCGCAAACTATCACCGTGAAGGCGATCCCGTAAAGGCGCATAGATTTCAACAGACCGTATTGCGCGAGGAGATGTTCTGAGGTTGGCGCGAGATAGACCGGCGCCAATCCAAAACCGGCAACGACGAGCCCCGCGATCAATCCTGTTTTAGCGGGCGGAAACCATTTGAGCGCGGGCGGCGTCGCGGAGGAATAGCCGAAGCCAAGGCCGAGCCCGACCAGCACGCCGAAGCCTATAACCCACGTTCCATAGCTCTGCGTCGTAGAAATGAGAACCAGACCGGCTCCAACGAACAGCCCACCGAGCGATGCGGTCAGGCGCGGCCCAACTTTATCCTGGCAGCGGCCCGCGAGGATCATCGAAAAGGCAAAAACAAGGCAGCACAGCGCGTAGGGATCATTCAGTTGCGCATCCTTCCACCCGAATTCCTTGCCAATCGCCGCTTTGAACATGCTCCAGGTATAGAGGACGCCGAGGGCAAGGTTGATGCCGGTTCCGGCGAAAGTGACTGTCCAACCGCGATTGGTTGTCGAACTCGCGGAAACGAGCGGAGTGGTCATGGATGGAATGATGCCGAGCACTGCTCAGTGTGCAATGCGAAAAGGGTGAAACCGCGAGCTGCAGGATGCTACGGTTTCTCGCGATATGGTTGGGATTGTTTGTAAAGCGCCAGTCGTTCCTGCATCGCTTTTTGTTCCGATTCAAGTGAACTGCCGGTGCGCAAGGCTTGTTCTTCGAATTGGATGGCGCGTTGGAAATCGCCAGATTCGGCGCAGGCTGCGGCCAGTGTGTCAATCCAGTTCGATTCTTTCCACTGGGTCAATTCGCACGCTTTCGTGGCGGCACTGACAGCATCCTTGCCATCGCGGACTGACGCGTCAGGGCAGGTGGCCAAAATCCATGCAAGAGTGTTGTAATACCAATCATCTTTCGGATTCGAGCAGATTGCTTCACGGCAAATAGTCACGGCATTTGTAAATTGGCCGTGGCTGACACAGAATTGAGCGCAGATTCTTGGCGCGGCCATTCGCACCGATTCCAATGGATCCGCCTTGGCTCGATTGAAGAAGTCAGTGATGCCAGCGGCCTCGCGGGCGCCTTCGTCCCTGGACAGAAGATCCACGCGCAAATCGTCATTGTCCGGCGGGAGCGGTTCCCCGCGAACTGTGGCGGCGAAGTCGCGACAGTCCTGGTCCGCCAGGTCTCCCACGACAAGCTTCAGGCGATTGGGCAGGCTTAAAACATGATAGCCGATTTCGGAACGGACCAATACCGGACCGACGAAGCGGAGATTGGATGGCGGCGATTGCTTTGCGCTTTCTGTCAACTGAGCGACGCAGCGAGCACATAGTTGATGTTGCTTGATCGGATCCATTCCGAGGAGGTAACGGCCAAGGTGGTAAACAATGGTCGAGTTCATGAGACAGTTTTGATCGAGGCAATGGTAATCGGCTGCGTAGGTGGATCGTCCGGCAAGGCCGAGTTCGTGGCCGGCCTCGTGAATCAACAAATCGTTCTGGACCACCCTACGTCCGTAGCGCGGATTGATATACATGACGGGCGGATATGGCAGGGAGTCAACGTGAGGTTTTCGGGGAGCCGGCTGCAGATGAGGCGTTGTGCTTACGCTCGTTTGGTGAGCGCCGGCAGTAGCAGGTTTGTCGCAGAGAGCGGGGTCGTAATAGAGAACGTACAAGTATGCAGCAGGGGCGGGGTTGTTACTGTCCGGCGGGCCATTGATAAATTTGCGCGCCAGCGCGCGCAAAGGAATGCCGCGCGCAGTTGCAGCCGGAATGACATCACCGCGGACGATTTCAATGCCGTCGGGTTTGTGACAATAGGTTGTTAGAAAATCGCGAAGTTTGTTCAGGGTCGCGTCGCTCGGCTGGCATCCCTCGACTGCGTCCACTTCGACATAAAGGCGAGGATAGGGCCACGAAAGTATATACAAAAGTTGCGGCTGCCAGAAGCTGGTGAGTTTGACCGGGTCGGGGTTTGATTGCGAACGCGCCGATTTGGAAGTGGAGCAGCTTGCCAGACATACACTGAGAAGAGGCCAAACGGCCATGGAAATAAATCGTATCAGCGGAAGCCTGCGCATTTGTCAGAAGTCGATAGTGAGAAGTTGATGGCTGATAGTCCAGAAATCTCCGCCGCAAAACAAATACGGCGTTCCCATGAGAACGCCGCATTCTCAAACCAGGCCGCCGCTTTCGCCTGCATTTTGAGAACTCGCCCTGAGGCGAAACTTCCGCTTGCGGCGGCCCAAACCCGGTCCCTCTAATAAATGAACATGTGGACCTTTTTGCGAAAGTCATCTACGGAGAGCTTGTCCTTTTGAAACGCTTCGATGTCAGCCCTGCGCGCGCGGATAACCAGCCGCGCTGCCGGTGTTTGAGAACCAGCGTGCGATGTGCTTGACCACGAACCTGAAGAACTCGAGAAGCCGCCCCCTCCGGCACCGCTCGAGCCGTTTTGCGATCTTCTCATTGCAGCCTTTGCAGCGGGTCCCGAGCTTCGACCCGTCACGATCACGGTCACGGTATCATCGCCTCCGAGCCGCCGGATATGGCCGGCGTTCTTGAGGGCAACGGTGAGATTTTCCTTCAACTCGTCAACCTTTTGTTCGTCGTATTCCTCGGCGGGTCCTCCGATGCTATAAGCGTAAGAGCCCGATTCGAACGGCGTAAAATTGAAATTGAAATCCGAGCTCGAACTCTGCGGACGATAAAGCTCATTTCGAGTGCGTTCCCATTCGGTATCAGTCTCGCTCTTGGATTCCGCGGGTTGCTCCTTCGTTGCCGGGGGGAGCAGCGGGTAATTTACGCTCAGGAAAAACAGGGCTCCAAAGCCGTCGATATAAAGATTTCTCGGTGTCCCGCCGGAACTGTATCCGAAAACGCCGATGCCCATCGCTTCGTGCTCCGACTTGCGAACCTTTTCATTTGCGGCCTTTTCCAGAATGCGCGCCATCACGCTCATGTCTTGGTCGGTTTCGGTGAGATTTTTCGCGTCGGCCGAGTCCTTTGGAATCACGAGGCTGCGGGTGGATGAAGTCGCCCGCATTTGCCGGTCTCCTATCTTCCACAATTTCTCATTCACTCTGTCCAAGGCTTGGCTCTGCGCCTCCAACGCCTTCTCCTGGGCCGTTAATGCGTCTTCCGTTGCTGCTGCGGCTTCGTCCTCGGTGGCGGCAAGTGTCGCAGCGCGAGGGACAGCTGGTGATCTCGCCGTAGCAGGATGCGGCTTGGGAACAGATTCTTGCGCGAGGCCGTTCGCACAAGCGAAAACCAGCGATACTGTCAGGCCAATGGTGGGAATATGCATTTTCATATTTATTTCAGTTTAAGGACGTGAACATTTCGGTGATTCAACGGCTCTGCGCCTTCGTTAAGTTATTGCTATTCAGGGATTGAAGTGGAAACGAGTTGCGCCAGGTTTTCGTGAGTTTGCTCAAACCCGGCTTCGGTATTTACGGCGACAGTCTGCAAGTCGGAACGGACTCTGCCCAGGCGCAAATCGAAACTTCGCAGTGCGGTCTTGATTACCTCCTGGTCGGTGGCGCGCTGCTCTTGTTGCAAGCGCGCATATTCACCCAGCACACGCAGCGTCTGTATGTTGGCGCTGGCGGCCATGGCGACGCCGTTGCTCAGGTTCAAATTGTGCTCGCGTTCGACGATGGCGGTGAGCTCAGTAACGGAACTCTTCAGCGCATCAACCTCACCACGGGCATTGGAACTTTGACGGCCAATGCCAAAACCGATCGCCAACACTATCGCCGCAGCCGCGGCCCACTTGAGCGCCGGCGCCCACTGACTTCGCGCGTGTCGCCTCGCTGGCAGCGGCCATTCCTCAAGCGTGTTCATGCTGCTGCGCCATGTTTGCACCTGGCCAGCACAGGCCGGGCAGGCGGCAAGATGAGCATCTAATTCGCGCCGTCGTTCCGGCGCGCATTCGCCGTAGAGAAATGACATCCACTCAGTTGAATTGGGATGTTTCACAGTGCCAGCAGTTCCGGTGTTTGAGTCTTGGGATTGCATGATGTGTCTCCGTTCAGATGTTTTAAAAGCCGGTTTAATTGCGTCAGCGCCTCGGCCATGCGCGACTTCACGGTTCCCTCAGGGATGGCGAGGACCTCGCCGATTTCGTGAAATTTCAGTCCTTCGTAATGTCGCAGCACGACCACTTCGCGGTAATGAGTTGCAAGCTTAAGCAGCGCGTTGCGCACCAATTCTGCTCGTTCCCGGTTGTCTGCTTGTTCATCAGGTGCCGGGCCCTCAGAGGCGATGAAATCGGGCTGACCGTCGCCCTCCTCGTCCAGCGCATCGAGCGAGCACTCGCCGCGCCGTTTCGCCCTCCTTAATTCGTCATGGCAAAGATTGAGAGCAACGCGCCACAAAAAGGTCGAAAATTTTCCGGTTGGCTGCCAATCCGCGCGCTTCGCAAAAATTCGCGCGAACGCGGTCTGCGCCAGGTCTTCTGCGCGATGCATATCGCCGGTCATACGAATACAAAGATTTTCAATTGGCTTTTGCCAACGCCTCATCAAGCTGGCGAACGCTTCCGCGTCGTCCTGCAATTTCACCCGCCACATCAGTTGCTCGTCAGAGGCGGTGAACAGTGCTGTGATCAGGTTGGGCATGAGCTAATGCTACTCAGCTTGCCATACCCATTGGCCATCCGCAGTTATCATTAAATTGTCCGTCGCGCTGTCGACCGCGCCCAACACCTCATCGGCCAGCACTTTGGCCGTCATCGAAACCGAGAAAAGAATCACGCAAGCGAGCGCGAAGAAGAAAGGGTCGACGTTGGATTTCAAAGCAGACTTGAGTTTTGCTTTCATAGATCATTCAGTTCGGTTACTGGCTTCACAGGGTATAACGCGCGAGGCGAGTGTTTGGTTCGGAAGTTTTTAGATTAGAGTAGTGACCGGTTCGCTCTTGCCCTTGGGGGTGAGGTTCCAGGGGGTGTTTTTACCCGTTAGCGGTGCTTCGCTATTTTCGGTGGAATTGGCCGGAGATGGGTGGAGATGGCTGGAGTTAACGAACTTCCAGGCTCGAAGCCCGAATGTCCAATTCCCTTCTCTACTCGACCGTTTCCAGTGTTCATCATTCTATTTCTCTTTCTTTTTTGGGACCGGCAGTTCAGATCATGGTCCTTCTACCTTAAGGAAAGAATTTCAAGTCTAGAGGGGTTGTAAAAAGTTAAGTCGCGCAATGAGAAGACTTTAACCCGGATTTTCGATTTCAAATTGGTCTGATAAAGGACGGTTAACGCCCGGGCGGCCGAGGATTCCACTGAAAACAGCGAGGGACCCGTCAACTCGTAAACCTTGCGACCTGATAGGCAATGGAGCATTACCAATCAACCAGTTGCCAAAGCTTTCTCAATGAGTTTTTTCTCCTTCTCACCATAGGAAAGTTGCAAAGCCTTTGCTCGCGCCTGCTCGGTCATTTTCTTCCATGTTTTCTGCACGGCGTTAATCATTTTGTCTTCGGCGGTCTTCGCCGCCAGCCCGGCAAATTGCCGCTCCAGAAATACGAGGCACAATGCATCTTCCAACACGCGGCCCTCGGCATCTTTGGGAAAATCCTTCTTCAAATTCAGATTTTGCACGCGCGTAATGATTTCTTCCGGATAACCAACCTCCTTCAAAATCTCGCCGGCCTTTTGCGCGTGGAATTTTTTCAATCCCTCGCGCCATTGAAGATAGCCAACGCGCGTCATTGGATAAGAGTTCCGCGGGACCTCCCAACGGCGGAGATGCTGGCATCGCGCCGCCAAACGCAATTCCTCCGATGCCTCCGGGCAAAGCCGCAACACCCAATCGGTGAGCCATTGGGAATAGATTAATTCGCGAGAGCACTCCACGCCGTCGACGACCTCGCGATTCGGGTCACGAGAATTCTCCTCGTCAAATCGTGCCCCCGCCCGTTGAAACCTTTCCATGTTCTGAATTTGAGCTGCCATATTCTAGATTTGTTGACGATGGTGGTAACCGGCGCTCTGCCGCAATTGTTACTTCGTATAAACCGCTCACGTTTTTGTAAGCCTTAAATCTTCTCAAGACCGTATATTGGCCGACGAACTTCTTGGCGTGAAAACGATGAAAAAAATTTGTGCGATTCCTGCCAAAACGAGCTATGGTAATCGAGCGACGGCCAAACAGGTCACAAATGCGGATTTGCGAGTCATTGGCTTTCGGAAATGCTTTTACCAATTGAAAACATAATTTTTTCGATTTAACCATTTAGACAATGAACAATTCAAATCTTAACGGTCCGCCGGCGTCACCCGAGGAATTTCAACGGCAACTCTCGGAGTTTGTCCGCCACCATTTTCAACCAGGTCGCGGCCCATCCACGGCCCATGAATCCTCCGGCGCGCCTGAGTCCAAAGAAAATCAGCCGCATCCCGATGACTTCGCTTTCAATTACAAGCCGCGAGACATCAAAGAGCACCTCGATCGTTTTGTCATCAAGCAGGACGAAGCCAAGAAGGTCCTCAGCGTCGCGCTCTGCGATCATTACCACCACGTTCGACTGGCGCTCGAAGGCAAAGAATCAACGAATTACGCCAAACAGAACGTAATTCTCATCGGCCCGACCGGCGTCGGCAAAACTTTCCTGATTCGTCGCGCTGCCGACCTCATCGGTGTCCCGTTCGTCAAAGCCGATGCCACCAAATTCTCCGAGACCGGCTACGTTGGCGGAGACGTCGAAGATATGGTTCGCGATCTCGTGCGCCTTGCTGACGGCGACGTCACCCGCGCGCAGTACGGAATTATTTATATCGACGAAATCGACAAAATCGCTTCCGTGAACAATGTTTCGGGCCGCGATGTCTCGGGCCGAGGCGTTCAAACCAATCTCCTGAAGCTGATGGAGGAGACGGAGGTTCCTGCCCGCTCGCCGAACGATATCGCCGGGCAAATCCAGGCGATGATGGATTTCACCCAACGCGGCCGCAAAGCCCCGAGCACTATCAACACCAAACACATCCTTTTTATCGTCAGTGGCGCATTTGGCGGGCTCGAGAAAATCATTCGCCAACACTTGCGTGAATCCAACATCGGCTTCGCCGCGAAGGACCGTCCGCTGGAAACAACGGAAGAAGTTCTCGCCCACGCTCAAACACGCGACTTCATCGACTTCGGTTTCGAGCCCGAATTCATTGGCCGTCTGCCGGTGCGAGTCGTTTGCCATTCGTTGAACGTCGACGACTTGTTCCTCATCCTCAAAAATTCCGAGGGCAGCATCATCCGGCAATATGAACAGGACTTTGCCGCGTACAACATTGAAGTTCTGTTCTCCGACGATGGCTTGCGCAAGATTGCCGAAAAGGCGGGTGACGAACGCACCGGCGCGCGCGGCTTGATGACGGTCTGCGAGCGCGTCTTTCGCGACATCAAATTCGAATTGCCCTCGACGAAAGTGAAGCGCTTCGTCGTGACGCGCGAATTGGTGGACAACCCGGTCGCTGAGTTGAAGAAAATCCTCGCCGATCCGAGGCAGGAAGAACGAATTGTTGCCCGTCAATTGGTGGACGAATTCGCCCGCCGATTTCAGGAATGCCACGGAATGACCTTGAAATTCACCGATGCCGCCGCGGACATGCTGGTCAACGAAGCGCTCGACAAATCTCAATCCGTTCGCGATCTTTGCGCCAGACGCTTCAAGGATTTTCAATTTGGTCTTAAACTCATTGCCCAGAACTCGGGCCAGAAGGAATTCCCGATCGACACTGACGCTGTGCAATCGCCGGACAAAGCCTTAAGCGATTGGGTCGTCGCCAGTTACCGCACACCTGAACAGCTGGCGGCACAATCAAATCAAAATCCTTGACGCAAAGGCGCCAAGGAGCAAAGACGCAAGGATTGCTGATTTGACGAACTACGTTGCGACGTCGCGTTAAGGTTTTTCCGCGGAATTTTCTAGTCGTAAAGCTTTGCCGCCATACCTAGATTCAGGCAAAGTAATCTCAGATGCCACGCCTGAACCAAGCGCGAGTTGTCATCATGGGGGAACCGTCGCACTGCAAAGGTCTCACCCGCATTTTGACGCAAGCCGGATATCCTCTGCGCGAAGCGCACACACCAGGCGAATGTCTCAACGTTGTCGGTGACGAAGTGCCGGACGTGGTCATCATTCATTGCCTACCCACCGAATCGTCTGGCCTCGATCTTTGCCGTAAACTTCGTGACAATCCCTACAGCACAGGCGCAGCGGTTCTGCTCATCTCAACCGCCTTCACAAAAAGCGCCGAGCGCGTCGCCGGCCTTGAGGCCGGCGCTGACGGCTGTTTGGCTGAGCCCGTCCAGACGCCAGAATTATTGGCGCAAGTCGATAGTCTGGCGCGCCTTCGGCACGTCGAAACAAAATTGCGCGAGAGCGAAGAGCGCTTTCGCTTGGCGACCGAAGCGATCAATGGCCTCATTTATGATTGGAACGTGCTGGCGGACACGACCAGGCGCTCGGCGGGCATGGCCGAGTTTTTAGGCTGGCGCGCCGAGGAAGTTCCCGAAGACAGCCGTTGGTGGCCCGAGCAAATTCATCAGGAAGATGCGCAAACCGTCCTGCAGCGTTTCGGCGAGGCGGTCGCGCGCCAGATTCCGGCCTGCAGCCACGAATATCGCATTCGCCATAAGCTCGGCCATTATCTCTGGATTTGGGACAGCAATCGCATCGTCTATGATGGGCAAGGAAAAGCCGTTCGGGTCATCGGCTGCGTCGTGAGCATCGAAGAACAGAAACGCGCCGACGAAGCATTGCGCAAGGTTAGGGAAGATTTGGCCCGGGCCAATCAAGACCTCGAGCGCAAGGTCGAAGAGCGCACCGGAAAATTGCAGGAGACGGTCGCGGAACTCGAAAGCTGGTCCTACAGCATTGCCCACGACATGCGCGCCCCGCTACGCACCATGCACGGCTACAGCAAGTTGCTCGCGGAAGAACACGGCCCAAAGCTGGAACCCGCCGCGCGTTATTACCTTCAACGCATCGACGCGGCTACTCAACGCCTCGATCAATACATTCGCGATCTGCTCGATTATGGCAAAGTCGTGCGCGGCGATTTGCCACTCTCCTCAGTGGATGCCGGCGAATTAATCAATGAAATCGTCACCACCTATCCCGATCTTCAACCCGCTCGCTGCGACATCCAGGTCGTGGGCTCACTTCCGCCCGTCCAGGCCAATGCCGCCGCGCTCACGCAGGTCATTTCCAACCTGCTCGATAACGCAGTCAAATTCGTCAAGCCAGGCGCTTGCCCCCGCGTGCGAATTCGCGCAGAAGAACTTCAAGATTGGGTCCGCCTCTGGTTCGAAGATGAAGGCATAGGCATTGACGGCCGCGCCCACAAACGCATCTTCGGCATTTTTCAAAGCCTCCATCCCCATGGCGCATACGAGGGCACCGGAATCGGCCTCGCGATCGTCCGTCGAGCCATCGAGCGCATGGGCGGAAAAGTCGGCGTCCAATCCGAACCCGGCCAAGGCGCCCGCTTTTGGGTGGAATTGAAAAAAGGGAATCGTTGAGGCCAGTTCGTAGCCCGGTTGTAAATTGTTACCAGCGCCGTGAACATTTCCTGGACGACCTCCAGAACAGGCCAGTTGTGCTTCTCTCCACCCTCGGTACTCACACGACGATGCCATTCGGTGCCGTAAACCTCGTGTCCAGAACATTTCCAGTATTCCGTGTCTGCGCCGGTTCGAACAGGAGCACCTCTGCTTCCGCATCCGCCATCGTGCGATGCTCAACGCCACGAGGAACGACACAAAACTCGCCTGCTTTCAAAACCACACGATGCTCGCGAAACTCAATCGTCATCTCGCCACGCCAGACGAGAAACATTTCATCCTCGCGTTCATGATGATGCCATGGAAACACGCTAGAGAATTTCACCAGTTTGACCTCCTGTCCATTCAGCTCCGCCACGACCTTCGGACGCCAATGTTCGTGAATCGCGGCGAATTTCTCATTTAAAGAAGCTTTGTTGGTCATAAAAATTCGAGCAGGGTTATTTTCCTTAAGATTCAGCTTCCCCTGCCAGCCTCAACAACAATTTATTCACTGGCCGTCCATTCCAAAACGCAAATGCGTACAAAACGGCGATAACACCAAGGGATAAAACTATGCCCGAGACTGGCGCGACCAAAAGGCAGAGCAATATCAAAATCTGGTCGGGCTGAACCGTGCTCCAGATTCGTTCAAACACGAAGAGTGAGCCTGCGAAGAGCAGGAATCCGACTACCAGCGCGACCCAACGATACAACCACCAGGACTCCTCCGTTTTTCTAAGGCGCTGAATCACCTTCGATTCCCCTTCGTTCAATTTCATTAGGCGCAATTCTGGCGTTTGCTCATCCCGACTCAATCAATAACTGGCTGAGGTTTCTCTCCTCACCTTAGCCCACGAGCGCACTTGTTTCTTTCTTGTGTATTTCGTCCAACATCCCTTACTGTCTGGCAAAGGAACTACGAATGGACAATCTGTTCGCAACCCGATTATCGAGGATTAATCTGCAATTCCTGGCGCAACACTTTGTCTGGCTCGCAAGCTTCTTTATTGCCATTAATCCCGCCGCAGCCGCCGATCAACGGAACACCCATTCCCTTGAAAACTACCTCAAAGGCCTTGGTTACGAGCCCATTCCGCTCAAACGCGATCATGGCAACCACCTGATGGCAGATGGTCAGATTGACGGAAAATCCCACGATTTCATGGTGGCCACGGGTTGTACTATGACGACGGTGGACAGCAGCATAGCCCGCAAATTGAAGACGTTGAAAATCCTGGGTGTTCAACTCGAGGATTCTGTCCTCGGTACAATCACAAATGCCGAAGCCCGAGTCATGACCATAAAGCTGGGTGCTGCCAGATTCACTAATCAACCTGCATACAGCAAAACCCTCGACCTTGGAGGTCATACGGACGCTGACTGCCTGCTCGGCTGTGACTTTCTATTCAGGAACTTTTGTCTGATCGACTGTACCAGCCAAAGACTTTATGTCCGCGCTAACGAACCGTCTCCGCAAGCGGAGCAGGCCCTTGAGGAAAGCCTTCGGCGCAGCGGCTTTCATGAAATAAAGCTGCATCCCACGTCAGGGCTTGTGATGACACTTTCGGGCAACGTAAATCGTCAACCGGTCAAGCTGCTCGTGGACACTGGCGCTGTCTGGACCGCTCTCGACTACAAACAGGCAAGGCGTTTGGGAATTGAAAAGCAATTCACCAGGGCGCGAGTCTCAGGAATCGGCAAAATCGGTTCAGCCTGGATGGACCGGACCAAGCTCAAGTCCTTCGAACTCGGCAGCATGTCCTTTACCAACGTGGACGTCGGCGTCGCTGACCTAAGCGGTTGGAAAATTGGCGACCCCGATCACTCACTCGCGGACGTGGACGGAATTCTGGGACCGGACCTCCTCGCGTACAATCGCGGCCTGATTGATTGTCACAACCTCAAGCTCTGGCTGCAGCCGTAAGCCCCCCTCTCAACCGCAGCGGCAGCGGACTTCAAACCGCTAGCGCTGTTTTCAGGGCAGGTGATTCAGTTTCCGTTTCACTGACAATTTTGCCGTAATCCAGCTTAATCAACCGATCGGCCACGTCGAAATATTTGTCGTCGTGCGAGATGACGAGGACGGTTTTGCCGCGAGCTTTGAGATCGGGCAGCAGTTCCATATAGAAAATCCGTTTGAAATACGGGTCCTGATCAGAGGCCCATTCGTCAAAAAGATAGAACGGACGATCCTCGAGATACGCGGTCAGGAGCGCCAGCCGTTTGCGTTGGCCCTGCGATACTGCCGTCGTCGAAAGCGCGCCATTGGCAACTTTCACCTTGTGGTGCAGATGCAACTGTTTGAGATAGACTTTTGCCTGCTCATCGAGATCGGGATTTTTGAGGCCGAGAAGATTCTCAAAGAGATAAAAGTCGGCAAATACAGCCGAGAAAAGCTGCCGGTATTCATCTCGATTCTTGTGCGTCACCGGTTTGCCATCGAGCCGAATCTCGCCTGCTTCCGGCAGATACAAACCGGTGACAATTTTTGCCAGCGTCGATTTCCCACTGCCATTCCCGCCGACCAGGAAAACGAGTTCCCCGGGACGGAACGTAAGATTTATCGGACCAAGCACGAAATTGCTGTCCTCATGCTCGACGTGATACGAGTGAACAACTCCATCCAGTTCAAGTTTCTCGAAACTGACTTCCGCGTCGGTGTCGTTTATAGCGCATATTTCGGTCGAATGCTCAGAAAGCGACACGCCCAATTTTTCCACCTTTTGCAAAGCAATTTCCGCGCGACCAAAAAGCGAAAAACTGCTCAGCACGCCCGCCAGCGGCCCCATCAAATAAAGTATCGCCAGCACGTAACCTGTAAGCGTCTTCTGGCTGAATGTCCCCATCACCGGCGCCAGAAAAAGAATCAGTCCAATCAGGGCGAAAAAGAGAAAATGGTTCCATGTTTGCGCCGCAATGAACCGAGTCTCGGCCGCAACATTGTGCTGCTGATAAATCTCGGTGGCGGTCTGGATGTTCCCGGTCAGAAATTCATCGCGGCGGTTGCGATGGAGCTTTAGTTCCTTGATGCCCTCCGTTAGTGCGCGGAAATAGCTATAAAGCTTGTCCTGCTCCTCCCGCGCAACTTGCAGGTAGCGATAAGCGCTGGCGACAAAGAGCCGATAGCCAATGCCTCCGACAACAATCAGTCCAAACACGCACACAAGTATCTTCCACGAAAGCCAGCCGAGTAACACCGCGCCGCCCAGGAGCATCGCGACATTCACGCTGATAATTGGGATGGCGAGCAACGCTTGGGTAATGTTGAAAACGTCATCCGTGAGCGCAACCAGAATTCGCGGCGTGCCGATTTCTTCCAAATTACGCAACGGCACCGACAGAATCTTCCGAATCAGCCCCCGGCGCAACTCCGCGATAGCGCCCTGCGAAAAACTTGCCAGCATGACCTGCGAACCGAAGTTCGTCAGCAGTTTCCCAATCCCTACCGCGACAAATCCCCACACCAGGATGGCAGTTGCAGGGCCCGTTTTGGTCAGGGTAATATTCACAAGCGCGACCAGCCCGGCATTACACGCGCCGCTGATGAGGGCCAGTAGCGTCGTGAACACCATCATCCCGCAGCAACTCCGCCAAATGAACTTAATAAGGGTCATAAGAACAGAAAAAGGATTGAGTCAGGCTGGATTGGGGCGTAAGACAAATTTCCTGTGAGGCTTCTCTCTGCCGCATAAATGCGGCAGCAAAGAATTTTATCGTGTGCCCGCTGGGTTCGTTCGAGCCGCGTCTCGGCAAAGTCGAGTTTCTCGCATTGAAATTGTGCCAGGTATTTCATTTCTTCTTTTGCGCCTCCGCAAGCGCGAAACCCAATTCTTTCGCCAGCATGCGAACGTTCGGCTCCATGAAAATATTTTCGTGCGAACCAGGAATCAAGGTTACCTGCACACCCCCTCGCGCAAGCTTTCGCCAGCTAAAATCATTTTCCAGCGAGCACAAAAGCGGCTGGCCGCGTGTGCGAAGGAGCAGAACATCGCCAGGATACGGCTGTTGAATGTGCTGAATCAACGCTTGCAGATGAATCCGCCAGAGCCGCAATTCGCTTTCCGGGAAATGACTTATGTCGATGACTGATTCGAGGTCCACCGAGCGCGAATCGCGCCGCCGCGTGAATTTGCGGGCGAAAATGCGCAGCTTTCGCGTGATGAATTCGCGGCGTTCTTTTGGCGATTGCTCGGCAAAATCCGCGAGCCAATAATAAAGATTCCGTGCAAAGCGCGCTCCATACACCGGCGCCCACCAGTGGATTTTCTCGTAACCAGCATTAGCGGGCGCGCTATCAAGAAGGGCCACGAAAGCCGCGTCCTCGCCGTCGGCCCGCAATTGCCGAGCCATCTCGTAAGCCACGTTTCCACCGAAACAATAGCCGCCCAGGTAATACGGTCCATGAGGCTGAAACGCGCGCAATTCGTTTACATAACAAGCGGCCATGTCCTCAATGCGCGTGAATTCCTCGCGGCCAGCCTGTCCGGAGGATTTGATCCCGTAGATTGGCTGATCAGCCGGCATGTGAGCGCTCAAGTTCGCATAACCCCACAGAATGTCGCCGCCCGCGCCATGCACGAGAAAGAGCGGTGGCCTGGAACCGTTGGGTTGCAGTGGCACCAGCAAGGACCCAGATAATTTGCTCTCGTCTTGCGAAAGAGCATGAGCGAGTTGCTCGACCGTTGGGCTCTGAAAAATGGTCACCAGCGGAAGTTTCTTGCTGGTAACCCGGTTGATCTCGGCGAAGAGGCGGACTGCAAGCAGAGAGTGGCCGCCGATTTCAAAAAAGTTATCGGTGATTCCGACGCGATCTACGCGCAAAAGCTTCTGCCAGATTTCGCAAAGCTGGGTCTCGAGTTCCGTGTGCGGAGGAAGATAAGTGGCGCAAGTTCTGTGCTGAACGACCGCTTTGGATTCAATTTGAGCATGAATTCGCGCGGGATCATTCAAATCCAATGCGATCTCGCGACAGAGCCGAAATTTCCGGTGATGCGAATTCGGCGTTCCGTGTCCCGAGTTTCGGCTTGCATGATCCGGCGCTCGCTCGTTAATGGACAACGCCGGTTCGAGTTCGATGCTCTGAGAGCGCAAAGTGACTTGGCTGGCGAACGTGGCCGGAAGACGGAAGATGTAGCCGCCATTGAGCGGTTGCCGAAACTTGTCGCCAATGCCTTGGAGGAAATCATGGGCCGGCTTGTTTTTGGGGGAAGGATTGAAATGGACATCCACCCATTCCAGTTTGCGTTCTGCAGCTATTTCACCAAGGCGCGCGAGCACACGATGTTCGATGCCGCGTCCGAGAATGCGACAGCTTAAGAGAAACGTTTCGACGTCGAGTGAAATTTCTTTAGCCGCAAATATGACGACGCCAGTCAGGCCGTAGTCGCCGAATCGATCGCTAACAGAAACCGTGAGTATTTCCGCAGGCGCGAGTAATTGGCGGATATCCGCGTCGGTGCGGCGAAGACTGGTGCAGTTGAACTGATTGGTCCGCTGAGTTAATTGCGCGACGCGCGACAATTGCTCGTCTGCCATGGCCTCAATTTTGACGTTGAGTTCAAGGCCTGCGAGAAATTCATTGAGATTGCCAGAGCGAGCATGAAGCTGATCGCGCTGGCGATTTTGCTGATACATTTCAGCGCGGTGGCGATCTTCGGCGGTAAGTTTGAGGTGATCAAATGCCCAACAATGCTGCAGGAACTGGGGGATAAGCTTCGGCTCATCGGGTAGCTGCAAGGTCAACACTTCGGGACAGTTGGCTTCGACCTCGGCGCATTCGACCGGGTTGTCATCAATGAAGATGAAACTGTCCAGACCGAGCTGAAGCTCTTTCGCGAGAGCTTTGAGATTCTCGGATTTAGCGCTCCAATTTATACGCCAGGCCGTGAAATGTTCGCGCTGTAATAGCATGTCCGCGCGCTGCTCAAACACCGGCCAGACGTCTTCCTCGTTGTTCTTGCTGCAAAGGCACAGGAGCATCCCGGTCTCTTGCCGGGCCAGCATGAACTGCTGAAGAAAGATGCGAGTGTCGTCGAGGCAAATACCTTTCGGACCATCCTCGCCGCAAACACCGGACCAAAGCGTTTGGTCCAGGTCGAGGACGATTACCTTATGCGCCGCGCGGTTAAGAGCGTGGAATTTTCGAGCAATGGCCGTCGCCAGAGCCGTGAAAAACTGCGGGGTATAAGGAATATGGCCAAGTTCATCGCCACTCGGATCGTAAAAGTCAGCGACAGGATAGAGACGCGCTAATTCGCGGCTCGTCAGAATATGAATTCCCGCCAGCGATTCCAATTGTTTGGCGAACGACGTCTCCCGGGCGACAGCGTGATTTCCGATGGGTGATTGATCGGACGGCGGACAAACACAAACGAGATGAGGCACAGTGCTGCGGAGAGATGCCTGTTTAATGGCCGCAACAAATTCGCGGAGATTACGATTGATATTTTCGAGCTGGTTCGCGCTTGTCTCGCCCGGGGAGCCGGACCAATCCTCGAAACGCACAAGAATGACATTAAGACCGCGCTGAGTTGTGGCAAAGAGACTGTTCGGATCGAGCAATTGCTGGAATGCCTGGTTGTAAGGCGCAAACTCAATGGTTACCGGCAATTCGAGCCGGTCCATCCAATAACGAAGGGGGTCGGCCAAAGGCTCGGCGGTAAATGTGCCGGCAATAGCAATGGTTTGGGTCTGCGCTGGTCGAGTTGGCCGATCGGGCTCAGGTGCTGCGACTGCAAATGTGGGAAAGTCTTTGAACGAGGTATCAGGCGCGTGAACAAGCGTCTCTAAAATTTGCCCGCAGGAAGCGATGAGTCGTTCGATGGTTGCTCGTTCAAAAAGTCCGGCGTTGTATTCGCAGAGGAGGGAAAGTCCTTGCGCGGTTTGCTCGGCTTCGAAACGCAGGTCGAGCAACGCCGCGTCAAGGTATGCCGGAATTGGCGTCGCGCGAAGCGGACCCTCTGTGAAAAATTCGAGCGAGAAGTTTTGAAATACCAGAGCGACATTGTAGAGAGGATTCTGATTGAGCTTCCGCTCAGGGTTGATGGCTTCGACGATCTTTTCGAATGGGCAGTCCTGGTGGTTTTGGGCTTCCATCGCAGCGGTACGCACGGCTGCAAGAATTTCTCGACCGCTCTCGCTGCCCTCGACGGGAATGCGAACCGGCAGGAAGTTCATGAAGCAGCCAATCACGTTCTCGAGTTCCCGACGATTGCGACCTGCTACCACCGTGCCGACGACCATATCCCGCTGACCCGTCCATCTGCGGAGCGCGATAGCAAGTGCGGTCATCAGCACCACAAAGGGAGTAGTGCCATCCTGGTGGCCAAATTGGAGAACAGCCTTGGCCAAAGGCACAGGGAATTCGATCCTCACATGACCCGCTTGGCCATTTGGAACGCCAGATACAGAAGGATCGGTGGGCAACGCGATGGCAGGCGGTGCGCCATCGAGTTTTTTCTTCCAAAAATTCAGCTCGGTTTCGAGGGAAACACCTTGCGTCGAGCGGCGACGCCACGCGGCAAAATCCGGATATTGCACTGGCAAAGGCGGCAGCTCTGGCTGCGGAACGCCGCCGATAATTCCACGGTAAATCGCCTCAAATTCTCTCAGGAAAATGCCGAGCGACCAACCATCGGAAACGATGTGGTGCATGACGAGCACGAAAATATGCTCGAATTCCCCGAGGCGCAGCAGCCTGGCGCGAATTAAAGGACCGTTTGCCAAATCGAAGGGCAATTGGGCTTCTGCATTAACCATCTCCTGCGCGCGAGTTTCGTCCTGCAACTCGCCTACCAGGATTTTGATCGATTCCGAAGGCGAAATGGCCTGGCACAGATTCGCTTCCGCAAAATAGAACCTGGCGCGAAGCGATTCATGCCGGCCGACGACGTAATCAAATGCCTTTTGAAACGCCTCGAGATCCAACGTGCCTTTCAATCGGAAAGCGATCGGCACATTGTAAGCGCGATTTTCGGGACGGATCTGATCCAAAAACCAAAGGCGTTCCTGGACGAAAGAGACCGGCAGATTACCCTCGCGGCTGATTCGCTCTAATGGCGGGAGTTTTTCCGAGCCGGATTCGCGCTGGCGCGCGCAAACTTGTTGGGCCAAAGCAGAAATCGTCGGCGCATCGAACAAAGCAGACATGGGCAATTCCACATTAGAGCACTCGCGAATGCGTGAAATAATTTGAACCGCGACCAGCGAATTCCCACCCAGATCAAAAAAGTTATCTCGAACCCCTATTTCCTTCATATGCAATACCTCGCGCCAGACGGTGGCAAGTTGTTGTTCAACGGGGGACGAGGGCGGAAGAAAATCCTGTGATAGAGCGCTGCGATCATCGGGAGGAACTGGAAGTGCTTTGCGGTCCACCTTACCGTTAGGAGTCAGTGGCAACGCCTCGAGAAAAACAAAAACCGATGGAAGCATGTACGCTGGCAGGCCAATCTTCAGGGCGTCGCGCAACTCCTCGGCTTTGATGCTGCTATCGGCACCAGTCGCGACGTAAGCCACGAGCCGTTTGATTCCGGGCTGATCTTCGCGGGCGAGGACAACGGCTTCCCGAATACCGGGTTGCTTCTTCAAAACGCTTTCAATTTCACCAAGCTCGATTCGGAAACCGCGAATCTTTACCTGATGGTCCCTCCGGCCAAGGAATTCCAGGCGGCCATCGCTGCGCCAGCGGGCAAGGTCACCGGTTTTGTAGAGACGGTTCGCGGCGCCATTTCCGAACGCGTTGTGAGGGAATGGATTCCAAATGAACTTTTCGGCCGTCAACTCCGGGCGATTCAAGTAACCACGAGCAACACCATCCCCGCCGATATACAGGTCGCCCGGAACCCCGATTGGCACCGGTCGCATATTGGCGTCGAGCAAATAAACCTGCTCATTTGCGAGTGGACGGCCAATGGACGGCAGTTCGTCTGGTTGGCGCAACGTAAAGGTTGAATAGGTCGTCGTCTCCGTCGGGCCGTAGAGATCGTAGACCTTTTGGACTGCCGTCTGACGATATATGTCATTCACGAGCGAGGTCGCCAGCGGCTCACCAGCGAGGTTGACCACCCGAACAGATTGAGGAACGCCTTTGATGCGCAGTAATTCACGAATGGCTGACGGGACGGTGTTGATGAGCTTAACTTCGCTTGCCGCGGGCAACGATGGCAGTGCCAGCGCATTTTCCGCGAGAATGACTTTCCCTCCGCAGCACAAAGGAACAAACATTTCGAAGACTGACAAATCGAAGCAAATTGAGGTCGAGGCAAGCACGCCTGAGAGGTCTTCGGCGGTGAAAACGTCTTTTGCCCAGCTTACGAACGCGACCGCATTGCGGTGCTCAATCGCGACCCCTTTCGGCTGGCCCGTGGAACCAGAAGTGTAAATCACGTAAGCCAACGGCGATTGACCCGGTCTGTTTTTCGCCGTTGATTCAAAGCTCGCGAAAGGCTCACGGTTCGAAGATTCCCAATCAAACTCATCCAGGCAGATAGTCTGCGCGTCAGTTTTCGGGAGCGAAGATAACTGGCCTCGCTGGGTCAGAAGAACGCCAGCGTTCGCATCGCCCAGCATGAAAGCAATGCGCTCCTTCGGATACGCTGGGTCCATCGGAACATAGGCGCCACCGGCTTTTAACGTGCCGAGAATGCCCGCCACCATTTCCCAACAACGGTCCAGGCATATTCCGACCAGAGATTCCGAGCCGATGCCCGAATCCTGAAGCCGGCACGCCACGGCGTGAGCACGGGCGAGCAGTTCGGAATAGGTCAGACGAATAGTCCCGCAAATGAGCGCCTCCGCCTCGGGCGTGCGCATCGCCTGTTCTTCAAAGAGTTGGAAGAGCGTTTTTCCTTGAGGATACTCTTTTCGGGTATCGTTCCAGTCGGATAACAACAAACACTGCTCTTCAGGTGGAAGGATTTCTAATTCGGACACGCGTCGATTTGGATGCTCGATGATGTCTCGCAAAATCGTTTCCCATTGAGCCAACAAGCGCCGGAGCGTTTCCGCCTCGAACAGATCCTTCGCATAGCGGACTTGCAATACAGTTTGCCGTGAGTCCCTGAACTGAAAGTGCAGATCGAATTTTGCATCGCACTTACCAACTGCGTCGTTCGTTCCCTGCGAAAATGCCATCTGACAAAGCGGTTGGTAACTCGATTCACGATTCGGACAAAGTTCCTGGACAAGCCTCGCAAACGGCAAGTTCGCATGTTTTGATGCCTCGCTTCGAGTTTGACGGATGCGCTCGAGCAGTTCATTTACCGTCGGATTATCCGAAGTGTTGATACGTAGAGCGGCGAGGTTTGGAACGTCGCCGTCGTTCAACGAAATCGCCACAAGCAGATCATCTTGATTCGTATAACGACGAAGCAGAACGAAAACTGCGGCTAATATTATGGTCAGCCGGTTCTCTGGCAATTGACCGAGCCATGCAGCCGAAAGCTGACGGGTTTCGGCTCCGGTTTGGCCGGACTGAACAGCCGGACGGGAATGGTCGGTCGGGATTTCAAGTAGCGCCGGAGGATTGGCAAGTTGCTTTTTCCAATAGGCCAGATCGACCTCGAAAGTCTCCTTTTGGGGACTTCCGTTGATACGAATGGGAACTTCCAGCAACGGCTCCGAAATTATCGGCGCTTGGATTTCAAGAATCCGCGGGTGTTTTTTTGGGTCCAGCAGTGTTTCGAGCGCAACTGCCACCGCAGACACGCAGGGCGCTTCCAGAATCTGCTCATGAGCGCCGGCAACGATGGAAGTCGCCACTCCTCCTTTCGCCAGTTCGCCCCAACCATAATCCGGATCGAAAGAACACAGGACCGGATGACCAGGACTGCGGAACAGATGCACCTTGCCGTCGTAATGCTGAGGCTGATACTTCAACAGGGCTTGAATGTGTTCTTCCCAAACTTTGCGTTCCTCTTCCGCAAACGATGAGAGATCCACCAAATTCCCGACGTCCACATGGCCATCGGACGTTTGTGCTCCGCTGCGCAGCCGCTGCTTAAGGCGATGCCATTTCCAACGACCAAACTCAAGTCGCTGGGCTGGAGTCAACTGCCGGACATAACCAGCCCAGTAGAAAAGATTTTTCAGAAAGCGAAAGCACCACAACGGATTCCAGTGTATGCGCGTATAACGCGAGTTGGGCGGAGCGCAATTCAGGAGCGCCAGTAAGGCGACTCTTTCTCCACGGTTCACAATTTGCCGGGCCATCTCATATGCGACAACCCCGCCAAAGCAATAACCGCCGAGATAATAAGGGCCGCTCGGTTGGAGCTTGCGCAGGTCCAATGCGTATTGCGCCGCCATTTCCTCGATGCTCGAAAATTCCTGCAGCCCATCGAGTCCCCGCGAGCGAAATCCGTAGATCGGTTGCGACGGCCCCAGTTGGCGGGAAAGATTGGCGTACCCCCAAAACATTCCCCCGCCAGCGCCATGAACGAGAAACAACGGCGGCCGCTCGCCACGCGCCTGGATTTCTACAATGGATGATTTCGGCTCGGCCCGTTTTGTATCCTCGCGAATGATTCCAGCCAACTCCTCAATCGTCGGCGCCTGGAATATCGAGGCCACGCGAACTGTTCTTGAAAATTCCTCTTCGATTCGAGAAACGAGACGAACCGCAAGCAGGGAATGACCGCCGAGGTCGAAGAACTTGTCCCGGATCCCAATCGGCCGCGTCTCCAGCACCTCTTCCCATATTTTTGCCAGCCTGGCTTCAACTTCATCCCGAGGATGTTGATAGGATTCGGAATCGCTCAGAACATCGCCGAGCTCGGGCAAAGCTTTGCGATCCACCTTTCCATTCGGAGTTAATGGTACAGAGTCCATCGGCACAAACGTGCCAGGAACCATGTAATCCGGCAGGGTCTTCCGGATGAACGTGCGCAGGTCGCCGACTGCGGGTTTGTGACCACTTTTTGGAACGAAATACGCAACGAGGCGTTTCTCACCGGGTCCACGGCCAAAAACCGCTACGGCACAATCCCGAATCGCGGGATGACTTCGCAAAATCGCTTCGATTTCTCCCAACTCAATTCGGAAACCGCGGATTTTGACTTGCTCATCTGTGCGCCCCAAGAATTCAATGTCGCCATTAGAGAGATACCTTGCGAGATCGCCGGTAAGGTAAAGTAATGGAGAGTGTCGACCACTCGAACTCCCCTGATGAATAAATGGATTGGGAATAAATTTTTCAGCCGTCAGCTCAGGACGATTCCAATAACCGTCGGCCAATCCATCGCCACCGGCATAAAGTTCTCCTGGAACTCCAATCGGAACGGGATTCAGAAACGAGTCCAGGATGTAAACCTGCGTGTTCGAAATGGGCGGTCCGATTGGCACACTCGTCGCGGCGTCCGGCAGTTCTCGTATATGATGGCAACAAGTAAATGTCGTGTTCTCGGTCGGACCATAACCATTAACGAGCTTTCGAGGCGGGCGATTTCGGAGAACTGCACGGACAGAATTCGGATCCAAGGCTTCGCCTCCTGCAATCACTGTTTGCAATGACTCGAAAGCTCCCGGTGCTTCGTTTGCCACTTGCGTGAAAAGCGCCGAAGTCAGAAAAATTGTCGTAATTCCCCGGTCCTTGAGTTCGCGGGCAAACTCTTTCGGAGAAATGGCCACTTCGCTGGTGATTCCAACCAACTGCGCGCCATTGAGCACCGCGCCCCAAATCTCGAATGTGGCCGCATCAAACGAAATATTTGAAATTTGACCGACCCGGTCCGTCGGGCCGAGCTGAACATAGTTTGTGTTCAGAACCAGCCGGGTTACCCCTCGATGGCGAACCTTTACCCCTTTGGGTTGTCCCGTCGAGCCGGACGTGTACATCACATACGCCAAATCATTGGCCGTAACGCTACTGATGGGATTATCACCCGGATTGCGCGCGATTAGTTCCCAATCCGCGTCGAGACAAACGACATTCGGAAAATCACCCGGAATACGCTCCAGCAACGCCTGTTGCGTTATCACAACGGGGCTCTGTGTGTCCCGCAGCATAAAAGCCAGGCGCTCGCTGGGATAGGCCGGATCCAAAGGCACATAGGCTCCGCCGGCTTTGAGAATTCCAAGCATGCCGACCAGCATGTCAACCGAAGGCTGGACGCAAATCCCTACTGGTGTATTTGGCTCGATGCGATATTGCCGCAAATAGTGGGCGAGTTGATTTGCGCGCGTATTGAGTTCGCGGTAAGTCAGCGAGTTTTGTCCGAAAACGGCGGCGATTGCCTCCGGGTCCCGCTCGGCACTCTCCCGGGACAACTCGTGGATGGTCTGGTCGCGCGGGAAATCGGAGAAGGCACTGTTCCACTCGACAAGCAATTGTGCTTTTTCGGCGTCGCAGAGAACTGGCAGTTCTGAAAGACGCCGATTCGGGTCTGCGATTATCCCCCCCAATAGAATTTCGAAATGTTGAAGCAGCCGCTCGATCGTCTCTTCGGCGAAAAGGCCTTTGTTGTATTCTGCGCGCACCGCCAGGCCGAGACTGGTTTCCTGGACGGCGATAGATAGCTCAAATTTCGAGGCATCAGTTTGAGCTTCAAGAAATTGAATATCGAGGAACGACTCTTCCAGGTTCCCGGTTGTGCGAGATTGAGAGGTCTGCATCCCGGAGGTACCTGTTCGCCATCGCATCCTCTCGAATGAACTGTTCTGCACCATGAACAGCACTCGTGCAAACGGCATTTCAGAGATTGACCTTTCAGGATGAAGTTCTTCGACGATTTTTTCGAAAGGCGCGTCCTGGTGCGAACAAGCAGCCAACGTGACTTCTCGAACCTGTCGCAACAAACTTTTGAACAAAGGATTGCCTGAACCTTTTGTTCGCAACGGCAAAATGTTTACGAAGAATCCAATCAGCCCTTCCAATTCGACGCGATTCCGCCCTGCGATCGGGGAACTGACGACGATGTCGTCCTGTTGGGTGTAGCGAAAGAGCAGCGTCTTGAAGGCCGCCAGTAAAACCATGAACAGCGTCGCTTCCTCGCGCCTGGCCAAAGCGCGAAGAGAGGATTCCATTTCCTTGGAAAGAAATCGTGTTAGCGTTTTACCCTGCGATGGAACTGTCTGCCGGCGCGGAAAATCTGTTGGCAATTCAAGCGCCGGCGGGCTTCCTTTCAACTGTTCCTTCCAGAAGCCGAGCTGATCCTGCAACACCTCACCTTTCAGCCAATCATGCTGCCATGCCACGAAATCCGCATATTGAATAGGCAACTCGGGCAATTCCACCGGTTTTCCCATCGCAAATCCTTCGTAGAATTCGCGAAGCTCTCGAAAGAAAATGTTTAAGGACCATTCATCGGCAACGATGTGGTGCAGGGTCAGCACCAATACGTGTTCATCTTCTGCGAGTCGCAAAAGGAGCACGCGAATGAGCCGATCATCGCTCAAATTAAACGGACGATTGATTTCCTCATGAATGCGTCGCTTTAATTCGCTTTCCCGCACGGACAATGTGAGCGCGGAAATATCCTCAACCTGTGATTTAAACCCAGATTCTTTATCGATGATTTGCGCTGGCCGCCCATTCAGACAAACGAAACGCGTTCGTAACGATTCATGTCGGTCGATAATCGCATTAAGTGCTCTTTCAAGGGCTGGCAGGTTGAACACGCCCTTCATCCGCGCGACCAACGGCATATTGTACGCAGCGCTGCCATGATTCAATTGATCGAGAAACCAGAGGCGTTGCTGGGAAAAAGAAAGCGGCCATTGGGATTGAATGCCGGGTTGAACGGGAGATTGAGCACGAGGCTCCGCCGCCCCGTCGCCAGACATAATACCAATACTGTTTTGCTCGGCGCGACCCATATTCAATACAAATACAATCCGGGGTTTTTAGTTTGATATTGGATTTTCACCATCGAGTATCCGAACAAGAGAAACGGCTGCGAGATTTGAAGCGACCGGGCCGACAAATGCAGAAGTGTTGGCAACCGACTCCGTCTCGCCCGAGACGAAGCATTTCTGCGGTTTGCAAGCCCGGCGCAAAAAGCAATGGGACTGGCCGAAACCAAAAAGGTTCCAGTTCGGAATTCAGGCGTGACTTCGCACCAACGCCGCCCGTGAAAGTTATTGACTGCAAATCTGAGCCGGTTGCCATACGACTGCGCCAAGGGTATTCCGGGCTCGCTTCCAGAATGAAGTGGGTAAACTCCTTAGCAACTTTGCGTCAGGACCCTACAACGGATTTCAAGATTCATAGCGGCCGTAACGAGGCAGAACTCCCAGTTTTGACGGGGTCCCGCCTCCTCACGTCGGCGGCTACGGGCGAACGGAAATTTGGAATCGCTGCTACTGACAACGATTTCTCAGAACCTGAGCCGCCTCTCCAAGGAATATTCTTGGCATCGCATCGCTTGATTTAGCCCCGCTTCTCGCGGACACTTGCTATCAGGTGTTTACCCCATACTTGGGGATGCCATAGACAGTTAGCTTTTGCCGCTGCCGTTTCACCAGGCTTATTCGAAACAAATTGCGCATATTAATGGTTGAAGACGAGGCGCACGACGCTGCGCTGGTGGAGCACGCCCTGAAGGATGGCGGTTTTCAATTCGCGTTTAAACGCGTCGATACCGAGGAGGGTTTTCTAAAAGAGCTTCAAACCTTCCAGCCTTCTGTAATCCTGTCGGATCATGGTTTGCCTTCGTTCGACGGCTTTGCAGCTTTGGCCATCGCTCAAAACAAAGTTCCTGATGTCCCTTTCATTTTCGTGACGGGCTCCCTGGGCGAAGAGATGGCTATCAAAGCGCTCAAGACCGGCGCGACCGATTTTGTTCTCAAACATCACCTGGCGACATTGCCACCGGCGGTCCATCGCGCGTTGCGCCAGGCCGATTTTCGCGTCCAGCGCAAGCAGGCGGAGGAGGCGCTGCAAACCAGCGAGGAAAGGTATCGCAGCCTGGTCGAGCTTTCGCCGGACGCGCTTTTCGTGCAGAGCGACGAGCGCATTGTCTTCATCAACTCTGCTGGTTCGAAGTTGCTCGGCGCGACCAAGCCCGAAATGCTCATCGGCAAGACGGTCCGGGAACTCTTTCACCCTTCCTCGTGGAAAGCGGTCCAGCACCGCATGGCGCAAATGCAACAAGAGGGAAAACCGGCGCCGTTCCGGGAGCGCAAAATGATGCGTTTGGATGGGACGCCCGTCGATGTGGAGGTTGCTGCAGCCCCACTGACATTTCACGGAAAGTCCGCGGCACAAGTTATCGCTCACGACATCACCGACCGAAAGCGTTCGGAAGAAGAGATTCGAAGGCTCAACGTCGACCTCGAGCACCGTGTGCAGGAACGCACCGCTGAATTGGAAACTGCAAACAAGGAATTGGAAGCGTTCAGCTATTCCGTTTCACACGATTTGCGCGCACCATTGCGCCACATTGAAGGATTTGTCGAAATTCTTCTCACAAATAAAGCTTGCGGGGTGGACAAAGAATCCGCGCAGCACCTGGAAACCATCGCCGAGGCTTCCAAGAAAATGGGGCGGCTGATCGACGACTTGCTCGCGTTTTCGCGCACTGCTCGGGCCGAACTCAACAAGATGAGATTCCCGTTTGGCGATCTCGTCCGCGCCGCCATTCGTGATTTGCAACACGAAGCCATCAATCGCCGGGTCGAATGGTCCGTCGGTGAATTACCAGACGTGGATGCAGATCCCGCACTTTTGCGCCAGGTAATACTCAATTTGATTAGCAACGCCCTCAAATACACGCGAACTCGAAAAGTTGCGCGCATTGAAATCGGCCGGCAGCTAAATGGGCATGAGGACGTTTTCTTCGTCGCCGATAATGGCGTTGGATTTGACTCTCGTTACGCGCATAAACTCTTCGGGGTGTTCCAACGGCTCCACCGAGCGGCGGATTTCGAAGGCACCGGAATCGGCCTCGCCAATGTTCGCCGGATCATCACCCGTCACGGCGGGCGCACCTGGGCCGAGGCCGAGCTCGATAAAGGCGCGAAATTTTATTTCTCCCTGCCCAAAGAGCCACGCAAAGAACTGCACCCGGCAAAATGAGTTTCTAACTTCGAGATTCATTCGGATTTCGTCATTCGGATTTTGGATTTTTCTCACTTGCCACCCTTGAGCCAAACCGTTTTCCTGTCCGCCGCGATCCACTTATGAAGAAACTCAACGTCGGACTTATCGGATACGGTTTCATGGGCCGTGCCCACGCGAACGCTTTTCGCAAGGTCAGCAATTTTTTCGATCTCGAATATCGGCCTGTGCTCAAAGCCATTTGCGCGCGCGACGCCGCCAAAGTCAGCGCATTTGCCAAAAAATGGGGCTTTGAATCTTCCGAGACAGATTGGCGGAAACTCATCAATCGCGAGGACATCGATCTCGTCGATATTGCCTGCCCCAATGATAAGCACAAAGAGATCGCCATTGCCGCGGCAAAAGCGGGCAAAATGATCCTGTGCGAAAAGCCGCTCTCGATGGATGGCCCGGAGGGGTTGAAAATGGTCCAGGCAGTTGAGAAGGCCGGCGTTCCAAATATGGTTTGGTACAATTACCGCCGGGTCCCGGCCGTGACACTCGCCAAACAGCTCATCGACGAAGGCCGCCTCGGCCGCATCTTTCATTATCGTGCAAAATTTTTGCAGGATTGGACCATCGCAAAAGATTTACCTCAAGGCGGCGCAGGGCTTTGGCGGTTGGACGTCAAAGTCGCTGGCAGTGGCGTTACCGGCGACCTGCTCGCCCACTGCATCGACACGGCGCTCTGGCTGAACGGCAGCATCGACAAAGTCAATGCTATGACCGAAACATTTGTAAAGGAGCGGAAGCATAACTTAACGGGCAAAATCGAAAAAGTCGGCATCGATGACGCGTGCGCCTTTCTGGCGCGCTTCAAAAACGGGTCGCTCGCAACTTTCGAATCCACGCGCTATGCACGCGGACATAAGGCCCTCTACACATTTGAGATTAACGGTGAACACGCCTCGATCTTCTGGGACTTACACGATCTACATCGGCTTCAGTATTTCGAGCACAAGGACGAAGGACGCGTTCGTGGCTGGCGCTCGATTCACGTGACCGATGGCGATCATCCTTACATGGACAAATGGTGGGTGCCGGGTCTTCAGATTGGTTACGAACATTCCTTTGTTCATCAAGTAGCGGATTTTCTGGAAAGCATCGCCAAAGGCAAACCAGCAAGCCCTACTTTCCGCGATGCTTTGGAAACGCAGTACGTATGCGACGCTGTGCTCAAATCCGCAAGGACTGACCGTTGGGAAAAAGTGGCAAAAGCGAGATAAGCACGAACGGCGCTCGCCGTAATCACGTTCCGAAAGTCAGGAAATGCTGACATCTCTTGGCCTGCCGCGTGCTTCTCAACAGCAAACGCGTATGAGTTTGCTGGCGCCATTTAAGGAAACTGCCGCTTCCCCAATTGAAGTGCGGCTTTCCCTAAATCCAGAGGCCGCCGAACAGGAATGCAACGAGGCAGTGATTGACATTCGTGTGCTTTTCGTCAGTGGGGACGAACCGTGGCTCCAACAAATCAAAAACGACCTGCTGCAACATTACCCAACCTGGATTTGTCTTCTAAACTCCGACAGCGATACGGCATTAACTGCCTTGTCTTCGGCATCTTTTGCCGCGGTCGTCGTCGATTCGAGAATCCCAGAAGCCCCGAGGCTGCTGAAGTCGCTCCAGGAGCAATTCCCCACCATCGTGCGTGTCGTGCTCTGTAATTTTCAGGACCGTTCGGAAATGGCCCATTGGCAAACATCCGGCGTCCCCCTGGCGCCCCAAAACTGCGATGCCGCGACGATTGTAGATACAATCAAAAGGTCACGGCAGGTTTCCCACTGGCTGGCAGATCCCGCCATGAAGAAGCTCCTCAGTCTCACCCACAAACTTCCAACACTGCCTCGGCTTCATTCGCAGATTGCCACCGAGCTTGAATCCGAAAATAGTTCTCTGGAAATCGTTGCATCGCTCATCGGCCAGGATCCGCTCATGTCCGCCAAGTTGCTTCAAGTCGCCAATTCTGCTTTTTTCGCGCTGGCTTACACCGTGAGTGATCCGCGCGAAGCAGTCATGGTTCTGGGTGTCGAACGGACACGCGCGATCATCCTCCTGACGGGCGTCTTTTCGCAATTCAATAAAGTCCGATGCCCCGGCTTTTCCTGCGAAGAGATTTGGAAACATAGCCTCGAGGCCGGCGAGTTTGCCCGAATCATCGCGCTTACTGAAACAGGCGCTCCAAAAATTGCCGATGCCGCATTTACCGCTGGCCTGCTTCACGACATCGGCAAACTGATTCTCGCAAGCAATGCGCCGGACATGTACACCACCGTGCAGCATCTCCAACGCAACAAACACGTATCCCTGCGCGAAGCCGAAAAACAAATCATCGGCACCACGCACGGCGAATTGGGCGCCTGCCTGCTCGGCACATGGGCTCTGCCGATGGCAATTCTCGATGCGATTGCCTGGCATCATTGTCCGTCTCTGGCGGGCGATCAGGAATTCTCTCTGCTCACTGCCGTCCACGTCGCCAATGTTCTCCTTCACGAGAATAGTCGCACCGACTCAGAATCAGATCCGTATCGGATTGACGAAGCTTACCTTCTCAAAATCGGTCTGCATCATCGCCGGAATGCCTGGCGGGAAGCCTGCGGATTTCCGGAAAAGCTCGAAGAGGACAGTCCCGAGGATCGCGCGCGCCGCCGAAGAGAAGCGAAGGAAAATTGATTCCTGGAGTGGCTTCTCGACCTTTGCGTGAGGATGGAACGATTCCGACGCAAACGGCCACGGAATGACCTCTACCGCGCAGGAAGTTCGCGAATTTTAATATTCCGGAACCAAACTTCGCTGTGATGATCCTGCAGCAAAATGTGGCCCTTGATTTTTTGACCAAAACCCCGGGTGTTTTTGAATTTGCTTTGTTGCAGGGCCGTTTTGAGCGTTTCACTGTCGCAGGAATAATCCAGCACCTTTGCCCCGTTCAACCAATGCTCGACGTGATTGCCCTGGACAATGATCCGTGAGCGGTTGACCTCGCCTACCGGTTTGGTCAGATCAATCCGTTCCGGCTTCAACACATCATAGAACGAGCCGGTCACTCGTTTTCCTTCAGCCAGTTTGGCATCGCCATTTCGCTCGTCATCAATCATTTGATATTCATGGCCCAGCGGCGACTCACGAGTCTCCGTCACAAAATACTTGAGACCGCTATTCCCGCCCGAAACCTGTTTCCATTCCCATTGCAGGTCAAAATTATCAAACTCGCTATTGCTGATGATATCGCCACCCCCTTGTTTGCCGAGGCAATGGAGCCAGCCATCTTCAGCAGCCCAGCCTTGAGAAACTGCATTGGTTTTAAAGTTGTGCCACCCTTGCGTCGTCTTGCCGTCAAAGAGGAACCTCCACCCGCCAGCTTTGTCTTCTTCAGTAAGTTGATTAATACTTTCGGCGGAGTAGGCCAAAGTGCTGACGAGGCATAGGATCAGCCACATAACGGGCACAAGTCCGATCCGTTGTTTCACCGAAATGCCAACACATGAATGGGTCGAATTCGAGACATTCCGCATAATGCCAAAGTCTTCGCACGTAGCCAGGCGCATGGCAATGTCTAAGTGTTATGCCCCCAAACCCGCGATTCCGCACGAATCCTTCCCAAACTATAACAAGTCACCAACTGCCAGATTAGCCAATTAGCAATCCCGAGGCACTGCTTGAAAATCATCCAAATCTGCCAAAACCCGCCATATTTCGGCCTCCAGCGCCCATATTAACGATTTAACGATTCGACGTTTTACCGCTCTAACGTCTGTACACATCTGGCAAAACGCTTCCGAAACCAGTATGCTTATCTCGGCAATAAGACTCTTTAACGAAAGGTAAGACAATGGCCCAGGCAATTATGGATCCCGAGAAGGTGCGACGCTTCGCCGATGAACTTCAGCGTTTCAACAGCGAACTCGAAAATCGCATGAGCATGCTCCACGCGCGCTTCGCCGCCCTGGGCGATACATGGTCGGACCAGGAACACGAAAAATTTGCCGAGGAATTTCGCATTGCCATGAAAGCGCTCAAGAAATTTGTCGAACTTTCGCGTCAACATTCGCCTTATCTTTTGCGAAAGGCCCAGCGCATCGAGGAATATCTGAGTCAGCGTTAGTCCTCAATGGAACAGCAGGCTAAAGTCACTTCAGTTGATGCCCTCGAAAACTTTCGAGCCAGCCTGATTCTTTTTCTAAGCAAAGCCAAGCCTGCCCTCGAAGAAGTCATGCATGAAGTCGTGCGGACGCGCCTTTGGATCGAGAACGAACAACGCACCCATTGGGAGCGTGAAATAAAGACGCGCCGCCAGAAACTCGAGCAAGCCCAGGCTGAACTTTTCAGCGCGCGAATTTCAAAAATACAAGAGGCCAGCGCCGCCCAACAGATGGCAGTCCAACACGCGCAGCGAGCGATTCACGCCGCGGAAGAGAAAATGCGGATGCTGAAAAAATGGAATCGTGAGTTGGAAAATCGCGCCGACCCGCTGGTCAAACAAATCGAACAGCTTCACGGTTTTTTAACGAGTGACATGGCGCGCGCGGTCGCCTTTCTGGCCGAGGCCGTGAAGATTCTGCAGTCCTACGCCGAAGTTTCAATCGGAACACGGCCAGCCCCAACTCCGGCCGCGGCTGAAATCGAAAACTTGTCCGGCACCGAATCGACCGAATCGACAACCCCAAAGTCATGAGTTTAAGCGGCAGCAGAAGCAGGCTCTCAGCCATCAGCAAAGAGATCGCGATTCGATGGCGGGAAACCAGGAATTATTGGCGCGATAACAAGAGCCAGGAATTCGAGCAGCGTTATATGGACGAATTACTCGCCCGCGTGGACAAGACAGTCACAGTCATCGAAAAACTCGACAAGCTCATCGAACAGGTAAGAAGGGATTGTGAATAGTAATCTTAGCGTTACTGAAATGCTGGCGCTCCTCGAACGCCTGAAGAGCGTCGTTCAGGGCTTTCGCGCCCGCGAAGATAAGCTCGATCTCGATTATCGCGTTCGCATAAACAATGAGAAGAGGGCCCTCGAAACGGCGACCAAAGAACACTCACAGCGCCAATCGGAACAACTCGCCAACGCGGAAATCGAGGCTCAGAACGACTACGCCCATTGGACTACCCGATTCGACCGCCGAAAAGTCCGCATCAATGATGCTCACAAAAGGCTCAGGCGCAAAGCAGTGGACGACGTCACGGAACATGAAGGTCGTCGCAAGCATCGCCTTCAGCAGAATGCCCTTGAAGCCGAACGGCGGCGCGATACGGATTTGGCAAATGCCAGCACTGCGCTGAAAGGGTTCAAAGAAAAGCTGGCCGGGAGCCAGCAGGAGTTCGCCAATCTGGAAGCCGAGGCGTCGAGAACATTCCGCGGCTACAGCAAATTTCGAAAACTCCTTTCCCCAAATCTTCAATGGCCGGAACCCGATTTTTCTCCAGACGAGCACCAACTCTTCGAGCAACTCGGCCAATTGCAAGCCAACGTCCGCGACGGGCTCGCGCAATTTCGGGGAAAATTCCTACCGAACGCGGTGCGATTCGTTCCGCCGGCATGGCTGCTGATCGTGGTCTTGCTTGCACTCGGTAGTTGGGTATTAGGAGCGCCTTCCATCACTCACGCACCTGGTCCATCCTGGAATTCAATCCGTATTCCCGCTCTTTGCATTGCCGCGCTGATGGTGATTCGAGTTGCGGCTTTTCTCATCGCCCAGCAACAGTCGACGCCCTCGGCGAGAGCCGTCGCTTCCGATCTCGCAAAAGCCCGCCGCCTGCATGATGCCTGCTATCAAAAGGCCGATTTGCGCCTTCAGCAGGACCAGGAACGAATAAAATCCGATTTTCAAAACCGGACCAAATCCCTTGACCAGGAATATAAGGACCTCATCAAAGAGGCGATTGGCCTGCGAGATGTTCGTCCCCGACAAATTGACGAAAAGGCAGCTCGCGTCAATCAAAAGGCCGAAAAAGTGCGCGTCGCGCACATGGAACGGCTCGAACGCGAACGCACCGAAGCCTTGCCTCGTCTAGAAGAGCAGTTGGAAGCGCAGTCCAAGCGCCTTTCTGAAACGCAGGGCGCGAATATCGCGAAGATCGAGTCCGAACAACAGGGTCTCTGGGACGCGCTCGAGGCCGAATGGAAAAAAGCCGTTCAGCCCCTGTGCGAATCTCTTCAAACGGTCAATGCGCAGGCGAGTCAAATGTTTCCCAACTGGGACCTGTCGCAGTGGAAAAACTGGACTCCGCCTGAGCAGTTCCAGAACGCGGCGAAATTCGGTCGTTTGGAAGTCGAGGCCGAAAAACTGGCGGACGCGCCTGCAAAAAGCCGCCGACTCGCCCTCCCCTGCCCTGGCACGCTGTCGGTTCCTCTCGCTCTGAGCTTTCCGAACGAAGGCTCGATCTTGTTTGAAGCCGGCAAAACATCCGGCGACGATGCGATTTCCGCCATCAACAACATCATATTTCGCCTTCTTTCGACCACGCCGCCTGGCAAAATCAGCCTTACGATTTTCGACCCCGTCGGTCTTGGCCAAAACTTCGCCGGCATCATGCATCTGGCCGATTACGAAGCCAGCCACATCAACAGCCGCATCTGGACTCAGACACCGCAGATTGAAGAGAAGCTCGCCGAACTGAATGACCACATGGAGAAAGTCATTCAGATGTATTTGCGCAATGAATATGCAACCATTGCCGAATACAACGCGCAAGCCGGCTCCATCGCTGAGAAATATCATTTCCTCGTCATCGCGTCCTTCCCAGTGAACTTCAGCGATACCGCCGCACAACGGCTGCGAAACATCGCCGCCAGCGGCGCGCGCTGTGGCGTCTATACGCTCATTCACTGGGATCAGCGCCAGAATTTGCCGCAAAATTTTGTCCCCGATGAGCTGCGCAAAAACGGCGTTCGATTGGTCCGCTCCGAAAAAGGCTACGAACTCGCCGGTCACCCATTGAACGGCGCGCGACTCCTCCTCGACGATCCACCATCGCCGGAATTCGCCACTGACTTCCTTCACAAGGTCGGCGAGTTCAGCAAGGATTCCAATCGTGTCGAAGTGCCTTTCCAGCAGATTGCCCCGCCGGACGGCGAAATCTGGAAAGAAGAAACAACCGAGGAACTTCGCGTTCCCATTGGCCGCTCGGGCGCGACGAAATTCCAATATCTCGCGATTGGCAAAGGCACGCGCCAGCACGCGCTCATCGCCGGAAAAACCGGTTCCGGCAAATCCACCCTCTTCCACATCATGATCACCAACCTCGCGCTTTGGTGCAGCCCCGAGCAGGTTGAGTTTTATCTCGTCGATTTCAAAAAAGGCGTTGAGTTCAAATGCTATGCCACGCGGCGATTGCCCCACGCGCGCGTTGTCGCTATCGAAAGCGACCGTCAATTCGGGCTCAGTGTGCTCGAACGCGTCGATGCCGAGCTGCGCCGTCGCGGTGATCTCTTCCGGAAACTGGGCGTCCAGGACGTTCCCGGTTATAAACGCGCGGGCGGCACTGAACAAATCCCTCGTTCGTTGCTGTTGATCGACGAATTTCAGGAATTCTTCACCGAAGAAGATCGCGTTTCGCAAGCCGCGGCCGTACTGCTCGACCGTATCGTGCGCCAGGGCCGGGCCTTCGGGATTCATGTCATTCTCGGCTCTCAAACGCTCGGCGGCGCCTACACCCTTGCGCGCGCGACGCTCGGTCAAATGGTGATTCGCATCGCTCTTCAATGCAACGAAGCCGACGCTTATCTCATCATGGACCAGGACAACCCTGCTCCGCGCCTCCTCTCCCGTCCAGGCGAGGGCATCTATAACGATTCCGCCGGTTCCATCGAAGGCAACAGCCCGTTCCAGGCCGTTTGGCTTCCAGAAGATGTCCGCGACGATTACCTCGCGAAGATTCGCAGCCGCGCCGACCATAATGGCGCGCATTTCCCCGGGCCGTTCGTATTCGAGGGCAACGCTCCAGCCGACGTGAAAGAAAACCTCGTGCTGAATAAACTGCTGACCGCCCCCGCTCCTCCGCCGCCTGCGAATGTTTCACGCGTCTGGCTGGGTGCGCCGAACTCCATCAAGGGCCCCACCGAAGCCGTATTTCAAAGGCAAAGCGCCAGCAATCTCATGGTGGTTGGCCAAAACGATGAGAACACGTTCGCGATTCTCGGCGTCTCCTTGGTTTCCCTCGCCGCTCAACATTACAACGGCAGCGCGCGCGTCATCCTGCTCGACAGCGTTCCGCCCGGCTCGCCTCAAGCGGAGTTTCTCGACCGCGTCATTCAAAGCATCTCGCTACCGATCGAACGACCCAAAGCCGGCGGCCTGCCGCAGCTCATGACCGAACTATCCGAGGAGCTAAAGAAACGAAGCGGTGAAGAGCAGGCATTCGAAGGTCCGACCATTTATCTTTTCATTCAAGGTTTGGAGAACTTCAAAAAACTTCGACAGGAAGAGGAATTCAGCTTCTCCAGCAGTAGCGACGCCGATGCGGGGCCGAACCCTGCCACTGTCCTTCAAAGCCTCATCACCGAAGGTCCAAGTCATGGCATCCATGTCATCATTACGTGCGACACGTTCAATAACGTCAGTCGTTTTCTGGGACGAAAAGCTCTCAGCGAATTCGCCATGCGCGTTCTTTTCCAAATGAGCGCCAGCGATTCTGCCGCCCTCATCGACGCGCCTGATGCCGGCACCCTCGGTCTCAACCGCGCCCTGCTCTACAATGACCGCGAAGGTTACATGGAAACGTTCCGCCCCTACGCCCGCCCGGGCAACGATTGGCTCGACGACGTGGCCAAGCAGTTGAAACGGTGACATTAGACCAATTAGTGACTCGTGATGAGTCAGCTTTTGGTGTAGATAGGTGGACTTGGGTGGAGATGGCTGGACTTGGGTGTAGTTTGGGCGGTTTTATCTTCACCCAAGCTCACCGGATTTGGGATTGGGCGGGGCGGAGGCGATTTCCTTCACAGGTGGCTGGAGGCCGTTTGCAATTGAATTTAGAGCTCTCATATACATATACAGGGAGGGTGGCCAGTAGGAATTTGAGTTGGCGATGTAAGTAATTGCGGCAGAGGTGTTTAACCCTTGTGGCCAGTGGCCAGTAGGTGTATAATTAAGTGATGACATTCAATGGTTTCAGGGCCGCAAAGTGACGCCCTCAAGAAGCACTTCCGTCGACTGAAAATAGCGAGGAACCCGTTTTTGGCTTCAAATCGCTTCCTGTTTCTCCAACAATCGACTTGGATGTCCGCCGAACGCACCATGCCGCCACAAGTTGTTCTCGATTTGATCGAGCGCTTCGAGCGCAATCGCGAATCCTACAAGGCGCCCCAATACAACGAGACCCAGCTTCGACGCGAATTCCTCGATCCCTTTTTCAAAGCGCTCGGCTGGGATATAGACAACGAAAAAGGCCATGCCGAGCCTTACAAAGATGTGGTCCACGAATACTCCATCCGCGGCGGAGAACGAAGCAATGCGCCCGATTACTGTTTCCGCATCGGCGGCACTGCGAAGTTCTTTGTCGAGGCCAAGCGCCCGTCCATTGACATCAAAAATAATAGCGAGCCTGCCTTCCAGCTTCGCCGCTACGCCTGGATTGAGAAATTGCCGCTGAATATCCTGACGGATTTCGAGGAATTTGCCGTTTACGACGGTCGCGTAAAGCCCGACTACAAGGACAAGGCAAGCGTGGCGCGCATCCTGTACATTCCATTCACTGAATACATTCAGCGTTGGGGCGAAATCGCCGGTGTCTTCTCGCGAGACGCTGTTCTCAAGGGCTTTTTCGACAAATATGCCGAGTCGAATAAGCTCAAGCGCGGAACGATTGAACCCGACGAAGATTTTCTTAACACCATCGAAACGTGGCGCGCGGATCTCGCTCGCAATCTGGCGCTTCGCAATCCCAAGCTCTCCCAGCGCGAACTAAACTTCGCAGTTCAGCGCATTATTGACCGCGTCATCTTCCTGCGCATCTGCGAAGGACGCGGCATCGAAAACCATGGGCGGCTCCAAGCTCTCGCCAATGGTGAACGCATCTACCCTCGTCTCTGCCAGCTTTTCGAAGAAGCCGACGCCCGATATAACTCCGGCCTCTTCCATTTCAGACGGGAAAAGGATCGCCACGAAGCTCCGGATGAGCTGACCCTCGGCCTCGCGCTTGATGACAAACTTCTCCGCGATATTTTCAGAAGTCTTTATTACCCGAGTCCTTACGTATTCTCGCGCCTTCGCGCGGACATTCTTGGCCACGTTTACGAGCAATTTCTGGGCAAAGTCATTCGCCTCACCGAAGGCCACCACGCTGTTGTCGAGGAAAAGCCCGAGGTCAAGAAAGCCGGCGGCGTCTATTACACGCCGACTTACATCGTTGATTACATTGTCGAAAACACCGTTGGCAAACTGCTCGAAGGCAAGACGCCAAAACAGGCATCCAAACTTAAGATCCTCGACCCAGCCTGCGGCAGCGGTTCGTTCCTCCTCGGCGCGTATGAATACCTGCTTAAATGGCATCTGAATTTTTACACAACGAACGAGCCAGCGAAATGGGCCAAAGGCGCTAAGCCCTCCATCGTCCAGATCGTGCAACCGAGCGATGAGGAATCCGGAACTCCCGTTCAAGGCGAACTCGGCAAGCCAATACCGAAAATCGATAATTGGCGGCTCACCATCTCGGAACGCAAACGCATCCTACTCGACAACATTTTCGGCGTGGATATTGACTCGCAAGCGGTCGAAACCACCAAGCTTTCCCTTCTGCTCAAAGTCCTCGAAGGCGAAACCCAGCAATCACTCCAACCCGTTCTCAGCATCTTTCACGAACGCGCGCTGCCCGATCTCGGCGACAATATCAAATGCGGCAACTCCCTCATCGGCTCCGATTTTTATCAACAACAACGGCTGAATCTTCTAACTGAGGACGAGCGTTATCGCATCAATGTCTTTGATTGGGATGGGAAGGATGGTTTTCCTGAGATTATGGCCAACGGTGGTTTCGATGCGATTATTGGTAATCCGCCATACGTCCGCCAAGAATCTATTTCGACTTCAAAAGAGTATTTCCAAAGCCGCTACGAATCGTTCGATGGAATGGCTGACCTTTACACTTACTTCATGGAAAAAGGAGTTAAACTCCTCCGCGGCGGCGGACTTTTTAGCATCATCGTTTCCAGCAGTTTCCTAAGGGCTACCTACGCTGACGCGCTGCGCAGCACATTAAAAAAGCACGGTGCGATACTGCGTATCGTGGATTTCGGAGGGCTGGCCGTATTCGCGAACGCAAAGGATACCTACGTTTGTATACCAACTCTCTCGAAGGGGGGCCCTCAAAGAACCGTCGAAATCTGCAAAGTCACTTCACTTAAGCCTGATAAGGTCAAGGAGGAGCTCGAAAAAGTATCCTTCCTCATTCCGTCAGAGAGATTGTCGAGCGAAACATGGGCATTAAAATCGGACGAGGAATCCGCTGTTTTTGCCAAAATCTTGCAAAAAGGAAACCCGTTGGGCAGCTACGTGCATAGAAAGATGTTTTACGGCATCAAGACGGGCTTCAATGAAGCATTTGAGATTTCGCGCGAGCAGGCGGCGGCATTTCGGAGACCATCATCAAATTGCATGCCTCTTATCAAGCCGTTCCTTGGTGGCCAGAACATTCGTCGGTACCAAATTAACGGCAATGATCGCTACCTGATTGTAGTCCCAGCAGGATGGACGCAAAAGCAAATGCGGGAAGCGAATCCCGCGCCAGCGGATTATTCCGAAAAACAAGCCTGGGAATGGTTTTCACGCCAACATCCCGTACTAGCGGGCCACCTAAGTGCGTTCAGCCAGCCTCTCCGAAAACGCGAGGACCAGGGTGATTACTGGTGGGAACTCAGGCCCTGTGACTATTACCATTATTTCGATCTGCCCAAAATAGTCTTTCCAGACATTTGCAAGGGTCCAAGATTCCATGTTGATGTGACCGGGCTTTATCTTGCCAATACCGCCTATTGCCTCGGTACTGGTGATCGATACCTTCTTGGGATTCTAAACAGCAAACTATTTTGGTTTTCGATTAGTAATATTAGCATTCCTTTCGGGACCCGCGCGGGAGACTACCGATACAGGTTGATATATCAATACATGGAGAAGGTACCCATCCGCGTGATTGATCAGCAACATCCCGGGGATAGGTCCCGTCACGATCAGATTGTAAGCCTCGTGGAGCAAATGATTGAACTCCACAAAACTCTCTCCCTCGTCAAAACTCCTCAGGAAAAGACCTCTCTGGAACGCCAAACCACCGCAATCGATGCCCAAATTGACAAACTCGTTTACGAGCTTTACGAACTCACGCCAGACGAAATCGCTATTGTCGAGGGCAGATCAATAGCTGAGGTGCCTTCGCTACCGGAAACTCTCTCCATTCCTCCAGAAGAGAAACCGGCCGGCGGCAAAAAAGGCGCATACGCCGAACCTCCACCCGCTCCCACCCACCCGACCTTGACACCGGAACAAGCCGAGGCTGACGCCGCGCACTTTTACTCGGCCAAAGAAGAATCACCGCCGTATGGCAAAAATAACTGACATTCCTGGCTGACAATCCAAAATCAAGAATCTAAATTCGAAAATCGTTTATGGGTCACATTTTCGATCTGGAATCACCTGCGCTCCACGTTGGCATGCCCCGAACGCGCCCACGGCATCGCCCCTCCGTTTCAGACGAGCGCCGCTCCACAGTCCAGCATTCAGAATGCGGCATCCCGGATCCCGAATCGATCGTCCGCCAAAAGTACCAAGCACAATACCTGAGGCGTCTCCGAAAACACGGGTCAACCATCGAAAAAGAAACGCTCCTTATTCCCATAGCCGTCGCCAATGGCGTTTGGCGGGAGGCTTCAACCTGGTTGGGCGAAATGCTGCCGCGGGAATGGATTGTTGATCTGGCCGTGCGCCCTGAAGTCATTTATGCGCATAATCCGCAATTCCGCAAACTTCTGCGTGGGCGCGGCAATTCCGGGCGCGATTGGCTGTGGGCCTTCGCCCGTCATTGGCTGTCCGGGCTCCTCTTTGAACATCGCCCTTCACTCGCAGCGCGTATGCCCGCTGGATACCAGTCGGGCCATCCACTTCCCTCTGCAGTTCCATAAACCGAGGAATGGACAATTACCAATTATGCCATTTGCCAAAAGAGACTTCCGAATGCGGCACCGAACGGCGCGGTGAGGAGCCCGAGCCGCCTGTCAACCGCGCCCTACCTCGATAAGTAGAATTTACTTTTGGCAATGACTCGGAGGCACCTTGGGTGCATGACAATTTATAGCAACGCACCTAGAGTGCTGCAGGACGCGTTTTTAGTGTCAATGGCGGAACCCTTTCAGGGTTCAAACTTCTGCCCCTCCAACCCAGGGTAGGCTCGCAAGCTCGCCAACCCTGGGCTGGAGGGCGGAATCCCGTTGGGATTGGAGGACGCTAAACCCGCGCTCTCGCCCGATGTTCAAAAATTGAGATGCTCTGAGGCACCTTCACCACAATATTTTTATGTTTCCAATTGAGGCGGGTTCGCGTAAATGGAGAATCTTATGAGCGCCCACAATTTTCTAATTGCAGCCAGTTTGCTCCTTGCGTCTGAGTTGCTCTGCCACGCCGAAATCAAAACGGTCGTTAATCACAATGAAGCTGATAGTGCGACGGCTGCGTTTAAGTTTACAGAGGTGCCGCCGCCTTCGAAAAGCGATGCCGCGAAGAGCGCCAAATTTTCGATTGTGGACGGCGAACGCGACGAAAATGGCGGTGAGCTGGAGAAATTGAATGATGGCAAGACACCCGCAGAAGAAGATGAGCCAGCGGAAAACTTCTTTTTTAACGCGGGCACGCCCGGGGGACGGTTGTTGCTGGATTTGGGAAAGGTAATCGAGGTGCGGCAAGTCAACACCTACTCCTGGCATCCGAACACGCGCGGGCCGCAGGTGTACAAGCTTTATGCGGCCGATGGGACCGAGGCAGATTTCAATGCCAAACCCAAGGGAATTGGACCGGAGAAATGCGGATGGAAACTCATCGCCAAAGTGGACACGCGGCCCAAGAGCGGCACGGGCGGCGGACAGTATGGTGTGAGCATCTCGGATTCCGAGGGGGCCATCGGCAAGTTTCGTTACCTGCTGTTCGACATATCGAGCACTGAATCGGATGACACTTTTGGAAATACGTTCTATAGCGAAATTGATGTGGTTGGTTCGGGTTCGACGAGTGCGTCCGGCGAAAACTCCGGCGGACTCCCGGAGCGCGAGCTGGTCGAGTCAGACGGTGGAAAATATCAGATCACGATCGACACTTCGGAGACGCCCGAACTGCGAGGGTGGGCACATCAGCAAATCGCGCCCATGGCCAAAGAGTGGTATCCGAAAATCATTCAGATGCTGCCGAGCGAAGGATATGAAGCACCGAAAAGCTTTAGCATCAACTTCATCGAAAACATGCGGGGCGTGGCCAATACCAGCGGGACGCGGATTCGCTGTGCAGCTCCGTGGTTCAAAGACAACCTGAAAGGCGAAGCCGTCGGCGCTGTATTTCATGAGATGGTTCATGTTGTCCAGCAGTATGGCCGCGCGCGGTGGGAAAATCCGTCGGCACGCCGCGCGCCAGGATGGCTGACCGAAGGAATTCCTGATTATCTGCGTTGGTACAGGTTCGAACCACAGAGCCGTGGAGCGGAAATTACGAAACGCAATTTCTCGAGGGCGCGATACGATGGAAGCTATCGGCCGAGCGCGAATTTCCTCAATTGGGCGAGCGAGAAATACAATAAAGATTTGGCTATGCTGTTGAACGCGGCAATCCGCGCGGGAAAATATGAGGAGGCGTTATGGACTCAGTTGACCGGGCATTCGGTTGAAGAATTGGGAGCGGCGTGGAAAATGGAGTTGGCGTCCAGGCTCGGGATAGAAGTCGCGGCAACCAACGGCGACTCGGCTGCTGCCGGCACAACCGGAATGAATGCACTTACATCCGATGAAAAAGCCGCGGGCTGGAAGCTACTGTTCGACGGCAAGGATTTCAACGGCTGGCATAATTTCAAACGTGAAGGCGTGCTCTCTGGCTGGCAGGTGAAGGATGGGAACCTTGTTTGCGTCGACCCGCATAACGCAAAAGATATCGTCACCTCAAATGCGTTCGATTGGTTTGAACTGCAACTCGACTACAATATTTCGGAGGGAGGAAACAGCGGGATTATGTTTCACGTGACTGATGAAGGCAATGCCGCATGGGCAAGCGGGCCGGAGTTTCAATTGGAAGACAATGCAAAAGCCGCCGATCCCCAGCGTTGCGGCTGGCTTTATGGATTATATAAACCGCCGATCGATCCAACAACTGACAAACCGCTCGATGCGACGAAACCCCCCGGCGAGTGGAACCACGTTCGCCTCGTAATCAGCCCCGAGAACTGCATACACGAAATCAACGGAGTGAAATATTTTGAGTATGTGCTGGGCAGCGATGACTTCAAGGAGCGCGTGGCCAAAAGCAAGTTTGGTGCGATGCCCCATTTTGCGAAATCAGACAGTGGCTTTATCGCATTACAAGGCGATCACGGACAGATTTCATTTCGGAACATCAAGATTCGGACGATTTCCGCGCCGCCAAAGGGTCGTTAGCATTTGCACGAAACTCAAGAACGCAGGGTGGCAGATCGCTTCGCAGCAACTCAGCCATGGCTACTTTTTCTTCCAGTAAAGAGCGGACGCGCTTGAGTTCCGCGTGCCTTTGCTCTGTGATTGGTTCGCGTTGCCGGAGCATTACCAGCGCCTTTTTGATTTCATCGTATGCCGAGGCCATGACGGGCTGATTATGTTGCGATTTATGAAGGCAGAATCATTCGAAATTTCCTTTGTGCGACGTCATTAAGTAAATGAGCAGAAAGCTTGTAATACTGGTTGCCGAAGATGATCCGAACGATTTGGAATTGTTGAGGCACGTCGTGTCCGACCACGGCGTGGAGGTGAACTTTCAATCGGCGCACGACGGAGAACAGGTCATCAGCTATCTGCGCGGCGAAAGTCCGTTTGCCGATCGCGTGATCTATCCGATTCCGGACATTGTCGTGCTCGATCTGAAAATGCCGCGTGTGAATGGCTTTGAAGTTTTAGAGTGGCTTCGACAGCAACCGGGGCTGGCGCGAATTCCAGTGGTCGTTTTGAGCGGGTCTGGCCTTGAAACCGATATTGAAGAGGCCTACCGCCTCGGCGCAAACACCTATTTTACGAAACCCGGGCAATTGGCCGAACTGCGAAAGATTATTGGCACTTTGATCGATTACTGGCGTCGCAGCCAAAGACCGAGCATCACTCCGCCGGACGAGCCGTCAGATGGATCGAATCAGCCACCGGGCTGACCTCTGGCGAAAGCCTGCGCGCCGTACTCCAGGTTGCGTGCAAGGACGCCGCGAGTTTTACCAGGTCGCGGAAAGCCGACGGCTTGAACAGGACGGAATCGGCGCCTGATTCGCAGGCCTCTTCTAAAATGCCCGGCGCATTGCTGCCCGACAAAACGACCACTCGCAACGAGTTCAATTGCGGAATCGAGCGGATGAACTTCAAAACTTTGAGTCCGCCACCCTGCGGCAAAGAAACGTCCAGCAAAATCAGATCTGGCCACGTCAAAGCACTCTGTCCACCCAGAGCCAAAATCGTGCGGAGATAGAATATAGCGGTATCAGCAGATTCGGCGACGTCCCAGGTGAATGGCGCCTGGGCCATTTCTGCCGCCGTTTTCAAGAGCAAATGGTCATCCGGGCTATCGTCCACATGGAAAACGTGGAGAGTTGAAGGAGCGGTGTTCAGTGCCAGCGGGGACGCGGTTTCGTCGACTGGGGATGGATGCCGTCGCGCGCTCATGTTAGATGTAACCCTGCCACCGAAATCTTGTCCATAACTGGACTGCGCAGGACTATCGGAATTGGGGACGAGCCTAACAATGGGGTAAAACCCGCTTTAAAGTACAAGTTAGAGCTACTGCCACGAGTAATTCTCACTTGAGCTGTTGGGGCGAGCGTTTTGCCCGGTGGCACCGCGATCCGCGTTGCGACCTGGGCATCCTCCCCTACGCCTCCGGATGCACCCACGGTGCGCGGTAAGGGCGCCGAAGCAAGCGATTTGCCTCTTCGTCGTCATGGAGCCGACCTTTCGACGCATCCCAGGCCAGACTGCGACCCAGCTTCATCGACATATTCGCCAGGATGCAAGAGGCGGTTGAAATATATCCTTGTTCAATATCGGCCACCGGCTGCGTCCGCCCCGCAATCGCCGAAAGAAAATTTTTCATATGCACGCGTATCGCCGGTGCGACATGCTTCTCAAGGCCGTCTTCGGTTTTGTCCTCCGGATATTGCTCAAGTTCGTAAGTGACATCCCGATGAATCCCCTGCCCTCCACCCATCGGTACAAAATCGTAGCCCATCACGCTGGCTTTCAACGTCCCTTTATCACCATAAAAAACCGCGGCCCATGGATATTTGGGATCAGGCGCTTCCCCCCAGGTCCGATGTTGCCACACGACTTGAAGCTCTCCGAAATCGAATGTGGCTGTCTGCGTGTCCGAAATATTCGCTTTGCTTTTCGTGTCGACGAGAATGCCGCCGGATGAACTTACCCGGGCCGGCCAGCCCAAATCGAGCATCCAGCGGACCATATCGAGCATATGAATGCACATGTCGCCTATAATCCCATTCCCGTACTCCATAAATGCGCGCCAACTCCGGGGATGAACCAGCTTGTTGTACGGCCGCATCGGTGCGGGCCCGGTCCACATTTCATAATCCAGATACGGCGGCGGCGCGGTATCGGGCGGATTTTCGCTCGTTCGCATGTGGTAGTAACAACAAATCTCCACCAGGCCGACCTTGCCCAACTTGCCTTCTTTCACGACCGTATCGCGCGCCTCGATCAGATGCGGCGTGCTGCGGCGCTGTGTGCCGACCTGAACGACGCGTTTATGTTTGCGCGCGGCGGCGAGCATCGCCTGCCCTTCGGCAATATCGACGCTAATTGGCTTCTGGACATAAACATCGGCGCCCGCTTCAACCGCGGCGATCATTGCCAAGGCATGCCAGTGGTCGGGAGTCGCAATCAGGACAACATCAAGGTCCTTTTCTTTCAACATCTCGCGGTAATCACCGTAGGTTCGCGGCTTCTTTTTTGAAATTTGGCGAGACGCAACCAGGTCTGCCGCGCGTCCAAGCATTTGTTTATCTACGTCGCAGAGCGAAACAACCTCGACGGGAGCAACTTGAATCAGCCGCAACAAATCGCATTTGCCATACCAACCGCAGCCGATCAGTCCGACGCGCTTTTTTTGGTCAGCAAATTCGGCCGCGTAACCGCCAAGCGCCGCCAACGCAATCCCCGCCGCGCTGACTTTCAGAAATTGGCGTCGAGCTATTCCAGAGAAATCAGGGCTCCCAGCCTGGATGGGATCGCTTGACCGGCACGGCTGAACACTTGACTCGCTCATGCGGTCCCTTGTAGCGCCAAGCCCACCTCAAATCAAGCTATGTCCCCCGAAAGCTTTCGGGGCTGGCGCGTTCTCCACCCGTCCAGTACGCCAATCGCCAATTCTGATTGAAAACTGCGCCGGCCCAATCCAATCTGTTTAGATGCAATCTGTCTTTACAGGACCAGTTTATGTTGTGCGAGACAACATCGACACCGATCAAATCATCCCGGCGCAATATTTGAACCTGGTGCCCACCATTGCCGAAGAGTACGAGAAGCTTGGTTCATACGCCTTGTGCGGCCTTCCAGAGTCACTTTACACCACCCGCTATGTAAAGGACGGGCAACTCGACAGCGACTATCCGATCGTCGTCGGCGGAAGAAACTTTGGATGTGGCAGTTCACGCGAACATGCGCCAATCGCCTTGGGGTCAGCCGGGTGCAGAATTGTTCTGGCCGAAAGTTTCGCGCGTATTTTCTTCCGAAATTGCGTTGCCACTGGCGAGCTTTATCCATGCGAATGCACTGAGCGCTTGTGCGACGCACTCAAAACTGGGGAAGTCGGGACGGTTGATCTCGATGCCGGCACAGTAACCGTCAAGGACAGCGGCAAGGTTTATAAATTTAAGCCGCTCGGCGATGTGAGGCCAGTGGTCGATGCCGGGGGCCTGTTCAACTACGCGCGCCAAACCGGGATGATAGCCGCGAAGTGAACGTGGAAAATCCCGAGAACCCAAGCTATTGAACCTTCTGCCTTTCCCTCGCTCACTGAGACGTCGGGCGGGGTTCCTCAGACTTCGTGCCAGCGTTGCGCTAGTTGTTGATACGCCGATTCCAGAAAGTCTCGGAATGCTCAGCCCTTTGCGAGCCGCAGCTGACGAATTTGGCGTGTTATTGGAAAGCAAAACCGCCAGTGCAGCCAAGGGTAAGGTGGCAATTTCCGCTAATACAAGCGACCTCGCGCCCGAGCATCCCGAAGGTTACACGCTGACGATCACCAAAGCAGGAATCAGTATTCATTATCGAAACCTGCCAGGCCTTCGTGCGGCCATTGCCACGCTGCGGCAGTTGTTACTCGAATATCATCGTCAACTGCCTTGTCTTGCCATCCGGGACTATCCCGATTTCGCCAGGCGCGGAGTCATGCTTGATATTTCACGGGGCCGTGTCCCAAGGCTCGATACCCTGCTCCATTTAGTCAGGGTATTAGCTGGTTTCAAAATCAACGAGTTTCAACTCTACACCGAGCATACCTTTGCCTATCGCAACTATCGCCCCGTCTGGAGCGGCTGGGGTCCGCTCAATGGAAAAGAAATCCGTGAACTCGATGCTTACTGCCGCAGGTACGGAATCGACCTGGTTCCAAACCAGAATTCCTTCGGCCATTTGCGCTATTGGCTGGAGTATCCACCGTTAAAAAAGCTGGGCGAAGTCGCCGAACCTTACGAAAGCGCAGACGGCACATTCCTGCGTTATCCCGCCACGCTCGCGCCGAACCATCCTGGCACACTGCCATTCCTACGGGAACTTTACGACGAATTGCTTCCTCATTTCAGCAGCCGCCAATTTAACGTTGGATGTGATGAAACGTGGGACCTCGGTCGCGGCCAGAGTCGCGCTCTTTGCGAAAAGAAAGGCAGAGGGCGCGTTTATTTGGATTTCCTGAAAAAGATTCACCGCGAAGTTTCCGCTCGCAATCGGCACATGCAGTTTTGGGGCGACATCATCCTGCGTTATCCCGAGTTAATCAAAGAACTGCCCAAAGACGTCATTGCCCTGAATTGGGGCTACGAAAAAGATCATCCGTTTGAGCGCGAAGCTGAAACGCTCGCGCAATCTAAATTGCCATTTTATGTCTGCCCCGGAACCTCCACCTGGATGAGCCTGCTCGGTCGGCACGACACCGCGTTTGCCAATCTGCGCCGTGCCGCAGACGCCGGAAGAAAATACGGTGCGTTAGGCTATCTCAATACCGACTGGGGCGACGGCGGCCACCCACAACCCCTGGCAGTGAGTTACTTGCCGTACGCCGTTGGCGCGGCTGTGAGTTGGTGTGCGAACACGTTTGATGAATCATTGCTGGTCCCGGTGGTCAGTCGCGAAGTCTTTCTCGAGCCAACGCAGCGGATAGCAAAGGCCGCGTTCGCGCTGGGATTCGCTCATCGCAAATTCAATTATTTTCCGACGAATGCAAGCCCGTTTGGAGCTGTGATTGCTGCGCCGCGCCCGGAATCGCGCGAACTCTTTTGCCGCGATGGCCTCAAATATTACGCCCGTATCCCGGAAAAGAATATCCGCGCCGCGCTCGAGGAAGTCGAACACCATCACGCTCAACTTCATCGTTCACGCTCTGTTCACCCGACGAGAACAGTCCTGATTCTCGAACTGGACCTCGCCGCGCGAATGGCCGCGCAATCCTGCAAAATCATGCTCTGGCAACAGGCCATTGCGCGCGGGAAAACGTCGCTCGCCAAACAAATGGCTCGGGCAGGCGTGCGTGAATTGCGGGATCTCGACCATGATTTTCGAGCCTACTGGCCTTTGCGCAATAAAGGAACTCCTGCGAAATGCTCGCCCTTTTTGCGATGGCGCATCCAGGATTACCAACACGGCCTCTTACACTATCCTCCGGAAATGGCGCGAGTAAACGTGCCTAAAACCCACGCCGCCGAGTAGGTTTTGCGCCCGGAAGGAGATCGGAAATTTGGCCATGGTCAGGCCCGCAGATGGGGGAATGACTGCCTCAGGGGGTCAGGTGAATACCCCCTATTCTACCACCGTTGCAAACCCCACTTGTGTTCCTGGGCAAACCGGGCCTAAGTTGAGACGGGAAGAGGAGTTGTAGGGTTACCCAATGAAAGTTGCTGAGATTGAATCGTATATAATAACAAAAAGTGATGATAAATGCAGGGCACATATTGATTGCAGATGATGACGCAGATTTCGTCATGCTGCTAAATGCCGCGTTTGAAGAGACACACGCGGATAATCTCATCGATGTCGTCGAAGATGGCACAAAAGCGCAAGAATATCTGAAAAACGAAGGCTCCTACAAAGACCGTGAACGTTTCCCCATACCCGGCTTGATATTGTTGGACTTGCGCCTGCCTGCCAAGGACGGCATCACACTTCTGCGCTGGATCCGGCAACAGCTCCGACTGGACGGCTTGCCGGTGGTCATTCTGACGGGTGCCGAATTCCCAAACCAGGAGGCTCTCGCCCTCAACAGTGGCGCGAACGGTTATTTTATCAAGCCGTTCCAATTCACGAAGCTTGTTGCGCTTGCGCAACAAATGCGGGACACCTGGCTCCGGCACGACGAACATCTCGCTCCGCACTCGAGACCCTAACTGTCGCTCTGCGCCTCCTCGACGCAGGCGACTTCAATCGTCTTGCTGCCTATCGCGTATCGCACCAGATCCGCGACGCTATGCAAATCCAGCTTGCTCATCAAAGCCTGCCGCCGCTTTTCGATCGTCTTAACGCTTAACTTCAACTCTTCAGCGATCTGCTTGTTGGGCATCCCTTCCGCAACCAATTGCAGCACTTCAGCTTCACCGATGGTCAGGCCAGATGACTGTTCGTCACGCGCACCGTGTTCGAGAAGTCGTTCAGCAATCGCGGGACTAAAGTATCTACCGCCGCCGTGAACTTCAAAAAGCGCGTCTATCAAATCGCCCGGCGCCATTCCTTTGAGCATATAACCCGATGCGCCTGCGGCCATTGCCTGCCGCACATGATCGGGATCACTATACGACGATAAGGCAATGACTTTTACATCGGGACAGACCTGCAGGATTTGGCGCGTCGCTTCGACTCCGTTCAAAAGCGGCATCGCGAGATCCATTATAACAATATCGGGTCTCAACTCCTTGGTCCGCTCGACCGCTTCTCGCCCGGATCCGGCTTCGGCCACGACGCCAATGCTCTCTACGGACGCGAGCAACGTTCGCAGGCCGAGCCGCACGACTTCGTGATCGTCGACGACGATTACGGATATTCTGCCGCCTTTAACCTTTCGAGACATTAAAACCTGACCTGCTCAAACTCGCCAATGGCTTAAGCAATTCCACCGTCCAGCATCGTCTCCCCGACTCATTAGGCAAGCATAGATGACCGCTAATCGGCCTAGGATTTTCCCAGTCGCCTCAGGACGACACCGCCTTAAATGTGGGCGTTTGTTAGCCCTCGCATCCCGCCTCATTTCGTAGGGTCCCCATCGTTTCGGGATAAGGTCATTACCCACTAACCCGGCTGGGAAACGCCTTTTACCCTTACGCCCGGTGAGTCTGGACGGTACGCCCTGACTTATCATAACTAAGCCTCACTGAATAGCTGATGAACGAAAATTCTGATGCCCGCGAGGGAGCCTTTCGCAGGGGTGACTCTGCGGAAGAGCAATCTCTCAACCCTCGCGAAAACCCCGCTCAAAGCTCAGCCGCGAACGGTGTTCACGCCAATGGCCGTCGCTCTCATCCAAAGGTCGATTTTTGGGTCGCCTTGGATGCTCTGACGCATCGCTGGTATTGGCTGGTGATCGGCGCGCTGTTGTTCGGAGCCGGATCTTTCGTACTCGGCTCATGGTATATCAAACCGAAGTTCACGGCGAATGCCCAACTCTTGCGTGACGATACTTCCAGCGAATTTTTCAAGCAGACGCTCATGACCCCCGAAACATTTGCCGGATTGCTCCGTTCGACCGAGCTCCTTCGCCGTGTCGGCGCGCAAGCGGATCCTCCAATACCCCCTGAGAAGCTGACTAAACTCATCAAAATTGAGCCGGAGCCTGACTCAGATCTGGTGAAAGTGCAACTGGCCGCGACCGACCCGCGGGAATCGGTGGATTTACTGAACGATTTCTTGAAGGAGACGGTGGCTTTCACGAAGGAATTCCAAAAAAATCAGGCGGCTAAATTAGCCAACGAATACCTCAAGAGGCAGGTGGCCCAGATGGATGGTGACATCAAAGTCCTGCAAGCCGAGTTTCGAGGCATCGCCTCTTCTTCTCTCCAAACCAATCTACAGACCCAGTCTGCAGGAAACCCGCAATCGCCGACGCCAAACCAGAGCGCCCTGAGCCCAAGTCAGTTGATGGCGATTCAAAAGCAGCGTGAGCGGCTCGATGCCTTGTTCACTCAACTGAACGAACTTCTGGCGAAGTACACGGAGAAACATCCCTCAGTTCAAGCCACCCGTGAACAGATTGAGGAGCTTCAAAAACAGCTCGCCAGCCTTCCACCTGGCATCACCAATTCGCCGACTCTGTCTGCGCAAATCGCCAGCTCCCTAGCTCACCCATCGTCAGACGCTGTTAATCCTGAAAGCCAAATCATTCAAATAAGGCTCCTTTCTCTCGAAGAAGCTCACACCCAATTGAGGGCCCGCCAACGTGAGGCCGAGTTGTATGCGACCAATCCGCCCGGTTTGGCCCACGTATTTGCCGAGGCCTCGATGAAAACTGTTCAAGCAAGCCTGCGCGGTGTCAAAATTGGAATGGTGTCCGCCTTTGGCGGATTCGTCGGTCTCGCCGCAGGCCTTGCCTTGATTTTGCTCGTAGAGTTTGTCGATCGGCGGCTCCGGACGACTGAAGATCTTGTCCGCGTCACAAAGCTTCCACTCCTGACCACCTTGGGCGATCTGGAGCGAATGGAAACGACAGAACGCACACAATGGGCATTTCGCGCCTGGACCATGCTGCAAGGACGCCTGAGCCGTTCGGCCAACCATGGCCTTGTTTGTGGCATAACTTCCTCGGAAGCAGGCGAGGGCCGTTCCACCTGGATTAATCTTCTGGCTGAGGCCGCCAGCATGACTGGCTTTCGCGTCCTGACCATCGCTACCCAGCCATCTCCAACGCATTTCGATTCCGGCGAAGATACCACCGGGCTATTAGCAGAGGGCCTGGAAGAGCCAGCGGTTGCTAACGGCCATTCGAACGAGACCAACGGCTTCAATCATTCAAATCACGCCGCCAACGGAAACGGTTCGCAAGCTTTGGCCGCCAATGTTCTGACTTCGCCGGCAAAAGTAACCGAACAACTGACGGGACCAAATTCACAACCCGTCGTTCACATTCCTTTGCCCGGCTGGGTGTGGAACTTGCAACGGCGCAAACAATGGCGGGAAGCGCTGAGCCACTGGCGCAAAATTGATAACCTTGTCATCCTCGTTGAATTGCCACCCGCCTGTGTAGCTGAGGCCGTGCTGCTGGGAAGCAATTTACCCAATCTGGTTTGGCTGGCGGATAGTGGCAAGGCTGACGCCGGGGAGACGCGAGCGCAATTAGACACTCTCCGCGATGCGCGCTGCAATCTCGTCGGCGCGGTGCTGAATCGGGAACGGTCCTTGCCCTTGCGCAAACGTTTCCCGCGCTGGATTGGCTGTTCGACAATTGCATTAGTAGCGGCGCTCTCCATTGCCTCGGCGCAGGATGCGCCATTGCCGCAGAGCGACACGCCCGGCGCTAAACTTTCCTCGACCGAACTGGCGGTCGCGCAGCCTGCCAGTCAGACAACGTTTTCCGAACTCCCTGCGAACCCGCCGGAACCTGCCGCTGCCCTGCGAACGAATCTTGCGTTCTCCGTGGTGAACCCATCCCAACGCGCGGCCTGGCAGCAGCATCTCACACTCGGGGCCGGAGATGTCCTCAATCTCGGTCTCTATGGCGCACCCGAACTTGCCCGCGCTGAAGTATCCATCGGCCCGGACGGACGCGTCAGCTATCTGGAAGCACAAGATGTCCGCGCCGATGGCCTGACCATTGATGAACTGCGATCGGCAATCGACAAGGAACTCTCTAACTTTCGCCGAGCACCGCGCACTATGATTGCACCCGTCGCTTTCCGCAGTAAGCGATACTACATCCTCGGCAAAATCATGACCAAAGGCGTTTACACGCTGGACCGACCCATGACCATTCTCGAAGCCATCGCGCGGGCACACGGTCTGGAGAACGGCCTGGTGGATCGCAATGTGGTTGATCTGGCCGATTTTCAGAAAAGCTTTCTCGCTCGTGGCGGCAAACGTTACCCATTAAACTTTGAAAGGCTCTTTCAAGAGGGCGACCTGTCACAAAATATCCCCATTGAGCCAGGCGATTACATCTATTTTCCATCGACCGATATCAAAGAAGTTTACGTCGTTGGCGAGGTGCGATTACCAGGCGCGGTTACCTTCAGCCCAGATACTACAATCATGACAGCCATTACCGCACGCGGCGGTTACACCGACCGCGCGTACAAGATGCGCGTGCTCGTCGTCCGCGGCTCGATTAACAATCCGGAGCCTATCGCCGTCAATACGCACGCGATTCTGGATGGCCAGGAACCGGATTTTAAGTTGCAACCGCGAGACATCATTTACGTCAATTCACGTCCGTTTATCAGAGTCGAAGAATTAGCGGACCTTGCTGTGACTGCATTTATTCAGTCACTCATCACCAGCTGGGTCGGTCTCGACCTGGTTCGCCCGTTTAGCCAAAGTCCGATATTTAAGTAATCCAATTCAGACCATGCAAATTGGACAAGGTTGATCTATGAAAAAGGGATCGTGGTTTCATTGTCGGTCATCCTTCAATCTCTCGAGTGGAGAGAGGTTCAGTAAAGGAACCGCTCGTCAATTCAATAATTCGGTCAAATGCGTTCCACTGCTCACGCGCGCACTTCTACTGCTCATCGCGTTATCCCCGGGCTGCAAGCACATGGATGGCTCATTTACATCTCTCAATCAGCCCACTGCGGCTGCAGGGAGTAGCGCGGCCATCAGTCCAGTCATGGTATCTCGAAAAATCGATCCCACCTGGTTAAAGCCATCTCCCGACCTGTTCACTCTCGGTCCCGGCGACCGCCTTGAAATCGAAATCCTCGGTGATCCTGCATCCAGGAGCATCACGGTGATTGCACCCGACGGTAAACTCTATTTCAACTTTCTGGACGGAATCGACGTCTGGGGCAAAACCATGGCCGAGGCGAAGGCGCAATTAGAACAGCAGCTAGCAAATTACGTTCGTGAAAAGCCGCAGGTTTCAATCATTCTTCGCGGAGTCGAAAGCAAACGCATCTGGGTGCTTGGCCGGATACAGTCGCCCGGAGTTTATGCCATGGCAGCGCCGATGACGGTACTGGAGGCGATTTCGATGGCCGGAGGCACGCTTACGCTTTCCAATTATCGTGACCAGGAAGCTGCAGGGATAAGCCAGGAGTTGGCTGACTTGAAGCACAGCTTTGTCATTCGCCAGGGCAAATTGTTGCCGGTCGATTTTGAGCGCCTGCTCAAGCAAGGCGATCTTTCGCAGAACATCTATCTCCAATCAGACGATTTCGTCTACCTGCCGGCTGCCCGAGCCAAAGAAGTTTACGTTCTGGGGGCGGTGACTGAGCCGCGAGCCATCGTTTATGCAGATGGCCTGACGGTTGCGGGGGCAGTCGCCAGCGCCTACGGAACGCTCAAAGGAGCGTACATGCATCATGTCGCCGTCGTCCGCGGCTCGATCGCCCAGCCGGAAATCTATATCGTGGATTACAAACGAGTCATTCGAGGCGAGGCGCAAGATATTGCTCTACAACCCCACGACATCGTCTATGTTCCATTCTCTCCCTATCGATACCTCGAGAGATACCTGGAGATTGTGCTGAACACATTCGCCAGCTCCGCCGCCATCAATGCGGGATCTGCCGCGGTAACCAAGCAACCTACCGCCGGCGCTGGAATTTTCATCCCGGTTGGCAGTGGCATTCAGATCGTTCCGCCGGTCAATCCACCCCCGATAAGATAACCGCTCGAAATTTTTTCTTGATTTCTTTCGCGGCAGGAGGATGTTGTCATGCTCAGGAAGACATGCTGCTTTAAACTTAGCCGCAGTGGCAGCCGAAAAAATCTCGGGCAAACGCGGCAGGAAGATGAGGCTGGATGAAGACAACGTGGTCAGTTGTAATACTCTTCGAGGACGCGCAAACCCGCGAAAAGGCGGTCAAATTCTGTGACCAGCTTGTCGAGCGCTTTTGGGCCCGTTGTGAATTCAGAATGATCTGGCTCTCGTTCTCGACGTTGCGCGATCCTAACGCCGCCCGCGACGCTCACGCAAAAGCGCGCGGGGCCGACGTGATCGTGTTCGCCGCCCGGCCCCAGGACCCCGTTTCTGGGGCGGTCACTGATTGGGTCGAAAGATGCCTGGCAAATCGAACTGGCCGCGAAGGAACGCTCGCAGGGTTGATAGAGGGTGGCCCCGTTTTGACCGGAGGGGCCGCTGAGAAACATGCGTGGCTTCGAGGCGCCGCACATCGAGCGGGAATGGATTACTTGACTGAAGTTCCGCAGGAGATCACCAGGCCAATTCCAAATTCACTGGAGTCTTTCAGCGAACGCGCCCAGCAGGTGACCAGCGTACTTAACGAAATCCTGCACAAACCGGTTCATCCCCCACCTCCCCTTTAGTCGCCGGGAGAATTTGACAATCACAAAAGCCGGCGATTTTGATCGAGGAATTCAAGCCAATCGCTTTCGGTGTCCACGTCGCTCAATTCGCGCAGGAGTTCAACCTTAAGATTGCGGGCTCGCGCCCGGCCCAGCGTTTGTTTGAGCACTTTGTTGGTGCTCCAGTCAATCGTCTGAAACAGCGCTGGTCGCGGCTCGCGCAAGCCGATCAACCAATAGCCGCCATCACGAGCAGGGCCAATCACAACGTCGTTTGTCTGAAGCGACGCCCAGGCTGCTCGAATATCGTCCGGCGTTATTGACGGACAATCCGAGCCAATGACAGCGACGTAATGCGCGCCGTTAGCGAACGCATCTGCAAACGCGCGCTCCAGGCGCTGGCCAAGGTCGCCTTCGCCTTGCGGGCGCATCTGCCAGTGACGGCCTCGCCATTGCCTGATCTCGGTGACTGCATCATCGGGCGTGAAACGCAATTCGACGCTGGAAAGGGAGGCAAGGCGGGCAACCAGTTCTTCAACCATCTTCTGGTAAGCTCCGCAGGCTGCTTCCTGGCCGATGGCACGCGCCAGCCGGGTTTTCACCGTTCCCCGGCGTGGGGCTTTGACGAAGATCATGAGTTGTTCGATTCGCATCCGGGGTAATCACTGACCGCGAGTTGCGCTGCTCCGCCAGTTGGAACAGATTAGCGACACGAGCGGGCGTTAGGAGGGAATACTCAAGGGTAATGCCAATCTCGGGCCTCACAACCTGGGCATTAATGCGCAAGGACCAATTCGAGCGATTTCCTATTTCTTTTGACGCATCACTTCGGCGGTTCTACTTCAGCCGCGGCATCTTCCTGTTGCTCGCTGATGACTGGAGCAATCGCCTGCAATTTATCGCCAGAATCGAGGTTTATTAACTTAACCCCTTGGGTATTTCTACCCGCTTCACGAATATCTTTCACAAATGTGCGCACCATTTGCCCACCCGTCGTGATCAACATGATCTCGTCCACATCACGAACCGTCAAAGCACCCACAACGGCTCCAGTCTTCTCGTTCGCCTTCATCGTAATGATGCCTTTGCCGCCCCGTGACTGTAACCGATACACCGGCTCAATGGTCCCATCCGGGTTAACCATATCGAACGGTGTTCTTTTCCCGATTCCATTTTCGCCGGCAACGAGCAACGTTGCATCCTTAACGACTACCGCCACAGCCACGACCGCATCGTCTTTGTCCAAACTGATGCCTCGGACTCCCGATGCTGGACGGCCCATTGCCCGAACGTCTTCTTCCGAAAAGCGGATACTCATCCCACCACGCGTGATCAGCACGACCTGGTCCTGACCAGAAGTCAATTTCACGTCGATCAGGTTGTCACCGGTATCAATACCAATCGCGATGATGCCCCCCTTGCGAACATTGGCAAAATCCTGCAACGGCGTCTTCTTCACCGTGCCTTGCCGCGTCGAGAAGAAGAGAAAGCCCGGCTGTTGCCATGTGTTCTCTTCTTTGTTCGCGCCGCTTTTGGCCGAAATGCGAATGAGCGCGGCTATGGATTCGCCGTGCTTCAGCTCCAGAAGATTCGCAATGCTTCTTCCCTTCGCTGCGCGCCCCATATCTGGAATTTCGTGCACTCGCTCGATGTAAGCCCGACCCGTGTTGGTGAAGAATATCAGGTAATCGTGCGTGCTTGCCGTGAAAAGATGCTCGATGAAATCCTTGTCCTCCTCCGTCGCGCCTTCACGAGTCGCCATGCCAATGACGCCCTTGCCGCCCCGCCGCTGCGAGCGGTAAGAGCTTACATTGGTTCGCTTAATCAGGCCGCTGTGCGTCAATGTGATGATGACGCCTTCATTAGCGATCAAGTCTTCAATGGCGATCTCGCCTTCTTCAGGCACCAGTTCCGTCAATCGTTTGGTCGCGTACTTTTCTTTAATGGCCAGGAGTTCGGCTTTGATGATCGCCAGCACGCGGGCTTCTTTAGCGAGAATGTCGAGCAGATCTTTGATCTTCGTCAGCAACTCGCCATATTCAGCCCGGACCTTGTCGATTTCGAGCCCGGTCAACTGGTAAAGACGAAGTTCAAGAATGGCATTCGCCTGCGCTTCGCTGAACGAATAGCGCCCGTTCGTAAGCCGCGCCTCGCTGCGAATAAAGAGACCCAACTGCTCAACCTGCGCCCGCGTGAAATCGAACGCCAGCAACTTGATCTTGGCCTCCTCACGCGTCGCGGAGCTTCGGATTATCCGAATGAACTCATCGAGATTCGAAAGCGCGATGATATAGCCTTCCAACTGCTCGGCCCGTTCTTCGGCTTTACGCAATTCGTACTTCGTCCGCCGAATGATCACCTCGCGCCGATGCTCGATATAACAGTTGATGAGTTCCTTGAGTCCAAGCGTCTTTGGCCGCCCATGATCAATCGCCAGCGCGTTTACCGCGAAACTTGTCTCCAGTGACGTGTACTTGAAAAGATTATTGATGACCACTTTCGGCAAAGCATCGCGCTTGATTTCAATTACCACGCGCGTGTTCTCGTCCGATTCATCGCGCACGGCTGTGATGTCGGTAATAATTTTTTCGTTCACTAACGAACCGATGCGTTCAACCAGCACGGCGCGATTCACGTTGAACGGAATTTCCGTGATCACAATCTGCTCACGCCCCCCCTTGAGCTGCTCCAGTCCCGCCTTTCCGCGCACCTTCAAACTGCCCCGCCCCGTGGTGAAATAATCTTTGATTCCCTCCAATCCGCATAGCATGCACCCGGTCGGAAAATCCGGCCCTTTAACGTGCTTCATCAACTCTTTGACAGTGATGTTCGGATTGTCAATTTGCGCGCAAACTCCATCAATAATCTCGCCCAAATTGTGCGGTGGAATATTCGTCGCCATGCCGACCGCAATGCCGGTCCCGCCGTTCACCAGTAGATTCGGGAATGCAGCCGGAAATACCCTCGGTTCAGTCCGGCTCTCATCATAGTTCGGGACGAACTCCACCGTGTCCTTTTCCATGTCCTCCATGAGGACCGCCCCCAACGGCGCGAGGCGCGCCTCGGTATACCGCATGGACGCCGGCGGGTCTCCCTCGACGGATCCAAAATTCCCCTGCCCATCTACCAGGCGCTCACGCATCGCCCACGGCTGCGCCATGTGAACCAAAGTCGGATAAATCGCCTGGTCGCCGTGCGGATGATAATTGCCCATCGTCTCGCCGACGATCTTCGCGCATTTGATGTGCTTGCGATTGGGCATCACGCCCAAATCACTCATCGCATATAGAATGCGTCGTTGGGATGGCTTCAAACCATCGCGCGCATCCGGCAAGGCGCGCGAAATAATCACCGACATCGAGTAATCAAGAAACGAATTCTTGATCTCATCGGCGACGTTGATCTTGGTTATCTTCTCGTTGGCTGCGTAAAACGGCGTGCCGCCGCCGCCTTGGGGCGGCGGAGTCGGCTCATTCGGAATATTCGGAATATTCGGATCGTTTGGCTCGGTCGGGTCGGGCATAAATTACTTATTTCTTCGGCTTATCTGCGCTTTCGTTTAATTCGAGCGCGTTCGGTTGTTGGGCTTGTAATTCGGCGATTTTGCGATTGATTCGGTCCAAATCCTCCAGGAATCGCTTTTCATAGGGCGCAGTTTCGTTTGGACGCAGCGATTTGGTTTTGCCATCTTCCTCGATAACGAAATCTGTCCCGAACTGCCGGGCGCGATGAATTGCGTCCAGCGCCGCGTTTGTCAGTGCGCGCTCAACTTGATAATCTTCTACGTCAAGAATGGATTCATCCCAAAGTTCAATTTTCGTCTTCATAACTCAAATTCTGCTTCTTGTTCTATCTCTGCCAACCGTTTCGGATCTCTCACAATCAGTCTGGCCTCTTTTTCAACTGCTATCAAGCGGGGCCCGGATGATTCATTTTGGAAGAGTTTCCACGAGTGTATTACTGGGCGATAAATGGAAAAGAAATTCTGAATCGTCTTGAAGAACCGGCGTCGCGAAACATCTTCAGCGATATTATGGCCTCCTTCAGTAACCCGCTGCCGGATTCTATTTATGGTCGTCTCTGGATGGCGCACCCAGAGAAAATAGGCCTTTAGCACGTAGCCGGATTCTCGCGCCTCACGAAGCCACCCCACCGCCGTTCTTCCGCTCATGGTTGTTTCCCAAGTAAATCCGGTTCTTTGCGCAATGAGTTCTCGGATTCTCTTCAATGCAATTTTGCCCGCTTCAATCGAAACTGAGTCGGGGTCATAGGGAGATAATCCCCTTGCGATAAGGTCGGCGTTCACGAATTCAAGCTGTCTTGCTTCATCTGGCAAATAACGATTCGCAAACGTCGTCTTTCCGACACCATTCGGTCCCGCGATGATGTAAAGCGTCGGCATTGCCCGGCATCAGATATCCAGGTTCCGCACATTCAACGCATTATCTTCAATGAACTGCTTTCGCGGCTCGACTTCTTCGCCCATTAACTTGGTGAACATTTCTTCCGCTTCAACTGCGTCCGTCAGATCAATTCGCAGCAGCTTCCTTCGGGCCGGATTCATCGTCGTTTCAAATAGCTCCTTGGGATTCATTTCACCCAGCCCTTTGAAACGCTTTACCGACAGTCCTCGCCGTCCAACTTCTTTGATGCTCGACAAGATTTCAGGAATCGAGAACAACGGCCTCACTTGCTGTTTCTCGCCTTCGCCCTCAATCACTTCGAAGAGCGGCTTGTCCTGCGCCGAGTAATGCTCAACGCTCAAACCCTTCTTCGCGAGCTTCTCCAGCAATTCCTTGATGGCATGACTTTCGTAAAGCTCTTCATGTCGCGCCCGGCGCGTGCCTCCGTTCTTCGATCTGTCCAACAACGACGTATCACTCTCCTGCTCGCCGGACAGGCCCAAATTGAGATCGGCGTTGGCTCCGCCAAACCCCGCCAAATCCTCACGGGTCAGAAAATAATGCACCGTCTCTTCATTTCCCTGGCGAATCTTCACCAGATGCTGCGGCAAATCGTGGCTCACCGGATGCCGATGATCCAAATAAACTGCAAAATCCCCGCCCTTCCGCCGCAAACCGTTCGCATATTTGTCGAGCGCTTCGAGCAGCTCCAAAATTTCACTGAGCTGCTTTTGCGACAGCTCCGTCTCATCCTGAAGATTCTTCAATCGCACTTCTTCAGTCCCGAGCTGAATTAATATGCGATTCAACTGCGCGTCGTCATCCACATACTCGACGCGTTTCTTTCTGGAAATCTGATACAACGGTGGCTGCGCAATATAAACAAAACCACGCTTCACCAGTTCAGGCATCTGCCGATAGAAGAAGGTCAGCAGGAGCGTCCGGATATGCGAGCCGTCCACGTCGGCGTCGGTCATTAATATCAGCTTGTGATAGCGCAGCTTGCCTAAATTGAATGCTCCCTCGCCGTCTCCCTCGCCGATGCCGGTCCCCACCGCTGTAATCATCGTGCGGATTTCGTTGTTCTGGAGCACTTTATCCAGGCGCGCCTTTTCGACGTTAATCAGCTTGCCGCGTATCGGCAGAATCGCCTGGAACTTCCGGTCGCGGCCTTGCTTCGCTGACCCGCCGGCCGAATCACCTTCGACAATGTATAATTCCGTATTCGCCGGATCGCGGTCGGAACAATCCGCCAATTTCCCGGGTAAGCCACCGCCCGTGAGCGCCGATTTTCTGACCGCTTCCCGCGCCTTTCTCGCGGCTTCTCTTGCGCGCGCCGCATTCAACCCTTTATCCACAACCTTCTTCGCCACGGATGGGTTCGCATCGAAATGCGACATCAACCCATCATACGTTATTGAGCTGACAATTCCTTCCACTTCCGGCGACAACAATTTCTCTTTCGGCTGATTGTTGAATTTCGGATCCGGGTGCTTGATCGAAATGATGGCCACCAAACCCTCGAGCAAATCCTCGCCTGTGACCGAAGGATCCTTCTCTTTCAAAAGACTATTTTGCTTGGCGTATTGATTCACCGCCCGGGTAAGCGCGGACCGGAACCCAGCCTGATGCGTCCCGCCATCCGGATTATGCACGGTGTTGGTGTAAGCCATCACCTGCGCGTTGTAACTATCATTGTACTGAATCACGATATCCGCGATGATGTCAGCTTTTCGCATGGCGCCATTCTGCATGTATTCGTAAGGGCGCCTGCCGCTGAAGGAAATCGTCTTCGGGTGCAAAACCTGTTTGCCTTTGCTAAGCTGCTTGACGAATTCCTCGATCCCGTCTTTGTAGTAGAAGGTCTCCCGGTTCGCATTGGCAACTCGCTCGTCCAAAAACGTGATTTCAAGATTCGAATTGAGAAACGCCAACTCCCTCAATCGTTGCGTGATTCGATCGTCCTTGAATTCCGTTGTCTCCTGAAAAATTTCGGGATCTGGCTTGAACGTCACGAGCGTTCCGGTTCCCTTGGCTTTGCCGATAACCTCAAGCTTCTTCGTCGTCTTCCCCCGCTCGAATTCCATGTGATGCACTTGTCCCTCACGAGAAACTTCCACGGAAAACCATTCCGAGACGGCGTTGACACACTTTGCCCCGACGCCGTGCGTTCCACCCGAATACGTGTAGCCGCCCTGGCCGTACTTGCCGCCCGAGTGCAGCGTCGTCAGCACCAGTTCCACACCCGGAATCTTATATTCCGGGTGAATATCCACGGGAATGCCGCGGCCATTGTCGCGGATCGAAAGCGACCCATCCACATGTATAGTCACATCAATCCGCCTGCAGAACCCGGCCAAATACTCGTCCACCGAATTATCCAGCACCTCCGTCACACAATGATGCAATGCCCGTTCATCCGTTCCGCCGATATACATCCCGGGCTTCTTCCGAACCGCGTCCAAACCTTCCAATTTGCCCAACTGTGCAGCGCCGTATACTCCGGGTGTTTCAGGTGGGATATTCGCGTTTTCAGTTTGTTCCAATACTTTTTCTTCAGACATAATGATCGTTCGGACAGGGCAAAATCGCCGCCAGTTTCAAGCATGAAAATCTTAGAAAAAAGCGGCGTTTTCTACAACTAATATTTCGGGTAATTTCACCCAAAAAACTACTATTAGTTGTGCTTGACAACAGGGCGAGGCCAACCCTTTGTGCCTCGTAAACCATCCTACTCAGCACCGTCCAACCTACGATTTTTCGTCCAAAACACAACCGATTTCATTCGTTTTTTGCCTCCCGAAATCTCTTGCCATTTCGATGGTTTTACATTTCGACGCTTCGACGTTTTTAACGCTCAGGACTTGATATCCCGCGTCTGAAAAGCCGCTGTGCCGATGATAAAAGTCGTCAAATTGAACGCGAGCAAAACACACAACGACTGCCAGATGCGCGCCCAAGGTGTCGGATTGGAAAAGACAAATAGCCAAATGCGAAAATGATATGGCAAAAGATACTCCTCGTAGCGCTCAAAAAAAGGCAGGTTCTCCAACACAATATTCATAAAAAGAAATGATAAAGAGAGGACCGTCGCTGCTGCGGGCTTCATATTGAAACAGGAAAACATGAAGGCCAAACTCAATATTGCGCTCGCATTAATGGCCATGAACGCGTGCGACATCATGTAAAGCCGCAGACCATCAGAGACATCCAGGAGACTGAATATTCCGAGCGGTGGAAAAAAGACGAACATCGCTCGCCACGGAAACCACATTCGCGCGAATACTACCGCCATGGTCCCTAAAACCAGCACCAGCACCGCAGAAAAAATGACTCCTGCCAGCCATTTCGCCAGCAACAACCGAAACCGCGAGATTGGCCTCGACAGAATCATCCGCAGCGTCCCGTCTTCCGCTTCTTTCGCGACGAGATCGCCTCCAACCAGCGCAGCATACAACGGCATCAGCAAAACGACCTGTGGCAGCAACATGATGAGCGCAACCGTCAGCGCGGAAATGTAATCCGACACCGGATAACCATTCCCTTCCAGATTTCGCGCCACATCTTGCTGCCACTTCGAAAACCGGAAAAAGAGCAGCATCGCATTCTGCGCTACCACAAACGCGCCGAATCCGATGTACGTCCGCTTCTTCCCAAACAACTTCCAAAGCTCACTAGTCAAATGCCGATAAAACATGCGCTGAGATTCTCCCTTTCTTCAAATCGTTACCCGTAACTATTCGGCCGATGAATCTCCATAAAACCTTCGGGCTTCGCCAAAGGTTTAAATCCATATTGCTCGTAAAGCCCGTGTGCATCGCGCGTCGCGAGCAAGATCCGCCGCAATCCCTGAAGTGACGGATGCGCCAAGATTGTCTCAATCAACCATTTCCCCAGACCTTTTCCTTGGTGCTCCTCCAGCACGTAAACATCGGCCAAATAAGCGAACGTGACCGCATCAGTAATCATTCTGGCAAAACCAACCTGGTTCCCAGCTTCAGTGAATAGCCCGAAACACAACGCCCCAGCGATCGCCCGCTCTACCACCGCTTTCGGAATCCCCGGCGACCAATAGGACCGCGTCAGATAAGCATGGATTGCGTCTATATCCAGTCGCGCCTTATCAGTCGAGATAACATAGCCCTCACGCCGAGATTCAATAACTGGATGATTCATGAAGTAGCCGGTGTGAGTTTACGAGTTGCCCGTGATGCGATCTGATTCGCCTCGATTTAACTGATTTAACCCCTTTTAACTTATTTAACGGCTTCCTCCCCCCTTTTGGCCATCAACCTCAAATAAAACGTCTCCAGCGTCTCCTCCGCAGGCGCAATTTCAAAAACTGAAATCCCCTTCTGCACCAGAAAACGCACTATCTGATCTGTCGCAACTTTTGGCGAAAGTGCAATGAGTTGTCCGTCGCGCTCCCCGGTAACAAGCTGCGCGTCCTTCAACTCCACCACCGCCGCTGCGAAATCTCCCACCTTAATCCGCACCCATTGCTCGCGCCGTTTCGTATCCGCCAGCGTTCCTTCAAAAACCATTTTTCCCTGATTCAACACCGCGATCCGCGTGCAGATTTGTTCGACCTCGCTCAAGAAATGCGACGACAACAAAATCGTCAGCTTCAATTCCCGATGCAGCCGCAGAATCGTGTGTCGCATTTCATGAATTCCCTCCGGGTCCAGCCCATCGCTCGGTTCGTCGAGAATCAGCAACTCCGGATTTGGCAACAACGCTTGGGCCAGCGCCAGCCGCGCCCGCATTCCGTGCGAGTAAGTTCGAACTTTCGAATCCTCGCGTCCGGTCAGTCCGACCCACTCAATCACTTCTTCAATCCGCTTCCGGGGCGTCCGTGCCGTGTAGGAACTGAGAATCTCCAAGTTTTTCAGTCCGCTGAGATAATCATAAAACGCCGGGCTTTCAAAAATTGCTCCGACTTTCGCCAACGCCTTCCTCCGCTGCGTGGACACATCAAATCCACAGATTTTCACCTCGCCTCGATTCGGCCAAACTTGCCCGAGCATCATGCCGATGCTCGTGCTCTTTCCCGCGCCATTGTGCCCGAGCAAACCGTATATCTCTCCCGCTGGCACCCGCAATGTCAGATCATCCACTGCCACCCGCTGGCCAAAGCGTTTGTGGACGTTCGCAAGTTCAATCATCTTCAATTACCTGACTGAATCGTCCCCTCAATCGCCAGCAAATTCTTGATGTGGCTGTCCGCGTACAAATAATTCACACCCTTCTTCGCTCCGCGCGCGGCATGAAAATTTTCCTTGTCGAACATCAGCGGGATCTGGTGCGGATCAAATTTAAGCCCGAGCGCGCTCAAACGGTCCGCATCTTCTCCGTTGATCAGACTGTTCCATGAATAACTGCAACCCGTCTGTTCAAAATACGTTGGCCCGAGTTGCGGCGCAGGCTTCTGTTGCCCATTCGGCCATGTGTCCGACGGACAAAGCAGCACGCGAATATTTCCTAATTGATTTGAGATCACCTGGTCTGGACTCGGCAAATCATTCGTCGTCGTCCACGACCGATCCCTCATGAACGGCAACCGATTGTTGTTCTCCTGCACGTAAACCTGGAGAGCAACACCAATCTGCCGCAAATTGCTGATACAGGCCGCCCCTTTGCCCGACTCCTTCGCCCGGCTAAACGCTGGCAACAACAACGCCGCCAGCACCGCAATAATCGCGATTACTACCAGCAACTCAATCAACGTGAACGCTCGCTGTTCCTTCCGTTCCTCCTCGTCATCGTCCACGATCTTATTCATTTTTCGGTCCGCAATTGGTTCGGACTTTAGGGTCATCGCCGGAACGGCCTTCCACTCTCCATGACCTTCTGCAACTCTTCGAGCACCGGCGCCAACTCCGCCTTCGTCTGCGCCGAACTCTGGCTGTAGAACGTTTGCAAACCAATCGACCTCACCTTCGCTTCCAAATCTTTGCTTAGCACCGGCGCACCGTTGGTGCCGCCATTATTCGCCGCAGCCGGGTCTTGCGTCTGTGTCTCTTTCAGCCGCCGCAACGCGTCATCCACTGTTTTCTTTCGCTTTTCTTCAGGCAACTGCTCAAACGACGTTAGCATCTGCTTGAAGCCAGTCGGCATCGTCGCTTCCAGAAAAGTCCCCTTCTCTTCCTCCGTCATCTCGTTGAACCATTTCCATGTCAACCGCTCCAATCGCGCCCGCCGCCGATCCTCAAGCGAAAGCCTGTTGAGCATATCCGCCAATCTGCGAATCGCTTTCGCCCGCTCTTCCGCCGACAGCTTGCTGAAATCCACTGACTCCACATACGCCTGCACCTTTTCCGGCGTCGCTTTCGCGTTCTTCGCGATGGTGTAGCCAATCACCGCGACAATCCAAATCGCTACCAGCGCAATTCCCGCAAATATAACCGGCCGCCATCGTGGGCTCATAGCCGAAATCTTAGCTCATTTTGCGACCCTCGCCACGAAAAAGTCACTTTCAATAAACTTCCCTTCCTTGCTGATTTTACTACCATCGGCCTCTCATGAACCGAGCCCGTTTTTTTGCATTGGCTTTGTCCCTTCTATCCCTTGCGAGTCTCGCTTCCTCTCCCAACTGGCCCCAATTCCGCGGCCCGGACGCTTCTGGCATCTCCGCTGAAGCTGCGCCTGGCAATTGGGATGTAGAAACCGGCAAAAACATTCGCTGGCAAAAAACTATTCCCGGCCTCGGGCACGCCGGCCCAATCATCTGGCAGGACCGCGTCTATATCGCGACTGCCGTCAAACCCGGCGGCAAACCCGATCTCAAGGTTGGCATCTACGGCGCGGGCGAATCCTATGACGAAAAAGAGCGGCACCAATGGCGTTTGCTCTGCTTCGATAAATACAGCGGCAAGACGATATGGGATAAACTCGAATTCGAAGCCGTTCCCCGCGTCGAACGCCACACCAAAGCGTCCCACTGCAATTCGACGCCTGCTACAGATGGCAAACGAATTGTCGCCATCTTCGGCTCCGAAGGTCTCTTCTGCTTCGACATGAACGGCGATCTGCAATGGCACAAGGACCTCGGCAAAATGGACGCCGGCCCTTACAACGACAACACTCTCCAATGGGGCTTCGCCAGTTCGCCGGTCCTCCACGACGGCAAAATCGTCGTTCAATGCGACGTCCTGAGCGAAAAATACCTCGCCGTATTCGACGCCAAAGACGGCCGTCAACTCTGGCGCGCGCCGCGCAAAGAAGCTGGCGGCACGTGGTGCACTCCCGCCATTTCCACCTCCCATCGCGGCACTCAAATCGTTCTCAACGGTTGGAAAGACATCGGCGGATACGACTTCGACACTGGCCGCCAACTCTGGCACCTCGAGGACGGTGGCGACATTCCAGTTCCGACACCCGTGGTATCGGGCGATCTCGTTTTCCTCACTTCCGCCCACGGAAAATATCGCCCAATTCGCGCCGTCCGCCTCGATTCCAGCGGTGATATTACGCCTCCTTCAGTCGAGACCACCAACAACTCTGTCATCTGGTGCCTTCCGCGCCTGGGCAGCTACATGCAAACTCCACTCGTACTGGGCTCCCTTCTGTTTAGCTGCGATTGGTACGGCGTCCTCACCTGCGTTGAAGCCGCCACCGGCAAGGTTCACTTCAGCGAACGCCTCGGCCCGGGGGGCGAAGCCTTCACTGCCTCGCCCGTGGCCGCCGGTAAGAACCTCTACTTCACCGCGGAACAGGGCAATGTCTACGTCGTGGCCGTCGCTCCCCAATTCACACCCCTCGCCACCAATTCCCTTAACGATCTCTGCCTCTCTACCTCCGCCGTTTCCGAAGGCACTCTCTTCTTCCGAACCCGCGACAAACTCATCGCCATCGGACGAAAATAGTGGGGCTTATTTACCTTCTATCGCGAACTCTTCCAAAAGACTCCCGTCCAGAGCAGTCTGCCACGCCCTTTGCAACTTCCAACCCGCCCCTTCCGACGCTCGCGTCAGTACGTAATGGTAAACAGACGGATCTCCATTTTTCTGGCCATGAAAAGTCCGGGTCACTGGCCAACTGCCAGTCTGTGTTTCTTGCGGCATCGAAAACGAAAAATGACCATGCTCGTCTTTTGAAATCCCCGGTAACTCCCGTTTCTTAATCAGATTCTCAATGATTTTTCCCGCTTCCACCGTCAGAGCCGCTCCCGGCTGTTTAAGATAACGTTGGTAGCGAGTCTCGTAGTCCTTTGGCGGCTTGCCCGGTTTAATCCCCATCGCGTCTTGAAACGCCTTTATGTCCGCCGCGATAGGCGTATAAGCCGGTGTATTCTGAAATTCGGCCCACAACATCTCCAGATTTTTTCCCGTCGCTTTTTTGAAGAACTTATCGGAATACGAACCGCTGCGCAGCGAGTTGTGCAGTTGGCAAACAAGATTTGAGCCGTAAACGCCATCGAGATACAACAGAAACGCGCCGCCGCACCAGGGTCCGGAAGTAAAATGAGGATAATGGAACGAACATTGTGGACAACTCCAGCCGTTGGTATAGCCCAGCTTGTAACGCACATAATCAGCCATCGCTTCCCGCCAACAAAAAGGCACTCGCCGCCCGTATTGCTGCGCTACGTGAGCTAATTCGTGCGTCAGAAACAGCGGTAGGTTGGTCGAATTCCTTTCGTAGGCATTGATGTTCGTGGGATTCTCAACCAAAAACTCAGCGCTAAGCGAGATCCGCGCGCCAAAAGCACAGCTTGGAATCGGACCCTTAACCTCGGGACCGTTGTATTCCAAATGCTTCTTAAAAATAAGATCAATCTGGCTCGGGCATTTTGATGGATTCTCGCGCAGGATCGTTAAGACTTTCGGATAGTTTTCATTGACGATTTGCCTCGCGCGTTCACTTATCTCCTTCATCTCTGGTGCGTCGCTGACGTCAATGTGACGCACATAGTCCTCACCTCTTGATTCAGCCCCCAATGAAACCGCGTGCTGAATCGTTGCCACTAAGCAGACAACAACAGTGTGGAGTGTAACCAGTCGCGGTCGCATTGCCAGAACACTAGCCCGTGAAAACAAACCGCAGAAGTCAAAAAAAGCGGGACAGTCCGTCCTTAACCACGAACCGCTTCCTGTATTTAGCCCATTTAACTTATTTAACGACTTCGTGCGCCACCCCGCACGCACAAGCCACCCGCGGCGCCGCCGTCACAGCCTCCGGCTCATAATCCAAATAAGGCCCAAGCCATCGCTCCACGTCCTGCAAGCTCATTCCCTTTCGCCGGTGATAATCCAAAACCTGGTCGCGCCCGATTTTCCCCACGCCAAAATATTTTGATTCCGGATGCCCGAAATAAAGCCCGCTCACACTCGCTCCCGGCCACATGGCGCAGCTTTCAGTCAACTTAATCCCGGCATTCTTCTCGACGTCCAGTAACTCCCATAAAGTCCACTTCTCAGTATGATCCGGCGAAGCAGGATAGCCTGCTGCCGGCCGAATTCCACGATATTTTTCGCCAATTAAATCATCATGCGTCAACTTCTCAGCTTTCCCAAAGCCCCATTCCTCTCGCGCTCGCTTGTGCAAATATTCCGCAAACGCCTCCGCCAAACGATCGGCCAGCGCCTTCGTCATGATCGAATTATAATCATCAAGATTACGCTCGAACTTTTTGCAAAGCTCCTCCGTCCCAAATCCAGTGCTTACCGCGAATGCCCCGATATAATCCTGACGCCCGGAGCTTTTCGGCGCGACAAAATCCGCCAGGCAATAATTCGACTCACCCGCGCCCTTGTCCATCTGCTGCCGCAGGAAACGAAACGTCGCCAAAATCTCTTTTCGCGACTCATCCCGGTAAAGCTCTACGTCATCCCCAAGCGCATTCGCCGGAAAAAATCCATACGTCGCCCGCGCTATCAGCAACTTTTTGCCCACGATCTCATTCAGCAGTGCCTGCGCATCATCAAAAAGCTTTTTCGCTTCCGTATTTTCCAAAATCGACGGGTAACGCCCGCGCATTTCCCACGTATGAAAAAACGGCGACCAATCGATGAAAGGGACCAAATCCGCTAGGGAAATCGCAACTGTCTTCTCCCTCTCCCCATCCGATGGGGAGAGGGTACGGGGTGAGGGGCCCGCATCCGACGCCAGCCCTCGAACGCCCATGAACTCCGGCTTTGCTATATCACTCGCCTTCCACTCGACTTTAAACTTCCTCGCCCGCGCCTCCTCGATGCTCAGCAACGCCTTCCCCTTCTTCTCACCGTGCTGCGCCCGTAACTTTTCATATTCGCTCCGCACGTTTTCCACAAACGCCGGCCTAAGCTGCGAACTGATCAAATTCCCAACCACACTCACGGCGCGCGACGCATCCAAAACATGCACTACCGGCTCCGAATAGCCTGGCGCAATCTTCACCGCTGTGTGCGCTTTGCTCGTTGTCGCTCCGCCAATCAACAACGGAATCCCCATCTTTTGTCGTTCCATCTCCTTAGCGACATGCACCATCTCATCCAGCGACGGCGTAATCAGCCCGCTCAAACCAATCAAATTCGCGTTCCTCTCGCGCGCGGTTTGCAAAATCTTTTCCGTCGGCACCATCACGCCCAAATCGATCACCTCGTAGTTATTACAGCCCAGCACGACGCCGACGATGTTCTTGCCGATGTCGTGGACATCGCCTTTTACCGTCGCCATCACAATGCGCCCTTGCGGCTGGTGATTTCCGGATATTTTCTTCTCCTCTTCCATGAAAGGAAAAAGATACGCGACCGCTTTCTTCATTACCCGCGCGCTCTTTACCACCTGCGGCAAAAACATTTTTCCCGATCCGAACAAATCTCCGACCACATTCATCCCCGCCATTAACGGGCCTTCAATCACCAAAAGCGGCCGCACATATTTTTTCCGCGCCTCTTCCGTGTCCTCGTCGATATAATCGACGATGCCTTTGACCAGCGCATGACTCAGGCGTTCTTCGACTGTGCCGCTTCTCCACTCGTCCTCAACAGTCGCCACAGCGTCTTTTTTCTTCACGGACTCCGCGAATTTGACGAGCCGCTCCGTCGAATCCAGTCTGCGGTTTAACAGGACGTCTTCGACCAGTTCCAGCAGGTCTTTCGGAATTTCTTCGTAAACTTCCAGCATCCCCGCATTTACAATGCCCATGTCCAGGCCAGCCTTAATCGCGTGATACAAAAACGCCGAATGCATCGCCTCGCGGACGACGTTATTTCCGCGAAAAGAGAATGAAATATTGCTGATTCCCCCGCTCACACGCGCGCGTGGCAAATTTTCCTTAATCCATTTTGTCGCCCGGATGAAATCCACGGCGTAGTTGTTATGTTCGTCGATCCCGGTCGCGACGGTCAGGATGTTCGGATCGAAGATAATGTCCTGCGGAGGGAAACCGACTTCTTCGGTCAAGATGCGATAAGACCGTTGGCAAACCTCAATCTTCCGCTCGAATGAATCCGCCTGGCCGCGTTCATCGAACGCCATCACGACCACGGCTGCGCCATATCGACGCACCAGTTTCGCCTGGTGCTTGAATTTTTCTTCGCCCTCTTTGAGGCTGATCGAATTCACCACGCCTTTGCCCTGGACGCATTTCAAGCCGGCTTCGATGACCGACCATTTCGAGCTATCGATCATGGCCGGCACGCGCGCGATGTCCGGCTCGGATGCGACCAGGTTCATAAACGTCGTCATCGCCTTTTCTGAATCGAGCATCGCCTCGTCCATGTTGACGTCGATTATCTGCGCGCCGTTCTCGACCTGCTGTTTCGCCACGGTCAGCGCCGCTTCGTAATCTCCTGCCAAAATGAGTTTGGAGAATTTCGGCGATCCGGTGACATTCGTCCGCTCGCCAATGTTTACAAAATTCGTTTCGGGCCGAATCGTTAGCGACTCCAGCCCGCTCAACCGCGCATACGGTTCGACCTTTGCCGGAATGCGCGGTGGCAAGCCCTTCACCGCCTGCGCCAAAACCTCGATATGCGGCGGCGTCGTCCCGCAACAACCGCCCACAAAATTCAACCAGCCATTCTCCGCCCATTCTTTCAATTGCGGCGCAAGCGACTCTGGCGTTTCCGGAAAACCGGTCGGCAGCAACGGGTTCGGCAAACCAGCATTTGGATGCGAGCTGAGGTAAATCGGCGCGATATTGGACAATTCCTCTAGCAGCGGCCTCATCTCCTTCGGCCCGAGCGCGCAATTCATCCCGACGCTCAATAGAGGAACATGCGAAATCGAATTCCAGAACCCTTCCACCGTCTGCCCGGTCACTCCGCGATTCCCCCCCGGCTGAATAAACGTCACCGACGCCATAATCGGCACAATGGTTCGTGCTCGTTCCAAATCACTTTCTCTCTCACGGTCGGCGTTTCGGGCGTCCTCAGAAATTCGGCTCGAGGACGAGGACGACGACGATGACAATTCGTAAGGCTCAATCCCCCTCTCTTCAAACAACTTCAAAATCGCAAAAAATGCTGCTTTCGCATTCAGCGTATCGAAAATCGTCTCCACCAACAGCAAATCCACTCCGCCATCCAACATTCCGCGGACCTGCTCGTAATAGGCATCCGCGACTTGATCGAAGGTTGCGCTGCGCGCCGCCGGATTATTCACATCCGTCGAAATCGACGTCGTCTTGGTCGTCGGCCCAATCGCACCCGCCACCCAACAAACCCGTCCCGGCTGCTCCGCCATCACGCGATCCGCCGCTCGCCGACCGCACTCCGCGCCAGCCTTGGCAACGTCATAGGCCAGCGATTCCATTCCATAATCTCCAAGTGAAATCGCCTGCGCATTAAAAGTGTTCGTCTCGATGATATCCGCCCCTGCTTCCAGATACTCCCGATGAATCTCTTCAATCACGTCTGGCTGAGTGAGATTGAGGAGGTCGTGCAGTCCCTTTACATCCTTGTGCCAATTGTTGAATCGTTCGCCGCGATAGGCTGCCTCATCCAGCTTATGTTGCTGCACCATCGTGCCCATCGCGCCGTCGATGATGACAATGCGTTCCTTTAACAACCGGCCTAATTCGTGGATTCTAGTGCTCAATCGAAACAACAGTACCGTATGGAGAATGTTATGCAAGCGAAAAAATCATCATATCTTGATGCGTAGATATGAAAAGTTGTGCTTCCGGGCTCTAAATCCGCAACCACGGCCGCGAGCATCGCTCCGACAACCCACAGATCGCGGCTCACCCCGCCGTTATTTGGAATACTCGTCGTGCCGTTCCCACCACTCAAACGGCGGCGTTTGCGGCCACCCGGCCGGCGAATCCTCCCAGGTTTCCTGACGGCCCAACGGCGTCACGTCGAGCAATGACCACACGTTGCCGAGCGCCTCAACGCCTCGCCCATCCGTGAAGTAAGAACGGTAAATATGTTTGCCGTCTCGTAAGAAAACACTGAGGCCGAATTTCTCTTCGTCATCAATGGTGCGTCCGAAGTCCTGGTTGAAATCCGTTCCATGGGATGAGACCCACGGCACCGTCCAGCCCATGCGCTTCTTATATTTCTGAATATTCGCCAACGGCGCAATCGAGACCGCAACAAACGACGTATCGCGGGCATGGAGATGGGCAAGGTGGCCGATCTGGTCGATAACCAGTGAGCAACCGGGGCACCCTGCGGACGGCCAGCCTGAAACCGCCGGTGAGAACATGAAATGATAAAGGATAAGCTGACGCCGCCCCTCGAACAGGTCGAGCAGGCTCACTTTACCCTTGGGGCTGTCGAAAACATATTTCTTGTCGATCAGGACCATCGGTAATCGGCGGCGCTGCGCGGCCAGCGCACTGAGAGAGCGGGTCATCGCTTTCTCCTTGGCGAGTATTTTCTTTCGGGCGGCTTCCCACTCGCCCGGTGAAACGATTCGAGGAATTGCTTTACTGCGCTTCGTGCTCATATTTTTGATTTTCATTCGGATTTATCACACGTCTCAATAGGCTTCCGTCGATTAGTATGACGATCCAGCGGCCATCATTAGGACTCGGGACCGGAATTATTTTCAACCTTTCTTTATGCCCGTATGGTGGTCGGCCCGCGTTTTCAAACTCCGTTAGGAGTTGACTGTTTATAGAACGCCACGCCCGCCCCGCGTTTTGCTTTTGTTTTTCAGCGGCGCGGTCATACGCGGACGAAGGCAAGGGCGTATCAAAACCAGCCGCGTTGCAATTTCGCGGGACCGCGCCGCTGAAAAACAAAAAGTGATTTTGGGATTCGTTAATCTATACACAATTAACCCTAACGGGGTTTTGATTCGTTGAGATTCATGGCACCACGCCGCTTCTGGTTACCGTCTTTGTTCTGCATACCACATTTGGATAATCCCAAGGGGATTACGTCATACCAGCCCAGCGGTTGCCTGCCCTCCGAAGTGCTTTTGACGAAGGAGGGCGAGGCTACCCTGGGTAACCGTCCCCGCCCAAAATCCTTCTTTCCAGCGGCGCCTCTTTTCCAATCCCCTCTGTGCGCCGCCGCGACAAACCACCGCAAAACGCTTTCGCCAACAAGAGGAGCGCTTTCCCTCGCGCCAGCGTCATGGAGTGCGGCAGCCCTTTCCCGCTTTTCTAGGTGCCACGACCTTTCACCAACCCTCCAATTCACTACGAACCTCCGCTCAACCTGCCAGAGGTTGACGAATGTCACTCCCGACTCTTCGGGAACCTGGACTCTTGACCTGACAGCGACCGCGGCACCTGGGTTTTATCGCTGGTTTTATTGATCCGCTGGAAAGACCGCGTTACTCTCTTTTGTTAGCGGACTCATGAAGCCAAAATCTCCCCTCCCAAGTGCGATTGTTCTGATACCGGTAATCCTTTTCGTGCTTTGGGCGTTTTCACGGAGCCTTGAAAAAGGTCTTGTGGCGCTTTTTGGAATCGCCGCGCTCATCTTCGCCTGCTGGTTGTTCGATAAGCTGACGACTTAATTCGGAGAGCGGGGCTCTGGTTCCCGACCCACGCGCGTCGCCGGCCTGAATGACAATGTCTGGCGGGATCGCCGGGAAGCCTTGACTACGCAACGCCCGAGTCCAAAATCCCGAGAATATGAGAATCTTTCTCACGGCCATCCTACTCCTCCTCGCGGCAATGGCGCGCGCCGACAATAGCCGGTATGTTTCGGTCCTTTCCACCAACGATCCTCTCCCTTCGATCCAGATCCTGCAAGGAGAAGCCGCTGAGATCATAACCTGTTCAAGAGCGGACTCCCCCGTGCGAATGGTGACGGCGACTGTCACAAAGAACGGTTTGAGTACTCAGGGCGTTCCGCCCGGTTACCCCGGGGCCAACGGTACAATCCTTTACGGGACTACCGTGGCGGGACCAGCGACAATCACGCCTGATTACGTTGGCGCGCTTTTAACTGTCAAAATTACACCCGAATCCTACGACCCAAACAAAACGCTAATCGTCCCGCCAGGAACCAATCAGGTGATGATCACACTTGAGAGCAGCACAAACCTGGTCAGTTGGAGCACGGCCACAAATGGCGTTTACGGCAGCCCAGATGCCGCTCGCTTCTTCCGCATCAGAATGGACAAGCTCGGTCCTTAAAAAGGGCTTCCTGAGTTTCGCACCTTCTGTCGATTCATTTCGGCCACTCGCTAATCCGATTCCACCAATAATTGAGGCGCTCTTGATAGTGCTTGGGATTTTTCATTCGCTCAACAACTGACTGGCTCCCAAGCGACTTGTCAGGCCAAAGATGTAAATGCTTGTACACGCCGAGTTCTTTGGCCAGTTCGGAAACCGTTTGTAATGCACCAACGGCATAGTTCTGCCACCTTTCTCGGGTGGCAAAAACCTCAGTTCGAAGTGATACACCCATATCTGCTGCATGCGACTCAATGCGCGTCACGTTCTCTGCACGAATGTTGATTGGTTCGTGGAAAATTGTGATTGGGTCTAGCTCGGCAATGGCTTTAAGCGTGGCGCTTAAGTCAGCTTTATCACACTCGGGATACGTCGGCGCAACTGCAACATAAACATGCAGTCCAGCTTCCTTCGCTGCATGGAGGGTCGCTAAACGCTGAGATGGTGCAGGGGCCTTCGGCTCGTAAACCTTGGCGAGATCGTTGCGCAGGGTGGGCAAACTCATACCGAATACCAAACGCTTGCCCAAGCTCTTGAACAAATCAAAGTCTGCTCGGGCCAAAGGACTTCGCGTAAGAATTCGCACACTGATTGTTGAATGGTCTCGAACAAGTTCGAGCGAACGGCGCACGAGAAAGCGCGCATGCTCGGCAAGCTCGCGTCGTCGTTCTGGATTTGGATGGCGAATAACCTGATACGGGTCAGTCGTGCTACAATAGATTACAGCGCGATTGCCGTCAGGTTTTAATAGTTTGGCTGGCGTGTTTTCGGCGGAACGTAGGGACGCGAGAAACTTTTGTTCGTTCCAAGGCCGAAGCAGGACATACTCACCCCAGTCGGCGTCCGGATCTTTCACTCCATATTCGGCGAGTTTCGGTCCTTGTTTGATCGTCGCTGCACTTGGGACATAGCAGAACCGGCACGCGTGAGAGCAACCAACCGCCACATTGAAAGCCCAATTCGAGAGACTTTTGTAAACAAAATGATTCTCTGCAATGACGGCAGGTGCATGCCAGAAATCGACCGGTTCCTTTTCGATTTGCTCCAGAATCATATCTTTTCCGCGAAATGGACTATGTCAGCATCTTCCGTCCCCGTTATCTTTAACCATCCGTTCGTGTCGCATTGGCGCAAAGCCTTAATCCACTCTACTCGCGTTGTTCGCCATTTGAAATCATTTACAATCTCACCCAAGACGTCTCTAAGTTGAACCTTTTTGCTCATCCAGCGCCTCCGCAAAATGATGCCAGGTATAGCCGATTCAATATCAGAAATATTCTTGGTTTCGGCTTGTTTTGCAAGGTGCTCGTCGATTTGCAGGAAAGTCTTTTGTTTTTGGCCCCCTTCAAACAAGTCATTATCACCAGAAAGCAGCTTCTGGTAAGTGCGTTCGGCCTTCGCCATAAAGTTCGCCATGTGTGTGTAGCCGTCCACAAATTTGCAGAAATGAACCAAATAGTAACGGTGCCCACCGGTGGCGGGATTTCTGATTGGATAGTTCAATCCAAAGGTGAACTTTGTTTTTCGTTTTACCTCTATTTCGTAGCCCTCAATCAGGCGGTCGCGTAATTCGGAATCAGAGCCAAGAAGCGCCTCGTGTTGAACTTTTTCCGCCGCCTCTTCGTCGGTAAGTTCCTTTACGCGAGCCAAAAGTCCAAGTGCTACTTTTCGGTGTTTCTCTTCCAAATTTTCGAGGTTATTAGCTGACCACATAATCAGCCGTTTCACACGAGTATCGTCGTATCGGATCAGAGCCTCTGTTTTTCCTGAGCGGCTTCCGAGTTCTTTCAACGTCGAGATTTCCGCTCCTTGAGTCCCAAATGGATCAATAAAGAAAAATGCGGTATTGCCGCCGATGAGCTTCAGAACTTCCGGAAGCTTATCCTGGAACGTGCCGTGAAGATTGGTCACACAATGAGCATGCGGCTCCGTCGCCTTTTTCAGATTTGCGAACGTCTCCGGTTCCGATTCTACATTGATGCAGTGCAGGAGTCCTTTACGGCTTTTCTGCACTGGTTCCGCAGCAAGTTTCGCTGCAATTAATGCGGATCCCTCCGTGCCATCGTGAAGCCGACCTTGGCCTGCGAACCCATCAACATAATAGATGCGATCTCCAAACTTCCCGAGCTTCCCAAGAAAGAGCGACAGGTATGTGCCAACTATCCGGTGTTTGATCTGAAACCAAGCTTTTCGCTCTTTATGAAATCCCGCGGCCATTCAGCAGCGCTTTTTAGCAGAAACAATCTGGTAAATACAATCTAACCTGCTGGATTATTTATTTACGAAATTCTACAAGACGCAGCGGTCTGTTGAAAGCTGATAGGGATTGTGGATAGCTTATAGTCGGATTACATGTCACAAATCTTGCAAAATCATTATGTGCTGGCCGTGCATAACGCGCGTCGGTCGGCGGAATTTTACGTTGAAATGCTTAGCTTTCGCATCGTCAATGAACCAGCTGGCTGGATTTTCGTCGCGAAAGATAATTGCATGATCATGTTGGGCGAGTGCCCGGATGATATGCCGGCGAGCGCGCTCGGTTGTCACAGTTACTTCGCCTATCTCCGTGTTGACGATGCGGACGCTTACTATCGAAATCTGAAAGCGAAGAGCGCGGAGCTGCTTTCCGAAATCGAAGACAAACCCTGGGGCATGCGCGAGTTCGGGTTGCGAACGCCTGATGGCCATCGGGTCAAGATCGGACACGCGCTCGGCAGCCGACGAATTAGTGAATCTATGAGCGAGTGAACGAAGGGTTGTAAACATCGAGCATCGTTGGTTGATCTTCTCTTCCTATTCAGATAAACCGCAAGAGCGCTGATTAGTAACTTTTGTCTGAAAAAACAGCGGGCAAAGAAAGGGTATCATGCCAGTTGATCCGAACATCGCTGCGAAGTTTCACGGAATTAAGCGGTTTGTGGTCCTGATGCCGGAAAACCGATCTTTCGATCACCTGTTTGGTTTTCTAAAAACGAGCAATCCAAACGTAGTCGGCCTGACCGGCAATGAATCGAATCCGGCAGATCCAAATTCACCAGGGGATACGCCGGTCAAGGTTCGCCGGGCCTCCTCGTTCGTGATGACGTTCGATCCGGGCCACGAGTATTACGATGTCCAGGTTCAGCTTTATGGACCACTGAACGATACTGACCCGGACATGCCGCCAATTGCCAACGTTCCGCAGGACCCGGCAGCGATGACAGGGTTCGTGGCCAGCGCGAAGGCTTCGGTTGACTACAGCGGAGACGAAGCGCTGATTATGGATTGCTTTCAGCCGGATCAATTGCCGGTACTTTCCACCCTTGCCACCGAGTTTGCATTGTTCAACTTCTGGTATTCATCGCTTCCCGGGCCGACCTGGCCGAACCGTTTTTTCGTCCACGCTGCCACTTCAGGCGGGCTTTTGGACAGTCCTTCTACCGCCCAAATCCTGGAAGGCTTCTCGTTCCAGAACGACACTATCTACGAGCGGCTGGACGACGCGGACAAATCCTGGCGCATTTATCACGACGGCATGCCTCAGACCGCCGGGATTTCCAGTCTGCGCGACGAGTATGTTAATCCATTAACGAAAAACTTTTCCGACATCGAAGACTTCTTTGAAAACGTCGCCAACGGAGACCTGGCCGATTACAACTTCATCGAACCGCAGTACGACACGGGAAACAATTATCTCAATGGCAATTCCATGCACCCTTTGAATGATGTCCGAAAGGGAGAAGCGCTGGTGAAACGCGTTTATGAGAGCCTCCGCAAGTCTCCCTGTTGGGCGGACACGATGTTGCTAATCACTTTTGATGAGCATGGCGGATTCTACGATCACGTGCCGCCTCCAGCGACAGTTGCAACGGGTGATGACAACGATTACGCCAACCGCAACTACACTTTTCTTTTCGATCGCCTGGGAGTTCGTGTGCCGGCAATTGTAATCTCAGCCTTTACCGCTAAAGGCACGATAGTCGGCAGTAATCCGGATGATGTTTCCACCATTTTCGATCACAGCTCCGTGCTGGCCACAGTTGAAACGTTTTTTGGCCTTGCGGCCCTGACGAATCGTGATCGATCCGCCAACACGCTCGAAGTAGCTCTCAACCAGGCAATACCCCGGCTCTCGCCCGCGGACGCACTGACCGCCCTACCGTCGCCTGCTCCGGATTCGGCGGTAGCGGGCGCCGCGAGCGCCAACCTGATCTTTGCGGCCGATCCGAAGGCTCCCCTTTCCACAAACCAGAAAACCATGGCGGCATTAGCTTTAGCCTGCGATATGAAGATTACGGACCCCGCGCATCACGCAGCGCTTATCAGCAATCATCAAAAGTTAGTTGAGCAAAACGATGCCGCCGACTATGTCCAAAAAGTCGCGGACAAAATTAGCGCGAGGCGTAAAAAGTAATCCCCAAACCTTCGGGCATCTCATTTCCTGTGACTTTGAAACCAAAACCAAGTAAGAAGAAAACCACCTGTAACGTGAGGTCCAAAAAAAGGAGGGGAAGGGAAGTTTGTTACGGCTGCTGTTACCCTTTTGTTACGGGTGCGACCTCAATTCCGACTCGTATTTACCGATATGTTACGGGTGTTACGGCTCCAGGAGGGGGGGAAGGGGGTATCGTTCAGGAGCTTAATCAAAATGGATGGTAGGGACGACTTCCACGTCGTCCCATTTTCTGAGCGTAATTCTAATCCGAACGACGTGGTAGGGAAAGCCTTGCGGACGCAGGCAAGCCGCAGGCATAAAACTTCAAAACGCATCCCGCCCAGCTTTGTCCTATTTGCACAAAGATGAACGGAAAAGTCATGGCATTATTGGCCGCGGGATTGGTCGTGATTGGATGGATGACTTTAAGCCGGTCGAGGCCAAACGTTTCAGCCCCGCCACCTTCACCCGCGTCCACAGCGCCAAAGGCGAGGCTGCGCCTTCCGGCGCCGCGAATCACCGCGACGCCCACGCCGATTGACGCACCGGAGGATTTGAAGTCCACCAATTTGTACACCCGGCTGGTCAATGGCGACGTTCCAAAATTATCGCCCGAGCAACTCGAGACGTATCTTGCGCAGAATCGGCGCAATGCCGAAAGCCTGCTCATCGCGTCTCGCATCAGCGGTGACGCGGCATATCTGAAAGAGGCGGAAGAAAAATTTCCGAACGATCCGCGGGTGGCTTACGCCGCCGTGTTCAAAAGCGACTCTCCCGAGGAACGGAGCCAATGGCTGGAGCGTCTGAAACAATCAGACCCGGGAAATGCGCTGCCGAATTATTTTTCGGCGCTGGACGCTTTCAAGTCCGGCCAGATGGATCGGGCGGTGCAGGAAATTACCGCCGCCTCGGGCAAACAACAGTTTCAGGATTACACGATGGATTTTCTTCAGAATGCAGAGGATGCGTATCGTTCGGCTGGTTATTCGGAGGCCGAAGCAAAGTCAATTGCTGCGACGCAATTATTACTCCCTGACCTGAAGGAGTTGCGGGATCTGGGCCGTCAGATGGTAGGCCTTGCGAATTCATACCGGCAATCGGGCGACGCTGCTTCGGCTGACGCAGCGTTGCAGATGGACATATCGCTCGGCCAGCGGTTTGGCGGAGCTCCGGGCGAGCCGTTGATTGATCGACTTGTGGGCATCGCCGTCGAACGCGACGCTCTGGCGACGATGGACCCGAATAGTCCGCTCGGCGCGCCAGGGCAAACCGTGCAGGACCGCCTCAATGATTTGGATAAGACCAAGCAGGATTTGAAGGGTCTCGCTCAGCAGGAGACCGGACTCTTTCAAAAGATGTCTGCCCCAGACGTTGTCAGTTATTGGGATCGCTGGCGCACCTTTGGCTACGAGCCCACCATGCAATGGGCAGTCAGCAAATACAGACAGCAACCGGTCGTAAATCAGTGAAAGGTTTGTAACTTAAAAGGGGGTGCGACTGAATGTGCCGGGCAATCCAGGAGGTCTCGAAAAAGCGGCATGGGGCTGCCGCAGTCCACAACCTCGCGGACGACGTGGCACGCCGAGCTAAAGCCGCGATGGTAAGACTGACCTACGTATCGCCTGGCGCCTGACGAGGAAAAAATCGTCGAACTTCGGCAACTAACTTTGCGGGGCTGAGAGGCTTGGTCAGAAGACCTTCCGCGCCTCCGATCTTCGCCTCCTGCGTGCTGGTGCTGTATTCACTCACATTTGCAGTGATTACAATCACAGGGATGTGGCGCGTTGCTTCATTTTGTTTGAGTTCGCGAAGCGCGGAAAGCCCATCCTTCGCCGGCATCATCACGTCCATTAGAATCAGGTCCGGTTTGGTCTCCCCTGCGACCGTCAGCGCTTCGACCCCATTCCGGGCCTTCAACAACTCAAACCCTTCCTGTTCAAGATGCCTTTTATAAAGCATATGCACTACCGGATCGTCATCTACGATGAGTATTTTACGCACGCCAATTCAATTATTCGAAGGATACTTCTTTTTGCAAGCACCCGGTGTATGCGCTCCGCCTAAGTTCACCAACTATTACAACTGTCACTTTTTACGGGGCTGAGAGTCATGGCCCGCTTGCGGTGTCGGAGCAGTGAAATGGCTCTGTTCCTGGGCCGGGTGGCTCGGGGGCTGTTTTGGGATAAAACGCGATTCTGTCGGCTGCGGCGTCCGCGGCAAGCTGGGCACGCTCACTTTTTCAGGTGCGGTGGCGCGGACCTGGCGTGCCGGCACGAAGGCCGACGATCGACCCTTGGTTGACGACCGTTGAGGAGCAGGAGCGGGCTCAGTTCTAGCCGCGGGTTTTGGTTCAGGTGTGCGCGAAGCAGGAGTGCGCGGAGCCGCGGGCGCGCGTTGCGCCTGCTTGGGCGCTTCCCATTGGCTACGCTGCTCGCGCAGGCCGCGCACATCAGTGGCCTTCACTGCGATCTGCTGGCGCTCGGTGTTATTGATTCGCTGGAATTTGATCTGCGTGTGCTGAGAAGCAGCATACGTCTTCACCGATTCAACCAATGGTCGCTCGGGCCGGCGATTGGCCGGCAGGCGAGTCATTTGGACCTGTAATTCTGTGAAGGTACGGGCTGGCCGAAGGTCGCGGTTGGAGTGGCGCTGGTCAAAGCCGCGCGACAGATTTGCCGCCCAGTGAGGATCGGTTTTCTGGAAATGCCACCGGTCGTAAACGAAGAGGGGATCGTACCACGTGTGAATGGTCTGGCACTTGAACCACGGAAGAATCCCCAGGCGCGCGTAAGCGTCGTCATAATAGTCGCCAAAGTAATAGTGGCGATACCGGGGATAAACGAACAGGTTCAGGCGCAGCATCCCCAGATCCACGCAGGCGCCGGGAGAAAAGACAAAGCCGGCTCTTACCCGCACGTCGTGGGGGAAAAACGCGGGACAGAAAAGCACGCCTCGATTATCCATATCATGATCCCAGTGCCCCTGGACAAAGATGTGGCCACGCGGCGTCCAGGCAAAATGCGAGGGCACCCAAACCCAGCCGAGCTGTTGCGGGATCCAGTAGCCACTGCGCCGCACATATTGCCCCTGCTGCCAATACCAGCATCCGGGCACCCACATCTGGTCTGGCTGCGGAGGCGCTCCCGGGGCATCAACATCAAATGGCGCTGGCGGAGCAGGCAAATACTCGAGCTCCTGCTGGGGCCCGGAGCTGATCGGTTTCCAGAATCCACCGATCCATTCCCAACCATTGCCCGCCTGGAGCCAGTGCCCGGGCACCCAGTAGGTATTGGGCGGCGCGTTGCGCCAACAGCCGCTGACCCAGACGAAATCGTTGCGGTCGCTGGCCCACGCCCAATAACCCGGCACCCAAACAATGCCGGCCCCGGCCGGTTGCTCCTCCGGAGGCACTTCTTGCAGATTGGCCGGCGGTTGCTGGGGCACCAGGATTGGCTCCTCCGCCTCCATATCAACTGGCTTGGCAAACGCTTCATGCACGGGCCCAGCCGTCAAAACCTCGGATCCGGCCGGCAGTTCTTCCCCCGGTATCGCAGGCGCCTGATCGGCTTCCTGCGCCAGTGCCCCGGCCATTAACAACACTCCAACTGAAATCCCGCTGGTCAAACACGCAAGAAATTTACCGTTCATACCGAATAGCCTACGCCGACTGCTGGCCAGCGAAAGCATAAAACCCTCGGGACACATAATGTTTCCGTGACGTGGATTGCCGCGGGAGGCGATTGCGAGCGCGCAGCCGGAGTTGCCGGCGAGTTTGCATGATCGGGCGGGAGATATTTGGGAGCCGTTGCTGGTGCTGGCGCATTTGGCCGGTGGCGATTGGCCGGAACGGGCGCGGCAGGCCGCGGTGGGATTGACTACGAATGCGGCGCAAAATTGTCCAATCGGCGCATTGTTGTTTGATTTGTTCGTGGTGTTTAACGGGAGGGGAGCGGAGAAGTTGTTTACGCGAGAGGTGTTGGAAGGATTGAGTTCTTTCGAGAATCGGCCGTGGCATTCGATGCGTCGAGGAACGGTGATGACGGAGGCGTGGCTGGCGCAGCAGTTGCGACCGTATGGAATCAAGCCGCAGACAATCCGGGTCGGGGAAATTGTAGGGCGGGGTTATCTGTCGGAGGATTTCATGGAGTCGTTGAAGAGGTAAGCTACAAGGCATGGATCGAATAACTCTACGCGTTCAGTGCCTCTTCCTCGGCAATGCCTTGTTCAGCCCGAGTTAGGGAAATCTTCGGTGCTGTTCATCAAGCAGCCAAGAAATCAATGGGCGCGTTGTAGTGGTTAGCCTTTGCCGCTTGCTCGCGGCGAAGCATGAAACGCATTGGGGCTGTGAGGTAAGCAGCTGTCTTCAACTCTGAATCATTTTTGTCTCCATACCTCTTGATGGCTTCGTCAGCCGCCGCTTTTGCGTCTTCCGATATTTCAGGTTTGTCTCTCTCTGAAAAAAGTTGAGGCATTTGGTCTGTTCCAAGAGTCAGACAAAGTTTCCCGCCTTCCTTGAAGACTCGAATCGAAGTGTCTGCGCGGCGGATACGGTCAAGTTCCAAGTCGGTGCAATACGGGCCGTCTTTCTGGCGGATAAAATATGCGCTAGTCAACCGTCGTCCTGATTTGCGGACGTGTAGGTATTCGGTAAGATATGCCAATTTGTGCAACTCGAAATACGTGACAGCGCCTCGGCTAGCGAGTAGATACCGAGCAACGGCCATTACGTCTGGACGCGTCACGCCGGAACTCGTCCGGCGAACTTGTGTCAAACGTTTCCATTGTTCGGCAACAAACTGATAGTCCGACCGTTGGTTCGCAAAGCTGCGGTGAATCATCGCGCGCTGCCCGGGATGATAAAGCGGAATTAGCATGCGGCCAAACCACGAGTGAATTGTACGCACATGGTGGCTCAAACCATAATTGTGCGGTTCAATCGTGGCGGTTGCTCGCAATGCCGTGTTGCCGAGTGTCACGACAATTTTGGGATTTACCAATTCGATCTGGCGTACAAGGAACGGCCGGCAATTAGCCGCTTCCGCTAACGTTGGTGTCGAATTGTTTCCATCTTTGTCCTTTGGATTGCACAAGACAGCGTTGGTCACGAACACGTCATTTCGGCTGATGCCAGCAAATGAAATGAGGTCTTCAAAGTTACGGCCTGACTTGTCACCATGAAAAGGAACTTCCGTTTCGTCTGCCCCTAATCGTCCTGGCGCTTCGCCAATAAAAAACAGTTCCGCATTGAGATTTCCTACAGAATAATTGAGCACTCGCGCGCTGCTGCACATGCGCTCACACTTCATGCAGGCGTGGACTTCCGCTACAAGTTTTGCAAATCGAGTATGTTTGGCTGCTGTTTCCATCATTTAAATTCCAAGTAGTTGCCGTGTTTTTGCCTGCTGGCTCTGGAGTGATGCGTAGGTGGATAAGCACGTCAACGTGCCTGGCTGCATACCAGAATGATAGCAGACAAACTGCAGGAGGCGCGTCAGCCCGACGAAATTTCCGAGCGCCTTCTGAAAATAGTCGTGAGAGCGATACACCGCAGAAAGAGACAGAACCTTGTCCTCGTTCCGGATGAATTGCACATATTGGAGGCACGGGCCACCGCGCGGGCGCGGATTATCCAAATCTGTGCTAGAAAGGTGGAGCACGAACGCGGCGCGTGGATGATTTTTCCAGTTTGCAAGCGCATGCATAACCTTTCGCAGTTGCTTTTCTTTTCCGTCGCCAAAAGCGACGAGGCGAAGAAAATAAGTTCCCCACGCTTGCGGATAACGCCGCTGCCCACGTTCATAGACTTTTTGGTAATGGTTGAGGAACAGATCCAAGTCGCCAGAGTGTAGAGCGCTTGTTGCGGGAAAGATCGTATTCGCTACGTCGTAAACAGATTTGGAAATGTCAGGCGAAACGCGGCGGTGACAGAACGGTGCAACATCAGCCTCGTTTGTGGAAGCTGGATTTGTAATATGCACATTGAGATTGAAACGGTCACCGTCAAGAATAAGCAGTTCGGTAGCCGCTTTCCAGGCCTCAACAATTCCTTCTGCTCGGATTATGCGCGGCTCTGTGATCATTTCAAAATGGTCAGCTTGCGCTTCTTCATGTCAACTTGCAGCGTAGCCTCCCGTTTCTCAAGCAGGTGCCGAAACACGGCGTAGCCCTGAAAAATTGCATCCTCCCAATCCATGGTTTTTCGTGTGCCGACTTCGAGATGGCGAACGATGCGTTTGATGGTCGAGAGCATTTCCGAATCAAGATTTTTGACCCCTTGATAATGCTTTCGTTCTCTTGCATTACCATAGACAAACGCGATCACGAGCTCCTCGATAATCCAAGCACGAGCGCCATCCTCGACTTCGTCAATTTTTGGATTGCTTTTGCGCTTGAGCTTCAGCAAGGACCTCATTACTGGCGACCAGCCCAGGACCGCCAAGTTTGCCAAGTGCATCACATCATGGAAGCGGTAGCCGTCGTCATCGTATGCGTTGTCTGTGAGTGGATCACCAAGCTGCGCTCCATCAGGCAGGATTTTCATGTAAGCCCGCTTGTCTTCCTTGCTCTCAAACACATGAATTTTGAGCAATCGAGGAAACTGTTCCTTGGATGGATACCCTTCATCAAAAAACATGAACATCTCTGGCGTGTCTCCTGCCACCGGCCAGCGCTCGCTTGTCTTCTGGAGATTTTTTGAAGCAATTTCGGAGAGTGACAGCCCCATTCTGGTCGCGATGTTGGAAAGATACCAAAGAATATCACCAAGTTCCTCTTCAGCTTTTTCTTGAAAACCTTCGTAAGAATCTTTGTCTCGAATTTTCTTCTTAAATTCAGCCAAGAGCGTGCCAGTCTCGCCAGCAATGCCGAGAAGGGGAATCATCAATCCCTCATCCTTCTTGGCATTTTGCCCAACGTTCTGGTCAGTGCCAGACGCGATCTCTTGGTAATAATCGAAATCCATGCGGTTCGGAGACGCAGGATGTCCGAATTATCCACTGGGGTAAAGCTAACTACTCACTCCGGCTTTCTCCTCGTCCCGCACAACCGCAAGTAATGCGATTCACTACTGCCGATAAACTCCCCTCCCGATGCTTACCGAAGTTAGTCGGTAGTGCGTAGTTGATTCTCCTTCGTCAACGGGTCTTATACAACGAACTGTCTTGTTCCGCGATGAATCGAAATCACCGAACACGCTCCGGATCAGTCTTGGTTACCTTTTAACGTTTTAACGGCCTGCCCCGAACGCTTTCGGGGTTCAACGTTTTAACGCTCATTGAAGCGGTCACTGGTCGATCCTGAAGGTTATGAGGTGTCCCGTTCGGTCGAACACAAAATTGCTCTGTCTGTAGCGAAAACCGAAATTGAAAGGAATCCAAGCCATGCCGGCGTTGTCGTAGTGCCAGGTTTCTCCATTTGGTCTTATGAAGACTCTTCCGGGACGTCCGTAAATTCTCTCGATTTCTTCCCTGGTCATTCCGACCTGCGCCTGTCTCGGCAAGTCCTGGGCAGGCGGAACAATGGCTGTTCGGTCTTCATTCACCCTGGTTTCGGTCGCGCATCCCGATCCCAGGAGCCAACCAGCGATTGCCACCAAAAACACCTTTTTCATCGCTTGCATTATAGACCCCTCTGCGATGATTGCACCTGGAAAAGAGCATTCAACGATGCCCTCGAAGATTTCGTGGCGTTCCCCAATCGTAATTTAGGGAACTCACGCAGAATCTCTGAGCAACGATTGTGAAGTGGTCGAAGGTTGCGCGACCGTCGGCACACATCGTCTGCTTACTTTCACCACCGAGACCCGCAACATCGGGGGCGGCGATCTTTTCCTTGGAAATCCGGCGACCAATTCTCTTTTCCATTACGCGTCATGCCACGGTCATTATCATTTCGAGGAATTTGCCGATTACACGCTGCTGGATAGCGGCGGCAATGTGGTTGCGGCAGGGCACAAAGTGGGTTTTTGTCTGGAAGATGTTCGAGCCTGGTCTCCGACCGCCAATCCGACCTCGCGCTACAATTGCAACAACCAGGGCATTCAGGCCGGATGGGCCGATGTCTATGGGGCGGGTCTTCCTTGCCAATACATTGACGTCACCGGGCTGGATGCCGGCAATTACAGCTTGAGAATGGTGGTGAATCCTGCGGGCCTGATCGCGGAGACCACGACGAACAACAATGTTACTACCGTACCGGTCGTGATTCCAGTGGACTGCACGACGCCTGTATCTAACGACGCTTTCGGTAATGCTACTGTGTTAACGGACTCGCCGCTCAGTGTCTCGCAGTACAACTCTTGCTCCTCCAAAGAAACGGGAGAACCAAACCATGCGGGAAACGCTGGGGGCCATTCGGTCTGGTTCACCTGGACGCCTGACTCCAATCAGACCGCGATAGTGACCACGCGGCGTAGTGACTTTGACACGCTCCTGGCGGTTTATACCGGCGGCACCGTGTCGAGTCTGAGCCTGGTCGCTTCAAACGACGATCTCAGTGGCGTCATCCACCAAAGCGCAGTGAGTTTTGCCGCCGCTGCGGGAACTCCTTACCGAATTGCCGTTGACGGCTACAACGGAGCCGTTGGGACGGTCGTGCTGAATCTGAACCCGCCCGCCAACGACGATTTCGCGGGTGCTGTCGCGGTGGCAGGAGCCTCTGGTGGCACAAGTGGTTACACCATCGGCGCCAGCAAAGAGCCGGGTGAACCAGCGCATGCTTACGACGTCGGCGGCCATTCCGTGTGGTATCGCTGGAGCGCGCCTCTGAGTGGTCCAGTCGAATTCAATACGGCGGGCAGCACGTTTGACACTACGCTCGCGGTTTACATCGGCAACATCGTAACGAATCTTTACCTGGTGGCGGCAAATGACGACGACACTGCGGCGGGCCTGCACACGAGCCGTTTGTCCTTTAACGCATTTGCGGGTGTGACCTATCAGATCGCAATCGACGGGTATGGTGGTGATTCGGGGAATTTCAACCTGAATTGGAACATGGTTAGCCAGATGTTCATTGCCGGGATGACGAACGGGACATTCCAAATCAATTTCTCAGGCGTGAACGGTCAACGCTATGCGTTGCTGGTCTCGACCGATCTGGTTACCTGGGTCACGCAGGCGGTCCGCACGATGTCCGATAATTCGCAGGAATACATTGATGATTCGCCCGGGCCCGTTCGGTTTTATCGAACGATCCTGGCCCCGTGATTGGGTTGGTCCGTGTGCGCGTCTGGCGCAACCTTGAGAGATTTCGGTTTGGTGCACCTCGCTCTTGTTCATTTCTTGGTTTCGAGTGGCATCGAGCAAGTGACGCGGGTGCCTTTTCCAATTCCCTTCACTTCGAGCGCTGCGCCGATGAGGCTGGCGCGGTAGTTCATGATGCGCAAACCCATTCCAGTGGATTGGCTGTTGAGATCAGGAAATGGCAAGCCATCGTTTTGTATTGTCAGGACGACATGATCCGCCCCGTTTGCCAGGCTAATGCCAACCTTTTTCGCCTTGCCATGTTTGATCGCGTTGGTGACGGCTTCCTGGGCGATCTTATACAGTTGGCCGACCGTACTCGGTTCCAGGGGAGGAATCTGGCCATCGACCTTGAATCGGCAAGTGATGTCAAAGAGTTCTTTGGCATGTTCCGCAAGATCTTTGAGAGCGGCTGGCAAATCGCTTCCTTTGTGGTCGAGCGTAGCGAGATCGTGAGCCAAATCGCTGGCGTGACTCATCGCCTGTTGAACCAGCAGATGTACTTTGCCAGCCTCTTTTGCGATGGTGGAGTCCTGCCGGGCAAGTTTCAGTTCCAGGCCCTTGATCATGAGGGCGATGCCGGACAATTTTTGGCCCAGGTCGTCGTGAAGGTCGAGGCCGATGCGCCGCCGTTCTTTTTCCGTAATCTCGAGCAATTCGTGTTCGAGCTGTTTTCGCGCGGTAATGGCGTCCTGGAGTTTGATGTTGGCGGTTTTGAGTTCGGTCGTGCGCTGTTGGACACGCATTTCGAGTTCGTCATGGGCGCGGCGCAAATCGTCCTCGGCGCGGCGGCGCTGAATGAACTGGCCGATTTCGCTGCCAATCGCGGTCATCATGTTCAGCAAATTCGGCTCTTGCTCCATCCTCTGGATGGTGAAAAATTCGAGGACGCCAATGAAATCGCCAGCGCGCTGAATGGGAAAAGCCATGGCGCTTTTCAGGCCGGCTGCAGCAGCGGCATCCCGCCGGGGAAGGTTGGCCTCCTGCGCCAGGTCGGTGAGCCACACGGCGCGTCCTTGAGCCCAGACCGCTCCCGGCAAGCCTGTTCCGAGGGAAAAACTTAAGCGCCGGCTTTCTTTCAGGAATTCTTCGAGTTGCGGCGCCAGCGCCCGCAAATTTAAAACGAATGGTTCGAGCACCTGCCGTTTTTGGTCGAGCATCCACAAGCCGCCAAAGTCGACTTCGAGTCCGTCGATGAGCAATTGAACGATGCCTGGCGAGGCTTCCTCGAGAGAACTGGCGTTGGCCATAATGCGAGTGATGGCATGTTCGACCTTAAGCGTTTCTTCGGTGCGGCGTCGCTGGCGCCTGACTTCGGCCTCGCGTAATTCACGTTCGACCGCCGGGCCGAGGCGCGCGAGTTTGTCTTTCATGACGTAGTCGTGCGCGCCAGCTTTCATCGCTGCAACGGCGGTGTCTTCGGTGATGTGGCCCGAAACAATAATGAACGGGAGATCGTGGCCCTTTTGGCGTACGAGCGCCAGGGCGTCGAGACCGTTGAAGAGGGGCATGACGTAATCAGCGATGACGAGGTCCCAACGTTGACGGTCAAGCGCGGCATTCATGGCGACGGCGGTGTCCACGCGATGGCAGACGGGCCCGTAGCCGGCGCGTTCCAGTTCGAGCTGAAGCAGGAGAGCGTCGTTCTCGGAGTCTTCAACGATTAAGACTTGCAATGGCGTGCTCACGAGAATCGTTAAATGGTTAATTCGTCGACCCGTTGAATTGTCAAATTGTTAAGCCGTTACTTTTTCAGTGGGTGCGGGAGTGTCGGTGGGCGCCGATTGGGAATCGGGCAACGAATAATCATTCGGCGGCAGCGTGAAGTAAAAGCTCGCGCCGTGGTCAACTTCACCGGTGGCCCAGACGCGGCCACCGTGGCGATTGATGATTCGTTGAACGGTCGCCAGACCGACGCCGGTGCCCGGAAATTCGGCAACGGTGTGAAGTCTCTGGAAAACACCAAATAAGCGGTTGGAATAGGCCATATCAAAACCGGCGCCGTTGTCGCGCACGAAAAATGCCTGGGGCGGTTCGTTCGAGGAGCCGACTTCGATTTTGGCATGGGGCTGTTTGCTGGTGAATTTCCAGGCATTGCGCAACAGATTATCGAGGGCGACGTGCAGCAGCCGCTCATCCCCGCGCGTCTGAAGGCCAGGTTCGATGACAATCTCCACATCGCGTTGCGGATCGGTTTTTTTTAACTCGGCGGCGATGGATTCGGCCATGCTGGTGAGGCTGACTTGCTGGCGTTGCAATTCGCTGCGGCTCACGCGCGATAATTTGAGGAGGTCTTCGATCAACGTTTCCATCTGCTGGCTGGATTGACATGCACGCCGAAGAAATTCCTGGCCCGTGGGATCGAGTTGCTTGCAGTAACGTTCGAGGAGAACTTCGCTGAAGCCGCGAATGCTGCGCAAGGGAGCGCGCAAATCGTGAGAGACGGAATAGGAGAACGCTTCGAGTTCCTTGTTAATCGCTTCAAGCTGAGCCGTTCGATCCTTGACGCGGCGTTCCAAGTCTTCGTTCAAGCGAAGGACTTCGGCTTCTGCGCCCTTGCGTCCGGTCAAGTCGATGACGACGCCGAGACTGCCGCGGACCCGGCCATCATCGTCATAAAGCGGAGATGCGGAGAAATAGGCGTAGAGGACATGGCCGTCGCGAAAAACTATTTCCAGTTCCTGGTCACGGACAGTGACACCTTTTCCGGCTGCAAGTCGCATTGGAAGCTCGGAGACGGGGACTGGTTTCCCACGGTGCATGATTTTGAAAGGGAGTTGAGCCACTTCGGGATCGTTGAGGGAAAAAGTGGCAAAAGGGTCGATGCCAAAGAGGGCGGCAAATGCAGGATTGCTGGTAATGACACGGCAGTCCGGATCGTGCGCGACGGCGATGCCAACTGGAGCGACCCTGAAGACGGTCTGAAGCTCTTCAAGACGTAGCCGCAATTCCTGGTTGAGGCGTTCATTTTCCTGTTCTGCGCGGATTCGTTCGAGGGCGCCGCCGCAATGATCAGCCAGAGCTTCCAGGGTTTTGAGATCTTCGTTTGAATAAGCGTCGGGCGTATAACTTTGGAGCGATAACAGGCCGAGGGTTTTTTCGTCGTTCCGTATCGGAACATACATGATGGAAGCGGAGGGCCGAGTTTTATCACCAAAGGGAATGTTTTCGGCCGTAGCCGAAGCATCGGGATCGCGCATAATCAATTGGCCATCTTCGAGAGCCCGCATTGCGAGTGGACTCAATTTTCCGGACAGGGCTCCGGAAGCAATTTCCTTGCGCTGCCCATCAATAGTGTCGATGCAAATGACAGTGATGACGGTTTTTTGATCTGCCGCGAGAAGATCGAACAAGGAAGCATCCCATTGAAAAAGGGCATCGGCTGCTTCGAGCATGATGGCGGCAGCCTGTTTTGGCGCCCGTGCAGCGCTTAACTGTCGGCCCAGGTTGGAGAACGCGATGGCTCGCTTCTCGAGGTGATTTCGTTCTGTGATTTCGGCGCTCAACGACATAGTTCCGGACGACCCGTCGGATGCCATGGGAGATGGTCCCGGGCAACCCCCTCACTGTGCCATCTCTGCGGCAACGCTGCCAGTTATTCCCATGATCCGTCGCACCCACCTACTATGATGTTAAACAGAGCACGATAAAGAGTGGGGTAAACACCCTATCTCGCCTCGACAACGGTTGAAGCTCATGCCACGTTGAAACTGTGGTATCTGAGAAATACGAACGGCTCCGAGAGCTTCTCGAGGAATATGGATCCTGCCTGGTTGCCTATTCCGGCGGCGTGGATTCTGTGCTGCTGGCCTGCGTCGCGCGTGAAGTCCTGGGAGAAAAGTCGTTGGCAGTGATTGCAGATTCGGCAAGTTTGCCGCGGCGAGAGTTGGAAGAGGCGCTTGATATTGGAAAGCAGTTCGGTTTTCCAGTTCGAGTGATACGAACGCGCGAGTTCGAGAATCCGGATTACTTGAGCAACCCCAATAACCGTTGCTATTTCTGCAAACACGAATTGTTTACGGAACTCGCGCCGCTTGCCAAAGCGGAACGGTTTGCAGTGATTGCGTATGGTGAAAATGCATCCGATGTGGGTGATTACCGGCCAGGCGCGCAGGCCGCGGCTGAATTTCAAGTAAGAGCGCCGCTTAAAGAGGCGGGGTTGAGCAAAACGGAAATTCGGGAACTTTCAGCAAAACTGGGGCTGCCTACTGCTGAAAAACCGCAGATGGCCTGTCTCAGTTCGCGTATTCCTTACGGCGAACGCGTGACCGAGCACAAACTGAGCATGATCGAGCAGGCGGAGAATTTGCTTCGCGATCTTGGCTTTTACGATGTGCGTGTTCGGCATCATCAATTGAATGGAGACGCTTCCCTCGGGCAGGATAAGGCCACAATCCATCTGGCACGGATTGAAGTCGGTCAGACAGAAATGCGGAAATTCCTTGAAAATGATGCTTCGACGAGGGTGGCCGAAGAGTTGAAAAAAATCGGCTATGCTCATGTGACAGTCGATCTGGCGGGTTATCGGCGGGGCAGCGCGAATGAATTGATGCTAGCGAAATCGGGCGTAAAAGGGTGATACGCTGCCCGTGAAGCGGCGCCGAACCTTGAATCTTGCGAGCCGCGTAGTTCCATCGCGCAGGGTTTTCTGAACTTGCCTCTTGGAATACCGCAACTTTCCGGTAAAATATGGGTTTAAGTAAAGGCAGTCACAGTCTATGCCACAATTCTCGTATAAAGCCCGACGCCGTACCGGCGAAGTTGTCGAGGGGATGCTCGAGGTCGCGGATCGTTCCGCTGCCCTGATTCAAATTGAACGGCTGGGGCTTTTCCCGGTGGCCGTTGATACGGCAAAAGGCGGGGTTTTCGTAGCGACGGAACGCAGCAGTTCCGGGCCGAAAGCGGATTGGCGGGCATTGCTGCCGCCGGCGGTGCGCACGGCCCTTTCACAGAAGCGGAAACCGAAACTGCAGGAGCTGGCGACATTCACCCAACAATTGGCAAATCTTCTGAACTCCGGCATGCCGCTAACGGTCGCGTTGAACAGCATGACGCACCTGGAATCGAAGGGGATTTCGGCGGAGGTCAGCAAGGAGTTGAAGCAGGATGTGATGGAGGGGCGCAGTCTCTCCGATTCGATGATCAAGCAACCGCGCATTTTCTCGGATCTTTATGTGAACATGGTTCGCGCGGGAGAATCCAGCGGGGCACTGGTTGAAGTTCTGCGGCGCATGGCCGATCATTTCGAGCGTTTCGCGCAAGTTCAGGCGAAGTTCACTTCCGCCCTTATTTATCCGGCATTTGTTGCAGTGGTAGGCGTGGGCATCATGTTCTTTTTCATGACTTACATGCTCCCGAAGTTCATGACCATCTTTCAAGGCATGCAGGTTCCCCTGCCCATGGTCACGCAGATCTTAATTAATATCAGCCATATCTTCGCCGGGTATTGGTGGGCGATGATCGCGGTCCTCATTTTGTTTTTCGCATTGTTCAAGCGATTTCAAAGTTCCAAAGAGGGCCGGCGCAAACTGGATCATTGGAAAATGAACATGCCGTTGTTCGGCAAAGTCATCAAGTTGAACCTGTTTGGCCAATTCGCGCGCACGCTTTCAACCCTTCTCGAAAACGGCGTGCCAGTGTTGACGGCGCTGAAGATTACCGAGCAAATCATTCCCAACGTGATGGTTAAGGAGGCTATCTCGAAAACCCGCGAAGAGGTGACCGACGGCAAGACCATCGCCCAACCGCTGGCGCGCAGCAAAATCTTCCCTCAACTGATGGTCGACCTCGTCAAAATCGGCGAGGAAACGGGCGATGTGCCCGGCGCTTTGAAGAATATCGCGGACACCTACGAAAACGAGCTCAGTATTTCATTGCGCGTCCTGACCAACATGATCGAGCCGACCATGATCATTGTCATGGCATTGGGAGTCGGCTTTCTTCTGTTGAGCGTGCTGTCGGCGATGTTTGCGATTACGTCGAGTATCGCCACACGATGATGCGAACTCCGGCTTTCAAAAATCGAACTCGAAAGCTGCCACGGCTGGCGGCAACCCCGTCACGCGTCTCGCTTCACGCTTCACGCATCACGTCTCCCTCCGCCTTCACTCTAATCGAGATTATGGTTGTCGTCGCCATCATGGCAATCGTGATGCTGATGAGCATTCCATTTGTCCGCAGCGGCATGCGCAAGGAAGCATTGACGCAAGCGATTCGTGACCTCGAAGAAGTCTGCGCCAGCGCGCGCCGTAAAGCTATCTTGCAAGGGAGCATGGCCGAAATTGTTTTTCATCCCAAAGATCGCACTTTCCAGGTCGCGGGCGGTGCGCCCGGCTCCGGCGAAGCAGTCTCGGCCGATGCCGCCACAGCCCCGGAGGCGCATTCGGGCGAGTCCGGCCGAATTCCCGACACTATTGTCGTGGAGATGCTCGATGTGAATCTTGCGGAGTATAAAGATTCCGAAGAAGCCAGGGTGCGCTTTTATCCGAATGGCACGAGTGATGAGTTGACTGTAATTCTGCACTCAGAGCGAGGCGAATATTTCAAGATGGCCCTCGAAGCCACTACGGGCCTGCCATCTTTCGAGACCGATCCTTCGAAATTCAAATGAAAATAAACGCGAGAGAAGGGTCGAGGACCGAGGCTCGAGGATCAAGTGAGGGCCTATCGCGCATCACCCACCCGTCCTCCGTAACATTTGCGAAGGCGGATCACGCATCCGTGCCCCGTAGCTTGTGCGAAGGCGGATCACGCATCACGGATCACGGATCACGGATCACTACCGACTCACACAGTCACCGTTCTCAGACGATAGCTTTCACGTTGCTCGAAGTCATGATCGCTTGCGGCATCTTTTTCATCGCCGTATTCGCGATCCTGGGACTCGTCTCAAGCTGCCTGCGCAACGCGCGCGCTCTGCGCCACATCGAAGTGGATGCCGGGATGGTCGCGGCACAACTCTCGAAAACGAACAGGCTTACTGAAGGCACTCTTTCGGGGGATTTCGGGGATACGTATCACGACTATTCGTGGGAAATGTTGACGCAGGAAGCCGCCACCAACGGCCTTTATCAAGTGGACATCGTCGTTCGCAAGCGCGGCCTGGAGAACCCGATTGATACGATGAGCATTTGGGTTTATTCACCCGACACCGCCAACTCGCTCAATCGAAGTCCGTTCAGCAATCCAAGGCGATGAAGACGATGTCACGGAACACTCAACCCGCAACACGTGGTCACTGTGCCAAAGTCGGCCGAAATCAGGTCACCCATCACGTATCACGTATCACGGTCGCCTTCACGCTGCTCGAGATCATGATTGCGATCAGCATTTTTGCGCTTGTGCTGACCGCGATTTATTCGAGTTGGACAGCCATCCTCCGCGCGCGAAAAATCGCCGGAGACGCAGCCGCTTCAGTTCAGCGCGCCCGGATTTCGATCCGCATCCTGGAAGATTCGCTTGGCTCCACCGAATCTTTCGTTAGAAACGCGTCTTACTACAGCTTTGTCGGGGAGAATGGCAGCGAAGCGTCCCTGAGTTTTGTCGCCCGGCTGGCAAAGTCATTTCCACGCAGCGGCAAGTTCGGGGATCTCGACCTGCGACGCCTGACCTTTAGCGTCGAAAAAGGGACCGACAATTCGCGCCAACTGGTCCTGCGCCAAAATCCTGTGCTGATGGATTTGGACGTTGACGAAAAAGAGCACCCGCTGATCCTCGCCAAAAATGTCCAGGATTTCCAATTGCAATTCTGGGATACTCGCTTGAACGACTGGACTGATGAATGGACCCAAACCAACCAAATTCCCAAACTGGTGATGCTCACGCTCAAGCTCTCGGACAGCCCTGTCTCGACACAGATCCATGAGGAAGTCACCCGAATCGTGAGCATTCCGGCGATGGCGGTGCAGCCCGGCTGGCAATTACCAATGGGACTTCCTGGCCAGCAAAATCCAAACCAGTTTGGAACAAACGGCCCCCCCGGTGGTTTCAACACCGGTCAAGGCGGTCAAGGGGCCCAGAATGGTAAAATGCGACTCCCATGAACCTTCGCTCACGCATCACACTTCACGCATCACGCAGGGGCATCGCGCTCATCATCGTGATGATTTCCATTCTCGTGCTCTCGGTGCTGGCCGGGGGTTTCGCAATCTTCACAAAAACTGAAACCACGCTGGCTCGCAACGCCAACAACGAGGCCGAACTGGAGTGGCTTGGCCGTTCCGGCGTCGAATACTGTCGCTGGATTCTCGCTCAACAAATGAGTTGCCCCGCCGAACCGTATGACAGCCTTTGCCAGGTTTGGGCAGGTGGTTCAGGCGGTGAATGTTCGACGAACGGCCCACTCGCCGAAGTACAGCGCGAAGTCCAGCTCGGACACGGCACCTTCACCTGGAAAATGACCGATCTCGAAAGTAAATGGAACATCAACATCGCCCAGGAGCCAGTTCTCAACCAGGCCATGTCGGCGATGGGCGTAGACCCGAGTGATTCCGTTCCAGTCGTCGGCGCCATTCTCGATTGGATTGATCCTGACGATCACGAACATATTGAAGGCGCCGAGAACGATTATTATCACGGGTTGAATCCACCTTACGATTGCAAGAACGGTCCGATTGACGATATCTCGGAACTGCTGATGATACGCGGCATCACACAGGAAATGTTTTGGGGCCCGAACTCTACAAATCATCCCGCTTCAGCCTGGCAGCAAAAGCTCAATCACTATGGGCCATCTGCGGCGCCGCCGTCGTATACTGCGGGTCTTGCGGAAATTTTTGCACCATTCGGCACAGGTAAATTGAACATCAACACTGCCTCAGCCGCCGCACTTCAGGTTATCCCGACCATCGATGCTCAGCGCGCCGAAGCCATTGTCGGCGCGCGATCCTGCGATGACGATGGGACTGGCTTGTCCGGCCCTTTCCGCAGCGTCGATTCCGGCTACCTTTTCAATCGCGTTCCCAATCTTGGTTTGGAGGCATCTCGGATGGTCCAGCAATACTGCGACGTGCGCAGCCGTACGTTCGAAGTCCACATCGAAGCCAAAATCAACAATTACAAACGCGAATTCGTGGCCGTCCTTGGCCGCAACACACCGCGCGATATTCAGATACTGACGTTTTATTGGAAGTAGCACGTTGGCAAAATTCCAACGAAGCTTGCTCCGCGATTAGGTCGAGTTTATAGTGCTCCCATGAAATCGCTCACGGTTCATGAGGCAGAGGGGCAACTTGCCAAACTGATTGCCGAGGCCTACCGCGGACAGACTATCGTTCTGACTGATGGCGATAAGCGAGTCACTCTTGAACCTGGAGGATTGGATCTGGAGAACGACACTCCCGAATTGGAAGCGGAGTTGCTAAAAGCCGTGAATGGGCCGCACGCTCCGTTCCAGGAAGCTGAACTTCGCGACATTGCCGAACGTGCCTTAAGAGAACATCACGAGCGCCGGAGCAAATGAAGCTCCATCTCCAGCGCTCAGATTATTTCAATAAAGACTTTGACATTCAATACCGGTGGTATTTGACCAAGGACGGATCCGGACTTGCAGACCGGTATCTCGACTCCGTCCTCGCCAGACTAAATGCACTGGTTCTCCAACCAGGACTTGGCAGGCTTAGAATTTTCAAAAGCCCCGCTCTGCGAGGTTTGCGTTCATTTCGTGTCAGACCGCCGTTTGATTCTCATTTGATTTTTTATCGCCACACGGAATTCGATCTATTTGCTGAGCGCATCATGCATGGGGCGCGAGATCTGACGAAACGATTAGCAGAACCTCCGTTCGGATAGAATTTACTTCGAACTGCCAGGAATTTGCGGTTAAAGTTTCCCGCGCAATGGCCAGCGACGCCCAACTCACTCCCATGATGGCCCAGTATCGCCGCATTAAAAGCGATCTGCCCAAAGATGCGTTGCTGCTGTTCCGCCTCGGCGACTTTTACGAACTTTTCTTCGAAGACGCCCAAGTCGGCGCGCAACTTCTCAATGTCGCCCTCACCAAACGCGGCGTCATTCCCATGTGCGGCATACCTTTCCATGCCGCAAACAGCTATATTGGCCGCATTCTCAAAGCTGGGCGCAAGGTCGCCATTTGCGATCAGGTCGAAGACGCCCGCCCCGGCCAACTCGTCAAACGCGAAGTCACCCAGATCCTCAGCCCGGGCACGCATTTCGACGAACGCATGCTCACCGCCGAGCGCAACAACTTTCTCGCGGCTGTCTATCAAATCGGCAAAGCTTACGGACTCGCTGCTGCCGACCTGACCACGGGCGAATTTCTCACCACCGAAATCGAAGACGCTACCGCCCTGCATGCCGAACTCCAGCGCCTCCGCCCCGCTGAAATCATTTTTCCAGGCGAATCGGTTGCTCTGCGCGATTTGCTCCGGGGCAGCCATAACAACAGCAAAGCCGATCCCACTCCTGTTGAGTCAGGCAACACAGCGGCGCGCACCCCTTTCGGCTGGGTCATTAACGGCTACGACGACTGGGTTTTCGCCCCTGAAACCGCGCTCTTCACCGTCCGCGAACACTTCAAAGTCGCCGCGCTCGACGGCTTCGGCCT